>Ga0134124_10002643_pt1 | contig 14442 bp, 18 predicted proteins | sample KB304_FD_96880 | JGI IMG/M metagenome (GOLD analysis project Ga0134124, IMG submission 96880) | Terrestrial soil microbial communities without Nitrogen fertilizer from Kellogg Biological Station, Michigan, USA - KB3-0-4 | ecosystem: Environmental > Terrestrial > Soil > Unclassified ... | reverse complement strand
GTCCAGGCCGCGGTCAGGCGCTGCACATTGTCGGGGGTGATGGCTTCGTGGTTGCTGCGTGCGACAGCGGCCAGCGGGATCAGGCAGAGCAGGGCGGAAAACTGTTTCATGGCTGCAACTTCGCTCACCTGAAGCCCGAAAAACCAGCGCAAGGTGACGGATGGACGCCGCGCAGTGACGGATAGCGGTCGGCTGTGACCAATGCTGTCTAGAATTCGGTGTGTCCGAGGAAATCTCCACGCTTGACCGATATCTGCGACACCGGCGGGCATGGGAGGCGCTGTTCTGGACGGTGGGACTGCTGGCCAGCGCAGTCGCCAGCAGCCTGGTGGCCTGGATGGAAATCCAGCGCGGCAGCATGCACCACGCCTGGTGGGAACCGGTGCTGTGGGAGTTCTCCAGTGTGCTGACGCTGCTGGTGCTCGTGATGCCGCTGGTCGCCTTCGAGCGCCGCTTTCCGTTTGCATTGGCCACCTGGCGCCGCGTGCTGCCCTGGCATGTGCTCGGTCTGCTGCTGTTCTGCATCGCCCATGTGCTGGGAATGGTGGGGCTGCGGTACATCGTCTACGGAGCGGCCGGCATGTCATACGACTACGGCAACTGGCCGCGCCAGATCGCCTACGAATTCCTCAAAGACTGGAAGACCTACGTCATCTTCCTGCTGATCATTCATTTCTACCGTCTGTTGCTGCTGCGCCTGCAGGGCGAGGCGCGACTGCTGGCCGCACCGGATACCGGCGCGCCGGTGGAAGCCATCGAGCGCCCCGAGCGCTTCCTGGTGCGCAAGCTCGGCGCGGAGTTCCTGGTGCCTGCGCGAGAGATCGAGTGGCTGGAAGCATCGGAAAACTACGTGAACCTGCATGTGCGTGGCCGCGTGTATCCACTGCGCTCGACGATGACGGCCATCCAGGAGCGCCTCGATCCGCAGCGCTTCGTGCGCGTGCATCGCAGCCACATCGTCAATCTGGATTTCCTTGAGCAGATCGAGCCGCTGGATACGGGCGATGCCCGGCTGCTGCTGAAGGATGGCAGCCGCATTCCCTGCAGCCGGCGCTATCGACCGGCGCTGCGGCCGGCCTGAAAGAATCCGAATCCGCCAGTTGTCGATTCCGCCAGGGCCCGTTCGTCGTCTCCATAGAACCCGCAGGAAGGGTTCAGAACCAACTCATAAAAGGAGACCGTCATGGGCCGTGTCAGCACCTATTTGAACTTCCCCGGAAACACTGAAGCCGCTTTCGAATTCTATCGTTCCGTATTTGAAACAAAGTTCGATGGCGAGATCCGCCGAATGGGGGAGGTGCCTTCAGCTCCGGGCCAACCGTCCATGCCGGAATCAGCGAAGAAACTGGTGCTTCACGTGGCACTGCCAATCCTCGGTGGGCACGTGCTGATGGGCACAGATGCGGTGGAGGGCATGGGCTTCAATCGGGTGGCGGGCACCAATTTCTCGCTCAACCTGCAACCTGATACGCGCGCCGAAACCGACAAGTTGTTCCAGCGCCTGGCTGTGGGCGGGAAAGTACAGATGCCGCTGATGGAGATGTTCTGGGGCGACTACTTCGGCAGCCTCACCGACCAGTTCGGCATCCAGTGGATGTTCAACTGCGCCAGCAAGACCTGAAGCGCAATCGAGAAGGAGATCGACATGGCTGGAAATACCGTTCGCCTGCACCGCGTGCTGGCCACCAAACCCGAGAAGGTCTACCGCGCGTTTCTGGATCCGGACGCGCTGGCCCGCTGGCTGCCACCCAATGGCTTCACCGGCCACATGCATTCCCACGAGGCGAAGGTGGGCGGCAAGCATCGTATGTCGTTCACCAACTTCACCACGGGCAAAGCCGAGTTCTTCGGCGGCGAATACCTGGAGCTGGTGCCCAACGAGCGCCTGGTCTACACCGATCGCTTCGATGACCCGAACCTGCCCGGCACGATGAAGGTGACTGTCACTCTGAAGCCCTGCGTAGTGGGCACGGAAGTGAACATCGTGCAGGAGGGTGTACCGGAAGTGATTCCGCTGGAAGGCTGCTACCTTGGATGGCAGGAATCCCTGCTCAATCTGGCGCGGCTCGTCGAGCCTGAAATTCCAGGGTAGGACTAGCGGCCGGACTTGTGCGCACCGGGATGGTTGGTGGTTGCGGCCAGTACGCCAAGCCCGGCGTACATGGCCGCCGCCGCATAGCGGCCGGCCTTCAGCCCGCGGGCATTGGCGCTGAATTTCGCGGCTATGCCGCGCGAGAGCATCACGTACGTCGAATCCGACACGGCGGCGATGGCCACGAAAATGGCGCTGAGCAGCAGCGCCTGCCTGGTGAAATGCTGTGGCGAATCGATGAACTGCGGCAGCAACGCCGCGTAGAACAGCGCCGTCTTGGGGTTGAGGATGGCGACGATCACGCCGTCGCGGAACACCTTGCGGGGCTGCACTGGCTGCAGTGTGGCAGCGCTGGCGGGCGCTTCGTTCCGGCGCAGCATCTGGAAGGCCAGATAGAAGAGGTAGGCCGCGCCCAGGTATTTCAGCGCTGCATACAGGAGCGCGGATGTCGCCAGTACAGCCGCCAGGCCGAGCGATGCGGCCGCGGCATTCATGATGTTGCCCACCGCGATGCCACCCACCGAAGCGAAGCCCGCGCTGCGTCCCTGCGAAAGGCTGCGCGTGACGATGTAGATCACGCCCGGCCCCGGTGTTACGGCCAGCACCACGGACGCACCGATGAAGGTGGCTAGCAACGGCCAGGCAGGCAGAAAGTGATGCATGGCGCGAAGATATCAGGACAGGGTCTGGCGCGCGCGCTCCAGCAATAGCTGCTTTTCCCGCTGGTTTTGCGCGAGTGTGGCGGCGCGCTCGAACTCCGCGCGGGCTTCGGTAAGTCGCCCCAGTGTCACCAGCAGATCGCCGCGCACAGCGGGCAGCAGGTGGTAATCCTTCAACGTGCCTTCGTCGACGATGTCGTCCACCAGCGGCAAAGCGGTGGCGGCGCCCTCGGCACGACTCACCGCCACCGCGCGATTCAGCGCCACGATGGGCGAGGGCATGATGGTCAGCAGCGCATCGTAGGCGGCCACGATGCCGCGCCAATTGGTGTCTTCGGCGCGGCGCGCGCGGGCGTGACAGGCGGCGATTTCGGCCTGCAGTTCATAGGGGCCGGGCTCGCCGGGCAAGGCACGCGCCGTTTCCAGCGCAGTTAGCGCGCGGCCGATCAGCAACCAGTCCCAGCGCGCGCGATCCTGATCCATCAGCAGTATGGGTCTGCCCTGCGCATCAGCCCGTGCGCGCAGCCGTGATGCCTGTAATTCCAGCAGCGCCAGCAGTCCATGCACTTCACGCTGTTGCGGCGCGAGCTGCGCCAGCATACGCGCCAGACGCATGGCCTCCTCGCACAGCGCTGGACGCATGAGGTCATCGCCAGCGGTAGCCGTATGGCCCTCGTTGAAGATGAGGTAGATCACTTCCAGCACTGCAGCCAGCCGCGACTCCAGTTCCTCGCCGCGCGGCACTTCGAAGGGCACGTTGGCATTGGTCAACGTGCGCTTGGCCCGCACGATGCGCTGCGCGATGGTGGGTTCGCTCTGTACGAAGGCGCGCGCGATTTCCGGGGTGGAGAGGCCGGCCAGCAGCTTCAGGGTAAGGGCCACCTGCGCCTCCCGCGCCAGCACCGGATGGCAGGCCGTGAACATCAGTCGCAGCAGGTCATCGCCGATGTCCTGATCATCCAGCGTGTCACTGGCATCGGGGGTGAGATGTTCGCCCAGTGCGTCGGCATCGGCGCCGAGGGCTTCCTGCTTGCGCCGGTGCAGCGCGGCCTGGCGTATGCGATCCAGCGCCTTGTTCTTTGCGGTGGTCATCAGCCAGGCGGCAGGGTTGTCGGGCAAGCCTTCGGCTGGCCAGTGCTCGAGCGCGGCCACCAGCGCATCCTGCGCCAGTTCCTCTGCCACGCCGACGTCGCGCACGATGCGCGCGACGGCGGCAATGATGCGGGCCGATTCGATGCGCCAGACCGCATCGACGGTGCGATGCAGTTCACCGGTGGCAGCGCGAGACCTCAGGTTTTCTTCCCTTCGATCTCGGCGCGCAGCCGCTCTTCCTGCTGCTGCAGCTCGGGCGTGAAGGCCTCGCCGAAGTCAGCGGCCTCGAAAACGGGACGGATTTCGATATCCGAGTCGCTGAGCATGGGGTTGGGGCAGCGGCGCACCCATTCCACCGCTTCTTCCATCGAGCGCACCTGCCACATCCAGTAGCCGGCGACCAGTTCCCTGGTTTCGGCGAAGGGGCCGTCGATGACGGTGCGGTTCTTGCCGGAAAAGTGCACGCGCTTGGCGCGCGAAGTGGGATGCAGGCCTTCGCCGGCAAGCATGATGCCGGCCTTGACCAGCTCCTCGTTGTAACGGCCCATCTCCGTCATGAGCTGCTCGGTGGGCATCACGCCGGCTTCGGATTCCTTGGTGGCTTTGACCATGACCATCACGCGCATGTCGTTCTCCTTGATATGTAAAGGGCGCCATCTGGCGTCCATACCCTTACGACGAGTGAGGCCAGGCGATTTCGACAGCCCAATCTTGAGAAGGCCAAGAATGGCCGCGCGGCTACAATCCCGCAACCGCCCCTTTTGGCTGCCGCCGGAGCCCGCATGCAATACCTGCTGCTCGTCTACATCGACCCTGCCCTGATGGAGAAGGTGCCAGCGGAAACCTTCAATACGGAGATGCGTCAGTGCCTGCAGCATTCCGATGAATTGACGCAGCAGGGCAAGTTGAAGGCCTTCCAGCAGCTGGAGCCGCCGGCCACGGCCAAGGCGGTGCGGACGCGCCAGGGCAGGACCAGCATCGTGGATGGTCCTTTTGCGGAAACCAAGGAAGTGCTGGCCGGCTTCAATCTTGTAGAAGCAGCCTCGATGGAGGAGGCGCTGCGGATGGCAGAGGATCTGCCGTGGAAGCAGTACGGCTGCATCGAGGTGCGGCCTCTGGCCGATATCGACGCGATGCGCCAGCGCGTTGGTGCCTGAATCGCTCGGAAATGGTGGCGGTTGGCTACGCGTCAGCAGTGGGTTCGACGGGATGTGGAGGCCAGTGCTGACTTGTTAGCGCTCGCAAGGGCAGGCCCTTGAACTGTGGAGCGGCCGGGCGGTCTGAAGAGGGTTCGAGTCAGGCGGCTGGAACTACCCGGACTACCTGATCCGGCGTAACCTTCGGGCCTGGCTTTCGCCGATACACAACAAGCAAGGAAGTTGTCATGAGAACCGCTATTTCCGCCCTGGTGCTGGCCGCAGTCGTTGCGAGTGCCGCGCCTGTCACCACGCCCGCCGTCGCGGCACCCCAGGCCAACGCGCCCGCCGCCTGCCCGGCCTATCTCGATCGCGATTTCCGCAAGCTGCATTCCTCGCAGACCGTGAACATCTGCAAGGCATACGCCGGCAAGCCACTGCTGATCATCAACACCGCCAGCCATTGCGGGTTTACGCCGCAGTTCAAGGGTCTCGAAGCCGCGTATCAAAAGTACAAGGGCCGCGGCCTGGTGGTCGTTGGCTTCGCCTCGGATGATTTCAATCAGGAAGCCAAGGATGAAGCTGAGGCTGCCGATACTTGCTTCCTCAACTACGGCGTGACGTTCACCATGCTCTCGCCGCAGCATGTGAAGGGGCCGGAAGCCAACCCCGTGTTCGCCGAACTGGCGCGCCAGACCGTGGCTCCGGGCTGGAACTTCAACAAGTACCTGGTGAGTGCGGACGGCAAGGTGCAGCAGCACTTCGACAGCAAGGTGACGCCGGAATCACCCGAGTTCAACAGCGCCGTGGAAACGCTGCTGAAGTAAGCGATGTCGCCGACGATCAAACCCAGCCCGGCCGTGAAAGGCGGCGATTGGTGCGAGGTCGTCGGCGGTACGCATGCTGGCAAGACAGGTCACGTAACCATTACCGTCGTGCAGAAAAGCGGTGAACGCTTCAAGACGCTCGCGCGCAATGTGGCGCGCGAGCGGAGTGCGCGCGCATGAAGCGGCTGCTGCAGATGCTGGCGGTGTTGTTGGCGGTGCATGTCGGGTTTGCGCAGGCTGGCATGGCGCACGCGTCGGTGCATGAACCGGTGGTTGTGCAATCGGAAGCTGCCGAAGCCAATCCCTCCTGTCATCACCAAGCCACGCCGGATTCGCCTCCTGCCACGCACGACTCCAGACACAAGAGCAATTGCTGCGACGCGGGCAGCTGCCACTGCGCGGCCGTGTGCGCAATGCCGCTGGTGTCGACGGTCATGACTCCGTCCGACGCGCCCGGCACGCCGACGTTTACTCTGCCATCGGCGCCCGCTGTTCTGCGCGCGCCAGCTTTTCGACCTCCCATTCTCTAGCCGCTCCTCGCGCCTGAGGGCGCAAGTACTTTCATACGGACCGGGTGTGCATCCGGCCTGTCATGTACAGGAGAGGTTTTCATGTCCAATTCGAACGGGCGCATGCCATGCGCCGTGGCGATTGCGTTTCTGACTGGCGGCTGCGCAGCCGTGCCGCTGCAGCAGGGTCGATCGAATGTCGACGCAATGCTTCAGGCGCGCATGGAATCTGCGCAGGTAGTTCCTGCTGGCGGGAATTCCGCCGATGCATCGCGCATCGAGTCGCAGATCACGCAGTGGCTGGGCGGGCCGCTCACGCTGGAGAACGCGCAGCGCATCGCACTGCTGCGCAATCCGCGCATTCGTGCCGAGTACGCGCGACTGGGCCTGACGGCCGCCGAAGTATTCGAGGCCGGTCGGCTGCAGAACCCGACGCTGGGCCTGTCATGGTTGCTGCCGTTGGGGCAGGCACAAGGCAGCAAGGTGGATGCTTCTGCGGGCCTCGGGATCACCGACCTGCTGTTGCGCGGTGCTCGCAAACGGATGGCGGCCGCGCAATTCGACAGCGCGCAGCAGAGCATTTCGGGTGCGATTCTCGACCTGGTGGCGCAGACACGACAGGGCTGGTTCGACTGCGTAGCGGCTACGCAGCGCGTGACGGTGCGCCGCTCCACTGCTGATGCGGCGCAGCTCGCCGCAGATCTGGCGCGGCAATACCATGATGCCGGCAACATCACGCAGCTGGAGTTGCAGCTGCAGCGTGCCGAAGCCAGTCAGGCGCGTATCGAGCTGCAGGCAGCGGAGCTGATGCTGACCGATGCGCGGGCGGCGCTGCAGCGGCAGCTGGGACTCAGTGCCGCGCAGTCAGACTGGAGCGTGCCGGATTCCCTGCCGGAGATTCCGCAGCAGAGCGCCGGGAATCAGGCGGCATCGCTGCAGTCACAGGCTCTGCAGCAGCGCCTGGATTTGACAGCGGCGCGCCATCACGTAGCCGCGTTGCAGCTGCAGCGAGACACTGTCCATCGCTATCGATATGTGTCGAGCATGCAGCTTGGGGCCGATTTCGAGCGCGAAGGGGATGGCTCCAAGCGACTCGGTCCCGCGGCGCAGCTCAGCCTGCCGCTGTTCCAGCAGGGACAGGGTGCGATCACACAGGCCGACGCCGAGCTGGCGCTTGCCGAGGCCGAAGTGGTCGAACTGGAAAACGCCATCCGGTCCGAGGTGGGGCGGCAGCTGCAGCGCCGGGAGCTGGCGCGACTGCAGGCGCAGGCCTATCGCGAAGGCTTGATCCCGCAGCGCGAAGCGATCGTTGCGCGATTGCAGGAGCGGGCGAACTACATGCTCGCCGACAGCTTTTCTGTGCTGACGGCACGCCAGCAGGAATACACAGCGTATGCCGGCTATGTGGATGCCGTACTGCGTTACTGGACCGCCCACACGGAGTTGCTGCGTGCGATGGGGTCGCTGCGCGGCACGGAGGAACAGCCATGACACTTTCCCGTAGAACGATATTGACCGGCGCGACCATGGTCGCCGCCGCAGCCGCATCGGTCGGATCTGCGCAGGGTACTGCGAATCCGCCGACCCAGACCCGTGCACCAGCCCGTGGCTCACCGCGCGTGCATACACTCAACGGGCATTCACTGGAATGGCGCATGGTGGATGGCGCGAAGGAATTTCACCTCATCGCCGAGGAGATCGAACACGAGTTCGCGCCCGGTTGCAGGGCGCGCTGCTGGGGCTACAACGGTTCGACGCCGGGTCCGACCATCGAGGCCGTCGAGGGCGACCGAGTGCGCATACTGGTGACGAATCGTCTGCCCGAGCCGACCACCGTCCACTGGCATGGCATCCTCCTGCCCAATGGCATGGACGGCGTGGGCGGGTTGAACCAGGAACACATCCAGCCAGGGGATACCTGGGCCTATGAGTTCACGCTGCGCCAGCACGGCACGCATATGTATCACCCGCATGCCGACGAAATGACGCAGCTGGCCTTCGGCATGATGGGGATGTTCATCATTCATCCGCGCGAGCCGGCGGATCCGCCTGTGGATCGCGACTATGCGCTGCTGCTGCACAACTGGGCGCTGCATCCCGGCACCTACCGCCCTGATCCTGCGGTAATGACCGAGTTCGACCTGTGGACCTTCAACAGCAAGGTATTTCCGGCGACGGAGCCGCTGCTGGCTGCAATGGGCGAGCGGGTACGCATACGAGTCGGCAATCTCTCGATGCACCACCATCCTGTTCATCTGCATGGACATCGCTTCGTCGTCACCGGCTCCGACGGCGGGCGCTGGCCACGCGCGCTGTGGCGACCGGAGGTGACGGAGATCGTCGGCGTCGGCCAGACCCGCGATCTGGAATTCGTCGCGGACAATCCCGGAGACTGGGCGGTGCACTGTCACCTGTCACATCACACCATGAATGCCATGGGGCACAAGCTGGCCAGTCCCGTGGGCGTGAAGCAGGGGGATCTCGAGGCCCGCATGCGCGAGCATCTGCCCGGACTCATGACCATGGGCGAGAACGGCATGTTCGATCACAACACCCACGCGGGCATGGGCCATGTGCAGGGACCCGAGAACACGCTGCCGATGGCCGTGGGTGACGGTCCCTTCGGTCAGATCGAGATGGGCGGCATGTTCACGATGCTGAAGGTGCGGTCGCGGCTATCCGGCAATACGGATCCAGGCTGGTACGACAGCAGCGCAGCCCGTGCCAAACGAGTGAATGCAGCCCAACCGGTGGAACCCACGCATCAACATGAGCATCTGTAGCAAACGGAGTGGAACATGAAAATCATTCGAACCCTGACTGCAACCCTGCTGACTGCAGCACCACTGATGGCGATGGCGCATGTCAATCTGGAAAGTTCCACGCCGGCAAAGGGCAGCACAGTACATGCCAGCCCGGAGAAGGTCATTCTGGTATTCGGCGAGACTGTGGAATTGAAGTCGCTGTCGGTGAGCAAGGCAGGGAGCAAGGCTGCGGCAGTGCTCTTAGCCTCTCCGAAGGAGGCGGCGACGCAGTTCTCGGCGCCCATGCCCAAGCTCGTGGATGGCGACTACGTCATCACCTATCGATACATTGGCGATGACCAGCACGACATGACGTCCACCATCCGGTTCAAGATCTCTGCAGCTGCGAAAGCGGGAGCAGGCCAACGCAAGTGAGGATGGCTTACGACGTCCACTGCAGGCTGCGCTGCCACAGCGCTTCCTGCAGCGTGGTGTCGCGTGCCAGTGCTGAAGCCATCTGCGGCACCGCATTCTCGTCGAAATAAAGGCCGTTCGCATCGCGCAGGTCTGGCGTCAGCGACAGGTGCAGCGTGGTTCGTGCGCCGCGGGTTTCGTCGAACATCTGGCCGCGCAGGTAGCGCTGGAAGAACTGTACCCAGCGCGGCAGCAGGTTCGAGGCGATCACGCCTGGATGCAGGCAGTTCGCGGTGACGCCGCTGCCCGCCACTCGTCGGGCCAGCGCGAAGCTGTGCAGCACATTGGCCAGCTTCGAGCGCGCATACGACGCCATCGCCGTGACACGCTCATGAGGATCGGCCACGGCGTCCAGGTCGAGCTTGCCGCGAAAATGGGCACGCGAGGCCACGGTGATGATGCGTCCACCCTGAGCCAAGCGGTCTCGCAGCAACTCGCACAGCAGGAAGTGGCCAACATGATTCACCGCGAAGTTCATGTCCATGCCGCTGGGGCTTCGCTGGCGAGAGGTGGCCGCCATGCCGGCGTTGAGGATCAGCCGGTCGATGGCGCCGTGGATTTCGCGCACTGCGCTCGCTGCCGCACGAACGCTGGCGAGATCTGCCAGATCGCAGCGGACGACATCTACTTCCGCACCCGTCTGCGCACGAATGTCCCGGGCGACTCGCTGTGCCAGTGGCTCATCCCGACACAACATCACCAGCCGATGACCGGCCCGGCCGAGTTCCACGGCCGTCACCCGGCCTATGCCATGCGTGGTCCCGGTGATGACCGTAGTGAGCGGCATCTCTCAGCGCTGTGCGCGATCCGGCAGCGTCGTCTCCTCCGCTGCGTGGGTCAGGCGCGCGAATTCGAGATCCAGTTCGCGCTCGATGCGTCGACGCGCTTCATCGCTCAGACGCTGATCCAGGTAGGCCTGGCTGATGGCTTCGCGCTCGGTCTCGATCAAAGCCAGATGCAGTTGTGCAGCCTGCCGGGATTCATCGCTGCAGGGTTCGGCGATGCGGATGCGGCGGCTTTCATGCTGCTGACGCAACTCCGCAATGGCTCCGGGCAAGGCGCCTTCGTTCTCGGCCTGCCGCAGCCGCGCGAGGATCTTCTCCACGCTTTCGAGCCGCACTGCCTGTTCGCTGCGCCACAGCGCCTCAGCTTCTTCCGCGCCAGAGCGCGCCAGTCCCAGTGCACGAATCATCGCCGGCAACGCGGCACCCAGACCTACCAGGGTGATGGTGATGACGATGAAGGTGGCCGCCAGCAGCAGATCGCGATCGGGGAATGCGCCGGTATCTGTCATCAGCGGTATGGAAAGTGCTGCGGCCAGACTCACCGCACCGCGCAGGCCGGTGAACGACACCAGAAACGGCATGCGCCAGTTCGGCGGCGGATCGTGGCGGCGTATCGCCGGAATGAATCGCGGCAGATAGGTCGCGGGAAATACCCACAAATAGCGCACGAGGATCACGGTAAGGGTGACCAGAATTCCTGCACCGATGGCGCGCCACAGCTCGCCATCCATCAATCCGATGACAATGGCGCGCGCCTGCAGGCCGGTCAGCAGGAACAGCAATGCCTCGATCACCCAGGTAAGCAGATCCCAGATGAAGAAGCCCTGCAGCCGTGTCGCGCTGCGGATCAGGTTGCGGCCATTCCACGAGACGAACAGGCCGGCGACCACGCAGGCCACGACGCCCGATCCGCCCAGCGCATGCGGTGGCCAGAACGCGAGAAAGGGTGTGGCCAATGCCAGCAGCACCTCTGCTCGCGGATCATTGGCCAGATGCCGCAGACGCAGAAGCAACGCGGCGATGGCGGTGCCCCAAAGAATCTCTCCGCCCGCAATCTCGAGAAAGCGCAGCGCCGCGGCGCCTGCTGTCAGGTGTGCGCCGCCGACAGCGGCGACGGCGAAGCTGAACAGCACCAGTGCGCTGGCATCGTTCATCAGGCTCTCGCCCTCGATGATCGTGGTCAGTCGTTGCGGCAGGCCCAGTCGCCGGATGATGGCCATGGGCGCCACCGCGTCGGGCGGCGCAACAATGGCGCCCAACACCAGCCCCGTAGACCATGACAGTCCGAACACATAGTGCGTCACTGCTGCGACGGCCAGTGCGGTGACCAGCACGCAGCCCACGGCCAGCAGCAGGATGGAGCGCAGATTGGTGCGAAAGCCACGCCAGCTCATGCCCACGCCCGAGGAATACAGCAGCGGCGGCAGAAGGAGCAGGAACACAGCGTCGGGGTCCAACGCCACAGCTGGCGTGCCGGGCACGAACGACGCCGCTACGCCGGCGACCAGCATGAGCATGGGTGGCGGCACCTGCAGGCGCCGCGCCATGACGCTCAGTGCGGCCACCGCGAGGATCAGCACGACAACGGTGGTCAGCAGCGGGGCATGCAGCATGGGGTACAGCTTACAATGCGCGGCAATAAAACAAGGGGGGTGTATGGCCTACCGGATCGGCGTGGCAGCCGACGGTCGACATGGCGCGCAGCATGCCGCGCTTCGCGGACCTCAGCGATGCGCAGCTGCAATCACTGCAACAGCATGTGCGCCAGGAGGCGCGCGCGGATCTGTCCGCCGCACCGCACGAGCGGTCGCGGCGTGCGCACTTATTTGGCTTTCTTCACCGTGAAGTCGAGGGGCATGCCCATGAACTCCGTGTGCAGCTTCAGCTCATCGCCCGCAAGCACGCCGGTGTACTGGAACGACATGGCCTGGCCGCCCATGTCGATGTCCACCGTGAAGGCGAGGTTGTTGCCGGTGATCTTGCCAGCCTTGATCGGTGTGGCTGCCCCATCCGGGCCGGTGGTGTTGCCGGTGACGTTCTCGCCATCGGCCTTGAAGGTGAACTTGATCTCGATCGCACCGTTGGGTGAGTCGAGCGAGCCGACCCAGTTGCCGTCCACGCCAGCGGCAAATACAGGGGCTGCCATCAGCAGCAGAGGCAGGGCGAGCGCTTTGAAATTCATGATCCCCTCCCAGGTCTTGATTCGTAACCTCACTATAGACCCGCGGAAACGCAACTTCTTACGCTCGTGAATTCCGCGTCCCCACCTCCATCGCTGCCGCGCACCGTCGGGCTGTGTTACGTGATCATGCTGCTGCAGGGCGCCGATGCCTTTGGCATCAGTTATGTTGCGCCGCTTCTGGGGCGGGAACACGGGATCGACCCAGAGTGGGTGGGCGTGATCTTCACGGCCTCGGTGATCGGTACGCTGCTCGGCGCCATTGGCATTGCGCCCGCATCCGATCGCTTCGGTCGCAGCCGCATCCTCCTGTTGTCGGTGCTGATGACGGGCACTCCTTCGCTGCTGATACCGCTGACCACCGGTGTGCCGGCGCTGGCCGCGTTGCGTTTTGTCGTCGGCCTGGGGTATGGCGCGTCGCTGCCCGTGGCGGTGGCGCTGGTGGCCGAGGTAGCCCCTGCGCACCGGCGGGCGCTGCTGGTTACGCTGACCAGTACTTCCACCGTCGTGGGCATGGGTGTCTCCGGGCTCGCCACCAGCCTGATCGTGCCGCGTTACGGATGGCACGCGATGCTGTACAGCAGCGGTGTCGTGTCGGTCGTGGTGACGCTCGTCGGCGCGTTGCTGCTGCCGAAGTCCAGAGCGGCGGGCGCATCGGTGTCGTCTGCGCCGCAGCGCGGTGATGCGCGCGCGCTCATTTCGCCCGCATTCCTGCGGCAGTCGCTGCTGCTGTGTCTGATGCTCACGATGTCGTCGCTGGTCGTCAATTTCGCGGCTTACTGGCTGCCCACGCTCATCGTCAATCAAGGCTACAGCGTGCAGGACACAGGGTTCATCGGCTCCTCACGGCAGCTGCTCACCGTGCTCACCGGTATTGCGGTCGGCTGGGGCATGGACCGGCTGGGCTTCGGTCGGGTGCTGGCAATGTGCTACGGACTGGCCACTCTACTGTTCATGGGCCTGGCCGGTCTGCATGGCCTGGCCGTCCTGGCTCTGGGCATGTTGCTGCTCGGCATGACGCTGTTCAGTGCCGGTACCTCTGGTTCCCTGGCCCTGATCAGCAGCGTCTATCCCGCGCAACAGCGCACCACCGCGCTGGGTTGGGTGCAGGGCGTGGCACGGCTGCTCGGGGGCATCATCGGTACTTCCGTCGGTGGCGTGATGGTCGGTGCCGGCTGGACTCAGCGGCAATTCGCCGTGGGAATAGGATGCGTGGCATTGGTCTGCCTCGCCTCGCTGCTGGCCATGCTGCGGCGGGCGGGCGACGACGGCGCATGAGGGGCGAAGAACGGCCGGTCCGTAGCCAGTCAGGCCTTTTCTACAGGAAGGTGTAGAGCAGGCTGACCGAGATCAGGTCGAGCTTCTGTTCGCCGAACAGCTTGAAGCGCTCGTATTCAGCGCGCGCGCCGAAACTGCCGAAATGCGCCTGTGCGCCCAGGCCCCACACCACATCGGTGTTCTTGTCGCTGCGATTGAAGCTCGGAACATTGGGCGTGGTCAGCTTGCCATCCGACAGTGACACGCCAACCTTTGCAAACAGATCGAGCAGCGGAAAATCGATGAAGCCCACGGCGAAGGCGGTGGTCGCCTTGCCCTCCACCTTGGTGGTGTCGGGGCAGTTGGTACCGACCAGCGCCGTGCAGGCCACGCCGGAAGGCACGCTGGCCTTGCCGAAGTCGGCGTAGTTCACTTCAACGCCGAAGCTGTCCAGCAGGCGAAGACCGGCAATGAGTTTGAAGCCCGTGTCCTTGCTGTCGAGAGGGTCGTCCAGGTCGAACTTGCTGCGCGCCGCGCCGGCGCCGAGGTAAAAGCCATTGTCCGCCGCTGTGGCGATCCCGCTGAGCAGGCACAGCGAGAGCAGGGCAGGTCGGAATTTCATGCATCCTCCGTGATGGCCCAGAGGGGCCGGATATTCCTTTGAATGCATCCTAGCGGGGCTTTGCAG
>Ga0134124_10002642_pt1 | contig 14446 bp, 14 predicted proteins | sample KB304_FD_96880 | JGI IMG/M metagenome (GOLD analysis project Ga0134124, IMG submission 96880) | Terrestrial soil microbial communities without Nitrogen fertilizer from Kellogg Biological Station, Michigan, USA - KB3-0-4 | ecosystem: Environmental > Terrestrial > Soil > Unclassified ... | reverse complement strand
TCGCGGGGCTGGGAGCCCCGCAGCGTGGTTTCGGCAATGCGCGCGGTCAGCAGCTCGCCAGGCGGACCTAGTAGCCTTTCGCCCGCTCGTCGCTGAACACCTGACGCGATCGGCGCTGGGCGTCTTCGATGGGTTTTGGAAACGGCGAGTAACGCGATGGAAGAATTTGGTACCAGCGTTGTGAGAGAAGTGGCCTCCTGTTCGGACAATGAAAGCGCCAACCACCATTGTCCACACGAACAGAAGGCCACCACGTGTCATCATGCCGGCCTGGCCCCGGCATGTCCACCGTCCCGTTCGACGTCGAGCGCTGTGACATCACAAGTCTCCTGGGAGTGCTGGGAGAGATTCCCGATCCGCGGCGCAGGCGGGGAAAGATCTACAGTCTTTCTTTCGTTCTGGCCGTGGTACTTGTCGCGATGCTGACCGGCGCGAAATGCCTGCGCGAGCTCCACCGTCGGGCTGCCGACCTCCCACAGCCTCTTCTCGCCCGCCTGGGGGCTCACTGGACCATTTCCACGGAAACTGCAGGGCGCCTTCGGAAAAGACGGTCCGCATGCTCCTGAGGAAGATCGATGTGGACGCTCTTGACGCGGCCTTCGGTGCGTGGCTGTGCGCGCAGGCCGCCCGTGGTCAGGTTGCCCTCGCGATCGACGGCAAGGTCCTGCGCGGCGCCTGGTCCGGCGAGGACAGCCAGGTCAGGCTGCTCTCCGCGATGCTCCACGGCGAGGGCGTCGTCGTCGCACAGGTCCGGGTCCCGGACGACACAAACGAGATCGCCCAGGTCGAAGAACTGGTCGGGAAACTCCCGGAAATTCCTGGCAGGCCGGTGGTGACCCTCGACGCAGTCCACGCCCAGCACGCCACCGCGGAACTTCTCGTGAAAGCCGGGATGGACTACATCTTTACCATTAAACGAAACCAGCCGACTTTGGAAAGGAAGATCTTCGAGCTTGTCCTTCCGTTTCTCCAGGAAGCGCCGCACCACGAGGTCGAGGAACGCGGCCGCGGGAGGATCAAGAACTGGATGTCTTGGGCCACGGCAGCCGACGGGATCGATTTTCCACAAGCCACCACGGCCGGCGTCATCCGCCGTGACGAGTTCGACCTCATCGGAAAACGTATCAGCCGTGAATACGCCCTCATACTCACCACCACATCCAACGGGAACGCGACCGCCGCATATCTCCACGCCCACGTCCGGCGCGCTGGGGCATCGAAAACGAAATCCACTATATCCGCGATACCGCTTGGCGGGAGGATGTCAGCCCACCTACACGGGGAACACCAACCATGCCCTCGCGAATTTCCGAAACCTGGCCATCGGGGTGATCCGCCTCAATGGCACCAGGAAGATTAAAGAAACCCTCGAACAAATCGCCGCCGACCGCTACAGAGCCCTCCCACTCCTCGCTACCGTCTGCAACCGATCAACACGATGAGCTACCTCGCCGAGGCCCCTGCCCCCGTCATCACACCGTTTTGGGGTTTCAACGGGGCCACGCCCCTCTGCGGAAGCGAGCTTCTCATACCTAAGCCGTTCTCCCCCACCCCGGCCGTGTCGGTCCGGAGCCGCTTCACCGTCTTGCACGGCTCCGGGGGCGATATTGACGTCACGTTAGCATCGGCGGGTTCCCGAGCGGAGCACCTTGCGGGCGCCGCCGGGTGATCAGGCGGACGGCGCCGTGGCGCCGGATGCGGTGATCGGGATGACGATCGCGGTTCAGGGTCGTGACCCTCCGCGTCCGATCGCAGGGCTTCGACAGGTAGGAGACAGCGCTGAGCGGTTAGCGGCTGCCCCATCCAGCCCAGGCACCACCGACGACCGGAAAGATCACGCCTACTTCTACCAGTACCGCCACGACCAGGCGCGGCGCACGCTACGCGGGATCGACGAACAGATCGGCAAGGCCGAGAAAGCCGTCGCAGGGAAGATCGCGGTCAAACGGAACCGGTTCGTCGCCCTGTCCGGCGCGACCAAAACGGTCAACCGGACCCTGGAGACCAAAGCCAGCTCCCTGGCCGGGATCAAGGGCAAATAGGTTTGACCTATCGATCGGTGCGATCGACGGAGTTCCACAGATACAGGTCAGCAGGCTCGGATGCCCGGTTCGTACAATGCCGGGCTTCCGATCGGACCGGCATCAGTGGTGACTGTCCACTCAGGTGGCGCGAACCGTGCGGGGCAAGCAGGTCCACAGTGCATGATCACCGCTTCACGCGCCGACCACCGGACGCATTTCGCTTGGAGGGCGGTGATGTCCGCTGATTGGGCGATGAATCGCTGAACCGGGTGATTTCCGGACCCAGCAGTGTGCCGAAGACGGCGGCGTCCTGGGACCAGGACACCGGCAGCCCGGCCCGCTCGCGGAGCCTGTCCGCAAGCCCCCACCGACAAGTGCTCCATCGTGCGGACAGTGGATGCCTTGGCCCGTGGCCGGAGCGTGCTCACAACCGTCCTGGGTTCCAGGAGCACGCAGTCGACCTCCCGACTGCCCAGCTCGACGGCGGTGGCCAGCCCGACCGGCCCACCGCCCGCGATCAACACGGTGGTGTTCGACGGCAAGGTGGTGATGCTCATCGTGCTGCCTCCGCGCGGCGGAGGAAGTCCGCGAGAACCTCGTTGAACGGCGTTCCGGTGTTCTGGGTGCCATGACCGCCAGGGACGATGACCCGCGTGCCTCTGATCTTTACTGCCAGCGCGTCGCTGACCGCCTCGAACAGCGGTCGTTCACCGCCGCTGATGACCAGCTTGGGAAATGCCGTCGCGCGCAGCGCATCCACCGGGACCTCCGCTTCCCACGGCCAGCGCGAACCCTCCAGCGACCGAGCGACAATATTCAGCAGCGGCTCGGGCAGTGGGATCGGGTACGTCGCGCTCGGCTCGATCGCGGCAAACATCGCCCGGAAGAACGCGTCAGGATCGCGCTCCGTCGCTACGAGTTCCAGCATCGTGCGCTCGTAGTCATCGACGACGCGCAGGCCTCGCGCCACGGAAGTGGCCGCACTCTCGATCATGGTCAGCGAGCGGACAGCGTCGGGCCGCCGCGCCGCGGCATGCATTGCTCCCAACGTGCCGTAGGACTGGGCGACCAGGTGCGCGCCGTCGCCGAGCAGCTCGGCGATCACCGCGGCGTCCTCGAGGTAGTCCTCTCCCGCCGTGGCAGGGCTTCCGTCGTAGCCCGGCCGTGACACGATCACCAGGCGCCATCGGGCTGCCAGCGGTAGTTGCGTCTGCCAAGAGTCAGGACCTCCGAACGCGCCACCGTGCACGAACACCACCGGCACGCCATCGCCGTGCTCCACGACTCGCACCCCGCGCGGTCCGACTCGCTCCACCCCTGCGAAGGTCGCAACGGGGGCAGCCGAGGCGGGCGAGGTGGGGGGGACCGTCACCGGCACCGGCACCGACTTGATGATCAGTTCTTCCAGACCGGCCATGGTAGGCGAGTCGAGGAACCAGGCGGCGGACAGCGGCAAGCCAAGAACAGCGGCGACGGCATCCTTCAGTTCCACCGCCAGCAGCGAGTCCATGCCCAGCTCGCGCAGACCGACGTCGGGGTCGATCTCGGAGGCAGCCAGCCCGAGCACGGCCGCGGTGCGCTCGACAAGGACCGATCGCACGCTCTCCCGTGCCTTGGCCTCGCCACCCTGGCGGAGCAGGTCGCCAACCGCGGGGCCGCGGTTGCGCCGCGACGACGCCGTGCGCGGCAACGCCGGTCGAGGCCTCGGCGCAGACGTGACAGCCTTGTGCATTGCCGTGCGGCTGGCGGCCTTCATCTGCACACCGCGCAGGGTCGCGACCCCCTGACCGTCCTCCGTGACGAGCGTGATATCCGCGGCAAGTATCTCGGACCGCCTGGTGATGTCACGAAGGACGGTGTGGCAGAGCAGCGGACCGCCGTCGTGGCCGTGAAACGCGTACTCCTCCACTTCCAGCAGCAGAAGAACGCCATCCTCCGGCCAGTCGAGGGGCAGGCAGGCGAACAGCGACTGGAACACTGTGTCAACAACCCCGGGGTGCAGGTGGTAGCCGTTGGCTCGTTCGGTCTCATCGGCAGGGCGGAGCCAGGCCAGTGATTCACCGTCACGGCGTACCGCGCGGGAGAGCCATTGCGCGGAGGGGCCCAGCTGGATCTTCCGTTGCCATAGTGCGCGGTAGAAGGCCCGTCCGGTGACGCTGCCGGGGCAACGGGCGATGATCGCGTCGATCTCGGTCGACGAAAGATCACGGCGGGCCGGGACGTCGGTGATCGAGAACGCGCCCTGGGCATGCAGCACCCAGTCATCGCCCTGCCCGCTATGGTAGGTGAAGGAGTCATCCCCGCCATCCGGCGTCACGACCAGGTGGGTTGCGAGACGACCGTCTGGCGGCACGAGCAGTGCGTGCGGCAGGACGAGGCGGTCAATGCGGATCACCGGGGTTCCGTGCAGGGCCTCCGCGGCCTGGACGACGGTCTCGATGTAGAAGCCGGCATTGACGATCGCGATGTCTCCGGCGACGCAGTCCGTCAGACTGGGGTGGACCCGCGTGCTCAGCTGGGCATGAAATTGCGCCATTGGCAGTGGTGAGGGCAGCCGGGTACCGAGCAGCCCGGAATCGGGTTCGATCTGAGACGTCGCCGACGTGGTCGACTCCGCCGCCGAGAACCAGTGCCTGCTGTGCTCGAACGGGTACGTCGGCAGGGCGACCCGGCGGCGGGCGTATGGCCCGTCAACGGCGTTCCAGTCCACCGTGCCGCCCGCGACGGCCAGCTCACCGAGCGCGCGGAGCAAGGTCCGCCAGTCCCCTCGCCCTCGGCGCAGCGACGCAATCACGCGTGGGCCTGACTTGCCCAGCTCTTCCTCGATGATTCCGGCCAGATGCGGCGACGGACCGATCTCGATCAATGTGTCGCAGCCGAGTTGGACCAGCGTGGCGATCGAGTCCCCGAAACGGACCGGGAGCCGGGCGTGTTCACGCAGATATGCCGCGTCGAACACGCCGGCCGCAAGCGGCTGGGCGGTCACGTTCGACACCAGTGGAATCGTCGGTGCCCGGTAGGAAACCTGGCCCGCGTACTTCTCGAACTCGTCCAGCATCGGTGTGAGTAGTGGGGAGTGAAACGCGTGCGACACCGCGAGGCGCTTCGCGGCGACTCCGGCCGCGGCGAACGTATCCAGCACCTCACTCAGCGCCGATTCAGCCCCCGAAAGCACCACCTGCCGGCTCCCGTTGACGGCCGCCACCACAAGTTCCTGCGAACGGCCGCGGATCGCTTCGGCCACTTGTTCGGGTGTCGTGAACACCGACGCCATCGCGCCGCCCGCAGGCAGCTCATCCATCAGACGGCCGCGTTCGGCGAGCAGTCTGAGGCCTTCCTCAAGGGTGAAGATCCCCGCGACGCAGGCTGCCGCGTACTCGCCGACGCTGTGGCCGAGGACCGCGGCGGGCCGCACGCCCCAGCGCTGCCACAACCGGGCCAGCGCGTACTGCACCGCGAACAACGCGGGCTGGGTGTAGCGGGTACGGCCGAGCAGCGCCTCGTCGGTGCCGAACATGATCTCCAGCAGCGGGCGGTCCAGGTGAGCGCGCAACAGCCTGTCACAGTGGTCGAGGTCAGCCTTGAAAGCCGGCTCGGTGTCGTATAGCTCGCGCGCCATGCCGACGTACTGCGCCCCTTGGCCGGTGAACAGGAAGGCAATCTTGGGACGGGCACCCGGCCGCACCGAGCCGGCCCGCACGTCGGGCAGCTTTTCTCCGGCAAGATGCCTGGCGAGCAGATCCGCTAGTTCGGCGGTGGATTCCGCCTGCACGGCGAGCCGACTGCCGAACCGCGCCCGGCCAGTGTTGGCCGCGAACGCCAGATCAGCGAGCTCGGGCTTGTTCAGGGCCAGGAAGTCGACATAGCGGCGCACGAGGCTGTCAAGTGCCTTATCAGTACGAGCTGACAGCATCACCAGATGTTCGGGGCGCTCCAGTACGGAGTCACCATGCGTCGCCTCAGGAGCTTCCTCCACCACGACGTGGCAGTTCGTGCCGCTCGCGCCGAATGAACTGACCCCGGCCACCCGCGGTGCGCCGCGTCGCCGCCATTCGGTCAATGTGGTGGGCAACGTGACCGGGAGACGGTCGAGGCCGATCTCCGGATTGACCGCACGCAGGTGCGACAGTGGCGTGAATTCACCCTTGTGTAGTGTCAGCACGGCTTTGATCAGACCAGCGATTCCCGCGGCCGACTCCAGGTGGCCGACCGTTGCCTTGGCCGAACCCAGCACGACAGGATGGTCCGCCGCCCGCTCCTGACCCAGCACGGCACTGAGCGCGTTGACCTCGATGGGATCCCCCAGAGCGGTACCGGTGCCGTGGGTCTCCATGTAGCCGATCCGGGATCCGGGCAGACCTGCGTTGGCCAGCGCCCGGCGGATGACGTCCTGCTGGGCGAGGCCGTTGGGCACGGTGATGCCGCTGCTGCGGCCGTCCTGGTTGACCGCACTGCCGCGGATGACGGCGAGAATCCTGTCCTTGTCAGCGAGCGCGGTGGACAGGCGCTTGAGCACGACGACACCGCAACCCTCGGACCGGCCATAGCCGTCGGCCGCCTTGTCGAAGGTCTTGCACCGACCGTCGCTCGCGAGCATGTTCGCCTTCGACAGCACGACGAACGGTTCCGGCGCGAGCAGCGCGTTGACTCCGCCCGCCAGCGCGGCCGTGCAGTCGCCCGCCCGCAGACTCTGGCAGGCCAGGTGTACCGACACCAAGGAGGACGAGCAGGCGGTGTCGACTGACAGGCACGGCCCCTGCAGACCCAACCAGTATGCCAACCGCCCGGCGGTGAAGGTGGATGCCACACCGGTGAGCACATAAGCATCCAGATCGGACGAGCTCAGCTCCCGCATCGCCCTGAACGTGTAGTCGGCGCCGGTGATGCCGACGAACACGCCGGTCCGACTACCCGCCAACGACTCGGCCGGCAGGGCGGCGTCCTCCAGCGCCTCCCAGGCGGTCTCCAGGAACAGCCGCTGTTGCGGGTCCATGTGCGCGGCCTCGCGCGGGGAGACACCGAAGAGACCCGCGTCGAACTTATCGATGTCCTTGATAAATCCGCCGACCCAGGGATCGCCGCCGTCGGAGTCCCAGCGGCCGGCGGGCACCTCGCCCGCCACGTTGGCACCGCTTCGCAGCAGGTCCCAGTACTCGTCGGTGTTGTTGGCTCCCGGTACCCGGCATGCCATGCCAACGACCGCGATCGGCTCGTTTCGTGACTGCTCGCCGTGCTCCAGCGCGTGACGCAGTTCCTGGATCTCGGTCAGTGCACGGATAAGGACGTTCTTGTCGAGGTCAGCCATGGAAGTCGGACACTTTCTGTCGGACGGAGGCCGCGCGGGCGATCTCCGTGCTCAGCAGGACCATCACTTCGTCCGCCGACAGCTCGTGCAGTGAGCCTTTTCCATCGTCGTCTCCGACCAGGGCCTGACCGGCCGAGGTCTCGGTGAGATGGAAAAGGCTCAGTGGTTCCGCGAGCTCGGCGATGGCGGGTGATGTACCGGAATCGGGGTGGGCGTTCGCGCGTCTGATCCCGCTGTCGGACGACAGCGTCGCGTGTGCATCGGCGGAGTCCGTCGCCGGCTCCGCGAGCAAGTCCGTCAGGCACCACGACAGCGCCGACACGTTCGGCTGGTCAAACAGCAGCGTGGCTGGCAGGTCGATGCCGAGCTCTTCCTCCAGCGCGCGGCGCAGCGAGGTCGCCGTCATCGAATCCATTCCCTGTTGGAAGAATCCCTCGTCGGGATCGACATCGGTGACGTCGACCTCTAGCAGCCGAGCGGCGTGCCTGAGCACGAGGGGCAGCAGCATGTCGAAAGTCCTCGTCCGCGCGCCGCCGTAAGGCGCGGCTTCCGGCGCAGGCACCCGCGCGGGCTCGGCCGGGTGCGCGGCCGGTTCCGAGACATCGAGCCTTCCCCAGCTCACCGAGGCCTCGGCCGTTCGGGCGCCGTGGTCAGCTGACTCGGTGACCGGCCGCATTGCCCAGTACCGCGCGTGTTGGAACGCGGTTGTCGGAAGGTCCACCTGTCTGCCCTGCGGGTTGCCAGCCCGCCAGTTCACATCAACGCCCGCCACGTGGGCCCATGCCAACGCTCGCAGACTCCCGTCGTCCTCGATCACGAACTCCGCTCGCTCCACCGCCCTGTGGACCGGACAGGGCACTGTCGGCACCGAACAAAACGGCGAGGGTTCCCCGCGGCCCGGCCGCCTCCTCGAAGTCCCGATCCGCGGCACCCCGGAAGATCCGGCTGGGAACCACGCCGCGGTCCTCCCAGAACCGAGTCCGCGCTGACCAGTCGTCGTCGGACAACACGAACACCGGCTTGATCTTTCGGGCCGTGCCGCACACGACACCGTCGGCGGTGCGGCCTTCGGCCACGGCCTGCAAACCGGCAAGAAGCGCGGCGCGGCCGTCGCCGACCACTACCGCGCGGTGTTTGCGGACGGACCGCCCGGCCAGTGTCCAGGCGATGTCAGCGAGGTCGAGCTCGGGCCGGGCGACGATGTGATCGTGCAGCCGTCGAGCCTGAGCTCGCAGCGCGGCCTCGGTGTGCCCGGACACCGGCCACGCGGACGGCCCGGCCTCACCGGGATCCGGAGTGCTCCGGGGTCGCCATGTGGGCTCGGCCTGTTCGATGATCGCATGCGCGTTCGTCCCGCTCATGCCGAACGCGGACACCGCTGCTCGGCGCGGGTACGACCGGGCAGGCCAGGGCCTGCTCTCGGTGAGCAGCCTGATCGCACCCGATGACCAGTCGACCTGCGGGGTGGCGGTCTGCGCGTGCAGGGTCGCGGGCATGGTCCCGTGCCGCAGTGCTTGAACTGCCTTGATGACCCCGCCGACTCCAGCGGCGGCGAGACTGTGCCCGACGTTCGACTTGAAGGAGCCCAGCCACACCGGGTCCGCCGGGTCCCGCCCCAGCCCATAGGTGGCGATCAGGGCGTTCGCCTCGACTGGGTCACCCAGGCGCGTGCCGGTGCCGTGGGCCTCGAGCAGATCGACGGCAGAGGAGGCCAGTCGGGCGTCCGCGAGCGCCTGCCGGATGACCCGCTGCTGGGCGAGGCCGTTCGGCGCCGTGAGACCGTTACTGGCCCCGTCCTGATTGACCGCGGTGCCGCGTACAACAGCGAGCACAGGGTGCCCCGCGCGCCGGGCGTCGCCGAGACGAAGGCCGACCAGGTCTGGCTTTTCACCACCGACTTCAGGATCCCCTGGACGAACAATCCCAGCGAGCAGGCGATCAGGCTCCCGAAACGGCACCAGGCCGTCTCGGGCTACTGGCACACGCCCACGACGCTGGCCGCCTACCTACGCGTGCGCTCCTACCTCGTCTCCGCCCGCGACCACGGCCTGCGCGCCATCGACGCCATCCGCCTCGCCCTCGCCGGCAGGCCCTGGATGCCAGTTCCACGTGCAGCCAGCCCCGCCCACGCCCTCGCCGCCTAAACCAACATCAACATGGGGCTATGCGAGCTGCCACCCGTGAATGGACACGGGTAGGGGATGCCGACGTTTTGCGGTCGGTAGCCACCGGCGTGCGATGCGCCCCATCCGCTGCCAGTTCAGGTACCTGCGCTGACTACGGCGCGACAGCGCCCTATGCCAGATACGGGACACCTCGTAGCGAAATGAGCACACCGCATCACCGTTTCCCGGTACGGCATAGTAGTTCAGGTGGCCATTGACCATGCTGCGCAACCATCGCCCCTGGACGGGGATGGACAGGTGGCTGCGAAGCTTCGCTTCGATCTGGTCTCGCGTAGCTTCGCTGCCATCCGCTTCTTGTCCGTGACCCGCCGCACCCAGAAGCCGCCCCGCCTGCCCGTCGCACAGATGTGCGTGAAGCCCAGGAAGCTGAACGTCTCGGGTTTGCCCTGCCCGCGCCGCGACCGGTTCCGGGCGGCGAACCGCCCGAACTCGATCAGCCGGGTCTTGTCGGGGTGCAACTCCAGGCCGAACTTCGCGAACCTCTCCCGAAGATCGACAAGGAACCGCCGTGCGTCATCCTCGTACTCGAAGCCGGCGACGGCGTCGTCCGCGAAGCGCGTGACGATCACGTCGCCGCGCGCAAAGTGATTCCGCCACCACCGCACCCACAGGTCGAAGACGTGGTGCAGGTACACGTTAGCGAGCAACGGCGATGCTTCCCCGCTGCTGAGTAACGTGGCCCTGTCGGTCCTGGACGAGTACATCGCCCAGGGACCCGGCGGGCCCGGAGCCAGCCCGTATGAACGGGCCAAGCGGCGGCGCCACGGTCTGCCCAACTACCGGCTCTGCCGGTACGCGGATGACTGGTGCCTGCTGGTTTCAGGTACCAAGGCGCACGCCGAGGACCTGCGGGACGAGGTCGCCAGGATCTTATCAAGGATGGGCTTGCGCCTGTCACCGGAGAAGACCCTGGTCACCCATATTGATGAGGGCCTCGATCTTCTCGGTTGGCGCATCCAGCGCCACCGTAAGCGGGGCACCGGCAAGCACTATGTCTACGTCTATCCGGCCAAGAAGGCGCTCGTCGCCGTCATGGCCAAGGCGAAGGCGATCTGCCGGCAGAACACGAACCGCCCGCTCGCAGTCCTGCTGCATCAGCTCAACCGGATGCTGCGGGGCTGGACCACGTACTTCAAGTACGGATGCTCGAACGCGACCTTCAGCTACCTGCGGTCCTACCTGTGGAAACAGGTGGTCCGGTGGCAGGAGCGCAAGCACCGACGCACCCCGTGGAAACAGCTGCGTCGACGCTACGGCATCTGGCCCGCCGATGGTGACGTCGGGCTGTTCGACCCGGCCAGGGTACGCGCGAAGCGCTACTACTACCGGGGAGCACGCATCCCGACATCGTGGCCGAGCACAGCATGAGGCATACACGGCGGGTGACGATTCGACGGTCGCCCGCTCGTCATCTCGGTGCAGGTCGCGACCCGCGCGACACTGGTTGAGGAGGCAACAATGCGATACGCGCTGCTCATGCACTCCGGGGAGCCCGCCGAAGGGGAGATCAGCGACGAGGTGATCGCGGAGGCCAAGGCGGCGTTCGGGGCCTATGGCCGGGCGCTTGAGTCCGCCGGGGTGCTGCTGGCGGCCGACGTGCTCCAGCCGTCCGCCGTCACGACGACCGTGACCCGCAGAGACGGCGCCCTGCGGGTGCAGGACGGGCCCTTCGCCGAGACGAAGGAGGCCCTGGCCGGCGTCTTCCTGATCGAGGTTCCCGACCTGGACGCGGCGATCGGCTGGGCCGAGAAGTGCCCTGGCGCGGGCTGGGGCGTGATCGAGGTGCGCCCGACCGCGACCGCCTTCATCAATGGCGCATGGACGGGCTGACCCCTGGTGGCGGGCCGGCCGTCGGCCCCGGCGAGCATGAGCCGGGGCAGACGGCCCAGGCCGCGGCTATCGCGGCCCGGGACAGCTATGGCCGCCTGCTCGCCCTGCTGGCCGCCACCACCAGTGACGTCGCCGCGGCGGAGGACGCGCTGGCCGACGCGTTCGAGCGGGCCCTGCAGACCTGGCCGTCGCGAGGCGTGCCCGGCAACCCGAGCGCGTGGCTGCTGACCGTCGCGCGCAACCGGCTCCGGGACGAGTGGAAGTCCGCGCGGATGCAGCGGTCCGCCCCGCTCGACGCTGGCGAGCACTCCCCTGCTGGCGAGGATTCGCTGGCATACCTCGATGACATCGACGTCGACGCGATCCCCGACCGGCGTCTCGAACTGATGCTCGTCTGCGCCCACCCGGCGATCGAGCCCACGGTACGCACCCCGCTGACGCTCAACACGGTGCTCGGTTTCACCGCGGAACAGGTTGGGCGCGCTTTCTCGGTGCCGACGTCGACGATGGCGACGCGCCTGGTCCGGGCCAAGAAACGCATCAAGGCCGCCCGCATTCCTTTCCGTATCCCCGATCGCGCGGATCTCCCGGCTCGGATGGCATCGGTCCTCGAGGCGGTCTACGGCGCCTATGTGATCGACTGGGCGACCGGACCGCAGGTCCGCCAGCTGCCGTCGGAGGCGTTACACCTCGCCGAGGTGCTCACCACCCTCGTCCCGGACGATCCAGAGGCCCGGGGGCTCGCGGCCTTGATTGAGCTCTCGGCGGCACGCGCTCCAGCGCGGATCGACGCGGACGGGCGTTTCGTCCCACTCGCCGACCAGGATCGCTCGTTGTGGGACCAGCGGCTCATCGGCCGGGCCCATGAACATCTCCGGGCCGCGCACGCCCTCGGCCGGGTGGGCCGGTTCCAGCTCGAGGCCGCGATCCAGGCCGTGCACTGCGCCCGCGACCGCGATGGCACGACGGACTGGCCTGCGCTGCTCGCCCTGCACCGCGTCCTGCACGGGCTCGAGCCGTCGCTCGGCAGCAGCGTCGCCCTCGCCGCGGTCACCGCCGAGGTCGACGGCCCCGCGGCGGGACTGGCCACGCTCGACGCACTGCTGGCCGAAGCCGATCAGCCCGCCCGGCTGTTCCAGCCGGCCAAAGCCACCCGCGCACACCTACTGGACCGACTCGGACGAACGGCGGAAGCCGTCACGGCCTACGAAAGCGCGATCAGCCTGACCCACGACACCGCCGAACGCCAGTACCTGGAAAACCGCCGCGACCACGCCGGCCGCCGGGATTTGTGACCGCGAGCCTGCCTGCACGAGTACGCAGGCGTCGACCAGCGGAGAACCTCGGTCAGCTTTCCCACGTCGCAACCCAAGGTTGTCAGGCAGATCGCGCGGTCCACCACGCGGTACGGCGCGAGCGACCTGGTCGCTCAAGTTTGGGCTGAGTGAGTTTTGGCACCACACGCCGCCGGCCGGCGCTCCTACAGCGAGGTGAAGGACTGGGTGCCGAGGACGCGGACCAGGTCTAGTTGGGCTCGGGCCTCGCTGCCGGGGCGGGGGTAGAGGACGACCAGGGTCTGGCCGGTGACATCGCTGGTCATCGTCTCGCAGAGCAGCTCGATCATGCCGACCTGGGGGTGGACGATGCGCTTCTTGTTGGCCCGGCGGACGCCGACCTGGTGGCGCGGTGCCGGCGCAGGAAATCGGCGAGTGCGGGACGGTCCACGACAACCAGGATGCGCCCGGCCCGGGCGGGTCCGCCAGGGAGCGCCGATCCCTGGATCGGCCGGTCCTGCTCAGCGGCTCCGAGCCGATGGAAGCTGAGGCCATGACGACGACGCGACAGCTCGGCAAGGGCGGGCCCACGGTAAGCGCCCTCGGACTGGGCTGCATGGGGATGTCCGGTTCTTACGGCCGCGCGGACGACGACGAGAGCGTGGCGACCATCCAGGCGGCGCTCGACGCCGGCATCACCCTGATCGACACCGGCGACTTCTACGGCCACGGCCACAACGAACTGCTCGTCGGCCGGGCGCTGCGCGGGCGAGGCCGCGACGCGGCCGTGCTGAGCGTCAAGTTCGGTGGCCTGCGCGCCCCGGACGGAGCCTTTCAGGGATTCGACGCCCGGCCGGCGGCGACGCGCAATTTCCTGAGCTACTCGCTGGTCCGGCTGGGCGTCGACCACATCGACATCTACCGACCGGCCCGGCTGGACCCTACAGTCCCGATCGAGGAGACGGTCGGCGCCATCGCCGAACAGGTCGAGGACGGGCGGGTCCGGTACATCGGGCTGTCCGAAGTCGGCGCGGAGACAATCCGGCGGGCGGCGGCCGTCCACCCGATCGTCGACCTGCAGATCGAGTACTCGGTGCTGTCCCGCGGCATCGAGAACGGCATCCTCGACGCCTGCCGCGAGCTCGGCATCGCGATCACCGCCTACGGCGTCCTTTCCCGCGGCCTGCTGGCCGGGGAAGGGCCGTCCGGCGACCCGGGCGACTACCGGGCGCACAGCCCGCGTTTCACCGGCGACAACCTGGCCCGCAACCTGGCGCTGGTCGAGCGGCTGAAGCCGATCGCCCAGCGGCATGGACTGAGCGTCGGGCAGCTCGCCATCGCCTGGGCGGCTGGCCGCGGCGATGACATCATCCCGGTGGTCGGGATGCGCACGCGCGCCAGGATCGCGGAAGCGCTCACGGCCATGGAGGTGACGCTGACGCCGGCGGACTTCACGGCCATCGACGCGGCGGTCCCCCCGGGCTCGGCCGCCGGCGGTCGTTACCCCGAAGCCATGCTCGCCCTACTGGACAGCGAACGCTGACGGCTAGCCGTTGACTCGATCTCGACGTAGGGCGGTGGGCGGTCGGCGTGCCCTCTGCGGACGGGATCAGTTACCTTTTGTGGTAGTTCTGGTGTGCTCGTCCCGTATCTATCCGGAAGTGGCTGCCAGATCCTCAGGTGGGTCCACCCGCTCGGCCCGGGCGTCCGCCCGGCTGCCGGTGCCGAGCAGGCCGCCCGGGCTTGAGGATCCCCCCATGCCGAGGAGGGCCTCACCGCGATGGACACGGGCCTGGCAAGCGGCGACAGCTCGGCGCCCACTCTTGC
>Ga0134124_10002641_pt1 | contig 14450 bp, 12 predicted proteins | sample KB304_FD_96880 | JGI IMG/M metagenome (GOLD analysis project Ga0134124, IMG submission 96880) | Terrestrial soil microbial communities without Nitrogen fertilizer from Kellogg Biological Station, Michigan, USA - KB3-0-4 | ecosystem: Environmental > Terrestrial > Soil > Unclassified ... | reverse complement strand
CCTGTGCTCTCGGCTGCGCCGCGGCGCGCTGTACCGGTTTGCAGCCGAGAACGGCATCACCAAGATCGCGCTCGGGCATCATCGGGACGATATCGTCGAGACGCTGTTCCTCAACCTGTTCTTCGGCGGGAAGCTGAAAGCGATGGCGCCGAAGCTCGCGTCGGAAGATGGCCGGCACATCGTGATCCGGCCGCTGGCCTATGTCGCCGAGCGGGACATCGCGCGCTATGCGCGTGGGCGTGAGTTCCCAATCATTCCGTGCAATCTGTGCGGCTCGCAGGAAAACATGCAGCGTGTCGCGGTGAAGAAGATGCTGGCCGAGTGGGAGCGCGACTATCCCGGGCGCATCGAATCCCTGCTCACCGCACTGCGCAATGTGGAGCCCGCGCATCTGGCTGACACCAGCCTGTTCGATTTTGCAGGACTGCAGCCGCTGACCGGTCCTGCAGCGCCCGATCTCACTTGAGATCGTGAAGCCTCCGATTCCCAACAGCTACTGGGTGGAACCGGGTCGCATCCTCGCCGGCGAGCATCCGGATGCCGGCAGTGATGCCGCGACGCGCACGCGGCTCGCGGCGTTGCTGGCCGCGGGTGTGCGCAGCTTCATCGATCTCACCGAGCCGCGTGAGCTGCAGGGCTACCGCGCACTGCTGCCGCCGGACATTGCCTATGAGAATTTCCCGCTGCCCGATCATTCGGTGCCGCACTCCGCGCAACAGATGCGCGAGGTGCAGAACGCGCTGGAGAGACTGCTGGCGAACAGCGCTGCGGTGTATGTGCACTGCCGTGCCGGCATCGGTCGCACGGGAATGACCATCGGCTGCTATCTGCGTGAGCAGGGCGAAACCGCGCCGGCCGCGCTGGCTGAACTCAATCGCCTGTGGCAGCAGAATGCCCGCTCGGCGCGCTGGCCTCGCATTCCGGAAACCGGCGAGCAGGAACAGTTCATTGCCAAGTGGGCTGCGCATCCCCTGGATCATCCGGATGCCGTGGGTGACAGCGGCCTGCATCGCCTGCAGCTGAAGCCGCTGGACCGCTACCGGGGTTGTCTGGTCGGTCTGGTGGTGGGCGACATAGCAGCCACCGTTCCTGCCGCCATGCCGCCTGTACCGGCCGCCTGGTCAGACGACGCAGGCACCACGCTCTGCGTGCTCCAGAGCCTGCTGGCACGCGGCGGATTCGATGGTCGTGACCAGCTGGATCGCTACCGCAACTGGGCGCGCGATCCGGCTGCCGCGGGCGCGCAGGCTGACGCTGCCCTGAGACCGGTGGTGCGGGAGGTAGTGGCGCGCGCGGTGTGGAACAAGGCCGCGCTGATCGGCTCGCACGACCCCGCGCATCAGGATGCCTCGCCGCTGCCGCGCTGCGCCGCCGCGGCCTTGTTCACCGCTGGCGATTGCCAGGCTGCCAGTGAGCTGGGGGCCGACCTGAGCCGGGTGACCCACCAGGCGGCGGTTCCCGTCGATGCCTGCCGGCTGTTTGCCGGCATGATCGCCGCAGCGCTGCATGGGGCGCCGCGGACGGCAGTGTTGAAGGTCGCCCAGCAGTTCGATGCGCTGCCGCTGCGCGAAGAGGTCAAGGGCCTGGCCGCAGACTGGACCGGCCCGCAGGTGGGGCGACGGCGCCCACCGCCTGCCATCCTGGGCGCTCTGGACCGCGCCGCGCGGGCCTTTGCGCGCAGCCGTGCATTCGCCGATGGTCTGGAGCGCGCGCTGAGCGCGCCGACTGCCGACCGGGATGCCGTGGCGGCGAGCTATGGCGCCCTGGCGGGGGCCAATTACGGGGAAGCGGCGATCGCACCGGGGTTGCGCGCACGCGTGGCCGGACTGCGGCGGCTCGGCCTGCTGGCGGAGCAATTATTCCAGCGTCCCGGTGCGGCTGGCGGACGGCTCGCTTAAAGTTGCTGGATGAGCGCGGCCAACAGTTCCAGCCCACGCAAGGCGATCCAGGCCTGGACGCGGCTGTCGGACGAGGCGCTGCTGAATCTGCGCTTCTGCGACTTGAAGCTGCATCTGTCCGGCAGCCGCCTCGAGCGCCGCCTGCAGCGCATCTACGGCGAGCTCGAGCGTCGCGGCATCAGCTTCAGGCCGCACATGTGGCTGGCCGAAGAATGGTTTTCCCCCGATGGAGTGCCCGGCGTGGCCGTGCCGTTCTATCTGGCGCATCCGCGGCTGCAGCGGCTCGAACGGCACATGATGAAAGAGGTCGAGGGCGGCAACACCAACTGGCTGATGCGCATCCTGCGTCACGAGATGGGTCATGCCATCGACACGGCGTGGCGCCTGCGTCGCCGCGCCCGCTGGCGCGAGATCTTCGGTCCCGCATCGCTGCCGTATCCGCAGCGCTATCGCGCACGGCCCGGCAGCCGCCGCTACGTGCAGCATCTGGGCGACTGGTACGCGCAAAGCCATCCCACCGAAGACTTCGCCGAGACTTTCGCCGTATGGCTGAAGCCCAATTCCGACTGGCGTCGTACCTACGCCAGCTGGCCCGCCTGGGACAAGCTGCACTATGTCGATGAAGTGATGAGCGAGGTGGCCAGCACGGCGCCGCGCGTGCGTTCGCGGATGCAGATCGAGCCGCTGCGCGAGAATCGGCGCACGCTGGCCGAGCATTACCGCGAGAAGCTGGCGCGCCAGAACAGCTGGCGCAGCGAGGCGGCCGACAACCTGCTGCTGCGCGTGTTTGCGCGCCGCCCGACCCATCACGCGGCTGCGCGCGCCGCCCCGTTCCTGCGCGCCAACCGCCGCACGCTGCTGGCCGCCGCGCAGCGCGACTGGGGCACCGATCCCTACACCGCGCACCAGGTGCTGCGCATCGCCATCGATCGAACCAATCATCTCGATCTGTATCTGCGTGGCTCCAAACGCACAGCCGTTCCGCACGCGCGCTGGCTGTTGGCGGGTCTACTCCGTATATTCGGCGAACGGGAGCGGCCACAGCTGAATCTATGAAGCGATCGAGAGTCCTGGTGGTATTGCATCCAAGCCTGATGCCGCCGGACAGCCTGGAAGGACAGGACCCCAAAGCCGTCGCCGAGTGGCGCACCGAATTCGATGTGATCCAGACACTGCGCTCCGGTGGCCACGAGGTCCGTGCCGTAGGCGTGCTCGACAACATCAGCGAACTGCGCACCACCATCGCCGACTGGCAGCCCGATGTGGTGTTCAACCTTCTGGAAGAGTTCGACGGCATCGTCAGCTACGACCAGCACGTCATCGCCTTCCTCGAGATGCTGCGCCAGCCCTACACCGGCTGCAACCCACGCGGCCTGCTGCTGTCGCGCGACAAGTCGCTGTGCAAGCAGGTGTTCGCCTTCCACCGCATTCCCTCGCCGCAGTTTGCGGTGTTCCGCCGCGGCCAGCGCATCCAGCTGCCGCGCAAGCTGCGCTTTCCGTTGTTCGTGAAATCCAGCACCGATGATGCCTCGCTGGGTATTGCGCAGGCGTCGGTGGTCGAGGATGCGGCGCGCCTGCGCGAGCGCATCGAATTCGTGCTGGAGCAGCACAAATCCGATGTGCTGGTGGAGGAATACATCGAGGGCCGCGAGCTGTACGTGGGCATGATGGGCAACGAACGGCTCACGCGCTTTCCGGTGTGGGAGCTGAATTTCGGCACCATGGAGACCAAGGGCAGCGCCATCGCCACCCGCAAGGTGAAGTGGGATGCGAAATACCGCGCCAAATACGGCATCGACAGCGCACCGGCCAGCGATCTGCCGGCGGGCGTGGAGGCCTCGCTCGACAAGCTGTCGCGGCGCATCTACCGCGCGCTGGGTCTCACCGGCTACGCGCGCATGGATTTTCGCATGCGGGCCGATGGCAGCCTGTATGCGCTCGAAGCCAATGCCAATCCGCACCTCGCGCAGGAGGAAGACTTCGCCCGCTCCGCGGCCGCGGCCGGCAGAAGCTACGTCGACCTGCTCGATTCCATCGTCAAACTCGGTCTCACTTATCCGGCGCAGTGGCGGGTGATGTATGGCTCCTGAGCGCAATTTCCTGAAGTCCCGCAGCACGGTGCTGGCCGGTGTGCTGCTGCTGGCTGCGACTGCCATGACCATGGCGGTCGCAAAGCCCGCCAAAGACGAAGCGTTCCTTTCCGAGCTGGCCGCGGTGCTCCCGGGCAGCTACGACAATCTGGCGCAGTCGCGCACGGATGCCGAGCATCCGGCGCTGCGGCTGATGATCGTGCCGGTGCAGGCGCCGCTGGTCGGGGACCATGTGTTCTATGTGCAGGAAATGGCGGCCGATGATCTGCGGCGCGTGCTGGCACAGCGCCTGTACGTGCTCAATGTCATTCCGAAAAAGGAGCAGGCCGTACTCACGCAGCTGGATTTCAATGAGCCACTGCGCTGGCGCAATGGCCAGAACAACCGCGACCTGTTCCGCAGCCTGCTGACGCAGGATCTGCGCGCGCGTCCGGGTTGCGATCTGCTGTGGCAGCGCGATGGCGCGAACTTCAAGGCCGCGTTGCAGGGCACCGCCTGCCGTGCTTCCTCGCGCGCCACCGGCGAGACCCTGCGCGTCGAAGAGCGCATGCAGCTGGGCGCCGAGACCCTCAACATCTTCGAGCAGCATCGCGATGCGGCCGGCGTCATTGCCTTTGGCGCCGCGGTGGATCCCTGGTTCCGATACTCCCGTCGGGCGGACGCACCCTGGTAATGCGCGGAATCTTCTTCCGCCACGTATTGCGCGACATTTCGATTTCGACGACCGCAGTAGCGCTCGTGCTGCTGGTCATCCTTGTCACTTATCAACTTGCCTTCGTGCTGGGCCGCGCCGCCGACGGCCAGATTCCGGCTGAAATCGTGTTGCCGCTGGTCGGGCTGTCGATGCGCGGCAACCTGACCATCATCCTGCCATTCGCTGTGTTGCTGGGCACGATCATGGGACTGGGGCGGCTGTATCACGACAGCGAGATGGCCGCGGCCCTGGCCTGCGGTGTGAGTGTGCGCACGCTCTATCTGGCTGCTGCAGTTGTGACGCTGCTCACGGCATTGCTCGGCGGCTGGATCGGATTCATCGACGGTCCCCATGCCTCGAGACGACTGGCCGAGCTGCGCACTGAAGCGCTGCGTACGGCGGTGACGCGGGGTCTCGCGCCGGGGCAGTTCCGCGCGCTGGCCTCCGGGGTTACCGTGAATTTCCGCAGCGTCGATACTGATGGCACGCTGCGCGAGGTATTCCTGCAGCGCGATCTGCCCGCCGCCGCCGGCGGTCATGCCCGCATGCAGGTGGTGCTGGCTGCCCGCGCCTACTACTCCGTCTCAGCCGATAATGACTACTACCGCATCGAATTGCTGGACGGCGAAAACTACGAGGGCGCGCCGGGATCCGGGGACTGGCGCGTCACCCGATTTGCGCAACAGACCATCCGTGTGCCCACGCCGTCGACCAGCCTTCCCGGTCGGCCCCGCGTCGATGCGCTCACGTTGCACGAGCTGCGCATCTCCAGCGATCCGCGCTTGTACGCCGAGCTGCATTGGCGTGTTTCCTGGGTGCTGATCACGTTGGTGCTGGGCATGCTCGCCGTGCCTCTGGCGCGGCTGCGTCCACGGCAAGGGCGTCACTCGCGTGTGGTGATCGCCGTGCTGCTGTTTGCGGTCTACGCCGGGTTGCTCAGTGCCGGCCGCACCATGCTCGAACGCGGCGACACGCCACGTCCAATGGGACTGTGGTGGGTGCATACCGCAGCGCTGGCGCTGGGCGGGGGATTGCTGCTGTTGCCGCGCGCCAGCGACTGGCTGGTGCGCCGGCGCGTGCGCTAGGCCTTGTCGTCTGGGGACGACGGATCTTTTTCGCCTTCGCCGTGCTTCAGCTGCTCGACCTGCTGCGTGGTCTTGATCCATTCAGACAGCTTGCGCAGGTCCACCTTGGGACGGCGAGTGCGCACGGTATCACCCGGCTTGCCGCCGCTGCTCTCATATGGGTTGTAGGCGCCGCCGCCCAGTTTTTTCTTCGACCGCGCGACACCTGGACCGTAATCCACGATCTCAAGATGATCAGGCATGCTCCGTTCGGGTTCCTGTTCGTCAGGAACGAAGAGCGAGAACTTGTCGGGCGGCGACCGATTGGACATGTGCGGATTATCAATCGGTTGATTTATCAAAAACTGTGGAATGGATCACGGAGCTGCACCAGCGCGGAGCAGTCCTACAATGGTTTTTGAATCTGTTATCTCTCCGTTCAGGGCCCGGGAAATGGCCTCCTGCAGGTCCACCCAATGGACTTCCAGCACCTCGTGAAGCTCATGCTGCTGCGGCACGTGGCGCAGGCCCTTGGCCAGATACAGATAAATGCGTTCGTCGAAGACGCCGGGCGAACTGAGGATATGACCTAGATCACGCCATTGCTCCGCCTCGCAGCCGGCTTCTTCCACCAGCTCACGCCGCGCGGTATCAGCAGGCGGCTCGTCGGGTTCGAGGCGGCCCGCGGGCAGCTCCCAGACCCATCCGCCGGCGGCTGGGCGGTACTGACGCAGCAGGCATACGCGCTGCTGATCGTCTATGGCAACTGCGGCCGCGCCGCCGGGATGGTGGACGATTTCGTAGTCGGCGCTTTCGCCGTTGGGAAGCTGCACCCGCTCGACATTGACCGTGATCACACGTCCGCGGAATTTGGTGTCGATCGGATTCACGTCGCGAAATGTCCTGTTGTGCGATGGTGTGGCGCAGCAATCGCGCACATTGGCTATAGTCAGTGATTATGTCGAGTCCGGCAACGCACCTGGAAGAACTGAACAATGCGCAGCGCAAGGCGGCGGGTTACGGCGAGCCCGTGCCCGATGCGCCGCTGCGTGCCGGACCGCTGCTGATCATCGCCGGCGCCGGCACCGGCAAGACCAATACGCTGGCGCATCGCGTGGCGCACCTGGTGATCAACGGCGTCGATCCCTCGCGCATCATGCTGCTCACCTTCACGCGTCGTGCCGCTCTGGAGATGCGCCGGCGTGCGGTGGAGATCATGCGCAAGGCACTGAATGACACGCTCGGCGGAAAGTCGCAGGGCATCGCGCAGCGACTCACCTGGACCGGCACCTTCCACTCGCTGGGAAACCGCCTGCTGCGCCACTACGCCCCACAGCTGGGGCTTGATCCGCATTTCACCGTGATCGATCGCAGTGACGCCGCCGATCTGATGGATCAGATCCGCACCGATCTGGGCTATGCCAGCAAGGAGCAGCGCTTCCCCCGCAAGGAAACCTGCCTTGCCATCTACTCGCATCGGGTGAACACGCAGAAACCACTGGCCGATACGTTGCAGGCGCAGTTCGCCTGGTGCCAGCAATGGGAGCAGGACCTCGGCAAGTTGTATCGCACCTATGTGGAGCGCAAGCAACAGCTGGGACTGCTCGACTACGACGACCTGCTGCTGTACTGGCAGGTGCTGGTGTCCGAGCCGAAGCTCGCCAAACATGTGGGCTCGCACTTCGATCACATCCTGATCGATGAGTATCAGGACACGAATGCGCTGCAGGCGCGCATCGTCGATGCGCTGAAGCCCGATGGTGCCGGCCTCACGGTGGTCGGCGATGACGCGCAGGCCATCTATTCCTTCCGCGCCGCGGCGGTGGAAAACATTCTCGGTTTCGCGCAGCACTACACGCCTCCCGCCGAAGTGGTGCCGCTGGGCCAGAACTATCGCTCCACGCAGGCCGTCCTGGATGCCTCCAATGCGCTGATGGCCGAGGCGCCACGTCAATATCGCAAGCATCTGCTGGCAGTGCGTGGCGCAGGCGCTGTGCCGCGCTATGTCAGCGTCGATGACCTGGAGTCGCAGGCTGAATACGTGGCGCAGCAGGTGCTGCAGCGACGCGAGGCGGGCACCGCCCTGCGCCGCCAGGCCGTGCTGTTCCGCACCTCCAGCCACAGCGACCTGCTGGAAGTCGAGCTCGCGCGCCGCAGGATTCCCTTCGTCAAATATGGCGGGCTGAAATTCCTCGAAGCCGCGCATGTGAAGGACATGGTCGCGGTGCTGCGCTGGGCCGACAATCCGCGCAACACGCTGGCCGCGTTCCGCGTGCTGCAGCTGCTGCCGGGCATGGGTCCGGTCAATGCGCGCTGGACACTGGATGCACTGGCCGAGGCGGGCGGTTCGATCAAGGCCATGCGCGGCATCAAGGTCAACACGCAGAGCGATCGCGACTACGGCCGCCTGGTCGACCTGATGGAAGCGTTGTGCACACCGGGCCGGCAGTGGCCGGGTCAGTTGCGCCTGGTGCGGGAGTGGTACCAGCCGCATCTGGAACGCATCTTCGAGCATTTCCACACACGCATCGGCGACCTGGATCAGCTCGAGCAGCTCTCGCAGCAATTCCCCTCGCGCGAGCGTTTCCTCACCGAGCTCACGCTCGATCCACCGAATTCCGCCAGCGACCTCTCGGGCAAGGCGCACCAGGACGAGGACTATCTGGTGCTGTCGACCATCCATTCCGCCAAAGGCATGGAATGGGACACGGTCTTTGTTCTGAACGTCGTGGATGGCAGCTTCCCCAACGAATTCGCCACCGGCAAACCCGAAATGGTGGACGAAGAGCGCCGTCTTCTTTACGTGGCGATGACTCGCGCCCGTAACGAACTGGTACTGCTGCAGCCGCTGAAGTTCCCGCTTACTCAGCAGTCACCGCGCGGCGACGCACATGTGTACGGCGGCCGCAGCCGGTTCATCACCGACAAGGTGCTCAAGTGCTTCGAGCAATCGGGTTTCACGGGGTCGCATGTGAACGATTCGCGGCTCTCCAGCGCCGACGGACCCATCGCAATCGACGCGACAGGCAAGCTCAAAGACATGTGGTAACGGGCGCGTTTGCACATGCCAGAATCCTGGCGGCGCTACTGGCGCGGCTTCACGAACTTGAGTGTGAACCGATCACTCTCGCCGATCGCCAGATACCTGGACCGATCGGCATCTCCCTGGGAGAGGGTGGGTGGCAGCGTCCACACGCCGGCTGGATAGTCCTTGCTGTCGCGCGGATTGGCGTTCACCTCGGAAGTGCCCACCAGCCTGAATCCGACGCTCTCGATGAGCTTGATGGCGTATGACTGGTTCACATAGCCGCTGCGCGCGCGTGGATCCTGCGGCACGGCCTCATTGCCACGGTGTTCGGTGACACCGAGCGTGCCGCCGGGTTTCAGTGCCCGGTACATGTCGCGGAACGCGGCTTCGGCGCGATTGCCGCTCATCCAGTTGTGGATGTTGCGGAAAGTCAGCACCAGGTCGGCGGTGCCGTCTGGCACCATGGGTTTTGCCCCCGGATCGAAGTCCACCACCTGCACCTTGTCGAGCAGTGTGGGCGCGCTGGCCAGAATCGAAAGATAGGCCTGGCGGCTGTTCTCACTGTTGGCATTGCCGGGTGTGGCTGGGGGCATCGCGGCTATGTAGTTGCCGTGGCCACGCACCACCGGCGCGACGATCTTCGTGTACCAGCCGCCAATGGGCAGGATTTCCACTACGGTCTGATCCGGACGGAGCCCGAAGAAAAGCAGGGTTTCGCGCGGATGGCGGTAGATGTCACGCGCCCGCTCCGCGGCATCGCGGTGCGTGCCAGCGATGGCGCGATCCAGTCGTCCGGTCACCGCACTGCGTGCAGCGAATGAGGTGCAGTCAGCGAGGGCCAGTATCGCGACAGCAGCCAGGGCAGTACCCGAGCGAATTCGCATGCGACTCTCCGGCGCGAAGGGACCCGTCAAGGTTCCAGGTAAGCGTAACCGTTCAGTTCGTTTTCGTAAAAGCGCTTGATGGACTGGCTCTCGGCCACGGTCATTCTGCCGTCGCGCACCGCGCGCTCGCAGTCGCGCGCCAGGGCGGGGTACAGCTCGGCGACATCGTATTCCATGTACTCGAGCACTTTGTTGGCGGTATCGCCTTTGACGATCTCCTCGATCCACCAGCCACCTTCGTCGTGCAGGCGGATGTGCACCACATGGGTATCGCCGAACAGGTTGTGCAGATCGCCGAGCGTTTCCTGGTAGGCGCCGACCAGGAAGGCGGCCAGGAAATATTCCTCGCCCTCGCGAAGCGGATGCAGTTCCAGCGTGCGCTTCACGTCTCGCAGGCTGACGAAGCTGTCGATCTTGCCATCCGAATCGCAGGTGATATCCGCCAGCACGGCCTTGCGCACCGGCTGCTCGGCCAGGCGGTGGATGGGGACGATGGGAAACAGCTGGTCGATGGCCCAGCTGTCCGGCAGAGACTGGAACACCGAGAAGTTGCAGAAGTAGGTATCCGAGAGCACGCCTTCCAGATCGGCCAGCTCTTCCGGCACTTCATCGAGCTTGCGTGCGGCATCGCGTACCTTGGTGCAGGTAGCCCAGTACAGACGTTCGGCCAGTCCGCGATGCTCCAGTGACAGCAGTCCAAGCTTGAACATCTGCAGTGCCTCGTCGCGCGCCGTGGTGGCGTCGTGATAGCACTCGGCCAGCCGCCGCGGCGACACCGAACGCCAGGCATCGGCCAGATCCTGCACCGGCTGCGGGATGTCGCGCGCGGGCTTGCGGTCGAGATCTGCCTTGGCGACGTCGAAACCATCCAGCGCCGAACGGCCCACCACGTTGAATACCAGCACGCTGTGGTGTGCGGCAATGGCGCGGCCCGATTCGCTGACGATCATCGGGTGCTCGATCTGGCGTGCGTTGCAGACGCTGGCGATGCGATACACCACGTCGTTGGCATATTCAGCCAGCGTGTAGTTCATCGATGAGGGGAAGTTGGTGCCGCTGCCGTCGTAATCGATGCCCAGGCCACCGCCCACGTCGATGTATTTCAGGCCCGCGCCCAGCCGGGACAGCTCCGCATACACATGCGCCAGCTCGTTGATGGCCTCTTTGACGCGACGGATGTCCTGCAACTGGCTGCCGGGATGGCAGTGCACCAGCTGCAGACAGTCGAGCATGTCTTTGTCCCGCAACACCGCCACCAGTTCCAGAATCTCACTGATGAACAGGCCGAATTTCGAGCGATCGCCGGCCGATTCCCGCCAGCGTCCCGATCCCTCGCTGGCCAGCTTCACGCGTACCCCGATGCGCGGCCGCACGCCGTAGGTCTCCGCATGCCTCAGGATCAGCGCCAGCTCCGAGAAGTTTTCCACCACTGGGATGATCGTTCGTCCGAGTTTGGTGGCGAGAATCACCGCCTCGATGTAGCTGGAGTCCTTGAACCCATTGCAGACGATCAGCCGGTCGGGCGAATCCTCGCTCATGGCCATCACGGCCAGCAGTTCGGGCTTCGAACCCACTTCCAGGCCGAAGCCATAAGCCTTGCCGTAGCGATATACCTCTTCCACTACCAGACGCTGCTGGTTCACCTTGATGGGGAACACGGCGGCGTAGCGATTGCGATATTCGTTTTCAGCGATGGCCTGCGCGAAGGCGTCGTGCAGGTGCTTCAGGCGATGCGCGAGGATGTCGGAAAAACGGATCACCACCGGCGCGGCGAGGTCGCGCGCCGAGAGTCCCTGCACAACTTCGTGCAGATCGATCTCGCGCTCCAGGGTCGTATCGGGGCGCACCACGAGGTGACCGGCGGCATTTACACCGAAGTAACCTTTTCCCCAGGCCTGTATCTGGTACAGCTCGAGCGAATCCTCGATCGACCAGTTGCCGGTCGGTCCCTCGGGGCGGGAGGCAGGGGATTTCACTACTCGACTCCAGTGGCCACGGGCCGGCGCGGATCAGTAATCCATTCGCTGAAACTGCCAGCGTACAGCCGACCTTCGCCGTAGCCTGCCAGTTCCAGTGCGAGCAGATTGTGACAGGCCGTGACGCCGGAGCCGCACATCGCAACCAAAGGTTTCGCCTGCGCGCGCTGTATTTCCGACGCCCAGCGCGTCGCCAGTTCGGCCGGAGAAAGAAACTGCTGCCCGGCCGCGAGATTGCCGCTGAACGGGTGGTTGAGGGCGCCGGGGACATGGCCGGCCACCGGATCGACAGTTTCATTCTGGCCCGCAAAGCGATCGGCGCCGCGCGCATCCACCAGCGTGATGCGGCCTGCGGCCAATTCCCGCTCGACCTCCGCGCTGCTGACCGCGCCCACGAATTCGCGCGGTGCTACTTCTGTGGGTGCAATCGCGGGCGTTGCGGTGTTCAGAGCACCACCATTGCGCACCCACGCCGCCAGGCCACCATCGAGCACCTGCACCGCACGATGTCCCAGCGCGCGCAGCATCCACCACAACCGTGCCGCATAGGGCCCCGGTCCCTGGTCATAGGCGACCACGCGTGTGTGCGGTGTGTAGCCCCATCGGCCCAGCGTACGGGCAAATTCGGCCGCTGTCGGCAGAGGGTGTCGTCCGGTGCCGGGACGGATGGGGGCGGACAGGTCGCGGTCCAGAGACGCGAATACGGCGCCCGGCAGGTGCGCTTCGGCGTAGACCTCGGCACCCCACAGCGGCTTGGTCAGTTCATGCCGGCAATCCACCAGCAACAGGTCCGGGGTGCCAATGAGCCGCACCAGTTCCGGGGCGGTGACCAGTGCGGCGATGTGTTCTGCCATGTGCGCATCATCGCCGCTACAATTCCGGCCGGCAATCGACCCGGGAAGAGCGCTTTGATCGATGTCTACTGGGCCAGCGACAGTCCTCACTGCTGGCGCGTGCTGCTGGCGCTGGAGCTGAAGGGCCTGCCATGGCGCAGCCACAAGCTCAGCACCGATCTGCAGGAGCACAAGGCGCCGCAGATGCTGGCCATGAATCCGCGCGGCCGGCTGCCGGTGCTGCGCGATGCGGACTACGTGGTGTTCGAGTCCCTCGCGGTGCTTTACTACCTCGATCTGAAATATCCGCAGCCGCCGATCTTCGGACATTCGCCGGAAGAGGCTGCGGTCATCATGCGCGTGATCAACGAATTCCAGGCCTACATCGAGGATGGGATCATGCGCGTGGTGCACGAACTGCGCGCGTCAGCGCCGCGCTTCGGCGAGGCGCTGACGCGCGCGATGTACACCGTGGCGGGCGAGGCCCGCACCATCGAGGGCCGGCTTTCGAAAGGCGACTGGATCGTCGGCGACGCGGTGTCGGCGGCCGACCTGTACATCTACCCTTGCATCCACCTGCTGCATCGGGCCTTAATGCGACCCGAGGCGCAGGAGCTGTCGGCCCGGTTCCTGCCGGTCGAAGTCCACTATCCACGGATAGCGCGCTGGATGCAGCGCGTGGAAGCGTTCAACCCCAAGCAAGTGAGTGTCGATCTGAAATGAGTCAAAAGGTGTACGTCGAGTTTCCTGGCCGCCTGGTCATGGTGGGTTTCGGCAGCATCGGGCAGGGTGTGCTGCCGCTGATCCTTCGGCATATCGGCGTCCGTCCTGATCGCATCGTTATCGTCACCGCAGAAGACGCGGGCCGTGCCGAAGCCGAGCAGCTCGGCGTGCGTTTCATCAAGGAACCGCTGGTGCGCGAGAACTACCGGCGTGTGCTCGAGAGCCTGCTGGGTCGCGGCGATTTCCTGGTGAATCTGTCGGTGGATGTTTCGAGCATCGCCCTGATCAAGTTCTGCTGGGAGCGCGGTGCGATGTACATCGACACCTGCATCGAGCCCTGGGCGGGCGGCTACACCGATCCGGCCACGCCTCCTGGCAGGCGCACCAATTATTCGCTGCGCGAGGATGTGCTGGCGCTGCGCACCGACCTCACCGCGAAAAACCCCACCGCCATCCTCACGCATGGCGCGAACCCGGGCCTGGTTTCGCATTTCGTGAAAGAAGCGCTGCTCGCGCTGAAGCGCGACATCGGCATCGACAAGGACAAACCCGAGCCTTCGAACCGCCAGGAGTGGGCCGAACTGGCCCATGCACTGAACGTGAAGGTGATCCACATCGCCGAGCGCGACACGCAGGTTTCGCCCAAGGTCAAGGAGGTCAACGAATTCGTCAACACCTGGTCGGTGGACGGCTTCGTTTCCGAGGGTTGCCAGCCCGCAGAACTCGGCTGGGGCACGCATGAGCGCAATTTTCCGCGCGATGCCAAGCGCCATGATTTCGGCAGCGGCGCGGCCATCTATCTCGGCCAGCCAGGCGCGGCCACGCGCGTGCGCACCTGGACACCCAACGCCGGCCCCATCCACGGATTCCTGATCACGCACAGCGAGGCTATTTCGCTGGCCGACTACTACACCGTGCGCAAGCACGGCGAAGTGCAGTACCGGCCCACCGCGCACTACGCCTACCACCCGAGCGATTCGGCGGTGCTGTCGGTGCATGAGCTCGCTGGCCGCAACTGGCAGATCCAGGATCGCAAGCGCATCCTGATGGACGAAATCACCTCAGGCATGGACGAACTGGGCGTGCTGCTCGCCGGCCACAAGAAAAACGCCTTCTGGTACGGCTCGCAGCTCACCGTGGAAGAAGCGCGCGGTCTCGTCCCGTACAACAACGCCACCAGCCTGCAGGTCACCATCGCCGTTCTCGCTGCCATCGTCTGGGCCATGGAAAACCCGGACTGCGGCCTGCTCGAACCGGATG
>Ga0134124_10002639_pt1 | contig 14462 bp, 16 predicted proteins | sample KB304_FD_96880 | JGI IMG/M metagenome (GOLD analysis project Ga0134124, IMG submission 96880) | Terrestrial soil microbial communities without Nitrogen fertilizer from Kellogg Biological Station, Michigan, USA - KB3-0-4 | ecosystem: Environmental > Terrestrial > Soil > Unclassified ... | reverse complement strand
GAGAACGGATTTTCATCCGCGTTCATTGGTGGTTCATCTGCGGCACTATTCGTAGCGCAGCGCTTCTATTGGATCCAGCGCCGCAGCTTTCCGGGCCGGGTAATATCCGAAGAAGATTCCCACAGCTGCGGAGAAGAGCACTGAGCCGATAATCGCAATCATCGATACCAGCGTCGGCCACCCCAGAAACGCCGGTATCGCGAGCGACAGTACGACGCCGAGAATGATCCCAATCGTCCCACCTGTCAGACTTAGCACAATCGACTCGATCAAAAACTGGCTCCGCACCGCGGACGAGCGCGCACCAATGGCCATGCGAATGCCAATCTCGCGCGTACGCTCCGTCACCGACACGAGCATGATGTTCATGATCCCGATGCCGCCCACGAGCAGCGAGACGCCTGCAATACACGCCAACAGAATCGTCATTGTCTTGCTGGTCTCATTCGCAGCTTCGGCCACGTCAGTCATGTTTCGGACGGTGAAATCGTTCGGTTCGTTTGCCCCGAGTTTATGACGCTGTCGCAGCAGATCTGTGATCTGCGATTGTGCGGTGTAAGTCGCATCCTGTGAAATCGCCGAGACGAACGCTATCTGAACCCGATCCCGTCCCAATATCTTTTTCTGCACGGTCGTGTACGGCGCGAAAGCGACGTCGTCCTGGTCGCGCCCTTGCGGATCCTGTCCTTTCTTAGCCATCACCCCGACGACACGAAACGGCAGGTTCATCACGCGAATATCCTGGCCCACCGGATCGGTGCCGGGATATAGATTGTCTGCGAGCGTTTGCCCGATCACGATCACACGCGCGGCGGTGCGAACGTCGACGTCAGTAAAGAACGAGCCGCTGGCGACCGGCCACTTGCGAATGTCGGGATACTGTTCACTGACGCCAGTAACCCCGGTGTTCCAGTTCATGTTGCCGGCGACCATTTGGGAGCGCGCGTTCACGTTTGGAGTAACCATCGAGACACTCGGCACTTCGCGCTTGATCGCGTCGAGGTCGTCGACTGTCATCGTGTTGGTACCCGTGTCGCCCGTGCCGCTGCGCACGCCACCGACGTTCTGTGCGCCAGCGCTGACGAACAGCAGGTTAGTACCGATGCTTTCGATTTGCGCCTGCACAGACGCTGATGCACCCTGGCCAATGCTGACCATCGCGATCACTGCGGAGACGCCGATGATGATGCCAAGCATTGTCAGCGCTGCGCGCATCTTGTTCCGAATCAGAGCGCGAAAGGCGACGCGAATGATCATTAGTAGATTCATCTTAATTCCGATCTTTGGCCGCAGATGAACGCAGAACGAACGCAGATCTGCGTTTATTAGCGTGAATCTGCGGCTTATTCATCCTCATCGTCGTCATCATCCTCGATGACCGGTAGATTCTTCAGTTCCTCCGCCGCGTTCCGCCGGCGCTCGACGACACGATCAGACTTAATCTTTCCATCTTTGAAAACGACCACACGGTCTGCATATTCCGCGATGTCAGGTTCGTGTGTGACCAGCACCAGGGTGATCCCTCGCTCGCGATTCAAACGCTGAAAGATTTCCATCACTTCAACCGAAGTGCGCGAATCGAGGTTACCGGTTGGCTCGTCAGCAAGAATCAATGCCGGGTTGTTGACGAGCGAGCGTGCGACTGCGACGCGTTGCTGTTGTCCGCCTGACAACTGGTTCGGATGGTTTTGTTCGCGTCCACTCAGTCCGACTGCGGCGAGGGCTTCCAGCGCGCGTTGATGACGTGTCGCCGAGTCGACGCCGAGGTATAGCATCGGCAGCTCCACGTTCTCGAGCGCGGAAGTTCGCGACAGCAGGTTGAACCCCTGAAATACAAATCCGATCTTCTGACAACGGATATCTGCACGCTCATCTTTCGACATCTGCGAGACGTCTTCGCCGTCGAGAATGTAAGTGCCGCGCGTCGGACGATCGAGACAGCCGATAATATTCATGGTCGTCGATTTACCGGATCCGGACGCACCCATGATTGCCACAAACTCGCCTTCACGAATGGTGAGCGAGACGCCGCGCAGTGCGTGCACTTCAACATCGCCCATCTGGTAGACCTTGTGGATATGTTCCAGCTCGATGACGGGCCGAGGCTCCGGCGCCTGTGCCGCTAACGCGACTCCCGGCTGAATCTCGTCTATTGCAAATGTCGTTGACATTTTTGCTCCTGAAATTAATAGGTCCTATAGGACGTATAGGACCTATTTGCCTTATCGTCTCGGACCGCCACCACCAGCACCACGCGGCGCGTTACCGAATCCCGGCGGCGTCGATTGCGTGTTCGAGTTTCTGTTCGCCGCAATCTGCTGGCCCGTGATGACCATCTCGCCTTCCTTCAGATCACCATCGACAACTTCCGTTGCCGAACCATCACTCAGTCCGACTGTGATTCTGCGACGATCCGGTTTGCCGTCCTGGCCCAGTACCCAAACAACGCGTATCTGGCCCGGTAGTACAGGCGCTGACGCCGGCGCAAACCGGTTCTGGTCGTTATTGCCGGCAGCATTATCGCCACCCTGTTGCTGCTGCTGTCTGCGTCCTTGCCACTGACCCTGCCCCGAGCCATTGCCTGCACGCTGACGATTCGCATCCTGCGGCGTAAAGCGAAGCGCTGAGTTCGGAACCTTCAACACGTTGTTGCGCTCGTCTATCGTGATCGTCAGGTTCGCCGTCATGCCGGGCTTCAGTTTCTGGTCCGGATTCGAGACGTCGATCACGACGTTGTAAGTGACGACGTTCTGCACGTTCTGCGGGTTCAGACGCATCTGTTCGATCTTGCCTTCAAACTCCTTGCCCGGAAACGCATCCACTGAAAACTTCACTGACTTCGCCTGCTCTACCAAACCGATATCAGCCTGGTCGATGTTTGCGATCACCTGCATCTGCGTCAGGTCGTTTGCGATTGTGAAGAGCGTCGGAGCCGACAGGCTTGCCGCCACTGTCTGGCCGACGTTCACGTCGCGCGAAACCACTACACCGTCAATCGGCGAAGCGATAGTCGTGTGACTGAGATTTACTTCGGCCAGGTTCAATGCGGCCTGTGCCTGTTGCACTTGCGCGGTGCTCTGCTGCACCTGCGCCAGTGCCTGTTGCACCCCTGCCTTCGATTGCTCAACGCCAGCCTGTGACTGCGCGATACCGGCACTCGATGCTGACTGTTCGGTCAGCTTCGCCTGGTTCAACTGCGAGACGGCCTGGTTGTAGCGCGCTTCCGCGGTTTTGTACGCCGTCATCGCGACGTCGTAATCTCGCTGGGCAATCACGCCGGCTTTTAGTAACGACTCCTGTTGCTTCAAAAGACTAAGCGCGTCGTCCTGCTGTGCTTTCAGCACCGCGACGTTGGCTTCCGCTCCCGAGACACCAGCCTGATTGTTCTGCACTGTCGACTTCGCGGCGAGATTCTTTGCCTGTGCGTCGCTTACACCAGCGCGCGCATTAACTACCGCGGCCTGCGCATTCGCGAGGCTGGCGCGTGCCTGCTGCAGGTTTGCACGAGCCTGGTCCACCTGTGCTTTTGCAGTTGACGGATCGAGCTGTGCGACAACCTGGCCTTTCTTTACGACGGAGTTGAAATCGGCGTAGAGCGCGGAGATCGTTCCCGACGCCTGGCTGCCCACCTGAACGGTAGTAACTGCCTGAAGCGCACCGGTTGCGGTGACCGTATTACGCAAATTGCCTCGCTCGACTCGCGCGGTCAAATACTGCGGCGTGCTCGAGTCGTTGCCCCAGAAGTAGAAACCGGCCAAGACGATCGCGGCCATAAAGCCGCCGCCGAGCAGCAGTTTCATTTTATTGAGGAGCAACCTGGCCCAAAGTTGTTTAAGCCAGCCAAGGGTTCCGCCTGTACTGATTCCGCCCACCAACGGTTGTTTAATTGTTTGAGTCGACATGCGATTCCTCTGTTAATCACCAGTTTCACTGACAAAAAGCAGTTTCCGTTCCATGGTCTCAGACACCTGTGTGGCTTTTTTGGTTACAGGGATGGAATTCTCACGCAGCGGCGCAACGAATAAGACGAACCGCGAGCTTCTTCCCGCGTTGCGCCGTTGCGCCGCTGCGTGAGAATTCCATCCCTGTAACCATATGTGCGCCTGGAGTGTCTATGGGTTTGTGAGGCTCCCCTGGAGAAAACAAGGAATACGTAGGAGTGACAATACAAACATGAACATAGGACGGATTAAGACGCTGGCAATAGCTACTCTCTCGGCGATTGCTTTGGCTGCCTCAATTGCCGTTGCACAGTCGGTTACGACCGATCAGGGCACACAGCAAGGCCCGCGCACACGCGGTGCCTGGGGCGAACATAAAGGACATGGCTGGGGAGGAATGCGCGACGGCGGACTCTTCCGGCAGCTCAACTTAACTGAAGACCAGAAAACCAGGATGAAGCAGATCCGCGAAAGCTTCGCCCAGACAAACAAACCCCTGCGCGACCAGCTTCGCGCTAAGCGTCAGGAGTTGCGTCAGGCGAGTGAAGGCGGTACGTTCAACGAAGCACTGGCTACTCAGAAACTGACGGAAATCGCGCCGCTCGAGGCGAAAATGATGGGCGAGCAACACAAGCTTCATCAGGAGATGCTTTCCGTTTTGACGGCTGAGCAGAAAGCCCAGTTGGAACAGTCGAAAGCGCAGTTCAAAGGCCGTCGCGGCGGCATGCGCAAAACCGACGAGCAGTAAGCGTTTCCCCCACGGAGTTGGCGGATTCGATGTTTTATGGATCCGCCATCCGTTAAACCGATGAGGATCGCAACTGGAGAGTGGGCTCGAACAGGCCTTGGACTTGGACCTGGCGCGGCAGGCGCAGGCTGGCGACGAGTCTGCCTTTGCGGAGATTGTGAGACGCTACAGCCCGCGCGTGTTTAGAGTAGCGAGCCGGTTCTTCCGGCAGCGAAGTTTGGTAGAAGAAGCGGCGCAGGAAGTTTTTTTGAAAGCTTACACGCAGCTTGGAAGTTTTGAGGGTCGCGGATCTATCGAAGGTTGGTTGACGCGAATCGCGACCAACACGTGTTTGAATATGCTGCGAAGTGCGAAACGGCGACCCGAGTTTACCGTTTCGGATCTCAGCGACGACGAGCAGAACTGGCTCGAGCAGCAGTCGGGTACTGACGGCAGTAAACAGCCTTCCGTCGAGAACAGCGTGGTGGCAACGGATCTTGCCGATCGCGTGCTGTCAGTGCTGTCACCCGAAGATCAGCAGGCGCTGTTGATGATCGACGGTGAGGATGCATCGATCAAGGAAGTAGCGGAAGCGACTGGATGGTCCGAGTCGAAAGTTAAAGTGAGAGCGTTTCGCGCGCGTCGTAAGGTTCGGGAGGCGATGGAGAAGCTGCTCGGCAGGGGATCGAAATGAACAAGCACATCACGGAAATTCTGGACAACACATCGCTTGCCAATCTTTCTGAGAACGAGCTCACCGAGATCCACGCGCACGTAGTCGACTGTGCGTCGTGCGGCAAAGCTTACGACGCTGCTCGGATGTCGGCGGCAGTGCTGAAAAGCCGTACCCAGGCGGTGATCGAACCTTCGCCCTTTTTCCAAACACGAGTGATGGCTGCCTTGAGAGAGCAGCAGGCGGCGGAAAGCGTGCCCGCAATGTTGCGCCTATGGAGATCGGCTAAAGCAGTCGTTGCGACCATGGCCGTGACGACCGCCGCCCTGGCTGTTGTCAGTTTCGTAGCGCCTGCGGAATCGACACCCGCGACGGATCAAACCACGTCAGTCTATTCCGCCTACTCGGTAATCATGGACCAGCCTGCAGACGAACAGATGACTTACGAGCAGGTGCTCAGCACGATTTACGAAGATGACGATGAGGCGAGGTAATCATGAATAACGTTACTAACAATCGATGGCAAGTACGGGTTGCGGCCGTCATCATCTTCGTGCTTGGGTTTACGGCGGGAATCCTCGCGCTCAATGTTTATCGCGGCTGGGCGCACCGCGGCCCCGGCGCCGATGGGGATCGATTTGATCGGTTGGCAGAACGTCTGCAACTGACTGCGGATCAGAAGCCGAAGGTGCAGGAAATCTTCAGCGACACGCGCGAACAACTGCGCGCCGTGCGACAGGAGACGGAGCCACGGATGCAGGAGATTCGCCGCCAGGCTGACGGCCGTCTGCAGACCGTGTTGACGCCCGAGCAGTGGCAACAGTTCCAACGCATACGCGACGAACGCGGGCCGCGGATGCGACGGATGGGTAGAACGGATTAAGGACGGATCAGGGCCTTTAAGACGCGACCGCTTGAGACATCCGCGAGCGCCTCGTTGGCTTCGGTTAATCCGTATGAACTCAGTTTCATCCGCGCCCACGCTTTCGGTCTTTGTGAGGCTAGCTGTGCGGCGCGGTAGAAGTGAGAGAACTCGGATCCCCAGCAGCCGCGCACATCGAGGTGCTTTTTATTCAGGTCCAAATGCGGATTGAACGGCGTGGTTCCATGATCCGTGTATTGCCCAACCACCACCACCGTTCCGGCGTCGCGCGTGAATCGCATTGCCTGAACGACAGCTTCGGGCGCGCCGGTCGCTTCAATCGTTACGTCAGCGCCGCGGCCTGAAGTTTGTTCCAACACCCAGTCCAAACGTTTTGCTTCGTCGTTACTTTCGATGTTGAGCGCCGCCGCGGCCCCGGCTTCGATAGCCGCATCGAGTCGTGATTGTGGCGCGCCAATGCATAGCACACGCAATGCGCCGCTCATGAGCGACAGCACGATGGCGTTGATCCCCACTGGTCCCGAACCAAGCACGAGCACCGTGTCGCCAATCTTTATGTCTCCACGCTCGATGGCGTGAAGCGAGGTGGGCAGCGCGCAACCGCCGGCCATAAACGTTTCCGGTGCTGCTTCGAGGCGGATGCAATGAGTACCCGGTTTGATGTAGATATGAGTGGCCCAGCCGCCGCAGAGTCCATCGTCGAGACCGTAGGTGATACCGTAGACCTTTCGATTCGGGCAGCGTGTGCCGGCCTTGGCCACGAGACAGTACCAACACGCGTTGCATGTGCGATGAACGTCGAGAAAGGTGATGCGGTCGCCTTCACTGAATCGTCTTCCTTCGACGTCGAATAATTCACCGCGAAGCTTCTGCAAGCGCCCGACAGATACATGGCCCGGGACTAAGGGATACGGCACACCTGCCAGTCGGCCTTGTTGCAGGTAAACATCGGTCCCACAGACTTCCGAGAGTTCGACTTCGAGTAGGGCCGAGTTCGATTCGAGATCCGGCTCGGCTATTTCACGAACCTCAACAGCAGCGTTTGGCTCAGGGATGGTGGCGACGAGTGGCATGTGGGCAAGAATAGATTTTTCTCCCGCAAGGGCGCAAAGGCCCAAAGAAGAACACGGATCCGCTTAACCTTTCTTGGTTTGGTTTTCTCTGTGCAACCTCTGTGTCCTTTGTGTCTCGGTAGTGGGCAATCTCTCACCACAGAGACACTGAGAACGCAGAGGTTGCACAGAGAAGAGTTCAAATTAAGCCACTCCAATCTTCTTTGCGCCTTTGCGCCTTTGCGTCAGAATACGGTATAAAAACCTTCCCCTTGAACGACGATTAGAAAGCAGGTTTCCCTCCGTGCCCGTAAGTCGAAATCGAAAAGTCGAAAGAGCGAGAAAGAGACCGCGAGTGGCGCCGTCGAATCCGAGCGCCATTCACACAACATCACCCCGGAAAAATCGACGCTTGCAGTTCATCATTATCGTGGTGGCCGTATTCGCGGCGGCATTTGCGGCGGTGTACGTGATAAATCGCCGTAGCACTCATGCCGGCGCCGAAGTTACAATGCCGTCCGGGCTGAAGATTCAGGATCTTAAAGTCGGCGACGGACCGAGTCCGAAGATGGGACAAACCGTCAGGGTCCACTACATCGGCCGCCTCGAGAACGGTAAGGAGTTCAATAACTCTCACACCATGGGACAGGGACAGCCCGTCGAGTTCAAGCTCGGAGAGGTGATCGAGGGTTGGAACGAAGGCTTACAGACGATGAAGGTCGGTGGTAAACGCAAGCTTTGGATTCCCAGCAACCTCGCTTATGGGCCGCGCGGCCGGCCACCCCAAATACCTCCCAATTCGAATCTGGAATTTGAGATCGAATTGCTGGGGATCAAGTAAACTTTCATTGCAGTCTTCTTGTGATTTGGGTTCGAGCCTCCTTGTCGTCTCTTCCTGTAGTAGAGTTTACTGAGACTCTCTCTCCTCAAAAAAGGAGGTGCACGCATGAGTAAGTTAATTTTTTCAATCTTTGTGGTCCTGGTTTTGGCAACCGGAGCCTTTGCACAGGGCAAAGGTCACGGAGGAGGCGCCGGCGGCGGGCGTGGCAGTGGCGGCGGCCCACCATCAGGCGTCGGCGGTGGTCCTCCTTCAGGGGTTGGCGTGGATCGTGGCCTGGGTAACGCATCGAGCCGTTCCGGTGGACGTTCTGACGACGGCTTGAGCAACGCATCAACGAAGTCGAACGGTCGTTCTGACGACGGCATCGAACGGGCGCGACGTGCGAGTTCAAACTTGCACAAGGCTGACGACGATCTCCGCGATCATCCCGGTCTCCCGAACGCGCTTCATACCAACGCGAACGATCTGCGCGGCGGCTATCAGGCGGCACTCGCTACAAATCCCAATCTGACATTCGGAAACTACGTTGCGGCCACCAGGCTCGGACAGAACCTGAATAGACGTTTCCCGAACGTCACTCGCGATGCCATCCTGAATGGTCTTGCTTCGGGCAGAAGCGTGGGTCAGACCTTACAGGATCTCGGTTTGAACAACGACGAAGCCAAAGCAGCTCGCAAGCAGGCCGACGAGGACATCAAAGCAGCGCGCAAGAACAAGTAATAGCTCTGGACACAGACCATCACGGATGATGCGGATGACGAGTCCGTGTCATCCGTGTTTATCTGTGGCAATATATCTTCACCATGAGCGACGACAGCCTTACCATCACGGACAATCGCACCGGCAAACAATATCAGTTACCAATTCAGGATGGCACGATCAAAGCCATGGACCTTCGTCAGATCAAGGTTTCTGACGACGACTTCGGTCTCATGACCTACGACCCGGCGTTCATGAATACCGCGTCGTGCAAGAGCCGCATCACTTTCATCGACGGCGACAAGGGAATCCTGGAATATCGCGGCTATCCGATCGAGCAGCTGGCTGAGAAGAGCACATATCTCGAAGTCGCTTATCTGCTCCTCAATGGTGAATTGCCCACAGCTGCTCAGCTCGAAGGGTGGACCAGGAACATCACCTACCACACGTTCATTAACGAAAACATCAAGAAAGTCATCGACGGTTTTCACTATAACGCTCATCCAATGGGCATGTTCGAAGCGACTCTCGGCGCGCTCTCGACTTTTTATCCCGACGCGAAAGACGTCTTCAACGTCGAGCTTCGTTGTAAGCAGATCTATCGTTTGATCGCGAAGGTGCCGACGATTGCGGCTTTCGCTTTTCGCCACCGCATCGGCATGCAGTACTCGTATCCAGATAACGATCTGAGTTACGAAGGCAATTTCCTCAACATGATGTTCAAGACTACGGAGCTGAAGTACACGCCCAATCCGGTGCTCGAAAAAGCGCTGACGGTGCTTTACATACTGCACGCCGATCACGAACAGAACTGTAGCACCAACGCGATGCGCAGTATCGGCAGTGCGCAAACGGATCCGTTCTCGTCGCTCGCAGGCGCGGCGGCGGCGCTGTATGGGCCACTGCATGGCGGCGCGAACGAGATGGTGTTGCGAATGTTGAATGAGATTGGTTCGGCGGCAAACGTGCCGGACTACATCAAGCGAGTGAAGGCGGGTGAGTTTCGTCTGATGGGCTTCGGCCATCGTGTTTACAAGAACTACGATCCGCGCGCGCGCATCATCAAGAAGGTGGCGTATGAAGTGTTTGAGGTGACGGGCAAAGATCCGCTGCTGGACATCGCGCTGGAGCTCGAGCGCATCGCGCTGGAAGATGATTACTTTGTCAAACGCCGGCTGTATCCGAACGTCGACTTCTACTCGGGTATCATTTATCAGGCAATGCGTTTTCCGGTAGACATGTTCCCGGTGATGTTTGCGATTCCGCGGACTTCAGGATGGCTGGCGCAATGGGTTGAGATGCTCGAAGACGCGGACCAGAAGATCGCGCGCCCGCGCCAGATCTACCTCGGCGACCGCACCCGCGATTACGTCCCAATCGACCAACGAAACTGAGCCACAAAAACGCACAAAAGGCGCAAAAAGATTTCTGGAAGTCTTTTTGTGCCTTTTGTGTCCTGGTTGGTGTACCCGGTAACCCGGACCTTACGCCCACATGCTGCGAGGCGATCCGTATTACGGAAACTTCGCGTTCTGAATGTTGCTGCCAGTCGATTCATTCGAGGTGTTGATGGCATTGCCAAGTACCTTGTAAACGACGATGCCAATCGCCACGAGCAAAGCCACGCCGACGGCGTACTCGGCCAACTCAGCACCAGTCTCATCTTTGAGAAATGCTTTAATCATTACTTGAGTGGTCTCCCTTTGAAAGTTTGGAACGCTCGACTGAGAGGCAACGGTTATGCCAGCTTAGAGGCGCTAATATTCAACGCTTCTGACTGGGTGGAGCGCGCTCAGTGCTCGCCAGCGAGCAGTTGCGCGTTTTAGCTCATCGGGCGCCGCCGGTGTGGTTCCTGGTCGACCTTGGTTGTAATTTATTAAGACTGAGCGGGTAAGAGTTAATGCACCCAGCAGGGCTCGAACCTGCGACCTTCTGATCCGAAGTCAGACGCTCTATCCAACTGAGCTACGGGTGCCCGCGAGAGATGTTGCCACAAAAAGCACAAAAGTCACAAATAGATCTTTTGGCGCCTGTGGTGCCTTTTTGGCCTCACTTGCCCTGGAAATGGTGGCGAACAAACTTCACCATGTCCGCGATTTCCTGCTGCGTCAATTTGTTTTTGAAGGCGGGCATCTCTTCTTCGCCGTTCGTGATCATCTTCGTGAGTTGATCGTCCGTGTGTTTGATTGCATGTTCTGCCTTCAGGGACGGAACTTTGATCTGTTTCTTCTCGACCTTCACCAGTCCTCCCTCTCCAGTGGGACCATGGCAAGGCTCGCAGTTCTTCGTGAAGTTGGCTTGCGCCGGCGCGAATGGATCAACCGAGGCGCTGGGCGCCGGCGAGGCAGCGGTCGCAGTGCGCGACGTGTTGGTATTGGCTGGTGTTGCAGTCTCGGTGCAGGCAACAGCGATCAGTGCGACGACGACACACGTTAAAGCAAGCGCAATTAGTTTCATCAGCTACTTTCTCCGGAGTTAAATTGTCTTCCAGGGGGCGAATGAGTATAGCGGTCACATCTTCAACTGCACAATCCACTGCGCAATCTCTCGCATTTGATCTTCCGTTAACTTATCTGAAAACGAGCGCATCGGTGGTTGCAGACCGTAAGCCGCAGGATCTTTAAGCAACCCGACGATATCTTCGGTTGTGCGTCGAGGCTTGGCTGCGACTCCAAGCAACGGCGGGAACGTCAATCTGCCCTGTCGCGCCCCTTCGCCTTTTGCTCCGTGGCAGTTTACGCAAAACTTCTGATACAGCACAGGCGGACCACCGGCTGCGCTCTGCGGTGTAACCGAGGTCGTCGCGAGGCTCATCGTCGCTGGTCTAAACGGCTCGCGGCGCCAAACATCTTCCTGAGCAGCCTGGCGTGCAAGTTGTCGCGCGGTTTGCGGGTCTCTGCGATCGCCGAGGTATGAAGCGACCGTCATTACAGAGATCACCAGCACAGCGAAACCGAGAATCGCAGTCCCAATCAATCGCCGGCGTTTGAGCCACGGCAACAGCATCAGGAACAAGAGAGCGATTCCAGGCAGGGCCACGCCAGTAAACGAACCGAGTCCTCCAGGAACGTACTTCAGAGATTGATAGAGCCACAAGAACTGCGCGCCCGGCCGAGGCAGATACTCCGCCGGCGCTTCGGCGACCGAGGGGCCGAGCGGAGCAGGATGCTTGAACGTCCAAACAGCGAGCGCGAGAAACACGAGGCCGGCAGCAATAGCATTTCGACTTCCGAGAAATTCCCTAATCTCGGTGCGAAACATACGCCAGGCGATCGTAAGCCCAATCAAAGCCGGAATCACGAGGACATGAACCGCAAAGAACCTGGAGAGCGTTAGCGTCGAGATGTCGCTGCCTCCGAGTAGCCACAGCCGCGCCATCCGGCCTGCGAGCGGCAGTCCGCCCATCAGGCCTTCAGCCACCCGTGTGCTGAAGAAGGCGCGCGCGTCCCACGGCAGTGAATAACCGGTGCCGCCGGCGGCCATTATCAGCCCGAGCACCACGATTGAAACGATCCATTGAATTCGGTTGGTCGCGTATGTCTCACTCACGAAAAGACGAATGACGTGAACGAACAGCAACACTGTAAGCCACTGCGATCCGTAGTGGTGCAGCGACCGGATCCACGAGCCTGACGTCACCAGCTTTTCAACGTAAGCGACCGTCGTATACGCGTGGTCTACGGAAGGCACGTAATAGAAAGCCAACAGGACGCCGGTAACAAGCTGGACCAGCAGCAGCAGAGCAACGATGCTACCCGTCGTTTGCAGCCAGGCGTGAACACGATTTTCTCGATCGTTGAAGTTCATGCCTGGTTCGACTGCTCCTTCGAGACATATTGCACTTGCAGTTTTCCTTCCTGAACACGCGCCGGCAACGCGTCGAGACCTCTGCGGGCGGGCCCACTGATCCGCGAACCATCGGCGGCAAAGAAGCTCTCGTGACACGGACAGGAGAAGCGATTCGAGTTGCCGTCCCAAGCGACCTCACAGCCCTCGTGAGGACAAATCGCCGATAGCACTTGATGGTTTTTCGCCGGCAGCACGAAGACGTTGTGCGCTTCGGTTGTGATGGCCCATCCGGCGACGTTTTCGGTCACGACCTTGCGACTGATTGGCTGCGGCCCGGTTAGCTCCGAGAGTGTGGCGACATCAAGCCAGCTATCCGTGGCTGCGAATAATTTAGGACGCAGAAAACGAAATGCAGCGCCGCCGACGGAAGCGAATACGCCAGCTATGACTCCGAGCGGCAGCAGTTTTAGGAACGAGCGGCGCGATTCTTCAACGTTCATGTCTTCACCTTAACGCCTCTGACGAACGAGGGTTCAGCTTTCTTCCATCAAAATCTGTGTTGATCCGTTCCCCAATCGTGTGATCCGCGGCCCGGGTTGCAATCAGAACCCAGACTCGGCAGAATAACTCCGCATCGTTGAATCTTCCAGGGTCAGTCAGTTTTCTTTATCCAGACCGAGGTAACAATAAATGAGCAGCGATAAGGATCCAGGTAATGCCGCACGCGGTTCTCTTCGCCTCGCACCCACGTGCGCGGAGGTCGAGGTAGAGAAAGCAAAACTTCCCCGACAGTTCGTGAATTTCACTTTCTATCGAGCCCGCCCCGAGTGGCGCTTGCTCTCGGATAATGACAAACAACGCTCCCGTGATGAATTCGAAAAGACTGTCGAGGAGTTTCGCTCCTCATTGCTGATTCATTCTTATTCCACTATCGGTCTTCGTACAAATGTCGACTTCATGATTTGGCGCATCGGTTACGAGCTCGACCCCATTCAGGAGATGACTTCGCGACTGAACAAGACCGAAATGGGCAAATACATCGAGCCCACGCAATCGTTTCTCTCGATGACCAAGCGGTCGATGTATATCGACAAAGACAACCCTCAGCACGTCGAAGATCGGCTGCACATCATTCCCGGCAAATCGCAGTATCTCTTTGTTTACCCATTCGTGAAAACGCGCGAGTGGTATTCCCGGCCCGCGGAGCTGCGTCAGGAAATGATGGACGAGCATATCCGCATCGGCATGAAATATCGCTCAGTAAAACTGCACACCACCTACTCTTTCGGCCTTGACGATCAGGAGTTTGTCGTCGCCTTCGAAACGGATTACCCGTCAGATTTTCTGGATCTGGTCCAGGAGCTGCGCGAAACCAAGGCCAGCTCTTACACGCTGCGTGACACGCCGATGTTCACGTGCCGTCAACGCACACTGCGCGAGTGTCTCGAAGCCTTAGGCTAATCCACAGATTACGCAGATGACACAGATTAGAAAGAATCTGCGTAGTCTGTGGACTGTCCTGTTAACTGTACTCTTCTTAACGCCTCTCTATTCCCAAACCAACACGCCGGCGGAGTATCTGTGGTACGAAGCGGAGAACATGCGTGGCTTCAGCACGGGCAAATTGGGCGAGCCGCTGCTCAATCCGTCGTACCTGAACCTTCCGCGTGAGAAGGCGCCGGGTTGGGGAATCAATGGACCGGGTGTATCAGCGGAATGGACGCAGGGTGGCGAAAGTGAATGGAATTCCGCTGCCGCGAGCGCCGATGAAGTTCGTGCGACGCTCTACCAGGACCTGGAGATTCCACGCGGCGGACAGTACGTGTTCTGGGTGCGTTACGCTGACTGGGCCAACAG
>Ga0134124_10002637_pt1 | contig 14467 bp, 12 predicted proteins | sample KB304_FD_96880 | JGI IMG/M metagenome (GOLD analysis project Ga0134124, IMG submission 96880) | Terrestrial soil microbial communities without Nitrogen fertilizer from Kellogg Biological Station, Michigan, USA - KB3-0-4 | ecosystem: Environmental > Terrestrial > Soil > Unclassified ... | reverse complement strand
ACTAGTGGGGTGTACCAGAGAATTCGCTAGTCCTGTATGGGCGGTCCTCCGTGGCCGCCCCTCCTTCGAGAAAGCGCTTCCTCATTAAGGGGCGGCCACGGAGGACCGCCCATACAGGACTACACTTAATGCTATCGAAACCTTGTTACAGGTGACTGGTTACGGAGCAGAAATCACTTCGATGAAAGGTGGAATTAGAGAATGAAAATATCGATGAAAGAGCTGAAGAAGCTGGTGGTCGCGGCGATGTCGCTTGCGGTCCTTGGGTTAGTGATCTTGTTGCAGAGCAGTTCACAGGCTGCATATCCAATTGCCGGTGACGGCGGAGAAACCTTTAAAGCAAAGTGCGCCGGTTGCCACGGCGCAGACGGCGCCGGCAGTACCGCCGCAGGCAAAGCTATGAAGGTCCGCGATCTGACGTCAGCCGACGTCCAGGGGCAAACCGATGCTCAGCTCTATGCCATCATCTCGGACGGCAAGGGTAAGATGCCGCCTTACGGAAAGTCTCTGGGCGCCGACAAGTGCAAAGAGCTCGTGGCTTTTATTCGAACGCTGAAGAAGTAGTTGTGCGGAACTTTGCGTTCTTTGCGGTCCATCCGGGGAGAGCGGGCGTTCAGAGTACCGATCTTTAGTCGGGCAGTGCCTTGTGCTTCGACTACTATTATTCTACAAGCACTACCCGACTAAAGTCGGTACTCTGAACGCCCGCTCTACCCGGATGGGCCGCAAAGACGCTAACTGAGAATCTCGGTAGTCCGGGCCCCTTCCGTATTCCGAACAGAAATTTACTCGCTTGTCGGCCTCGTAGGCGGGCTGACGAGCGTGAGCACTATCAATCCGAACTAACTGGAGATCGGTTCTATGAAAAGCGAATCAAATCACGAAGCTGATGCGCGTGCGGGAGAATGCGCGAACTGCCCGAACAACAAGCCGCCGCAAGCGGAGTATGAAACGCAGGGCAGGCGGAAATTTCTGAACTACCTGCTCGGCACCGGCTTTGGCGCGACGGCGATCGCTATCTTCTATCCGATTCTCAAGTTCATAACGCCGCCGCGGGTAATCGAAGCCGCGCAGAACTCGGTAAGCGCCGGCAAGGTTAGCGAGCTGGCGCTCAATTCGGGAAAGATATTTAAGTTCGGGAACAAGCCCGGCATCCTGATTCGCTCGGCGACGGGCGAGCTCAAGGCCTTTTCCGCTGTCTGCACGCATCTCGACTGTATTGTTCAATACCAACCCGAGAAAAAACAGATCTGGTGCGCGTGTCATAACGGGCAGTACAACCTGAGCGGTCAGAACGTCGGCGGACCTCCGCCTCGGCCGCTCGAAGAATACGTTGTGAATACTCGAGGCGAGGAGATCGTCGTCTCAAAGGCCTGACGCTTATGAAGACAGAAAACATAACGCTTTGGCTCGATGATCGTCTGGGCCTCAGTGCGATCGCCCACCTTGCGCGCAAGAAGGAAATCCCGATTCATCGCCACTCCATCTGGTACTACTTCGGCGGCATGACTTTGTTTCTCTTCAGCGTTCAGGTAGGCACCGGGATTCTCCTCCTTTTGTATTATCGGCCGAGCGCCGAAACCGCATTCGAGAGCGTCCAGTTCATCGTCACCGAGGTTCAGTTCGGCTGGTTGATTCGATCGGTCCATAGCTGGTCGGCCAACCTGATGATCGCGACTCTCTTCATTCATATGTTCAGCGTCTATTTCATGCGGTCCTATCGCCGGCCGCGCGAGGTCACGTGGTTGAGCGGCGTGCTGCTCCTGCTGCTAGCGGTGGGCTTTGGGTTCAGCGGGTATCTTCTTCCGTGGAACAAGCTGGCCTTCTTTGCCACCAAAGTCGGGACCGAAATCGCGGGAGTCGTTCCAGTGGTAGGCCGGCCGATGCTGAGATTCCTTCGCGGCGGGGAAGACGTCACCGGAGCAACCCTCACTCGCTTCTTTGGTTTTCACGTCGCGGTGCTGCCGGCGATAACTACGCTGATAATCGGGATTCACCTGGCGCTGGTCCAAAAGCACGGCATGAGCGTGCCGGCCTCCCTCGAAGGCAAGGACCTGAAGAAGATGAAGTTCATTCCGGGGTTCTTCCTCCGCGATTTGATTGGATGGGTCCTGGCGATAGGCGTGCTCGCGGCGCTTGCGGCGATTTTTCCATGGGAGCTGGGCGAAAAGGCCGATGCGTTTGCATCCGCCCCGACCGGGATCAGGCCGGAGTGGTACTTCCTGTTCATGTTCCAAACGTTGAAGCTGATTCCGGCGAAAGTTCTTTCCTTCGACGGCGAGGTCCTGGGCATTCTCGCGTTCACCGTAGGCGGTCTGCTCTTGTTTATCGTGCCGTTTCTTGATGACCCAGCGAAGCCTCGGCGAAGAACCCTCTTTACTGTTATCGGAGTGATTGTCGTTCTTTACATCGTCGTGTTGACGATCGTCGGGTACGTCGGTTGATGGAGACTAAGGCGATGAAGCTCACAAATGACCCGCCTGCTAATCCGCGAAGCCGGAGCCGTTCTTACGCGCTGGTTTCCGTGTTGATTCCGTTGATCGCGCTGCTGCTGTTTGTCACCGCGTCCGCGCAAAAGAAAAACTCCTGCGTTGAATGTCATTCGACGATGGACGGCGCGTTGTCAGAACCGGTTCGGCTTTCCAGGGGGGATGTACACGACGCTCGAGGGTTGTCGTGCGTCGATTGTCATCGCGGCGACGCGACGAAGGACGATATGGCCGCGGCGATGGATCGAAGGAAGGGCTTCATCGGCAAGCCCAGGCCGGCTGAGATACCGGCGCTGTGCGGAAGATGTCACAGCAACGCGGGCTTCATGAAGACCTTCAATCCAGGTCTGCGAGTCGACCAGGAACGCGAATACGCAACCAGCGTACACGGCACTCTGCTCAAAGGCGGCGATTCCAAAGTAGCAACCTGTATTAGCTGTCATGGGAATCACGGAGTTCGCGCAATCAATGACCCGCTCTCAAAAGTCTACGCTCTCAACGTGGCTGAAACCTGCGGCTCGTGTCACGGCAACGCCGACTACATGAGGAGCTACAACATTCCAAACAACCAGTTCGAAAAATATAAGACCAGCGTCCACGCCAAAGCATTGTATGAGAAGCAGGATCTTTCGGCGCCGACCTGCAACGACTGTCATGGAAATCACGGGGCCGCCCCGCCGGGTCTTTCGTCCGTCGCGAACGTCTGTGGTCAATGCCACGTTCGCCAGGCGACTCTATTCCAGTCGAACCCTCACAAGACTGTCTTCGGGCTCATGCGAGCGGGTGAGTGTGTCCAGTGCCACAGCAATCACGGAATCGTCCCTCCGAGCGACGAAATGCTCGGCGTCGGGGAGAAATCCGCTTGCACTCAATGCCACGGCAAGGGCGACAGCGGATACGCGGCCGCCGAGAGAATGCGCGACAAAATAGACCAGATGTCCGCGAGCATCATCCGGGCAACCGAGATTCTGAATCGCGCCGAGCGCGCGGGAATGGAAGTCAGCAAACCCAGGTTCGAGTTGAACGAGGCCAAAGACGTTCTCACCCAGGGCAGGGTACTCGTGCACACATTCTCGCCTGACGAGCTCGAGAAAATTGTCGCTCCGGGACTGGAGGTTGCAAACAAAAGCTATTCCGCCGGAGGAGCAGCTCTCGCTGAATTGAGCTTCAGGCGGAAAGGCCTCGCGGGGTCGTTGGTTTTCATACTTTTTCTGGCCGGGTTGATTTACTTGAAAGTGAGAGAGCTGGAGCGCCGTGGCGTGGACCCACGGACGCAACAGTGACCCCGGGAGCGCAGGCATCCTGCCTGCATCTTTCTTCGGGAACGCCGCCGGGCAGGCAGGATGCCTGCGCTCCCAGGCCGAACTGCGAACTATGCCTTTGACGCAATATGAAAGGAGGGTGTGCCATGACCTCTCCGGAAACGCGCGGCGATCAATCGATGTCATGGGAGGCATTCGATGCACGAATATCACGGCTCGAAAAGCATCTTGGCTTAGCGCCCCTCGATCTTTCTTCTGACTTACGATCGCCCGCTGCCGATGCTGCCCGTCGCGTTCTCCCTGATGAAGCCAACGGCCAAAGCTCCGAACTCGAAGCAAGCATCGGAGAGTTTGGGCTCGCTTGGGTTGGCAGCATCGTGTTCTTTCTTGGCGTAGTATTCCTGATTACTTACACATCCAGCCTCGGCCATAAAGCGATATCGACTACAGTTGGTTATCTCGCCGCCGCAGGTCTATTCCTCGCCGCGAGCCTGTGGAAGACTCGGGCGTCGCACCTGTCTCGCATATTGGTGAGCGGGAGCCTTCTGTTGCTCTTTTACACGACAATGCGGTTGCATTTCTTCTCGCCGGATCCGCTTGTCGAAAACTCAACCGTAGTGCTGGTTCTGCTCTTGGTGGTCGTCGGGCTTCAACTCTATCTTGCGGTCCATCGCGATTCGGAGACGCTCGCAACGGTCGGAATTCTTTTGGGAATGCTTGCCGCCCTGCTGATCGATCGGACGCACATTGAACTGCCGCTTGTGGCGATCCTGTCGGCGGCCGCAGTCTACCTCGGAGTTAGCCGCGGTTGGTGGCGACTCCTGAATGCCGGCATCGTGCTCGCGTACACCGCGCACTTGTCATGGCTGCTCAACAATCCGGTCGCTGGTAATCAGGTTCAGGCTGTGTCCGAGCATCAATACAATCTTGTGTATCTGTTTTTGTACGCCGGGATTTTCACCTTGCCCTTGTTTCTAAACAAGCAGGTGTCGTTTGACGATCTCTCCTCGCTCGGGCTGGTGTTTCTCAATTGTCTTGGACTGGGCGCGCTCGTGTTTCTGGTAACGCTGACCCATTTGCAGAAAGACTTTCCGGCGATTTCGCTGGGCGTCTGTGGAATGCTGATGGCGTCTTCGATTGCTCAGTTCATAAGAACGAATCGTCAGCTCGGCCCTGCCATCTACGCGTGCTTCGGGTTCATGGCGCTGAGCATCGCGATCTATGGATACGCCGCGATCCCGGATTCGTTCTTCTGGCTCTCGCTGCAGAGCTTGCTTGTGGTTTCGATCGCTTTGTGGTTTAGATCCAGAATCCTGGTGGTTGTGAACTCGCTGATCTACGTTGGGATTCTAGTCGCGTATTTCGCATTGTCGCCTTCTTGGCATCCGGTGAATTTCAGCTTCGCGCTGGTTGCTCTCGCAAGCGCGCGAGTGATGAACTGGCAGAAAGAGCGGCTGACGCTCCGAACCGAGATGTTGCGAAATGTCTATCTGTTCATAGCTTTTGTTCTTGTCTTTTATGCCACGTACCGCGCGGTTCCGGCGCAATACGTCACGCTCTCCTGGACACTGACCGCGGTCGTATATTTCCTGCTGAGCTACCTGCTGAGAAGCAACAAGTATCGGCTGATGGCAATCTCGGGCATGCTCGTAACGGTGGTCTATCTTTTCCTGGTTGATCTGGCAAGCCTCGATCCTCGCTTCCGCGTAGCGGCGTTCATGTTCCTCGGACTGATGGCGGTGATGATCTCGCTTTACTACACGCGAACTCGAAAGCCGTTGAAAGAGAGCTTGAAGGAACGGGAATGAACGCTGGAATGCTTCCTCAAAGAAGCAACGAGGAGACTCTCCAGGGCGTGCGGGTTAATCCCACCGAAAAGCACGCGTAAATCCACCTTCTTGTGTAGGCGCTAGAAGCGGAAGGTTGGACCCTGGTGGCAACGTTTGCAGCTTGAAAAGTTCGCGATGCCAAACGCTCGCTGATCGTTGTGGCATGTTTCGCAGCTCTGTGCGCTCTTCGATGACGGATGCTCAGTCGGCAACGGCGAACTGACCTGGGATGACCGAGCCGCCAAGGCCGTGATCTTGTGACACTCGGTACAGTTCACGTCCTTGCGCCGGTGCTCCTCATGAGAAAAGCTCGCCTTGAATGCTTTCGAGGAAGCCGAGAGACGGGTGTGCTGTCCCGGCTTGTGACACGTGCTGCAGGATGAAATGTCTCGCCCGTTTGCCTGCGCTTTCGGCGAGTGACATTGATAACAGGTAGCGTGAGCGTCCGCGCCCGACGGTATGGATAGCGCGACTCCTCGATTGGCCGGCTTGTGACAACTCGAGCAGGCAACATTTCGATGCCTGGCATGCGCGAAGGTCATGTCAAAGCTCTTCAAGGTAGGGAACGGCCTCAGATCGTGAGGTTTCGACTCGACATTGGTATGACAAATCGTACATATCGGACCTGAGTTCGCGGAAAACTGCTGCGCGTGGCAACCCGCGCAGGGCGTGTGCTGCACGGAACGAACAGGGCGCGGCGAGCTGGTCTCTCGACGATGGCATAAGAGGCAGGGAAGGCGTTGATGACTCGCATTGGTGTGTCCAAATCTGGAGAAATCATTGCCGGCTTCCTGAGTTGCCTCCGAGCCTGAGGATGAACTCACAACCGGCGACATTCTGAATTCGTTGCCGAAACCGGATTCGACAGCCAGAGCCGACGCTCCTGAATCAGAACAAAGACAAATCGCAATCCAAACGCAACTGCCTATCAAGACGGCAAGCGAGAGACGTCGCCTGACATCGCGCGGCGCGATGCTGTTTGTATGACCTTTCTCACTTGTCTTTGAGGATGACATAAGCTCGTTACTTCTTAGTTGCCGCCGCCACCGCATTGATATGAGTTTCCGGGGCCGGGTTCCTGCCATTGCGAACGTGACACTTCGTGCACTCAAAAGACGGGTCCGCTTTCTTCTTCTGGAACTCCAGGTTGAGAATTCCGTCGGTCGTCGCTTCGATGTGGCAGCCGGTGCCTGTGCCGCCACACGACTTCGCTTGAGTCCGCGTCTTCGGATCCAGCGTATTGAGCGTCGCGACGTTGTGACAACTCACACAACTCAGGCTCGCGTGTGGAATCCATTCGTGCCGGAACTTTGCGGTGTCACGCCGGCTCCACCTCTCGAGCGTCTGCTTGTCCTTTATTCCCATCGCCGCGGCAAGCTTCGGGTCGAAATCATCGTGCGCGCGCGCCGTCTGAATTTGACGCTCCGGCGGCAAGAGCTTATGGCAGGTGGCGCAGTCCGAAGAGGTGGGCTGCAAACCTTCCGGCGCGTGACAGGTAAAACAGACAACGTGCGTCGGAGTCGTCTTGAACGCGCCCTTCTTAAGCCAGAATGCATCATCCGCCAAATCCTTCGGCGGCCTGGTTATGTACTCGTCATCGGAGTCGCCTTGCGGCTGGTAAGTCTTATGACATACCGCGCAGCTCTTCGGATCACTCTCTTCGCCTTTTGGTTCGGACTTGGCTGACTTATCCTGGGTGAATAAGACGCGGACGATGCGATCGGCCCCGGCGTCGGACCGGTTCTCCCCAACTATGTCGACGTGCTTATCGTGGGGAAAGCTTATGCCGAATTCCGAAAAGGAGTTCTGTCCGTCTTTTGAGGCGTCGAATATTTCAGGAGGATTCGGAAACGGATGCCTCGAGCTGTCGCGGGGAGAGGGGTTGGTGTGGCAAACCCTACATATGACCGGCTGAGCTCCGCTGAAGAACTGTTGCCGATGGCATCCGATGCAGGAAGGATGTTGAGGATAGTCGGTGACATCGGGGAACGCGGCCTCTCCTGTTCGGACTTTGTTGAAGTTTGCCGTCGGGACTTTATGACATGAGTCACACGCCAACTTGTGTTGTGCAATGTTATGAGAGAACTTCGAATAATTGCGGCCCGCAGTTTTGCCACCGGTCGATTGCGGCGGACGCTTTGCCCTCGAGCGTTGCTGTTGCGCGACTTCATCCGACGATCCGGAGGCGCGGGAAGTCCCGAGCACGTAGCCAGCTCCCAAAAGACAAATAAGCAGCGTAATCTTAAGCTTAGTCGTGCGGTCTCTCATTCACTTGAAGCCGATCTGATCGATCATCTCTCGTCGAGCAACTCCCTCAATAAGGTCTAAATTGCTATCGGCGCTTTGACCGAAGCCTCAAGGCTCACAAGCGAAAGCTCCGCGCTCCGGAATCTTTTAACAGCAAACAAGACGGGGTGTCCGTGACGCCTATCACGCGCCTTGGTGTCGGCCGTCACGATTGTGACTCCAAAGCGCTGGGAGGTCAAACAAGAAGGCATTGATCGGTGTCTGATCCCTTCAATCATCGATTGAGTAAAGTTCCCCAATGCTCCCTGGGAGAAAACCCAACTCCCCTTTTCCCGATGATGTCATGCTCGCACACAATTCCGGTTTCCCTCGATTAGAGTCGTTGTTTGTTTATTCTCACTCCGGGCATAAGGGTTGCTGAAGTGCATCATAGGGACGGAAGTGCAGCATAGGGACGAGCACGTTGAGTCCCGGTAGCTCTTTGCGAACTTTGCGGTCCTCCTGGGAGCGCAGGCATCCTGCCTGCCGGGCGGCGTTATGGAAGAAAGATGCAGGCAAGATGCCTGCGCTCCCAGGAGGACCGCAAAGCCCGCAAAGGAAACTACGAAAGGTGAGGTCATCATGATGATTACGATTGATCGAATGAAGAAACTTGCAACAGGCCTGTTTGCTGTTGCGGCTTTTGCAATAATACTGAGTTCATCCGCGGTACCGATTCGCGCTGAAGTCGACGATGCGGCAGCCACCTACAAGGCGAAATGCGCAATGTGTCATGGCGCAAAAGCTGAGAAGGCTTTTGATGCCGCCAAGGGCGACGGCGCGCTGACTGACGCGGTGCTCAAAGGCGTCAAGCCGAAGATGCCCGCCTATGACGGTAAGGTGACAGCGGACCAGGCCAGGGGTCTCGTCGCTTACATGAAGTCACTCAGGAAGTAAGTCAACCTGCGCTTGCCCGCCTGAGTGGATTGCGGTTCAGGCGGGCCTACAGTTGGGCGAATCGGTCTTGCGTTGCAATGACCGTGCGGGCGAGCTTTACCCCGGCCCGCCGCAAAAGGAACGAGCGTTATGAAACGCTATGTCTCAATCACGGTAGTAGTGCTCTTTGTGCTTCTCGGTGTTGTTTGTGAGTTTGAAGGCGCAGCTCGAGTTCAGGCTCAATCCGCCTTCATTCAACCCGCAGCGCAGTCGGCAACCCAGCCTGCCGGCCAACCTGTGACGGCCAAGCTTGCGACCGGCGTTTCAGACGCTACGACGAACGAGGTCCCAAAACAAGCAGCCGGATCGCTTGACTGCGCGGGATGTCACGGCCCCGGAAAGTCCCTTCCTTATCTTGGCGGCGCGCAGTTCCACGCCGATGCGCACAAGGCTTACGATCACGGCTTCCACGCGCGCGCCATTCAAAACGGAAGGAACGCCGCAAGCTGTCTTGACTGTCATTCGTTGGGTGGGGATATGACTACGGTCCTTCCGGCGAGTAATCCCAAATCCACAATCAACAGAGCGAACATCGCAAAGACTTGCGGCTCGTGCCACGGCAGCAGCTCGGTGATGGATGGGACTGGAATCAGCAACCGTCCGTTCGTCTCGTATCAGGAGAGCGTTCATGCGCGCGCCATTCTGCATGGCAACACAAAAGCTGCTGTGTGCACCGACTGTCACAACAGCCACGACATAACGCCGGCGTCGGAAGCCGGCTCGCCGATTTTCAAAGCCAACATCTCAAAGACCTGCGGGCAGTGTCACTCAAACATCGCGGGTGAATACAACCAGAGCGTACACGGCGAAGCGGTGTCGCGCGGTGTGTCGCGCTCGCCGGTCTGCACGGATTGTCATGGGATTCACAACATAAAGCCGCACATCGATCCCGCAACGGCGAAGACCTCGCAAGCGCTTGCCACCGGAAGTTGCTCGCAGTGTCATGAAGGCGTCGCTCTTTCGCAGGAGTTTGGCGTCCCCAGCGGCCGGGTCACAAGTTATCAGGACAGTTATCATGGGTTGGCTTCGAAACTGGGCTCGAAGGTCGTCGCCAACTGCGCGAGTTGCCACGGCGTTCACAACATCTTGCCTTCCGCGGATTCGCGCTCAATGGTCAACCAGGCGAATCTGGTGAATACGTGCGGGCAGTGTCATCCGGGCGCCGGCGAGAACTTCGTAGCCGGTAAGATTCATCTCAACGTTCCGGCAGCTCAACAGGGAGCGTCCGGAAACGACGCCGGCGCCGTCGTGAATGGCTGGGTGCGATGGCTGTACCTATGGCTGATAGGCGTGGTGATCGGCGGAATGTTCATCCACAATCTGCTGGTCTGGCGCAAGAAGGCCCTGGCGAAGCGCCGCGCCCAGATCCGCCAGATCGTCAGAATGACCGGCAGGCAACGCATTCAGCACGTGATCCTGCTGACGAGTTTTACTGTGTTGGTGCTTACGGGATTCGCGCTCAAGTATCCGGATTCCTGGCTGGCGACGTTGCTGGTAGGCGAGTCGTTCCGGCGTATCACGCATCGCATCGCCGGCGTAGTGATGTTGGCCGCCGGGCTGTTTCATGTTTATTACCTGCTGCTGACGACCGAAGGCCGAAGAGCATTAGTGGACATGTCTCCGCGCAGGAAAGACATCGTCGATTTCATTCAGGCGATGCGTTATTACGGACTTGGAAATCCTTCGAAGCCGAAGTTCGCCAAATTCAACTACGGTGAGAAGGCCGAATATTGGGCGGTGGTTTGGGGCACGATCATCATGGGACTGACAGGCTTGATGGTATGGTTCAAGGTCGAGGTGTTTGGTTTCCTGCCGAGGTGGATCATTGACGTCGCCCTCTCGGTGCACTTCTACGAAGCGATCCTCGCGACGCTGGCGATCATAGTTTGGCATTTCTACAATGTAATCTTCGATCCGGATGTGTATCCGTTGAATTGGGCGGTGGTTGACGGGAGAGTGTCCGAAGAGTACTACAAGGAAGAACACGAAGTCGATTACGAGCAAATGATGTTTGGAGAAACCACATGACATCGGAAGGACTCCGCAAGCCGCCCCGGCTCTATCGAAACTTCATCAGCCTCATCGGAGTGACAATAGTCGTCGCAAGCATGGCAAGCATCGTTTTCCTCTTCCTCACCGAATTGTTCGGATCGAGGAGCAAGCCGTATCTCGGGATTTTTACTTACATAATTTTCCCCGGCTGCATGCTCCTCGGAATAGCCATCATCCTGTTCGGAATGCTGGTCGAACGCAGGCGCCGCCACAAAGTCGGCGTGTCAGGCGCCGGCGGTTACCCGACAATTGATTTGAATGATCCTCGCCGCCGCCGCTCGATACTGACATTCATGGCGATGGTATTCGTCTTTCTTTTCGTCAGCGCGTTCGGAAGCTACCGGGCTTATGAATTCACGGATTCAGTCACATTCTGCGGGCAACTATGCCATTCTGTGATGAACCCGGAGTTCGTCGCCTACCAGGCTTCGCCTCACGCGAGAGTAAAATGCGTCGAGTGTCACGTTGGGCCGGGAGCGGGATGGTACGTCAGGTCAAAGCTCTCCGGCGCATATCAGCTCTACTCGGTCACGTTCAAGAAATACCCCAGGCCGATCGCGACTCCAGTGCACGACCTCAGGCCGGCCCAGGACACGTGTGAGCAATGTCACTGGCCGTCGAAGTTCTTCGGCGCGCAACTGAAAGTGTTCAATCGCTTTGGCTATGACGAGAAGAACACGCTCACCCAGACTCGCATGCTGATCAACACCGGCGGCGGCAATCCGTCCAATGGCCAGGTTGAAGGTATCCACTGGCACATGAACATCGCCAATGAGATTACCTACATTGCGACTGACGATCACCGCCAGGTGATCCCGTGGGTGAGATCAAAAGACCCGCAGGGAAAAATAACCGAATACAAGGTTGCCGACTTCAACCTGTCGCCCGCGGAGATCGAGAAGACCGCTAAGCGCCGAGTCGATTGTGTCGAATGCCACAATCGTCCGTCGCACGTCTATCTTCCGCCGGACCGCGCGGTAGACGAAGGGCTGCTCAGTGAGAAGATCGACGCCTCTCTGCCGTTTATCAAGCAGCAAGGCGTAGCCACGCTTACGAAGAGCTACGACACGACCGGCGAAGCTCTGGCCGCGATCGCGTCCGACGTCGACGGGTACTACCGGAACAACTACCCCGACGTGTACGCAAGCAAGCAGGACTCGATCAGGGCCTCGATCGCCGAACTGCAGCGTATCTTCCAGACATACATTTTCCCTGAGATGAGAGTTGACTGGCGGACTCATCCAAACAACATCGGCCACTTCTACAACCTGGGATGCTTCCGATGTCACGACGGTAAACACGTCAGCGACGCGGGCAAGATTATTCGGACCGACTGCAATATCTGTCACACTGTCCTCGATCAATCTGAAGGCGAGACTCACATCGCGGTTCAGAACGGAGGCTTCCAGCATCCTGTCGGTCTGGGCGCGTTGTCGGGCTTCAGGTGCGCCGACTGCCACAAAGGCAGCGGTTCGTTCAAGCACCCGATCAACCTTGGCGACATATCGGAGTTCAAGTGCACCGAATGCCACTCCGGCCAGGGAGTAAAAAAGTAAGGCCAGCATGTAGGGGCGGCCCTCCGTGGAAACCACCCGACGCCGCGAGCTTTGCGGTACTTTGCGAGCTTTGCGCAAGGAATCCGCTCGAGAAAGAGAGATACGTTGAACGCAAAGCTCGCAAAGGACCGCAAAGCACGCGAAGGACTGACCACACGCTGTCATCTTGCTGGCCGATGAACCTTTCGGCAACGGGTGCGTCTTTTACGGTGACGGCTGTCACAAAGAAATCCGGTCGAAGCAACAACCTCCTTCCAGATCATTTTTGAAAGTGACCCGGGTCACGGTGATGCGTGACCGGGCTCACGGTTTCTTCACGCGACATAACCTATATTGAAGCGGTGACAAACAAAGCGTGCCCGCTCTGCGAGTCCGTCGGAAAAATCATTGGAGGAGTGGCCGAGAATCTCCTCAAAAGGAAGGTCAAAATGAGAAAGATTAGTTTACTGTTTGCAATCATAGTTCTGTTGGCAGGCGTATCCGTTCAAGCCCAGAAGAGGGGCGGTGGCGCTCCGCTGCCAATCGGCCCACCGGTGCCGAGGCAGGTTTCGGTTCAGGATCAGGATGGCGGCGGCTTCATTGTATTCGATCTCGCCACCGGCGATTTCAAGTGCAACATGTGCGAGTACAAGTATGCCTTCAGCGGTCCAGGTCAGGTGAAGATCGACGGCTTCAACGTCTACCTGTCGGCGGTGACCGACACCTACGAGGTATTTGTTACACTCAACCTCTGGGATCGACAGGGAAAGGCGATGATGGAGGTTTACTCATCGGCCACCGATGGAACCGGCTTAACCACCAATGAGGGGATCCGTGAGTTCTGGACGGACGTGAACATCGATAACAACACGCTGAATTGCGCGCTCCTACAGCCGAAGAAGTAGTGGTTCACACTTTCAGGCTGGAAGACTTAGCGAAGGGAAGGGTTGAAGAACCGTCACGCGGTTCTTCAGCCCTTTCCCATCTGCGACCCCCACTTTTCTTTGATACTGATCGTGCAGAGTACTGTCGGGGACTCGATACCGGAATCTTGCAATGACATCGCGAGCCAACGATGCTATTGTTCGGATATGAAAGCGTTCACCGCGGATGAACTCCAGGGTAAAGCCAGCGAGCTTCGCAGGGTTATTTCGCGCGAATCGCAAGCCCTGCTTACTGAAGGCGGGGAGCCCGTCGCATTGCTTGTGCCTGTAGACAGCGCGACGCTCGATGAAACCGCCGAAGCCATTCAGCAGGCGCGCGCCCAGTTGGCGCTCAGGTCGATTCGCGAGAGATCGCGCAGAAGCGGGCGCAACCGAATGACCATCGCGCAGATCGACCGCGTCATAGCAAACAGCAGAGAGGCTAGGCTAGGCTTTTCATCTGCGTAAATCCACGCCCGTCGTTGTGCAAATTCCCGCAACCCAACAGCGTTCCGTATCAGATATTGCGAATTACTCCTGCCCTTTGGCGGAACGGTGATTGCCTTTCCTATTACAGATGCCTATCAGGGTAGTCCGATAGGGAACGCTTATGAATGCCAACGACACGCTGGAAGTGATTATCGATGGAGCGTCCGTAACCGTCTCCCAGGCGGTGCTGGACAAGTACAACCAACCCGGACCCCGATACACAAGTTATCCGACCGCGCCTGAATGGGACGACAGCTTTGGCGAAACTGAGCTGCGCGAGGCTTTCTCCGATGCCAATGCGAAGAAGGACCCCGCGCCGCTCTCTCTCTATTTTCACATTCCGTTTTGCGAGTCCCTGTGCCTGTACTGCGGATGCAACGTCGTCATCAACAAGCGTCACGAAGTTGCATCGCCCTACCTCAACCATCTCAAATGCGAGATCGACTGGATCAGCGCTCGAGTTGATCCTGCTCGCAAGGTCGAACAGTTGCACTGGGGCGGCGGCACGCCCACTTATCTTTCGCCCGAGCAAGTCGAAGATCTGTACACCTACATCAATAAGCGGTTCTCTTTTTCGCGGAACGCCGAAGTCAGCATCGAGATCGATCCGCGCGTCACCACCGACGAGCACTGCCGCGCGCTTCGGCGAGTTGGCTTCAACCGATT
>Ga0134124_10002636_pt1 | contig 14472 bp, 9 predicted proteins | sample KB304_FD_96880 | JGI IMG/M metagenome (GOLD analysis project Ga0134124, IMG submission 96880) | Terrestrial soil microbial communities without Nitrogen fertilizer from Kellogg Biological Station, Michigan, USA - KB3-0-4 | ecosystem: Environmental > Terrestrial > Soil > Unclassified ... | reverse complement strand
TGCGAGGCCGGCGAGCGCCGCGTCCCGGAGCTCGCGCGCGCGCTCGCCGCGAAACGGCCGCTGCGCGAGGTCGCGGGCCTGATCGCGCGCGAGCACGGCGCGGCGGGCGGCGAGTTCGTCACGGGGCCTTGCTCCGACGAGCGCGTCGGCCTCGACGAAGTCCCGCTGCCGGCGCGCGACGCGCTGGTCACGGGCCACGACGGCTACCTCTGCGTGCAGCGCCGGCCCGTCTACCTGGTCGAGGCGACGCGCGGCTGCCCGTACCGCTGCTCGTTCTGCACGATCTGGCAGCACGTCGACCGCAGCTTCCGCTGCCGCAACGTCGCCAGCGTCGTCGACGACCTCGCCTCCGTCGGCGGCAACGTCTTCTTCGCCGACGACCTCTTCGGCCATCCGGAGGCGTACAGCGAGGAGCTGGCGGGCGCGCTGAACCGCTGGGGGATCCGGAAGGAGTGGTTCCTGCTGCAGACGCGCACCGACCTGGTCGCGAAGCATCCGGCGCTCATGGAGAAGTGGCGCCCGCTCGCGAAGCAGGTCGACATCTTCTTCGGCTTCGAGTCGCCGACCGACGCCGGGCTCGCGGGCGTGCAGAAGGACTCGAGCGTCGCCGAGGTCGAGGAGGCGATCGCCGTCTGCCGCCGGATCGGCATCGGCATCACCGGCAACTTCATCTGCGACCCGGCGTGGGACGAGGACGACTTCCGCCGCCTGTGGGACTTCCTCGGCAGACACCAGCTCGACCACGTCGGCTTCACCGTGCTCACGCCGCTGCCCGGCACCGACTACTTCGACGACGTCCGCTCCCAGATCCGCGACCCCGACTGGTCGCACTACGACATGCACCACCTGCTGTGGGAGCCGCGCCTCGGCCGCCGCCGCTTCTTCGAGCTCTTCGCCGAGACCTGGCGCCGCACCGCCCTCAACGCCCGCGGTGCAAAGTCCCTCTGGTCCTACGTGAAGCAGGTGCGCCCGCGCGACATCCCCTTCGTGCTGCGGGTCCTCAAGCAGAGCCGCCGCCTCATCGATCCGGAGGCGTACCTGGCCGAGACCTTCCCGCCGGGGCCGTCGATTCCGCTGCCGCAGACCGCGCTCGCGCGCGCGGCCGGCGACGGTCGCTGAAGCCCGGCGCGCGCGCTCCCGCGCTGCATCGGGTCCACGACTCCGGATTCGTCGTTTTCCGGCACCGGCTGCGCTTTCGCGCAACCCGTTTCCGCCCGAAACGAAGAAATTGCGCTCGTCGCGCCGCGCGGCGCTTTCACTCCTTGCGCCCCTCGAATCGGTGATACCACTCGTCGGGAGAAGAACGCCTCCTGACCTCGACTTGACTCGCGGCGGAGTGGTGCGATGCGGGGAGCGGCGACGAGGACGACGCGCGACGGCGAGCGGGGCTTCACGCTCGTCGAAGTGATGGTCGCGGTCCTCGTGCTCGCGGTCGCGCTCCTCGGCACCATCTCCACGGTCGTGAGCGCCGACGCGCTCGAGCGCCGCGTCACCGCGCAGGAGGCGGCCGAGCGCGCCGCGTCCGACGCGCTCGAGAAGCTCCGGAACGGCGACCTCCCGACGCAGCTCGCCTTCTACCAGGCGCACACGACGTTCACCGACAACGGCCAGACGGTGAGCATCTCGTTCCCCGCGTCCGAGCTGGCGACGGCGCTGCCGCTGCTCGACGCCTCGAACACCTGCTTCCTCGACGCCAACGCCGACGGCCAGTTCGACTTCAACGCGGCGAAGGCCGCCGCGCCCGGCATGCTCCCGGTGCGCATCGTCGTCGGCACCGGCCCGAACCAGGTCGTGCTGCACGCGCTGGTGATGAAGCGATGAGCCGCTTCCGGACCGACTTCCGACGGCCGCGCGGCTCCGGCGGGTGGACGCTGGTCGAGCTCCTGATCACGCTCGGCGTCCTGGTGGCGGCGACCGGCTCGCTCGTCGAGGTGATGAGCAGCTCCGCTTCGCTCACGGGCGTGATGACGAAGCAGGGCGACCTGCGCGAGCACTCGCGCCAGGTCGTCGACGTGATGGTGCGCGAGCTGCGCTGGGCCGACACCTCCACGCTGGTCGTGACGCAGTGCAACGGCTCGAGCAAGATCCGCTTCCGGACCGCGCGCGGCTTCGCGGCCGGCGCGGTCGTCTGGTCGCCGACCATCACCTACGAGATCGCCGCCTCCAACGTCGACTCGAACCACGACGGCCATTTCGACGAGGGCGGCCTCGTCCGCATCGAGGGCGGCCGCAGGACGGTGCTGAGCAGCAACGTCCCGGCCGGCGGCTTCTCGGCGGTGCTCACCACCGACAACCTCCAGATCGACCTGCGGCTCTCGTCGACGAACGTCGACCGCCGCGCCGTCACGACGACGGCCTCGGCCGCGGTCACGCTGCGCAACAGGAGCTCGTGACTCCGTGAGGAAGCCGACGATGAACGACCCCACGATCCTCCCGCGGAGCGCGCCGCCCGGCCGGGACGGCAGCGTGCTCCTCATCGCGCTGTTCGTCAGCCTGGTGCTGATGGCGTCGGCCGCCGCGATCGTCACCAACTCGCTCTACCGTCAGGCGGCGGAGCGGTCGCGCATCGAGATGGACCGCGCCGTGCACGTCGCGGAGGCCGGCCTCGACGTCTCGTTCTACGAGCTGCAGACGGCGACCGACCTCACCAACGACTCGATCGGCGCCGCGTCGGGCCCGGTCGCCGGCGGCCGGTACGTCGCGACCATCGCGCCGGCGTACGCGGGGCCGGGCACCTACACGCTCACGTCGGTCGGCACGTACGGCCGGCGCCGCCAGACGGTCGAGCGCGTCGTCACGCGGCCCCCGAACTCGTCGCCGGGCTTCGTCGGAGTCGGCCAGATCACGCTCTCCGGCGGCGCGTCGATCGACAGCTTCGACTCGACGCTCGGCACCTACGCGAGCCAGCTCTCCGGCGGCCACGCCGGCGCGCAGGCCGGCCTCGCGACCAACGGCGACGTCGTGACGAGCGGCGGCGGGAAGATCTGGGGCGACGCGCACCCCGGCCCGACCGGGACCTACAGCGGCACCGTGGCGGTGTCGGGCAGCACGACGCCGGCGTCGCAGAACGTCACGACCACGCCCTACGCGTACGCGCCGCCGGGCGTCGCGCTGACGGCGTGGAACGGCCCCGGGACCCTCACGGCCGGGACCTACCACTACACGCAGCTCACCGTCAGCGGCGGCGGCGTCCTGTTCCTGAGCGGCGACGTCACGATCTACTGCGACAACAAGTTCACGGTCGGCGCCGCGTCCTCGATCCGGATGCTGCCGGGCGCGCGGGTCACGATCCACCACGGCTCGAACGACGTCACGATCGGCGGCGGCGGCATCGTGAACCAGGACGCCAAGGCGTCGACGCTCGCGCTCCACTCGGCGTCGACGACGAAGGTCGTGCTCTCCGGCAGCGCGGCCTTCTACGGCTCGGTCGACGCGCAGAGCGCCGACTTCACGGCGAGCGGCGCCGCGGGCATGTACGGCGCCGCGGTCGCGAAGACGATCACGCTCAACAGCCCCACGGGGTGGCTGCACCAGGACCGGGCGCTCGACGTCGGCGGCGTCGGCGGATTCGAGATCGCGATGGAGCGCGGCTGGTAGCCGCGGGGCGGCGCGGGGAGGGATCCGGTGATCGCGGAACTCTGGCTCTGGACGATCGGAGCGTGCGCGGCGGGCGACGGCGCCGCCGCCGACGGTCCGGTCGTCGCGCGCGTCGCGAGCGTGCTCGAGCGGTGGAACGCCGCGCCCGCGACCTGCGCGGCGCTGGCCGACGAGCTGGCGCGGCTCGGCCCGGAGGCGGCGCCCCGCATCGCGGAGCTGCTGGAGCAGCCCGGCCACGGCGACGCGCCGGCGGAGGCGCTCGCGCTGGCGCTCGCGCGCGCCGCGGACGAGCGGAGCGTCGCGTGCCTGCGCCGGCTCGCGACGACCGCGGACGACGAGGCGCGCGTCGCCGCGCTCATGGGGCTCGCCGCCGCGCCCGACGCCGCGCACCTCGACGTGCTGGTCGGCGCGCTCGACGGCGCGTCGGACGCCGTGCGCGACGCCGCCTTCGCCGCGCTCTCGAGCTGGATCGAGCTCCATCCCGCGCTCGTCGCGACGGCGCGGCTCGACCGCGCGCTCGGAGCGTGCCGGCAGCTCTCGTCGTCGGCGCGGCTGCTCGCGCGGCTCGGCACGCGCGACGCTCGCGCCGCGCTGCGCGGGATGCTGGAGAGCCCCGACGCGGAGCGCGTCTCGGCGGCGCTCGACGGCTTCGCCGAGACCGACGACGTCGAGGCGCGCGACGCGATGCGGGCGCTGCTGGGCGCGGCGACTCCGTGCGAGGTGCGCCGCAAGGCGTGCCTCGTGCTCGGCCGGCTCGAGGACGCCGACGCGATCCCCGAGCTGATCGAACTCGTGGGCGACGAGGACGGCGGCCTCGCGTCCGACGCGCGCTGGGCCCTCGAGCGGATCACCGGCGAGCACCTCGCCGCCGATCCGGAGCTCTGGAGCGAGTGGTGGAACGGCGCCGGACCGGAGACGCGCGCGCGCCTGCGTCGCCCGCGCGTGCCCGCGTGCGTGGAGCGCCGGGCGCGGCGTGCGCTCGACGCGATGCTCGAGCGCGGCGTCGAGGAGTCGCTCGCCCGCGCGCGCATCGAGGAGGGCTTCGGCGTCGGCGAGGCGGCCGTGAGCGGCTGGCTCGCGGCGCGCACGGCGACGCCGGCGCCCCCGACGGAGACGGACGAGGCGGTCGCGCGCGTCGCGCCGCCGCCGGGCCGCCGTGCGGCGAAGTCGATGCGCGCGGCGTTCGCGGCCGCGCCGGAGACGGCGGCCGTCGCGTCGCTGCTGCAGCTCGGCGTGCTGCTGGCGGCGTGCGCGGCGGCGGCGTGGATCCACGTGCGCAAGCGTCGTCGCGTCGAGCCGGGCCGGAAGGGCCGGCGCGTCCGACGCGGCCGCGCGGCCCGCGGCCCGATCGTCGAACCGAAGGAACGGGTGCCGACCCTGGAGGTGGTCTCGACATGGAAAGACTGAACGCTGCCATGCAGGGGACGGAGCCGGCGCCTTCGCTGCGAGCGGCTCGCGCCGTCGCGCGGGCGCCCGCGCGCGCGCCCGTCGTGACCGGGCCGCGCGACGCGTTCGACGATCGGGGTCGACGCAGCGTCGTGGTCGACCCGGCGATGCAGTGGCGCGCCGCGCTCGCGGTCGGCGGCGTGATCGCGCTCACGCTCGTCCTGATGTCGATCACCCGCGCGGCGATGGCGTCGACCGGCGTCGACGACCCGGGCGGCGAGAAGGCGGCGCACCTCGCGCTGGTCTGGAACGTCGTCTTCGTCGGCTTCGTGCTGGCGGCGGTGGTGACGTTCGTGCTGATCTACACGCACCGCGTGGCCGGCCCGGCGCGCGTGCTGCGCCACGCGATCGAGGGCCTGTGCGCGAACGACCTCGACCGCCGCGCCATCGTCCGCCGCGGCGACTACCTGCGCGATCTCTCGGCGTCCGTCACGCGGCTCGGCCGCAAGATGCGGAACGACCGCGAGCTCCTGCGCATCGCGCTCGACGGCGTCGCGCGCGCGCTGGCCGAGGGCGACCCCTCCGCGGCGGAGCGGCTCCTCGAGAAGTTCCGCCGCGAGCGGGGCCTTGCGGCGGCGGCGAGCGGGGAGGGCTGAGCCCCGCTCGCCGCGCGCATCGCCTGCGTCCGCCGCTCACCGATCGACCGGGAGCTTCTCGGCCTGCGCGAGCGGGATCGGCTTCGACTTCACGATCTCGAGCGCCGACTTGCGCTGCCGATCGTTGGGGTGGAGCGCGTCGACGAGCTTCTCGGTGACGTCGAGCTGCTCCGCGCCCGCGTGCTTCGCGAGCGCCGCCTCGTCCCACTTCGAGACGAGCGCCGCCGCGCCCGTCGCGACACGGATCTGGGCCAGCTGATCCTGGAAGTGCGCGAGGATGTCGTCGACCGGCGCCGTGCTGAAGCCCTGCGTGTGGAGGCGCTGCTGCATCGCGGCGCCTTCCTTCTCGAGCGCGGCGGCGCGTTCGCGGTCGCCGGTCGCCTTTGCCTTCTCGGACTCCTTGCGCAGAGCATCCATCGACTGGTTGAACGCCTCCGTCCCGACCCACGCGATCGCGACCGCGCGCGAGTCGTAGACGCCGATCTTCTCGGTGGGGGATTTCGCCGGTTCCGCGGGTTTCGACGCACAGCCAGATGCGGCGAGCGAAACGGGGATCACGGCGATCAGCGAGACGAGGATCAGGGACGAACCAAGCCACGAAACACGGTGCGAAGAACTCGACGCGTTCACGGGATTCCTCCTGCGAAAGGACTCGGGACGCGGCGGGTTCTGCAAGCTGTGAACCGTGAGTCGGATTCGCGGAGGCGAGCGGCGATGCGGTCGGTGGGGCGGCTCGACGACTTCACCGCCGCTCGACGACGTACTTCACGAACCTCCCCTCCGGCACGTCGATCTCGAACGGAGTGATCGACGGGACGTCGGGGAAACACAGGCGGTAGCGGCCGGCCGCGGGGAGCGGGACGCAGTTGCGGCCGAGCCAGCCGCGGCTCGAGACCTCCGTCGGCGAGTCGCCATCGTCGGAGGACGGGTCGACGGAGCCGGCGAGCCGGTCGGACATTCGCGCCTCCCAGTAGAAGTGGAACTCGTCGCTCGCGCCGGTGGCAAGGTTGGTCCACTGCAGTCGTACGAAGCCCTTCACCACCTCGGCGGCGGCGCGATCGAGGCGGAGGTCGATGCCGCAGCGGCGCTTCACGTGGAGGACGATCTCGTTGCGGCCGGTATGGACGGTGTGGGTGGCGGTGGGCTGCGTCGGGTCGCCGAGGAGTTCGTAGGCGAGCGTGCCGCCGCTGAAGTTCCCGGTCCGGGACGGGGTCGCGCCGACGAGCGCCTGCTCCTCGCGATCCCAGTGGAGGAGCTCCGAGACGCGGAAGTCGAACGGGCCCTCGACGACGGGATTCCACTCGAGGAAGTCGAGCGCGACGGGCTCCTTCGTGGCGTCGTCGACGATCTTCACGACGAGCAGCGCCGCCTCGGGGAGCGCGATCGTCACGTCGCTGCGGCCGTCGGGGCCGACGGCGATGCGCGTCTCGAAGCGGGCGCGCGGCACCTCGATGCGATAGATCGCGGGCAGGATCGGACCGACGCGCCAGCGGTACCAGCCGGTCTTGCCCGGCACCGCCTCCATGTCGTTCATGGCCGCGATGCAGTGGTCGGCCTGGGTCCCGCCGCGCAGCCCCTCGGGCTCGAAGTGCAGGTCGAGGCCGTGCATCCAGAGTCCCCAGCTCGGCGGCACGTAGAGCGTCCCACGGACGTGCACCGGCTCGACGATCGTGTCGGGCTGGATCGAAAGCGCGAGGCGCTCGGTCTTTCCCGCGACGAGCTTCACGAGCGCGCTCGCGAGCACGAGCGGCGGCGCGCTCCCGTCCCCGATCTCGAGCGACGCGACGAATTCGCCGGGCGGGAGGCCGTCGAACTCCATCGGCTCGTCGGACGCCAGCACGTCGAACACGAGCCAGTCGGGCGACGTCTCCGGGCGCGGCTCGTCGCCATAGAAGCTGCGGAGCTTCGGCTCCTTCTCGTCCCGCACCTCGGCGGCGGCCGCCGTGCGACCGCCGACGTCGCGCAGCTTGATCCGCGGACGGCGCTCGAGCGGGCGCTCCGCGTCGTCGCCCTTCACCGTGACGACGAGCGCGGCGCCCGCGTCGAGCTCGACCGTCTTCGTGTTGCCCGGCGCCACGTCGAGATTCCGCGGCCGCCACGCGTGGCCTGGCGCTCCGATCCAGAGCAGCCCTGCGTCGAGGACGTAGCCGGCACCCTGCTTCCACGACACGTGCACCGGCGACGCCCGCCGTCCGACCACGACGTCGGCCGGCTGCACGCGGCCCTCCTCCACCGTCGACGACCAGGGTCGCGCGACGACCGCGACGTCGCCGAGCTCCGACCTCGTCTTCGCGTCGAGCACGTGCAGCAGCACGTCGGGGATCCAGTGCGCGCGCACGGCCGCCGGCGCGTCGGCCGAGATCTCGACCCCGCGGTCGGCGGCCGCGAGGCGATGGTCGAGCTCGAGCCCCGTCACGAGCATCGCCGTCGCGCCGTGCGCGTCGAACCGGAACTTCCCGTCGACGACGCGGACGCGCCGCGGGTCGTTCAGCGGCACGAGCGTCGGGTCGTCCGGCGCCTCCTCGTCGTCGGGCCCGTCGATCAGCTCGGGGAGGAAGGAGCCGTCGAGGCGCGCCGGATCGACGACGACGTCGGGCAGGACGGGCGGCCGGCCGTCGGGCCACGGAGGCGGCGGAATCTTCGCCTCCTCGATCAGCGTGAACACCCCCTCGACCCACGTGACCGGCAGGTCGCGCGGCGGGCGCTTCGGTGCGGGCGCGACGTCGCTCGTGCGCTCGGCGGCGACGCCGTCGTCGCGGCGTGAAGCCGCCACGCCTTCGATCGCGTGGGCCTCATCCGTCGTCGTGCCCGCTTCGCTCGCGTCGCGCGGTTCCGCCGGTGCAGTCGGCGCTTCCCCGCCGAACCACGTCCGGAACACCACGACCCCGACCGCCGCCGCAGCCATCGCGAGCGCGATCCGGGTCGACGGCCGCATCGCTCACTCCCGCTGCAGATCGACGACGCGCGTGACGAAACCGGATGAATCGACGTCGACGTCGATCGGCGCGACCGGTGCGAAGCCTTCGAGCTTGGGGACGGTGATCCGGTACCAGCCGGGTGCGGGGACGATGAAGCGCGCGTCGTCGTCGTACGCGATGAGGGCGAGGCTGCGCGGCTGCGCGACTTCGCCGATCGGGGCGACGCTCACGCGCGGGCGGTCGGAGTCGGCGGGCCAAGGGACGGTGCGACCGTCGACGCGGAACACGACGACGACGCCGATCATCCGGCGCACCTGCACGTCGACCTGCTGTTCGCCCACGTGGAGTTCGACGTCGGGCTGACGGTCGTCGTTCTGCCACTCGGCCGACTGCACGGTGAAGCGTCCGACGCCGACGGGACAGCGGCAGGTGAAGGTCGACGCCGTGCGCAATGCGGGCGCGCCCGCGCCGCGAGTCTTCAAGGGGAGGAAGCGGCCGCCGAATTGCCTGCCGGATTCCGGGGACGAGAACCAGAGGAGGTCGAAGACCTCGACCGGCGCGCCGCTCTCCGCGTCGACGACGTGCGCCGTGACGTCCGCGATTTCGGGCAGCACCAGCTCGACGTCGTCGCGACCTCCCGACCCGACTTCGATCCACTGCGAGCAGAGCTCGTCGCCGACCGACAGGTGGTAGGTGCTGGGGGTGATGCCTTCGAAGCGCCAGCGATAGAGGCCGGGACGCGCGGCGACCGCCGCCATCGAGGAGAGCGGCAGCGCCTGCTGCGGACCGGCGGCGAAATTCGCCCGCCGGTCGCTCGGCTGGAGCAGGAGCTCGATCGTCGCGGCGTCCCAGCTCGGCGGCACGAAGAGCGTTCCCGCGAGCGCGACGCGCCGCGGCTCGGTCCGCGTGAGCGTCACCGTCGGCGCCTCTCCTGCGTGCAGCGACACCTCGGCGAAGGCGATCAGCAGCGAAGGACCGGTGCGCCCGCCGACTTCGAGCGTCGCGAGCCGCTCGCCGGGCGCGAGCCCCTCGAAGCGCACGTCGCCGTCGCGCGCCGCGACCTCGGCGACGACGCCGCCGGGCGAGTCGGCGGAGAGCTCGCGCAGCGCCTCCATTTCCTTCGCGACGTCTTCGGCGTCCGGCAGGCGCCGCCGCAAGCGCAAGAACGCCTGCGGCGCCGGCGGCGGCCGCTGCCGATGGAAGAACTTCTCTTGCGGATCGTCCTCCTGCGCACGCGCGCGCGCGAGGAGCTCCGAACCGACGACCACGGTGAGCGCCGCCGCCGGCTCGAGCTCGACCGTCTCCTCGCCGCCCGCGTCGAACTGCAGGCTCGCCGAGCCCCATGCGTGGCCCGGCGCGCCGACCCAGTAGTGGGCGATGAGGCGGCGGCGCTCGCCCACGAGCGGCGGCGACAGCTTGACCGGCGAGCGCAGCCCGCGGCCGACCACGTCGTCGGGGTGCTCGCCGCCGGGGTGGTCGAGCCGGACGAGGCTCCACTCCGACTGCACGACGACCGTGACGTTTGCGAGCTCCGCCTTCGTCGCGGCGTCCCGGACGTGGAGCAGCACCGGCTCGACCCAGAGCGCGCGCACCGAGATCGGCTTCGACCGCGCGACCTTGACCTCGTCGCCGTCGACCGCGGGCCGCCCGCCGAGCTCGATCGCGTCGAGGCGGATCTTGCGGAAGTGCGCCGCGTCGAGGACGAAGCGGCCGCGTACGACCTCGACGCGGACGGGCGCGCGCGCCGGATCGGGCGCCGCCGCGTCCGGCTCGTCGCCGTCGCCGTCGCCGTCGCCACCGCCGTCGACGAGGCTCTGCTCGAACGTCGGGTCGAACCGCTCGAACATGAACGACCCGCTCTCTTCCGCGTGTTCGACGCCGTCGCGATCGATCACGACGATCGTGCCCTCGTGCGGCTCGACCATCGGGCCCGGCGCGGCGACCTCGGCGGGAGCGACGGGCGGAGCGTCGGGAGTGCGCGCCGGCGTCGTCGCGACCGCGGCAGCGTCGGGCTGCGGGGCCGGCGGCGTGCCGGCGCTCGCGGTTTCCGGCGCGACGAGCGGGTCGGGTGTGGAGTTCGACGTCGCGTCGCCGGCGGCTCTCGACGAGGTTCCGGCGTCCGTCCCGGAGTCGAGCAGCGCCCGCCCGCCGAAGATCGCGGCGACGACGCCGAGCGCCACCGCGATCGGCACGAGCCTGCGCGCGCGCTTCGTCGCGCCCTCGCTCACCGCGTCCTCCGCAGTTCGACTTTCACCGGCGCAAGCTTTCCGATCGAGACGTCGACCTCGAACGGTGCCACCGACTCGTACCCGTCGATCTCGGGCAGGGTCACGGTGTATCGACCCGGCGGGTCGGCCGCGAAGGTGAGACGCGCGTTTCGATACCTCCTCCAGAGGCAGCGACCGGAGCCGCCGACCGGCGCGACGGCGATCGAATCGGCGACGCGGTTGAGGAGTTCGACCGGCTTGCCGTCCGCCGCGAGATCGACGCTCGCGCCGCCGACGGGGCGGACGCGCGCGACCAGCTCCTGCTCGCCCGGAAAGATCTCCGCGGACGCGGCGTCGTCGAGCGCCCAGAGATCGGCGCCGAACGACTCGAGGAGGCCGCGCCCGATCGGGACGCTTGATTGGAAGGTGCGCGTCGCGTCGTCGTACAGCAACAGGATCGGGGAGACGGCGGCGCCGCCGTCGCGGGGTTCCGGCGTCCAGTCGAGCCACGAGAGCTTCACCGGGCTGCCGTCCCGCGAGCTCACGACGCGGACGCGGAGCTGCGCGTGCGTCGAAGCTTCGAGCGCGACGTCGGTCGCGCCGGTCGGCGGGACGTCGACCACCTTCGTGATCTCGGTCCCCTTGATCGTGATCGCGTAGGTGCCGGGCAGGACGTCGCCGGCCTCCCAGCGATACGCGCCGCTGCGGCCCGGGATCGGCGCGAGGTCGGTGGCGTCGAGCTCGATCCCGTCTTCGGAGATCGCACCAGGAATCCCGCGCGGCGTGAACGAGAGCCCGAGCTTCTCGTCCGGCCAGCCGAGCGGCACCTGCAGCGTCCCTGCGAGCGGAGCGGCGGCGGGCATCGCGAGCGGCGCGAGGACGAGCTCGACGCGCGCCGTCTCGCCGGCGGCGACGCGGACGAGCTTCGAAGCGAGGACGATGGGCGGCGCGGCGCCGATCTCGACCGAGACCGTGAGGGTGCCCGGCGTGACCTCGTCGACGCGCATCTCGCCGAGCGTCACGGGCCGGTTGACGTACATGGTGCTGAAGACGTCTTCGTGCCGGAGCTGGAGCCTGGGTTCGCGTTGGCTGCGCGGCAGGTTCCCCATCCCGAAATCCACGACGCGCTTGGGTTTTCTCGGCGGCGGAGGCGGCGTCGTCTTCGGCAGCTCACCGCGGATCGTGACGAGCAGCACGGCGCACGCGTACAGCTCGACCGTCCGGTCCTTCGAGTCGCGGAAGTCGATGCTCGCGCCGTTGCGGACGTAGCCGGGGGCAATGAACCAGAAGTTCTCGCGATTCGTGACGGGATTCAGGCGCGGCCCCGGCGTGAGGGTCACCGGAGAGGCGGCGTGTTCGACGGCGGGGGGAGACGCACTGTTCGGGATCACGGTGACGTCGCTGATCTCGGCCTTCGTGTCGCGATCGACGACGTGCACGCGCACCGATCGGAGTTGCGGCGTCCCGCTCGGAAGCACGACCTCGAACGGAGCTTCGGCGGACGGCGCGCGTGGCACTTCGATCGATCGCGTCGGCTCCGGTGACGGCGAGCCCTCGGCCTCCGCGTGCGCGACGGACGGCGGCGCGACCGCCGGTTCACCGGAGCGCCGCGACGGATCCTCGACGCCTCCCGCCGTCCACCACCACACGCCGCCGACGAAAGCTCCGACGAGCAGCACCAGCGCGACGAGAACGGCGGCGCGCATCGGAACCTCCGGACGGAAGACTTCGCGACTGCTACTTCTTCCGCAGCTCGACCGTCTTCGTCACGAACTCCCCCGACGGGATCTCGATCTCGAACGGGGCGACCGCATCAAAGCCTTCGAGCGCGGGAAACGTCACGGTGTAGCGGCCGGCGGCGCGGACGGCGATGACGGGGTGGCCGTCGCGGAAGCTCGACCAGGCGAGGCCGCGGCCGCCCTCGATCGCGGTGAGCTTCACTTCGAACGCGGCGTGTTCGTCCCACGGGACCTTCGCGCCGCCGCATGCGAGGTCGAAGATCGCGCCGCACGTCGGGTGGACGTGCACGACGAGCTCCTGCGAACCGGAGTGAACGTCGATCCCGGGTTCCTCCTCGTCGAACTCCCACGACTCGTCGAGGAACGAGGTGAGCGTGCCGGGGCCCACGGGCACCCGCCCCTCGTAGCAGCCGCGCGCGGCGTCGTAGTCGAGCGAGACCCCCTGGCTCCCGAAGAGCGTCTCCTGCTCGGCCCGCGGCCTCCAGAGCAGATGCTCCACGTGGACCGGCTTGCCATGGGTCGACGCGACGACGCGCACGCGGAGCGTCGCGGCGTCGGGCAGGACGATCTCGACGTTCTTGTCGCCCGCGCCAGCGACGTCGACCAGCTTCACGAGCCCCGCTCCCTCGACCTGGATCACGTACTTGGCGGCGGGGACGGTGCCCGCGCTCCAGCGGTACCAACCGGGTCGGTCGGCGGCGGGCGTCCAGCGCTTCGAAGGGAGGCGGTGCTCGTCCGAGCTCGTCCGCCCCTTCAGGCCGACCGGTTCGATGTCGAGCCTCAGCTTGTCGAGGTCCCAGCCGCGCGGGACGAAGATCGAGCCGGAGAGAGCGACCGCCTGCGGTGCCTCGATCTTGCGCGCGACGAGCGCGACGCGGGTCGTCTCCCCCGCGACGAGCTTCGCCGTTGCGGACGCCAGGACGAGCGGCGAGCGGTAGCTCTCGCCGACCTCGATCGTCGCGATCAGCTCCTGCGCCGCGATCGAGTCGAAGCGCAGCTCGCCGGGCCGCGCGCTCCGCTCGGCGACGAGCTCGCCATGGCCGATCTCCGCCTCGATCTCCTCGCGCATCGCCTCGATCGACGTCTTGAACTCCGCGAGCGACGGCTTGCGGCCGCTCGGGAAGTCGCTCGCCTTCGCCTGGTCGTACGACTCGATCGCCTTCTTCATCATGTCGTCGAAGGACCCGAACTCGGGCGGCTTGCGCAGGCGCACTTTCGGGTCGCGCTCGTGCGCGTCGTGCAGGAGGTACTCGCCGGACGACCCCGTGATGAAGGTGCCTTCGTCCGACTCCGCCGCGGGGCTCGCGGGCGGCAGCTCGCCCTGCACGTCGACCACGAGCGCCGCGGCACCGACCAGGGCGACCGTTCTCTCGCTGCGGTCCGCGAAGTCGATCTCGAGGCCGGACCAGGCGTGGTCACGCGCGCGGATCCAGACGCGTGCCTGCGTCTCGATTCCCCGCGACTGGTCGCGAGGCGGGATGAGGACCGGAGAGTGGCCGTGCTCGACGACCGCCTCGAATTCGGCCGGGTCGCCGGGATCGGTGTCGCCCATCGACCAGCCCATTCCCGACTTCTTGCGCACGACGGCGACGTCGTCGAGCGACGCGCCCGACTCCTTGTCGACGACGCGCACGCGCACGCCGTCGACCCAGTGGGCGCGAATCGTCACCGTCTGTCCCGCCACGACCTTCAACGGCTCGCTGTCGACGATCGCGGAACGGCCGCCGACCTTGAGCTGCGTCGCGCCGAATTCGCGGTCGGCGGGGACGTCGGCGTGGAAGCGGCCGCCTTCCACGGCGACGTCCTCGCCAGGTCGGCAACGGCGGCTGTTCTTGAAGAAGGCCTTCGCCATGGCCGGGGGCGGGTCCGCGTCCGGCGCGGGCTCGCGCTGCGGCTCGTAGAAACCGGGAGAGAGCGTCCCGTCCAGGTCGAGGTGCTCCCGTCCGTCGGCGTCGACCAGGACGACGAT
>Ga0134124_10002635_pt1 | contig 14474 bp, 15 predicted proteins | sample KB304_FD_96880 | JGI IMG/M metagenome (GOLD analysis project Ga0134124, IMG submission 96880) | Terrestrial soil microbial communities without Nitrogen fertilizer from Kellogg Biological Station, Michigan, USA - KB3-0-4 | ecosystem: Environmental > Terrestrial > Soil > Unclassified ... | reverse complement strand
GAGCCTGGGGGTCACCCAGATCCATTACGGCGGCGGCTATGACGCCAAACTCTGGTTCGACCTGCTGCAGAATGAAGCCGTCACGATCTGGTACTCTGCTCCGACCGCACTGCGCATGCTTATGAGGGAAGATCCGGAACTGTACAAGGGGTATGACCTTTATACTCTTCGGCATATTTTCAGTGTCGGCGAACCGCTTAATCCGGAAGTCATCACCTGGGCTCAAGCTGTACTAGGAAAGGACATTTTCGACACCTGGTTCCAGACCGAAACCGGCGGCATCATGATCACGAACCACCCCGGACTCGAGATCAAACCCGGTTCCATGGGAACGCCGCTGGACGGCATCGAAGCAGCGATCATCGCCGATGATGGCGAACTGCTCGGCAAGGGTCGGCAGGGCAACCTGTGCCTCAAGAGCGGCTGGCCCTCCATGTTTGTCACTTACCTGAACAACGACACGGTCTACGGTCAGAAGTTCAAGAGCGGCTGGTACTACACCGGCGATACGGCTGTGCGAGACGACGACGGTTACTACTGGTTCAAGGGACGCAGCGATGATGTCATCAACACCGCCGGGCACCTTATCAGTCCCTTTGAAGTCGAAAGTGCCCTGCTGGAGATCGAAGAGGTGGCCGAATCAGGCGTCATCGGCGCACCGGATGAACTGCTCTATGAAAAGGTGGTGGCCTTTGTCCACCTTCACAAGCAGTATACCTGGTCAAAGGAACTGGAACTCAAGATCAGACTTCATGTCAGCAACCGGGCCTCATCCCTGGCCACCCCGCAGGAAATCATCATCGTCGACAGCGTCCCCAAGAACAAGAGCGGCAAGATCATGCGGCGGGTGCTCAAGGCACGTTACCTTGGTCAGGATGCCGGAGACCTATCCACACTGGAGGATTAGCCATGGAGTTACAGGCAAGATTAAACGAGATTTTCTGTGAAGTATTTGACGATGACGACATCAATATCGCCCCCGAGATGACCGCCAATGATGTCGACGGCTGGGACTCCCTTTCGCACGTCAACCTGATCGTCGCCATAGAGTCTAAATTCAACATCAGGTTTAACCAAAAGGAACTGCTGACCTTCAAGAATGTCGGTGATTTGCTTAACTGCATTGCGAGTAAGATTTAAACAACCACTTTTCACTTTTAACGGACTCCATGGCCTTTAACTCCCTCACATACTTCCTCTTTCTGCCTCTGATCTGGATCGTGTACCAATGGGCACCCGACCGTCTGCGCTGGCTGCTGCTGCTCGCGGCCAGCCTGGGTTTTTACGCCATGCTCAAGGCGCCCTACCTGCTGGTGGTGCTGTGTCTGGCGGCCGGTGTTACCTTCACCGTGGGCCTGCGGCTGGGTAGCTGCAGCGACGAAACCGGTCGCAAGCGTCTGCTGTGGGTCGGCGTCGGTGCCAACCTGCTGGTACTCGTCTCACTCAAGTACCTACCGGCACTCTTTTTCTCTTTTAACCCTTCACTTTTCATCTTTAACGGGTTTGCCAACTTTTCACCCATCACGTTTCACGCGCTGATAACCATAGGCATCTCCTACTACGTCTTCCAGGCCATCTCCTATCTTGCTGATATTTATCTGGAAATTATTGAGCCCGAACCGCACTTCGGCCACCTGTTCCTTTCCCTGGCCTTCTTCCCCAAGCTGCTCCAGGGTCCCATCGAGCGGTCGGGTGACCTGTTGCCGCAGTTGAAAAAGCCGTATGTCTTCGACTATGATATGGCCCGCTCCGGCATGCTGCTCTTCGCTTGGGGACTGTTCAAGAAGGTGGTGGTGGCGGATCGGTTGGCGCTGTTCGTCAACACGGTCTATGGTGACGTACATGCCTACACCGGCCTGCCGCTGATTCTGGCGACGTATTTCTACGCCCTGCAGATATATTTCGACTTCTCCGGCTACACCGACATGGCCCTGGGCAGTGCGCGGCTGTTCAATATCAATCTGACCCGGAACTTCAACGCCCCCTATCTGGCCACCTCGGTGGCCGATTTCTGGCGACGCTGGCACATATCCTTTTCCCGCTGGATACTGGACTATATTTTTAAACCGCTGCAGATGTCATGGCGGGGATGGGGCCTGGCTGGGACGGCGGTGGCGCTACTGGTCACGTTCCTGGTCTCCGGTATCTGGCACGGCGCCAGCTGGGGCTTTGTTGTCTGGGGAGGGTTGCATGGGATCTACCTGGCAAGTTCGGTTTATTACAAATCCTGGCAAAAGAAGATCCACAAGGTCCTGGGGATAGAAAAGACCAGGCTGCTCAAGGTTTGGCAGACGATACTCACCTTCAACCTGGTCAGTTTTGCCTGGATTTTCTTCCGCGCCAATTCGCTGGCTGATGCCTTGTATGTAGTGCGGCATCTTGTTGAGGGAATCGGACGGGTACGCGCAATGCTGTTTGCCCATGGCACCACGGAACTCATCGTAGCGTTGCTGATGCTAGCTGTCCCGCTGCTCGTCAAGACCCTTGCAGTGACCAGCAAGCGTCTTGATATGCCCTTTTGCCTGCCGATACCTCTGCGCTGGGCGGTATACTGCCTGCTTGTTATCAGCCTCTCCCTGTTCTCGGTAGACAGCGGCAGAGCATTTCTTTACTTTCAGTTTTAAGGACAGACCGACGATACCGATGAAAAAACTACTCTGCAAACTCCTGATCTTTGCGATTATTGTCTTTGTCTTGGATAGAGGAATTTCCGCCTTACTGCAAAGAGGGCTGGATCGGTATTACGGGCTGGACAAACAGGCCAGCGTCCTCTGCATCGGTCATTCCCATACCATGCTCGGAATTGACGGCACAAGGTTGGAGCAAGGGCTAGGGGTGCCGGTTGCCAAGTATGCGGTAAACGGGGCCAATACCATTGATCGTCTGGCAATGATCAGACATTATCTAGGCAGTCGGCCTGGTGCCGTTAAGCTGGTGATATATGATGTGGATGACCACACCTTCACCAGCTCCGGACTCAGCTCGAATTCGTACCGGCTGTTCTTCCCGTACCTCGATAATCCCGATATTGCCCGTTTCCTCAAGGAAAGTGCTGGTTCATGGGATGAACTCCTGTCGCGCAGGATTGTCACGCTGCTGCGCTACAACAGTGTCACCCTCAATCTGGCACTGCGCGGCACCCTGCGTCGCTATGATAATTTTAAAACCGGCCAGGTGGATATTCCGGCACTGCAAAATGAGATCAAAGCTAATCAAAGACCACCGATCACTATTGATCAAAAAATGATCGATAGCTTTCGGGAAACAGTCAGCTTTGTGCGTGAGAATAATGGGCAACTTGTGCTGTTGTACATCCCGACGGTGGATTTAGTGAATAACGTGGACAAGGTGCGGCACGAACAGGTAATGGATATATTCAAAAACTATGCGGCACAGGACAAAGGTATTACTGTCCTTGACTATAATCCAAGCTTTTCCCACCGTTATGAGTTATTCTCTGATCCTATTCATCTGAACAGGAATGGACAGCACGCCGTAACAGATAAGGCTTTGATTGATTTGAAAAAGATTTTATTAACAGAGAAAAGTGAAAGATGCAAAGTAAAAGGTAAATAAATTCAAGTGAATGGTGAAGAGTGACGGAGCAGTGAAACGTGAAGAAGGCATGTTATCTTTTGTCACTTTTCACCCTTCTTTTTCATGGTTTTAACACTGTTCACCATGGAGCATAAATGTCTGAACCGCAAAAACTGATCATCGAGGCCGGTCGCACCGAGCGGCACTACTGGGCCGACCTGTGGCGCTACCGCGAGCTGTTTTTCTTCCTCGCCTGGCGCGACATCCTGGTCCGCTACAAGCAGACCGCCATCGGTGTCATCTGGGCCATGCTCCGGCCGCTGCTGACCATGGTGGTCTTTACCGTGGTATTCGGCAAACTGGGCAAATTCCCCAGCGAAGGTGCGGCCCCCTACTCCATCATGGTCTTTGCCGCCATGCTCCCCTGGCAGTTCTTCGCCAACTCCCTCTCCGAAGCCAGCAACAGCCTGGTCGGCAATGCCAACCTGATCTCCAAGGTCTACTTCCCGCGCCTGATCATCCCCTCCAGCGCCGTCATCACCAGCTTCGTCGACTTCCTCATCTCCGGGGTGATCCTGGTCGGAATGATGCTCTGGTACCAGTTCGTCCCCGGCTGGCGCATTTTCTCACTGCCGCTCTTTATCGCCATCGCCTTTGCCGCCGCCATGGGCATCGGTCTCTGGCTGACCGCGCTCAACGTCAAGTACCGTGACTTTCGCTACATTGTCCCCTTCATCGTCCAGTTCGGGCTCTACATCTCGCCGGTCGGCTTCTCCAGCAGCGTCGTCCCGGAGAAGTGGCGCCTGCTCTACTCCCTCAACCCGATGGTCGGGGTCATCGACGGCTTCCGCTGGGCGATCCTGGGGGGGGATGTGCGCATCTTCTGGCCCGGCTTTCTAATCTCCAACGGCCTGGTTCTGCTGTTCCTGGTGACGGGAATATGGTACTTTAGAAAGACTGAAAAAACCTTCGCGGATGTGATTTGACGCGAGTGGCACCAAGGAACTTATTTAAGGCGTTTCTATGCTGTTAAAGATTTATCCCCTTATCCCTTTCAGCAGTGAAAAAAAAAGGTTTCATAACGTATGAGCGATGTAGTTGTTAAAGTAGAAAACCTTAGCAAGAAATACATTCTCAGCCACCAGAGCCAGGAGAAATACACCGCCCTGCGCGATGTCATGGCTAATGGCGTCAAGAATATCGGAAAGAAGCTTCTCTCTCCGTTCAAATCTCAACACTCATCCATCAACACTCATCCCTCAAACGAAGATTTCTATGCCCTCAAAGACGTTTCCTTCGAAATCAAGCAGGGCGACCGGGTCGGCATCATCGGCCGCAATGGTGCGGGAAAGTCGACACTCCTCAAGATCCTCAGTCGGATAACGGAGCCGACAAGCGGCAAGATCGAGATTACCGGGCGGGTGGCGAGTCTGCTGGAGGTTGGGACCGGCTTTCATCCGGAGTTGACCGGGCGGGAGAATATCTTTCTCAATGGTGCAATTCTTGGAATGGGCAAGGCCGAGATCAAGCGCAAATTTGATGAGATCGTGGCCTTTGCCGAGGTAGAACGATTTCTTGATACGCCGGTGAAACGCTATTCTTCGGGGATGTATGTGCGGTTGGCGTTCGCAGTGGCAGCGCACCTGGAGCCGGAGATACTAATTGTAGATGAAGTGCTGGCGGTGGGTGATACCCAGTTTCAGAAGAAGTGTTTGGGGAAGATGCAGGAAGTTGGTGCTGAAGGCAGAACAGTATTATTTGTAAGCCACAACATGGCCGCGATAAAGACTCTTTGTAGTAAAGGCGTCGTTCTGAATAAAGGGCAGATGATTTTTCAGGGAGGCATCGACGAATCAGTTGACCAATACCAGGGACCTGACGGGCTTGATAAGAATAACGTCTTGTGGGACGATATTGATGATGCCCCAGGGAATGATTCCATCAGACTCAAGTCAATATCAATTTCTCCGCAACGTGGCAGTGTGATTGACATTGATTCCGGCGTTGAAATCACGACCGTTTTTTATAATAAAAAGGCCGGGAAAAGCCTTGATTTCACCTTGTACCTGTTCACCCTCGACGGCGTTTGCCTTTTTGAAACCGGTATTATTATTTCGAGCAGCAACGATGCTGCGGAAGGTTATTTCTCTACAAAAGGGCTGATCCCTCCACACCTTCTGAATGCAGGTATCTACAAGATCAATCTTATTGTTGGCGAGAGCCAGAGATATGTCCTCTATAAAATCGACGATGTAATATCATTTGAAGTAGAACATACGGCCACCGGCAGAGGCAGTAACACGAGTAGAGCTCCTGGAGTAATCAGGCCACAACTGGAGTGGTCGTATGAGTTCTTGTCGCACTAATTTTTCTGAGGAGTCATTCCTATGAACAGCAACTTGATAATCGTCGGTTCAGGTGAAACGGCTTCCATAGCCTACGAATATTTCACTCACGATTCGTCATTTACTGTGGCAGGCTTCAGTGTTGAAAGAAGCTACCTCAAAGAAGACACGTTTCTTGGATTACCGGTTGTCCCCCTGGATGAAATCGAGCAACATTTTCCTCCTTCGCAGTTTATGGCTTTTGTCGCAGTAAGTTCGACTCAGCTCAATCGACTTCGCACCCGGCTCTTCCGCACGGTGAAGAAAATGGGATATAACTGCGCCAGTTATGTCAGCTCTAGAGCCTTTGTCTGGCACAACTCTGAGATCGGCGAGAACTGCTTTGTCTTCGAGGACAATACTATCCAGCCATTTGTGAAAATAGGAAACAACTGTGTCCTCTGGAGCGGAAACCACATCGGCCACAATACGGTCATCCGAGACAACTGCTTCATAGCCTCGCAGGTGGTTATTTCCGGTTTCTGCGATATCGGTGAAAATTGTTTCCTGGGAGTTAACAGCACAATCATTAACAATATTACGGTGGGAAGGGATTGTTTCATTGGTGCGAGGGCCTTGATCCAGAAAGACGCTGAAGAAGGCAAGGTATATCAGTCCGAAGGGACCGAAGCATCCAGAGTGGGCAGTCTGCGACTTTTTAAAATCAGGGACTAGAGAGCCATGCACTGGATCAAACAAGGATTCATCTACGGGCCGGACGGAAGTTTATCTTGGGCACGCCATACCGCCCTCACTCCGACACCCCTACTCAAGGACGAGGAAACCATCAGGGTCTACGCCGGCTTCAGGGACGAAACGGGAATAAGCCGTATTGGTTATGTGGATCTCGACTCATATAATCCAAAGCGGATAAAAAAAGTTTCACAGGAGCCGGTCCTTGACTTGGGCCGCAATGGTGCCTTCGACGACAATGGGGTAATTCTGGGAGATATCATCCGCATCGGCAGCGATATACGTATGTATTACGTTGGGTTCCAACTTGTAGGCAAGGCCAAGTTTCTTGCCTTTACCGGCTTGGCCATTAGCAGGGACAACGGCGATAGTTTTGTGCGTCACTCCGAGGCTCCCGTGCTCGACCGGAGCAACAACGGGCTCTATATCCGGGCCATCCACTCAGTGATGCAAACAAGCGACAGGTTCCTAATATGGTACGCCTGTGGAAATGGCTGGGAAGATATCAATGGGGTTTCCTATCCCCAGTACAACATCCGTTACCTCGAATCCCCAGATGGTATCGAATTCAATGGTGAAGGCCAGCTATGCGTGGATGTCGAGGGGAGCGAATACCGCATCGGACGACCACGGGTGTTCATGTATCAAGACCACTTCATCATGAATTATACTCGCGGCACAATCCAGGGGGACTATTTGGCGGGCCATGCTGAATCTGCCGACGGCATCAACTGGATCCGCAAAGACGCGGAACTGGGCATCGGACTATCCCCAAAGGGGTGGGACTCTCGCCACCTCTGTTACCCAGCGGTTCTTAGTTGCTGTGGCCGGACTTACATGTTCTACAATGGAAACGATATGGGCAAAGACGGTTTCGGATATGCGATTCTTGCCACGGATGGACTCTCATGCGCGTAGTTCGTTATGAACATACCCAACAAAGTTGCTGGAACAATTACATAACCCAATCAAAGAATAGCACCTTCCTTTTTGATCGTCGCTACATGGAATACCACTCCGACCGATTTGAGGATTATTCTCTCATATTCTTCGACGAGCGGGACCGTCTAATCGGCCTAATGCCGGCCTCACGGCACGGCGATACGGTCATTAGCCACGGTGGCCTGACTTACGGCGGGGTGATTAGCAACGAAGAGATGAAGACCACAACCATGCTGCGTCTTTTTGATGCAATGATCGGCCACCTGAAAGATGCCGGGTTTATGAAGTTGATCTACAAGCCAATTCCACATATATTTCACCGCATCCCGGCCGAAGAGGATCTATATGCCCTCTTCGTTAATAACGCCAGGTTGTATAGACGTGATGCTTCCTCGGCAATCTATCTGCCCGAACGGATGAAGCTTGCCAAGGGAAAAAGAGAAGGTGTCAGAAAAGCGTTGCGGAACAGCCTCTCCGTTTGCGAATCCCGAGACTTCCAGACATTTTTCGCAATCGGCCAAATGGTCATGCGTGACCGCCACAACTTGGCACCGGTCCATTCGAGCGAAGAAATGACCATACTTGGAGACCGCTTCCCGAACAACATACGTTTGCATGCCTCTTTCAACGGCGAGCGAATGCTAGCCGGGGCACTTACCTATGTTTATAGTCAATCCGTCCATGTGCAGTACATGTACAACTCGAACGAAGGCCTTGAGCAGGGGGCGTTAGATATCGTGCTGGACCACCTCATCAACACTGTGTACGCCGGATTGAGATTCTTCAGTTTCGGTGTGTCCACCGAGAATGAAGGCAGGGTCCTCAATGAGGGGCTCATCCACCAAAAAGAGATGTTCGGCGCTAGGTCCGTGGTACATGATTTTTACGAGATTGAACTATAGAGGTTGTTGTGAACGAAGAACGCTGTCGGATAATCGAACTTCCGCGGATTAATGATCCGCGGGGCAACCTTACTTTCATCGAGGGGAATAATCACATCCCTTTCTCCATACGAAGGACATACTGGATCTATGATGTGCCGGGCGGAGAAATACGTGGGGGCCATTCCTACCGGAAGCTTCAGGAGGTCATCATTGCCGTGTCAGGCAGCTTCGACGTCGTTGTTGACCACGGCGGACAGAAGCAGGTGTTCTCCCTGAACCGTTCCTATTACGGGCTTTATGTGCCGAACATGGTCTGGCGCGACCTGGAGAATTTTTCGACAAATTCCCTCTGCCTGATACTAGCCTCGGATGTGTATGTTGAAGCGGATTATATCCGTAATTATGACGAATTTGCAGCATTGAAAAGGCGGTAGACAATGTCAACGGTCTACGATTGTTCAATTATCCAGTTACCCAGGATCCAGAGCACTTCCGGCAATATCACGCCCATTTATGGAAATGTTAATGTTCCGTTCGAAATCGCCCGTGTCTACTACCTGTATGATGTCCCTGGAGGGGAAACCCGTGGGGGACATGCCCACAAGAACCTGCAGCAGTTGATCGTAGCGGCCAGCGGCAGCTTCGACGTACTTCTCGACGATGGCATCAACAAAAAGGTAGTCCACTTGAACCGGCCGTATATGGGGCTGTATATGCCGAACATGATCTGGCGGGAGTTGCTCAACTTCTCCTCCGGGGGTATCTGCCTTGTTCTGGCCTCAAGAGTCTACGATGAGAGTGATTATTATCGGGAATATGAGGAATTCAAACTTCAGACACAGGGGAGATTATGAAGATTCCGTTTCTTGACATAAAGGGATCCTATCTGGAACTGCAGGAAGAGCTGGATGCCGCCTACCATCGTGTTATGGAATCCGGCTGGTATATCCTTGGCAAGGAAGTAGAAACCTTTGAGTCGGAGTTTGCCGCGTATTGCGAGGTGAAACACTGCATCGGTGTCGGCAATGGTCTGGATGCACTGCATCTTATCCTTCGGGCACTCGACCTAGGCCCCGGTGACGAAGTGATTGTACCCTCCAACACCTTTATCGCCACCTGGCTGGCGGTTTCATACGCAGGAGCAACGCCAGTAGCGGTAGAACCGGACGAACGGACCTACAACATCGATCCATCTCGGATTGAAGCTGCGGTAACTTCAAAAACCAAGGCAATCATCCCGGTACATCTTTATGGTCAACCGGCCGACATGGATCAAATCAACGAGATCGCTTTGAAATACAATCTTAAGGTGATTGAAGACGCCGCCCAGGCCCATGGTGCGCGTTACAAGGGACGGCGTACGGGTGGACTTGGTATCGCGGCCGGTTTCAGCTTCTACCCCGGCAAAAACCTGGGCGCTTTCGGTGACGGTGGGGCTGTCACCACCGATGACGACGAACTGGCCGAACGGATCAGGGGCTTGCGCAATTATGGTTCAAAGGTCAAATACCATCACGAGATTCAGGGCTATAATTCACGGCTGGACGAGCTTCAGGCGGCATTGCTGCGGGTAAAGCTCAAAAAGCTTGATGATTGGAACGAGTCTCGTCGCAGGATTGCCAGTCTGTATCTGCAAGAGCTCTCAGCAATACCGTCTTTGAAACTCCCGTACGTCCCGGAATGGGCTGAGCCGGTCTGGCATCTATTTGTAATTAATCTGGCGCAAAGAGACGCACTTCAAAAACAGTTGGAAGCTGCGGGCATCGGTACCATGATTCATTACCCGATCCCTCCTCATAAGCAGAATGCTTATTCAGAACATATAGATAATGGAGGCCTCGTAAGTTTTGACTGTTGGAAAAATGTGCTTAGCCTGCCTATGTTTCCTCATATGAGCACCGCTCAGACCAGAACGGTGTGCTCATCAATTGTCAATTTCGCAAAATGTGGCCAGTCAAATGAACAATAGTATGCCGAAAATATCGGTCTTGTTGCCTACATACAATCAAGCTCAATTTATTGAAGAAACTCTTGAAAGTGTTTTAATACAAAATTATCTGAATATTGAAATTGTAATAGGGGATGATGGCTCCACTGACGGGACACGAGAGATTTTACTAAGATATAAAGATAACTATCCCAATTTGATCAAACTTGTTTTGTCAGAAAAAAACGAGGGAATTACTGCTAACTGTAATAAGATTTTAAATGAATGTACTGGTGATTTTATTGCCTTGTTTGCTGGCGATGACTTGTGGGCTCCCAATAAACTAAATATGCAGATGGATTGGTTTAGAAACAACCCTGATGCTGCACTTTGCTTCACAAAATCTGAGGTTTTCGAAAATAGCACCGGGAGAGTTATTGCTACCAAGCCGGACTTGCCGTTGCCCAGTCAAGATGACGTTATTGAATATGCTTTTGCAATAACGGCATGCGGACCCTCTTTCCTAATAGCCCGATGGGCACTCCCTCAAAATGGATTTGATAAAAGATTATCGTTTGTTTCAGATTGGCTTTTTTGGATTGATGTATTAAAAAAAGGCAAAGCTGGCTGTTTGGAAGAGGTGTTAGTCAAGTATCGCCGACATACTCAGAATACATCTAATAATTTTGAATTGATATTTGCTGAGCATATTATGACGCTATGTATCATTGAGAATAAATATCCAGATCTTGTTGCCAGCGTAGGACAAAAACGGATAGATAAGTTATTACATCAGCTGGATTATTATTTAACAGGTGGTGACGAGTCCATAAAGGTTAACTTGCTGAAAAAGACTTTACGCATGAACTCAGCTAAATCCCTTTTTTCAACAATAAAAGAAGAAGTTGCTTATCGCATCAAGAGGCGATTGCGAAGCGAATAGCAGTAATCAGCCGGCACCAACATTGTTCATTTTGAAACGGGAGCGAAAGAATTATGAAACCCTCTATATCAGTCATCATGGTAGACGGCGGCTTTAGAGAAAACCTTTGGACGGTACATTCCTGGATGAATCAAAGTCTGGCAAGCAGCAACTATGAGCTTATCTGGGTTGACTATACTGATAAAGTTCCTGCAGAACTTGAACAATATTCAAATTGTCGAACTATTTGCCTGGGTAAAACAGATTCACCTCAAAAACTGTCGTATTGCTTTAACGAAGGCATACGTCAGGCAAAAGGTGACATTATTGTTATTCCAGATGCTGATCAAGTATGTGAGCATAACTTTCTTGAATTAATATTTAATGATATAAATGTTGATCCCAACCTAGTTCTATATATTTTAAGACTTGATCAACCAGAGAACTTTAAGTCTGATAATCGGGACATTACATCGCTAAAAAAGACATGCTCACTGAAAAATACATTCAATTACGGTGGCTGTCTCGCTGTTCATAAAAAATGGCTGATAGAAATGAATGGTTATGAACAGTTACCTTTCTTTGCCGGTTATCATTACAATGGGGTCGATAATTACTTACGGTTTAAAAATATGGGGTTAAAAATTAAATGGCACCCTGAAGCAAGACTTTATCATCCATGGCATCCACTTCCTACTGAAGAATCACTTTCAACGGTCGATGATCAAGAGGAGTTTGTTAAATATCGTTCAGTGTCGTGGGATTGGATGGCTTTTGATGGTATAGATAAGGATAAAAACAGAATATATCAAGACCAAAAAAACATTAGTGGTTGGCCAAAAATACTCACAGAGCGTGGTGCCTACTATGTACAACAACCAGACACAGATTCTGCATTTATAAAAATAAACCGTTACATCGTAAATTATGGTTTCGCAAAAGGAGTTATACTCGGTATAATTGCACTGTTTTTACGGTTTATGAAAATTAATATCTTAATACAGAAATGATTGGTCATGAAAGCCACCTTTAGCCTTGAAAATATCCTTTTCAATATCAACTATCCTGATACGATAGAATATATTGCTCATTACTTTATTCCTGATGCATCGCCATGTACTTGTAATATCGTAATTAACAGTACTATATCCTTTCAAGATTACTATGATTATAATAAAGGCAAGAAACTATCTAATACTCTGTGGATAACACCAGATAATTGTCTTATGTATATTTTTAGTGGCGATCTATGGATAAAGATAATAAAAGCCAGTCAGACTAGTATATCTAGTCAAATCTATATTAATAATCATAAAATCGGCCTCAGGAAGAAAATATCAAATATCTTTTCTAAAACTGATACTTGGTTGAATGTAATAATTGTTCAAGCGTTACGGCATGCGATATTGTACCCATTTTTTTTACTAATGAAACTAAACAAGAATGTGTTTCTTTCTCACGGTGCTGCTTTTTCAATCAATAACGAAGGATATGGAATTGTTGGTTTTGATGGTATCGGTAAAAGTAGCATTGTCTCTGAGGCAATGAAAACAGATGCATATATTCTGTCGGATAATTTCTTGTTATTTGACGAGGAATATATATATTTCATACCAGATCCTTTGCGTATGCTAGTTGACTCAGGTGGGATATTTTGGGGTAAGAATTTTGTTAAGCTCAATTATGTAACTTCAAAAGTTTCTGTCCATAAAATTATCTATACGTATCTGGGCTCTAATTATACTATTTCAAGGCTGACTCACACTGAAATCACTAATATAAATAACTCTATCGTAGGATTCCTCCCAGAGTTTAATGATTATGAAAAATACTTAGCTGCTATTTGTATGCTCAATCAGGACATGAGTACTAAACTAAAATATTTTAAACTACCTGATTTACAATATTATCAATGTGAACGATCATCTATAGATGATAATAGGAGAATATTATCTGATGTCATGTCAATTTGAGCTATTCAATACTTTCAGCATTTCATTAAAAACTCCACACTTTAATGAAATAGAAGAATACTTGATCAGTGAGTACGAAGATTATTTGTTGAAAGAAGACGCAACAAAGCCTCAGATCGGAATTATAAATGTTGAAAGTAGTATTGATTTGCCTGCTGATGTCGCGGTAATAATTAATGACTCTACTTACGCATTTAACAACGCTCTTTATTTCAAATATGAATCTAAATGTTTGCGAATTACTTTAAATGACGCATTCTACAAAATTGATGTTGAGTTAGGTTATTCACCTATTATTGTTTTTTGTCTTATGGAAGCTTTGATAAGAATGTACGCTGTTAATTATGGCATATTATTTTTACATGCTTCCTCTTTCAAGTATAGAGATCGAGTTTTTGTCATCAATGCTTTTGGTGGTGTCGGTAAAACCAACTTACTGTTAGACATACTTGAAAGAAATGGTGTTTATCTGTCAGATGACATGATAGCAGTAAATACAAAAAACCGCATATTGCCTTATAGAAAAAGAATTAATTTACTGCACTACAACTTTGAATATAAGAAATCATTGCTAAATAAAGTTGGAATTTGCGAATATTGGTTAATCAGCTTAAAGTTACTGTCCAAGTTTAAAGAAACTTTTTTATACAAGCATTTGAGATTATATAAATTTATCGCTCGAATCCATAACAAATTAAATAAACACGTCAGTCACAAAAAACTTATTACTAATCATGAGCACGGCGATGAATACGATATTGACCATTTCATATGGATGGAGCGAACATTTACAGAAACAAGAATATTCCCTGTAAGTAAGGAATATTACGTAAGGCGTATGAATACTTGCCTTTATATGGAAAGTACTCAGGTAGATGATTGGTTTGATAGTTTATCTGCAATAAACAGTATTTTAGATGTATCTGAAAACAAACAACGCGACTTACTTGCTAACATAGCTAATATAAACAATATAATTGGTATAAAGAAGAACAACAATGACCCTGGCAGTGGTGTCCTTAACTTATTAGACAACATGATTGATGCATCCTTTTAGCTTTATTTGAACTAGAGATACTATAATGCGAGTAGCGCTTGTCATATGTACCCTCCAGATGGGTGGCATGGAAACCGTTTTAAAGTCTCTTGGGACTTTTTTTCTTAATAACGGACATGAGGTAGAATTTGTTGAAGCGGAGTCTCGTGGTGTCT
>Ga0134124_10002628_pt1 | contig 14497 bp, 12 predicted proteins | sample KB304_FD_96880 | JGI IMG/M metagenome (GOLD analysis project Ga0134124, IMG submission 96880) | Terrestrial soil microbial communities without Nitrogen fertilizer from Kellogg Biological Station, Michigan, USA - KB3-0-4 | ecosystem: Environmental > Terrestrial > Soil > Unclassified ... | reverse complement strand
GTCTTCGTCCGCGGCGATTTGCAGAAGCGGAACGTGAAAGACTTTCCCGTTTCGAATGTCGACTTCCTCGACGTGCGCAACGGCGCGAAAAATAACTTTGACGACTTCGCTGCTCTCCAGACGTTCCGCTTCACTCTTCCTGGTTTGGACGGCACGCCGGAGCGGGTCCGTTTTGCGTCAGTGTCGACGAACTTCTTTCAGATGATGGGTGGCACGATGATCGCGGGCCGAGATTTTCAGGAATCTGATGGAGCGCCCGACCCCCAGCCACCGGCGGGTCAGGCCGGCAATGCTCCTGCAGCTAACGCTCCACCGCCGCTGCCAACGATGGTTATCCTGAGCAACGACTACTTCCAACAGCGCTTTGGTGGCGATCGATCCATCATCGGCAAAACTCTTCCAGTAGCCGCTGCGTTTGGACCACCACCGACGATCGTGGGCGTACTCGCGCCGGGTTTCGAGCTGCTGTTTCCTCCTAAAGCAAACATCGAACAGTTTCCGAGTGTCTGGATTGCCGCGCGCATTCCGTATGACACAGCGAATCGCAACAACGTGCAGTGGCGTGTGATCGGGCGCTTGAAGCTTGGCGCGTCGATGACGCAGGCTCAGGCCGAAGTTGAAACGATCTGCCAGAAGATTCGGGACGAGAACACTATCTCGCGAACGGCGGGTCAGTATTTTCAACTCGTGCCGATGAAGCAGCACCTTGTCGACGAAGTTCGACCGGCGATTCTCGCGCTCATGGGCGCAGTCATTTTCCTGTTACTGATCGCGTGTGCGAACGTCGCGAACCTGATGCTCGTGAGAGCTTCGTCGCGCGAACGAGAGCTCGCAGTGCGCGCTGCACTCGGCGCTGGTTGGTGGCAGTTAGTTCGGCAAACACTCGCTGAAGCGTTCGTGCTGGCCGCGCTCGGGACCATCGGCGGAGTCGGGCTTGCGTATTTGGGCATTCGCCAACTGCTCGCCATCGCGCCGGAGAATCTGCCGCGCTTGAATGCGATCGGGCTTGATATGCAGGTGTTGGCGTTTTCAGTTTTGGCGGGACTGCTGTCTGCTGTGCTCTTCGGAATGATTCCTGCGCTTCGCACTGCAAAACCAAACCTCATGGACACGTTACGCGCCGCTGGAAGAACTGGCGCACTCGGCGCTGCGGGTCTGCGTAATGCTGTGGTGGTCGTCGAAGTTGCGCTTGCATTTGTACTGCTGATTGGATCGGGTTTGATGTTTCGCACGTTCCTTAATATTCAACGTGTGAATCTCGGGTTTGATCCGCGTGGGCTGCTGACGTTTCAACTGCTCGGCCAAACCGGCGCCACGCCTCAGGAGCGAGAGACGTTCAAGCGCCAGCTTCGCGAGCAGCTTGACGCGCTTCCGGGTGTGAACAGTGTTACAGCGTCGAATCCTTTGCCGCTCGCGGGCGGGTTTAGTCCGGTGCGTTGGGGTGGCGCTGAAGCGCAAAACGATCCGAGCAAGTTTCAGGCTGCCGATCTTCAGATCGTTCTGCCCGGCTATTTCGAAGCGATGGGCACGACGCTTCTTGCCGGACGCACGTTTACACCGGAAGACAGTGCGCCCGATCGGAATCTGCTCATAGTCGATCAGTCACTCGCGGCGAAAGCGTTTCCCAACGAATCTGCGGTGGGCAAGCGAATACTGTTTCGCGTTCGCACGCCTGAGGCTCAGTGGGGAGAGATCATTGGTGTGGTGGCCCATCAGCGCAACACGTCGTTGGTCGAGCAGGGACGCGAACAGATTTACGTCACTGACGGATATGTGAACCACGGAGCTGCAAATTGGTGGGCGCTGCGGACCGATGGCGATGCGGCGGCGCTGTCCGGCTCGGTGCGCGAAGTCGTGCGCAAAGCGGGTAAAGAAACCTTCATCAACCAGATGCAACCGATGGACGCGCTCGTGGTCCAGGCCCAGGCCCAGACACGCTTTTCGTTGCTGCTGATCGGAGTCTTCTCGACGATCGCAGCGCTACTCGCGGGTGTTGGTCTTTACGGCGTACTTGCTACTTCGGTTCGCCAACGCACCGCCGAGATTGGCGTGCGCATGGCTTTAGGCGCCGCGCCATCACGCATCTTCCGTTTGATGGTAGGGAAGGGACTATCACTGAGCGTGATTGGCATCGTGATTGGCCTGGTCGCGTCTTTTGGATTCACGCGCGTACTTGCGAGCATGCTCGTGGAAGTCAAACCCACCGACCCCGTAACGTTCGCGTCAGTCGCGCTGCTATTCCTGATCATCGCCTTCCTGGCCTCGTGGCTTCCTGCACTTCGGGCTGCCGGCTTGGATCCAACGACGGCGTTGCGGAACGAATAAGTAAATATGCTCAATTCCTGACCGAACGTACCATTCGCATGTTTGGGTGAGGCAAAAATTCTTGGGTGTTAACAATGTCAGAAATCTGCGCATGCTATAATTCCTCACATGACTCAGGAACCGCGAAACGATCAAATAAAAGTCAGAGTCATTCGCGACGGCTTACAGGAGCCGCCGGAGGACGACTGGTCCACGGCTTCCCCTGAGGAGCGAATTGAAGCCGTGTGGACTTTGACCGAGCTATGTATGGCCTGGAACAACCTTTCAACAAGTGAACCCAGACTTCAAAGAACTGTTACTCGCCTTCAACGCGCACAACGTTGAATACCTGATCGTGGGCGCACATGCTCTGGCGGCGCACGGACATGTACGTGCGACTAAAGACCTAGATGTTTGGGTACGTCCTGACGAGTCGAACGCTCAAAAGGTATTACAAGCCCTTTTAGACTTCGGTGCACCTTTGAGTGATCTTACGGTCAATGATTTGAGTAAGAAAGAAACGATCTTCCAGATTGGCGTGCCGCCATTGCGGATCGATATAATAACGGACGTCGACGGTGTTGAGTTTGCTGAAGCGTGGCCCGAACGTTTAGAGACGTCGTTTGGAGGCGTGCCTGCCTTTGTAATTTCTCGTCACCATCTGATTACAAACAAGAAATCTGCCGCGCGCTTGCAAGACCTTGCTGATGTACAGCAATTGGAAGTAGATCCAACAAAGAAGCGCTGAAACCCCACCTCCATGAGAATAAGTGAACTGAAACCGCCTGCACTCGTGTAAGCGAGTGAGGGCGACGAATGTATCATTTGGTTCCGGTCACTTGTTTGGTGTTGTTAGGCTTTGGTTTTTTGGTCTTACGATACCGCGTAGAGGTGGCGTATATCTTACTGGCCTGGTTTCCCGCCCTCACTTTCATTATTGCCATTGCTCACGAATCTGTCCGCGGGATACAGCAATTCAATCACCAACTGCTCCATGTGGCATACGACAGCAGTTACGCTTTGTCGTTGCTGGGAATCTGTCTCATCTTACGTTCGGTGATAAAGCGCAAACGACTGATTCACGTGTTAGCAGCAACACTGATCGCCGCAATTCCCTTAGGCTATATCTTCACTACGCAACCATGATAGTGTGTTCGCATGTCCGAACTTTGGCGACGCGGTGATTACACTATCAGCACCGATCATTCCCGCTTCAACATAGATCTTATTCACGACTTCATCAGCAATCATTCTTATTGGGGAAAGGGTCGGGCGCGCGAGGTTGTCGTACGCTCGATCGAAAACTCCATGGCGTTTGGCCTCTACCACGGTGACGAGCAGGTGGGATTCGCGCGAATCGTGACGGATTACGCTACCTTCGCGTGGGTGGCCGATGTGTTCATCGTGCCGGAACACCGCGGGCGCGGACTATCAAAATGGCTGATGGAAATCATCATCGCTCATCCCAAGCTACAGGGATTTCGCCGCTGGGTTTTGGCGACTAAAGACGCCCACGGCTTATATGAGCAATTCGGTTTCATCGAATTGCTCCGTCCCGAACGTTGGATGGAACGCCCCGATCCGAACATGAAAGAATCTCCCGACTACTGGCAGCGGTAGTGATTGCTGCCACAAAAATCCCCTGACGGTGTTTGTACATTGGACCGTCGCCAATTGGATCCGAAAAGCAGGAGATTCCGACATGATGAAGACCTTTTCTCTACTCGCCGCCGTTCTTCTTTTCTGTTGTAGCTCTACGATCAACGCAAACGAATCGGCCCGCGATAGAGTTGTTGCCGAAGTGCAGCGGCTCGGAGGGACGGTCGAGTTTGATGAAACGAGGAAGGAGCGACCGATCGTCAAAGTCGACTTACACGGAACCAAAGTCACCGACGCAGATCTGGTAATCCTAAAGAACCTCAAAGAGCTTCGCGTTCTCGATCTCCGTCTCACGCATGTTGGCGACGCCGGTGTCCCCAACTTGAAGAACCTGACAAAGCTCGAGGTGCTTAATTTGTTTCGTTCGGAGTTGACTGACAGAGGGCTTGCTTACCTTCGCAATCTAACGCACCTGCAAACTCTCTTGATCGGTGGGACTAAAGTTACAGACGTCGGGCTCGCGAACCTAACGAAGATGAAAGAGCTCAAGAAGCTCAGTCTGTTTCAAACACAAGTCACTGACGCCGGAGTGCCTCATCTCAAGCAGCTATCGAACTTAGAAACCCTCTTGATTTCCGGATCCAAAATCACCGAAGCCGGAACTCGTGAACTGCAAGCTGCTTTGCCAAAACTTCGCTTTTCTGAATCGACTTAACCTCTGGCGCTGTTAGTTGCCGGGGATCTAGGGTCTTCGAGGAGGATTCGCACTCAACGTCACATCCCAAGCCCAACGTCCTATTTGATTGCCTTGTGCATCCTTTACCTTCGCTCGATAACTGAATCGATTACCGTTGGCGTCACTCTTCTTCGATTCTTTGTAGTCGAGTTCTAAGGTGGAAATGTTGAGAGCGGTGAGTGTGTGCAATTCACCTTGCTCGGAGACACCATTCCGATTCTTGTCCTGCCATAACTTCAAATTCGCGAAGACTGAATCGGCGCTGTTTATCTTTCCATCACCATTGCCTCCATTGTCGTTCCGATCAAATTCAGCAAGAGCAACGAAACCATTTAGCCTTGTCGTAGCGTGTGGTTGATCCGTGAAGTTACCAAACATCTCTTTAGCGCTATCAATTTGTCCGTTTCCGTTTCTGTCCAGGACCAGCCACGCGTCATCATTGTCAATGGTTGTCCACGCAACAGGCTCTTTTTTGCCATCGCCGCCCATATCAAACATGACTCCGTTATACGCGTCTGTTAGAGAAAAGCCGTTGCCAGACACATCAATCAGAACTGGCGTTGGAAAACAACAGCAGCCTCTCCCGCCATCGACCGTTCCTGGAGGACAACCATAAGGGAGCGCACAATAATCATCGGCGCTATTACAATCGCCACCATCCAATGGTATTACGTACGGGGCGCAGCGAGTGCTGCCGCACGTTGCGTCGGCGGGATCCGGATTGCAAGTGCTATTCGAAAAATTCCAGAACCAGCCACCGTTTTCACATGTTTCAGGATCTGTAGGCGGGTAAGGATCAGGCCACGGCCAGTTTGGAGTTGGTGTTGGAGACGGAGATGGTGATGGAGTGGGAACCCCACAAGGATACTGTTGATTTGCTTTGAAGAAGTCACACTCAAAAGGGCCATGTAAATTGAGAGCCGCGTCAGAGAAGTGTCCTCCCATAATAGAACCTATAGACGTACTGTGATGCCCTAAATTAAAGGTGTGACCTGTCTCATGGCTTCCTAAATAAGCAAAGTATTCAGGGGCGGATTGATTGGTTACGCTGGGCATTATCTGAATTCTTGAGGCCCTAACTCGCAAGTCCGCCGAATGATGATTTCGAGTAGCTCCGAGGAAACCATTGTTCTGTGGATCAGTTCTCTGCCAGTAAACAGTATTATCTGGAGGCGCCTCCTCATAGTCTTCTATAATTATGGTGGAAAAATCTCTGAATCTTACATTCGAACAGTTTGCAGCAACATTCCATCGTGAAACACCTGCTTCAATGGCTTCTCGTTCGGGTTTGTCCCATGCGACATCTATCTTAACGTCAATCAATTTTACGACTGGCCAACCGTAGTTCGACCAACTGTTTGTCGGTGGTGGGTTCCAGAAAGGCGGTTGAGGACAACCCTGTTGAGTTTGAGATAGTACCGGGACAGTGATATCTGTTGATATGAGAATTAATACCCAAATAGCGATGAGGAAGGCCTGAATAATCAGGTGCCTGGTTGTCTTTGACATTATTTCATTCCTGCCGCTTTGACAGAATAGCTCTAATATTGTTGAGGAAAGTCTTCGTATCCTGACCGACAAATTCCTTGAACTGGTCCAAGTCATCAAGCGGAACCACTTTATCGGTGCCCAATTCGTATGCCGTTAGGATTCTAAAATCCTGGTTGACGTATTGAAGAAAGAACACGTATCGCTTACCAATAGAAGGCATGTTCTCTCGTGAATTCCTGTAAAGAATTTGCTGCCCGTTAGGATATGCAACGATACCGCCTTCTCGATCAACAGTTATGAGGTTGTTGGCCGGAAGTGAAACGTCAGCTTTAAGGACGTCGTCGAATTGAACGCTAAATTCTGAATAGATATTTTTCTTATTGTCCGATAGATGGGCATCACCGTTTTGGACGGTTCCAAGGACGATGACATTACTCTGCGAGATTGGGAGTGCAGGGAGTTGAGGACTTTCGTAGATTGAGCTCACTTCTACATCACTTGGATGAGGTTTGCGAGCTACGATACTCGGCCCATCGTATCGTTTTTGTTTTTCTTTCCGGGCGGCTTTTTTAACTGGGTCCGTCGGCTCAGCCTCTTCATAGGTCACAATCGGGAATTTGCTTCTCGCCTCTTTCGCCTTCTTTAAATACTCGTCTTGTTCTTTTTGAATGCTCAGCGTTTTGAATGGAGCATCTGATACGGATCTTAACCTTTCACCGCGAGACTTAAACGCCAAGGCAGCAGTTCCTATGACAAGTACCAGCAAGATGTAAGTTACCCGCTGTATCTGCATTTTAGCCTTCCTGAGTATAGGTTTTGAGGTTGAAGACGACGGAATCTGTGAAGATTTCGTATTTAGATCGACAGAGACCTTATACGCTCACCGATGGCTCACGTCAATTCCTAGACCATTGATTTGAGAACTTTCAAATAACAATCAAAGAAGTCTTTTAGATCCGGATCACTCCTTCCAGTGTACGGTGGTCCAGGATTGCGGATCGAAGAGTTTTGGATCCAGCTTAACGTCGGCGCGCATCTCAGAGTACGTCTCGGTTGTCACAACCTTGCCATCGACCATGAAGATCACTTCAGGCGCCATCCAGCCGCCGCCGAGTTTTTGATACTTGTTGAACTGCGTCTCCGACGTTTGTGCCCCATCCTTACCAGCGGGCCGAAGCATTCTGACAAAGTAAAGATTCTCTCGATCGATCCAGAACTGCGGTGAGTGCAGGTCGCCCGCTTTTGCGCCAACCACGTACGCCGGCCTTCCTTGCCACGTGTCTTCCCTGAACTGCGATAGATCAAACTTCAGCGCCTGCAATTTCGTCGTCACCTCGCTGGCCGGCGCGCGATAGATGTCGAATCCCAGAATCAGAAGCGGGTGCTCGAACGGTCGCGTCGTATCGACCTTGCCGTTTTTAAAGACGAAGATTTTGCCATCGGTAAACAGGATGCCGTTGCCTTCTTTTGTTGGCGTGAAGTCGATGCGCAAGCTACCCGGCACCGACATCGCCTCGTACCAGGTTTCGACCTTCGAAGTCCCATCGGGTTCAATGTTAGTTGTTTGCTGAACGAACGTGGCCGTCTTGTACCATGACTTCCCATACTTCTTCTGCATCGCCGAAATCAGCTCATTTGTGTTCGAGATTTTAGGATCCGGCATGGTCGTTAACGCCAGCAGAGAAAGTGCAACCAGCAACAAAAAATACTTCATCATTACCCCCGTTGAGTGTTCAGTTCGAGCGCGCGTTCGCGAAACAGCAGAAACAGCGGCAGTGCTGAAGAAACTCCGACTGCCAAATTACATACAACATAAAGCCACAGATGCTTCATGCCAAGTCGCCGGCCCTCGGAGAAAACGAATATCCAGAGCACAACGGAAGACACGATAACATCCATGCCAAAAAATCCAGACACACTGGTGCTGAATAACAAGGTGAAGAAGAGCGCCAGATCCAATCCATGCGTCTTGAGGAACGGAATGAGCTGCGAGAGCGGGAGAGTCGCACCGAGAATGGCCCCAAGTAGATAAAGTGTTTTCATAGGTGGAGCTTATTTAGTGCTCGCGGCGAACGCATACAAAGCATTCCGTGTACGGATATAGAGATTGCCGCCGGCAATTGCGGGCGTGGCCCATACCTCCTCATCCAGATCACTCGTGGCGAGGATTTCCCACTGCGCGTCAGCTTTGAGCACAGTCACTTTTCCGCTCGCGCTTACCACGAAGATCTTGCCGTCTCCAGCCACCGGAGATGCGTAATACTCCTCGAGTGCGTTAGGCGTACGACCCTGTTTCAAAACCTGTCCACTCGCCGGATCGACACTCGAAACAATCCCGCCTTCTTTCATCAGATACATCACGCCACGGTAGACCAACGGCGCCGGTATGCCTGGATAAGCTTTCTTAAGCTGCCAGACAATGTTCGACGACGTCAGATCGCCCTGCCCGGGTAAACGAACTGCGGTCAGCCCGTGGCCTGACGTAGTTGAGTTGCGAACGAAATCGTGCTCGGTCCGCTCAATGTATCCATCGCTATTCGCATCCAGCCATCCAAAGTGCTCTAACGCTTCCTTTTGCGACTTCACCTCGTCGCGGTGAATTCTTTGATCCTTATCAGCGTCGAATTGCTTCAGCATTTCATCGAAAGGTGGCAAAAACGGTTCATCAGCGCCTTCGCCAATCACGTAGACCATTTCTGTTCCCATGACCGGCACACCCTTCGGATACGAACCGATCTTGGTCACCCACCACAATCGCTCACCTTTATCGAGTGAATATGCATCGACGCTCTGCGAGCCGAGCACGATCGCTTGCGCTGGTCCATCCTTCGGTCTGTAAATGGCCGGAGTAGAATAGGCCTCGAAGTTAGGACGGCTTTTCTTCCAAAGCTCCTTTCCATTGCGTGTATCGACGGCGATGATGAAAGAATCTGTTCGCTGATCACATACCATCACGAGTGTGTTACCAACGAGAATGGGCGATCCGCCCATCCCGTAGAAGCTGTTGAAAGGTCCTAACGGCACGCGCCAACGCTCCTTGCCGTCTGGCCCATACGAGATCAGGCCCAGCTCCGCAAAAAATGCATACACGTTCTTTCCGTCGCTCACGGGAGTTGGCGAGGCACCGTCATTGGCCTTATAGATGGGCATGTGTCTCGCGCGTATTGCATCACGGCGCCACAAAAGTTTTCCGCTTTTTCGATCGAGCGCGAGTGTAATCAGTTTGTCGCCTTCGGTGGCGGTTAGAAAAATGCGATCTGCGGTAATGACTGGTGATGATCGCGCGAAGGGAACTGGTGTTTTCCAGGCCACGTTTTTCGTCGAGCTGAACTCAGCCGGCAACGAAAAGCCTTCGGCGACGCCGGCGCCGTTTGGTCCACGGAATTGCAGCCATTCATTGGTGCGGTTGCCCTGCTGTGCATGTAACGTTAATTGAGCAATAGTGGATAATGCGAGCCCGGCAAGTAGAAGGGATAGGGAGCGTTTCATGTTTCTTATCGTGCGTCGGGGCGATCGCACGCACGTCCTTTCTGGGTAAGGGATTCCCGATTCTGGCTAATTCTCGCTCAGTCTTTGAAGGTACGCAATAACCGCACGTCAGCATTAAACTGAACAGCCGTTAAAGGAGAAACGATTATGACTCAGCAGGAGCTGGCTAGACCAACAGCCGCAATCGACCGCGCCTGGGCCATTTTGTTTGCGCGTCTGGTTCTCGGTTTGATTTTCTTCATGGCCGGAGTCATGAAGGTTTTTCAGCTCGGACCACTCAATCACGCCCGCAAATACTTCCTGCCCTTCGCCGACACGTTTCTGCCGGTCTGGTCGCTTTGGGCCATGGGCGTCGTGATTCCGTTCGTCGAGTTGATTGCCGGCGCCCTCGTGATACTCGGGCTTCGTGTTCGCGAAGCTTTGGTGGCGCTGGGGTTTGTTCTTGCGGTCGTCACTTTTGGACACCTGCTACACGAGCCGCTTTACGAGTTTCATACCCACGTGATACCGCGGCTGGCGTTGCTGTTGTTTGTTTTTCTCCTGCCACGTGCTGACGATCGTTTTTCACTCGACAATGTTTTATCGAAACGTCGATTTTAAGCTCCGCCAAACGACTATTAGATAAATGGACTGGAAAAAGGAGATTAGATATGTCGAATAAAAGCTCAGTCTGGGCTGGACGAATCCTCAGCGCATTGCCGGCGTTGTTTCTACTTCTCGACGGCGTTATGAAAGTAGTGAAACCGGCATTTGTCGTCGAAGCGACGGTACAGCTCGGATATCCGGAGAGTGTAATTGTCGCTCTCGGCGTCGTGCTCGTCGCCTGCACGATCCTTTATTTAATCCCGCGTACGGCCGTACTCGGCGCAATCCTTTTGACTGGCTACCTGGGTGGCGCGGTCGCTACGCATGTTCGCGTTGGTGGTCCGTGGGGTTCCATCCTCATGCCCGTGATACTCGGCGTGATGCTCTGGGGCGGTCTTTATTTGCGCGACGAGCGCGTCCGATCATTGGTATAAGATAATTGCCATGGTCAAAATCCCTCTCACAATCGCCATTCTCCTGCTGGCTTGTATAACCGCTGTGGCTCAACTGCCGGCGGACTCTGCAGCGAGACGCTTCCAGGCCGGACTCGACGCCCAGAAGGCGGGACAATATGAACAGGCGTTGCGCGAATATGCGACCGCGCTACAACTCGATCCGAAGTCCTACATCGCGCAGTTCAACTCCGCCAGTTGCTACGCTGAGCTTCAACGCTGGCCCGAAGCAATCGCTGCATTCCAGGCAGCAATACCGTTAAGACCAAACGAGGCCATGACCTATGTTGGCCTCGCCAGCGTCTACGTGAGAATGGACCGCACCAATGAAGCTATCGATGCCTTGAAACAAGCTCTGCGCCTGAATCCAAGAGCCCCGCTCGCACATCGTGCACTCGCCGATTGTTATGCTCGTCTGAACCAGCACGACGATGCGATCCGGATTCTTTCCGAAGCGGCGCAACTAACCCCCGACGATCCCGACATCCTTCGAGACCTCGCCGGGCAATACGTCAATGCGGGATCATTCCAGCCGGCGGTGGAGCTGATTAACCGCGTCGTTGCTTTACAACCTGACCAGTTAAACGACTACATCACTCTCGGTATTGCTTATGAACGAATGGGTGATCTGCAATCAGCCGTGAAAGCGCATGCGAAGACGGTGCAGCTCGATCCCTCCAGCGCTCAGGCTCATTACAATCTTGGCGTCACGTCACAGAAAACCGGAAACCATAAGGAAGCGATCGCGGCACTGAAACGCGCCACTGAGCTGAAGCCTGACTGGGCCGAGGCGTACCTCTTCCTTGGCAGCTCGTATGAGGATCAAGGAGATAAAGAGAACTTCCTCAAGGCTCTGAGAGAAGCAAATCGCCTGAAGCCTGATTCGCCTGAGATACTTACCGACTTCGGACATGCACTGCGCGCCAACAGCAAATTCGCAGAGGCGATCGAGCCTTTGGAAAAAGCCGTGGCCCTACGTCCTAACGATGTCGAAGCTTTATATCTGCTTGGCAACACCTGTTTGATGGCGACCAAATATGATAAAGCCATCAAGGTCCTCAACCAGGTGCTGGTATTACAACCGGATCACGCCGAAGCACGAGAACGCCTGCGTGTCTCGACCGCGAGGAAGAACCTGCTGCCTCGCCTCTTCTCGCTGAAGCAACAGGTGGAAGAAAATCCGCGCGACTGGAAAGCGCACGCGAGATTGGCCGAGGCGTATCACGGTGTGGGAATGTTTCGTGAAGCTGATGAAGAGTATGTGAAGACGCTCGAGCTGGAGCCGAATCATTTCGAAGCCATGGTGAGTTTGTGCGTCAACTACTCAGAGTGGGGTAAGTTGGACCAGACTATCTCGTGTTACAAGGATGCAATCAAGCAGAAGAAGCATCATGTGTTGTACATGAGTCTGGGCGATGCGTATCAACATCAGGGGAAGTTTGACGAAGCGATCGCGGCATATCAGAAGTCGATCGAATTGAAGCCGGAGTTCGCGTTCTCGCTCTATGGGCTTGGCTATTCGTTCATGAAGCAGGGACGTTATGAAGAGGCCATTCAGCCGTTACAAAAACTGGTCTCAGTTGCGCCCAAAGACGTTAACGGCAATCACGCACTCGGTATGGCCTACGCGCGGCTGGGAAACAAGACCGCCGCGATGCAGCAGTACTACATCCTCGAGAACCTCGACGCTCGTGCCGCAGCGGATCTGCTGAACGCAATTCCGAAGTGAAGAACGAACTGTAGGGGCGGCCCTCCGTGGCCGCCCGTTCTTCGGAAGCACGCATGCTTCGAAAACGGGTGGCCACGGAGGGCCACCCCTACAGTTGCTTTTAGAGGACAATAATCAATGAGGACTCACAATTTCGCCCGCGCCCAGATAGCAGCTCTCCTTCTGCTTGCGTGCTGCGTAGCAAACGCGCTGGGCCAGACCGGCAAACGAGAGCTCACGCTGGAATGGATCTTTGGGCCGGAAGGCCGGACGGTGGCGAGTGTTCCCGCGACCGCGTGGCTCGATGATGGCGCTCTCGTAATACTCGACGATCGACGCGCGCCAGCCGCGCGAACGTTTGAAAAGTTGAATCCGGCAACCGGCCAGAGACAGTCGATCATTGATGCCGCTCGGGCGTTGGCGGATCTTAGACGCGCCGTCGAGGGAATGAATCCAGACACTTTGCCGTGGCCAGTCGCTTTTGACGGATCAGGCCGGCAAGCGCTCTACGTTTTCAACGGCGACGTTTTTGTTCTCGAATTACAAACCGCGCATTTCCGACGACTCACTTCAACGCCGGCAGAAGAAATATCAGCGAGCTTTTCTCCGAACGGCCGGCGCGTCGCTTACGTGCGCGCTAACAATCTCTATTTCTTCGACCTCGATACGAATCGTGAGACTCAGCTCACGCGCGATGGTTCAGACACGCTGCTGAACGGAACGCTCTCGTGGGTCTACTGGGAAGAAGTTTTTGGCCGCCGCGATATTGGTTACTGGTGGGCTCCAGACTCACAAGCAATCGCTTATCTTCAGTCAGACGAATCGGAAGTGGACCTCAGTTACTTCGTCGACTTTGTTCCGTTCTCACCTCGCGTTGTTCGACAGCGCTACGCGAGAGCAGGCCGTGCGAATCCTCGCGTGCGACTCGGAATAAGCGAGCTGGGACATGACAACACCACCTGGATTCAGATAACAGACAAGCCATTCGAATACATCGTGCGCGCGAAATGGCTGCCTGATGGAAGCCGGTTGAGTTTGGAGACCATGCCGCGCGTTCAGACCGAACTGTCTCTGTATTTCGCCGATCGCAAGACCGGAAAAACTACGCATGTACTAACCGAGACAGATCCCGGTTGGGTGAACATGGCTGACGATCTCTACTTCTTCAATGACGGCCAGCACTTTCTTTGGCCATCGGAGCGAGATGGCTACCTGCATCTATACCGCTACCGGACGGACGGCGCGCTCGAGAACCAGGTTACGAAAGGTCAATGGGCGCTCGCGAGCGCGGGAGGCATTGCGTTCTGGGTGCGTCAGGCGCTCGTGGGTGTTGATGAAAAGAATGGTTGGGTTTATTTCACTGCGCTCGAGCAGTCATCGATAGAAAGACAGTTGTATCGCGTCCGGCCAGATGGATCCGGGTTCATGCGCGTTTCGAAAGAGCCGGGTACGCACCGCATTTCGATGTCGCCCGACGCGCGATATTTTCTTGATAGATACTCAAACGCTCGTACGCTCCCAGCGTTGCGACTGCATGCGAGTGACGGTTCAGTCGTGCAAACGGTCGCTACTCCTCGCACGGAGTTGCTGGCGTCGTACGACGTGCAGTTTCCTGAGTTGACCACGATTCCAGCCGATGATGGCTTTCCGATGCCCGCGGAAATTCTGAAGCCTAAGAATTTTCGCAGCAATCGAAAGTATCCGGTCGTGATGTTTATCTATGGTGGAGCGTCGGCTCCCCAGGTCATCAACGCGTGGCAGGGAGATACGCTGTGGAACCAGTTATTGCTCGACGCCGGTTATGTTGTCGTCAAGGTTGATAATCGATCCGCGGCAGGCATTAGCAAGAAGTTGGAAAACACAGTCCTTAAACGTTTGGGCGAAGCAGAGACGCCGGATCTGGTTGCCGCGGCGCGTTGGTTGAAAAAGCAGAGTTGGGCCGATCCGGCGCGTGTTGGTGTATGGGGCTGGAGCTACGGCGGTTACATGACACTGAACTTGATGACTCGCTCGCAGGAGTTCAAAGCCGGCATATCAGTCGCGCCGCTCGTCGACTGGCGCTACTACGACACGAAGTGGACCGAAGGCGCCATGCGCACGCCGCAGGAGAATCCGCAAGGATACGAAAGTACG
>Ga0134124_10002626_pt1 | contig 14507 bp, 10 predicted proteins | sample KB304_FD_96880 | JGI IMG/M metagenome (GOLD analysis project Ga0134124, IMG submission 96880) | Terrestrial soil microbial communities without Nitrogen fertilizer from Kellogg Biological Station, Michigan, USA - KB3-0-4 | ecosystem: Environmental > Terrestrial > Soil > Unclassified ... | reverse complement strand
GGCCTCCGCCATCGAATTTGCAGCTATGGAGATGCGGGAAGGATGCAGGTGGTTGGAAGTGGTGCAGGTTGAAATAGGTTTGTGAGAAGCAAGTTACCTTTGATGCCGAAAAAACGATTCGGTTTTAGACCTCGAAACGACTCCTGATTTTCCTATTTGCTTCACAGGCAAAGAGCTTACAATTGCTCGCCCTCGGTGAGAAATCCGGTGGTTACCCGGAGGTTATTTTGGTGTACGGGTACGGTTCGTCGACTCGTTCAGAAGAGATACGATTCTAGGAGTGGCAAAAAAGCCCCAAGTCGAACGCGTTCCCGAGGTGGTTGGGCCGCAGCACACCAATGCAGATCTGGTGCGCGCGTTTTTTGAGCATATCCCTGCCGGGGTTTACTTCAAGGACCTTGAGAGCCGCTTTGTGGGCATCAGCCGGTCGTTGGTAGACCGCTTTGGACTCCGCACCCCGGAGGACGCCATAGGGAAAACTGATTTCGATATTTTTAGCGAAGAGCACGCGAAACAGGCGTTCGACGACGAGCAGGAGATCATTCGTACTGGCCGACCCGTCATCAACAAGGAAGAAAAGGAAACCTGGCCAGACGGGGGCGAGAGCTGGGTCCTGACGACAAAATTGCCGTGGACAGATTCTACCGGGCAGATCCTCGGCACCTTGGGTATATCGCAAGAGATTACCGAGCGAAGGCGCGCCGAGCAGGAGCTGCAGCTTTATAGAGAAGGACTAGAGACGCTTGTCGCTCAGCGTACAGCTGAATTGGTTCGGGTCAACGTGCAATTGGAACGCGACATAGCCGCCCGAAAGCTCACCGAGCGTGCGCTGGCGGAAAAGGCGACGGAACTTGCCCGCTCCAATCAAATTCTGGAGAACATTTCTCTTACCGACGACCTCACCGGCCTTTACAACCGGAAGGGTTTTCTCGCCCTTGCCGCGCATCGTGTGAAGCTCGCGCATCGCAACCGGGAGCCCTTTTCAATCGCATTTATCGACCTCGATCTTCTGAAAGAAATCAATGACACTTTCGGACATCTCGAAGGCGACCGCGCTTTGAAAGACACCGCAAATTTATTGCGCGAGTGTTTTCGGGAATCGGATATCCTGGCTCGCCTGGGCGGCGATGAGTTTGCCATTTTCATTGCGGAAGCTGATGAGGTCGAGATCGCGCGGCGTATTCAGGAAAGGCTCTCAGCATATCGACGCAGGTCCGAGCGCCGCTATCGCCTATCCTTCAGCATGGGAGTTGTCGGGTGTGGTGAATCCGACGCCGATGACATCGAAGCATTGTTGAAACAGGCGGACGGCTTGATGTACCAGCAGAAACGCAAGAACCGGTCCTCTCGCCGGCAGCAGCATACAAAAGCGAAAACCGCCGGCAGCCACCATCGCGCAGGCTAGTTTGTGCTCTCGATTGCTTTTGCGCCTTTTGTCTTAAAGGTTTTGCGCCAGATCATCAGTCGAGCGCTTCAGGATGCAGGCCGATATTCTTCTCTCCCGCGGCCTTCTTCTCGCGGTAGCGCTGCATCCATGCCTCCCAGCTTTTTCCAGCGGCCGTGTCTTTGCCGGTGAAGGCCAGGGCGGCAATGTCGGAGTAGGAGACTGTGAGTTTTTGGTTCCCCGTTTTCGGATAGACGCGGACGGCGGAATCGGCGAGAGTCTTCCCGCTTCGGCGATCGAAGATATAGCCCTCCACCTTCTCGCCGCTTTTCAGCGTCATGGTTATGTCGCCGCGATAGTCGAAAGCCTTCTCGAGCGCCTGACGAATTTCTTCGTCGCTAGCGAGGGGAGGGATCCAGCCTTCCAGGTTTTCGCGCTCGCGTCCTGGCGCAATTTCAAGTTCTTCGGGATTAGTGGTGCCACGCTGGGGAACGCTCATGGTTTTTCCGTATGTGTCGCACAACTCCGCCCCAAGGGAACGAGCCGTACCAGGATCTATACCCGGGTCTCTTCGAGCGTCTTGGTCTCGATCTGCACGAGCGGATTCACGTGGTTTGAAGAAATCTCATCCAGCAAGCGAGTCGCGCCGGAATCGGGATAACGATTGAACAAAGTCGCCTTGATCGTGTCGACGAAGCCGCGCAGGGAACCGAAGGTATGGTTGACCGCAGAAGCCTCGTAGCCGCTGTGGACCATACAGTTCGCGCAGCGGGGATTCCCGGACTCGGTACCGTAGTTCTCCCAATCCGTCGTGTCGAGCAATTCCTGGAAGGAATCGACGTAACCGTCCTGCAATAAGTAACAGGGCTTCTGCCAGCCGAAGATGTTGTAGGTGGGCATGCCCCAAGGGGTGCAGGTGTAGTGACGCTTGCCCATGAGAAACTCGAGGAAGAGCACGGACTGGTTGAATCGCCAGCTCTTTTTGCGGTTCGACAGGATCGCACGGAACAGCTTCCGCGTGCGCGAGCGTCCGAGAAAATGGTGCTGGTCAGGAGCCTTGTCGTAGGAGTATCCAGGAGACAGCATCATGCCCTCGACTCCGATCTCCATTAACTCGTCAAAATGAACCCGCACACTCTTCGGATCAGCCCCGTCAAACAGAGTGGTGTTCGTCGTCACGCGGAAGCCGCGGCTCAGCGCTTCGCGAATTCCTTCCATCGCCTTCTCATGTCCGCCTTCAAGGCAGACCGACAAGTCGTGATGTTCCTTTTGACCATCAAGGTGAACGCTGAATGTCAAATACTTCGAGGGCTTGAAGAGGTTGAGCTTTTCCTTCAAAAGAAGTGCATTCGTGCAGAGGTAAATGTACTTTCTGCGGGCGACCAGGCCTTCGACAATCTCCTGAATTTGCGGGTGGAGCAATGGCTCGCCGCCGGGAATCGAGACCATGGGGGTTCCGCATTCGTCGACCGCCTTGAAACATTCCTCGGGCGTGAGTTGGCGCTTCAGGATGTGGCCGGGATACTGAATCTTTCCGCAGCCGGCGCAGGCCAGGTTGCAGCGGAACAGGGGCTCAAGCATCAGGACGAAGGGATAGCGCTTACGTCTGGCAAGCTTCTGCCGGACGACGTACGTTGCCACCGTCCACATCTGGGAAACGGGAACACCCATTCTCGAATCAACCCTTCGTTCGTTCTATCTTATCAGGCGACGCGCGTCGGTCCGGAGTACCGGGCAGGAACCTGAACCTCCTAACCTTGAGTCCGCCGAATCGCCTCTGGGCAGCATTTCAGTCGGTGCAACTCATTGATTTGCGAGTGGAGACTCAAGCGGACAGGGCTGCGAATCCCGGGAACGGGAACGGCAGAGTTGTTCAAGGATTGAAGGCTGGACGTCAGGCCCCCAAGGGGGACGCTCTTCCTTCAGGCACTCACTTTCTGCCTGAGGCTGAGGGGCGGGTGCGAGCGCCTGCTCGACCCTCGAAACTTGCCCCTGAAAGTGACTGGAAATATTGATTTTAGAGGCTCCTCGGGAGCACCGGAAATCGCCCCTTCCGTGCTATAATCATCCAAGGCACATGGTTCGCTAAGTATTCGTAATTTCAGTAATTTGAGGCGACTTGAGCCGCTGTGAAACGACCCGCGCACCCTGCTTTCCGGTGGTCCCGAGAAGGCGGGGAGAAACGATAGGTTTTGTCATCTGAATGGCGACGAAAGAGATTAACTCCCCCGCGACCCTCGACAACACGAAGCCCGACCCCAAGGCGAAGAATGGCAAAGCCGGAACCAACGGGAACGGCGACTACAATGCAGACTCGATCAAAGTTCTTGGCGGCATGGAAGCCGTCCGCAAGCGCCCAGCAATGTACATCGGGTCGACGGGCGAGATGGGATTGCACCATCTCGTCTACGAGGTCGTCGACAACTCCGTTGACGAAGCCCTGGCAGGACACGCAGACAAGATCGACGCCACCATTCACATTGACAACTCCATCGCGGTGGTCGACAACGGCGGCGGCATTCCCGTGGACGTGATGGAAGTCGACGGTGAGAAAGTTCCCGCTGCACAGGTGGTCATGACCAAGCTGCATGCTGGCGGAAAGTTTGATTCCTCGTCCTACAAAGTCTCTGGCGGATTGCACGGTGTCGGTGTGTCGTGCGTCAACGCGCTGAGCGAAGAACTGGACCTGGAAATCTGGCGCGATGGATTTACCTGGGAGCAGAGTTACTCGAAAGGCGAGCCCACTTCGAAGCTGAAGAAGACGGGCGCGGTGAAACAAAAGCGTGGAACTAAGGTTCATTTCCTTCCCGATCGATCGATCTTTACGGTTACCGAATACAACTTTGACACCTTGTCGCAGCGCTTGCGCGAACTAGCGTTTCTGAACAAAGGTTTGCTGATCACGCTCACCGACGAGCGGGCCACCGATTCCAAGACAGGCGAAGCGAAGTCCGTCGAGTTCAAGTACAACGGCGGCATTGCGGAGTTTATCAAGCATCTGAATCGCGGTAAGAGCGTTCTTCACGACAAGCCGATCTACATGGAAGCCGATCGCGATGGCGTGGTCATGGAAATCGGCATTCAGTACAACGATGGCTACTCCGAGAGTGTGTTCAGCTTCGCCAACAACATCAACACGGTTGACGGCGGTACGCATCTTTCCGGATTCCGCACCTCGCTGACGCGCACGATCAACTACGCCGGACAGCAGATGGGGTTGTTTAAGGACGTGAAAGAAAACCTCTCGGGCGATGATGTCCGAGAAGGTCTGGTCGCAGTGATCAGCGTGAAGCTGCCGCAGCCCCAGTTCGAAGGCCAGACCAAGGGCAAGCTGAACTCTGACATCGCAGGCGTGGTGCAGGCATTCGTGAATGAAAGGCTGGGTGCCTATCTCGAGCAGAACCCTACGGTCGCACGCAAGATCATCAACAAAGCGATTGACGCAGCCCGCGCGCGCGAAGCTGCCCGGAAAGCGCGCGATCTGACTCGTCGAAAAGGTGCGCTCGATGGCGGTGGCTTGCCCGGCAAACTAGCGGATTGCAGCGAACGGCAACCCGAGCGCTGCGAACTGTTCCTGGTGGAAGGCGAGTCGGCAGGCGGAACTGCGAAGCAGGGCCGTGATCGGCGATTCCAGGCGATCCTGCCGCTCAAAGGCAAGATCTTGAACGTCGAAAAGGCCCGCTACGACAAGATGCTGGCGCATGAAGAAATTCGCGCTATGATCACTGCCCTCGGCACGGGGATTTCCAAAGAAGATTTCGATCCGGCTAAGTTGCGTTACGGCAAGATTATCCTCATGACCGACGCCGACGTGGACGGTTCGCACATTCGCACACTGCTGCTTACGTTCTTCTTCCGCCACATGCAGGAGTTGATTAAGCGCGGCAACGTTTTCATTGCGCAGCCGCCCCTGTTCTCGATCAAGAAGGGCAAATCGCAGCAATACATCAAAGACGAGCGCGAGTACGTGAAGGTGATGGTAAAGCGCGCTGCCGAGGGTATGACGGTTCGCTACGGAGAAGGCGCCGCCAAGCTCGAAGGATCGGCACTAGCGAAATTCATCACCGTGCTGAACGAGTATCTCGGCTTCTATGACAAGGTGAACAAGCGGTTGCGTGCCGAGCAGGCCACGGACTTGCTGCCGAAGATTGATCTTTCGAAGCGAGCCGATTTCGAGGGCGACAAGAAGTCGCAGCCGAAAAAGATCGAGAAGGTTGAAAAGGAATTGAAGAAGCTGCAAAAAGAGTTGCAGTTCAAAGAAGTCGAGTCGCGATTCGACGAAGAGCACAACCTTTGGGAAGTGCGTTACGTGAATTCGCAGGGGGCGGAGCACCTCATCAATTGGGAGCTGGCGTCGACGCCGGAGTATCGTCAGATGCTCTCGAAGTTTAAGCAGATTGAGGCCTACATGGATCCGCCGTTCGTCGTAGAAACCATCGGCAAAGCCAGTGCGAGCGGCAACGGCACAACCGGCGATGACGCCCTCGAAGAAGCAGCTGAGAACGGCGATGGTGAAGCACCTCAAAAGAAGACCGTCAAGCCGGCGACGAAGAAAGCCGTCAAGGAAGAAGTGGAAAAAACCACGCCGCGGGAACTGTTCGATTACGTTCTCGGGGAAGGCAAGAAGGAATTCAGCGTCCAACGCTATAAAGGTCTTGGTGAAATGACGGCACCGCAGCTCTGGGAAACGACGATGGATCCCGAGCGCCGCACTCTACTCTCGGTGAAGCTAGAAGATATCGCCGAGTGCGAGACCATCTTCACCACGCTGATGGGCGAAGACGTCGAAGCCCGCCGCAAGTTCATCGAAGAGAATGCGCTCGATGTGAAGAACCTGGACATCTAGCCGCAACCTCGACCCTATGGCGCGGACCCTGTTCCGCGCCTCTCCATGATCAGGCCCGCGTCAGCCGTCCCACCTCCCTGTTTTTTTTCTTGAAACCCGTAACTTGCGGGACGTTCTTCTCCATAAGCTTTGTTGCTGGGGAAAAACTCGTAACATCGCTCGTAAGTTTGGGGAGGCACAACCTGATGAATTCGCCACTTAGTCTTGCCCGCGACAGGCAGTTTTGGACCGGGGTCGGGGCGATGTTGGTTGTAACCATAGCGGTCATGGCGGGAATGCCAAGATATCTTGCCGGGTCGAAGAGTGCTTCTGCTCGATTGGGCGCGAGCCTTGAATCTCAAGCTCTTTCGATCGGCCACGCAAGCGGAGGGGGCTATGGGGCGAGGAAGACGATGGAATTTCTCAGTCCTGTGGAGAGCCCCGGATACGCCGACGAACGTAAGATGATCCGTAACGCTTCCATGGACGTGGTCGTCAAACGACCCAAAGAAGCCTCGGACAATATTCGCCAACTTGCCGAAAAAGCAGGTGGTTTCCTGGTTAGCGCCGAGGTCAACGGAGGAGACAACGCACTGAGCGCCTCTTTGACCATCCGTGTGCCGGTAAGCAAGTTCGAGGAGATCCGAGCAAGCATTTCTAAGCTTGGCGTCCGGGTCGAAGGTGAAAAGCTGGAAGCTCAGGATGCAACCAAGCAATACGTCGATCTCGTAGCCCAGCTACGCAATTTACGTGCACAGGAGACCCAATACCTGGGGATCCTGAAACAAGCGAAAACCGTAAAGGACACCGTCGAAGTTAGCGACAAGCTAAACGAAGTCCGCACGCAAATCGACCAACAGCAGGCCGAATTTGAGGCGCTTTCAAAGCAGGTTGAGACCATTGCGCTCACCCTCTCGCTGCGCGCTGAGTCCGATGTCCAGGTATTTGGGTTGCATTGGCGACCGCTATATCGGCTGAAAGAGACCATTCGAGACGGAATCGATGGGATCGCCGACTACGCTTCGGCCATGGCGTCGTTCCTATTCTTCATCCCGGCGCTGGTTTTGTGGATCGCGACCATTCTTATCGGTGCCGCCGTGGCCTGGCGAATATTGCGTTGGGTGTGGCGGGTTTTGTTTACTTCCCGTGCCCCGAAAGCGTTGCGTTAAGCTGCATCTCCGGCGCTGGTTTTAGCCGGATACATTCGATCAAATACCACCCACAGGATGGCGATCAATACGAACAGGAGTACGCTGCCTTCCGGGCCGACCGAGCCGCCTGTGAGCCAACGGGAACCTTGAAAGGAGGGGCTCAGCAGGTGCCCGGGTGCGCTCATCCCGCTATTGGGCACCGAGTAGAGGAATGTTTCCCCCCAGTCCCAGGACGCGTGCATGCCTACGGCAAACCACAGATTTCCTGTCCTCCGGAGAGTCAGACAGAAGAACAATGCGATAGCTGCAGCACCCAGCGCTCCGATCCAGGCCTCACCCTTGTTGCCTAAGTGAATGGCGCCAAAGCCAATCGAAAGAAGAGCAGCAGCTGGCCAAAACCCTATACCCTGTGCGAGTGTGAATTGTGGGTAACCGCGAGTTACGAATTCTTCAAACACCCCTACGACTGTGAACATCACGGCCCAAAATACGGCGAACTTCAAAACCCGGGCACCATGCATCACAATTCCACCAAAGTAAAACACGCCCACCGCCCTCAACATGAGCAAGAGACATGTGATTGCAACCAGGCCCCAGATGACTCCGATCCAAAAGTTCCAGCCGAACGCTCCCCGGCGCGGTAAGCCGTAGTCGTCGAACGGGCGCTTCTCAAAATGCGAGAAAACTAACGCCGGCAGCACTGCAGCCAGAGCCGCGCCACATTCCCAGGCCAGGAACGCCCAAAGGGAGGGCGTACCACCGGGAGATTTCGGAAACAGGGGGCGCAAGGCATTGGAAAGCGCAACCATCAGGCCGACGACCGAAGCCAGGTAAATCGCAAAGCGCCAGCCTGCCCGCAGACCACTCGGACCTATGAACACGACCGATATCGGAGAAGGTGGTGGCGACGTGACCGAATTCAGTTCCGGACCGCTGCTCGGGCTCTGATCCATTGGTTGCCTCCCCCACCACGCCCGCTGCTCGGGCTCTGATCCATTGGTTGCCTCCCCCACCACGCCGAGACATGGTAAAACAATCGCTTCGCCTTATGGGTACGTTTTTCACTCGGGAAAGGTTCGGCACGCCGCAAATACTGGCGGGATTGCTATTGTTGGTGTTTATTGCGCAATGCGCATGGCTGATCGCATACCAACCGCCGGGAGCGATCTCCGCTGAAGAACTGGCGCGCGTGCAAGAAGGACGAGAACAGTGGCACGACCACGGAATCGCGGGAACGCCTGCGGGTTTCGCCAATCCTGCGGAAAGTATTCGCATGCGAGGCGCGCCTTTTGATCGCGAACATTCTCCGTTGTGGTACCTGATCGAGTCGGCCCCGGTGGCTTTGTTTGGCGTGGGTCCCGACTCAGCCATGTGGTTCTGGCTCACCAGAGCTCCCTACGCTTTGATCGGATTACTGCTCGGGGCATCGCTCTGGTATGTATCGCGACGCCTGTATGGCAATGCGGGAGGGTACACTGCCCTCGCCCTCTACTGTTTCTCTCCGGCTGTGGTTCGTGCTAGCTCGCTCTGGTTCTCGCCTCCGAACATTGCTGGCGCTTGGGGGGCGTTCGGTGCCGTGTTTACCGCAATCGCAGTGGCGCACACGCTATATGCCCCACGTGAGGTGGTGCTTTGGAACTGGCGGCGCATCCTGCTGCTTGGAGTTTCCCTCGCGCTGGCCGTGGGATCCCACTTTGGACTGGTTTTGATTGTGCCGCTGCTCCTCGGGCTGATGCTCTACCTAGCGCCCCATAGGAGAGCAGCGGTGCTCACAATTCTCGGAACCTCGATCGGAGTGGGAGCGGCACTGATCTTTGCCAGTTACTTTTTCCATCCCGGCTTGTTCGCCCACGGTGTGGCGAGCGCGGTCTTGTTCCGTGGAACCGGGGCGGCGCTGCGGCTGCCGGGCGCCTATCTGCAGGTGGGTCGGGAGATCTTGGGTAGTGGCCCGGTACTGGCGCTGATGGCACCGATATCGCTTGGAGTGTGGCTGGCGGCTCGGCGCAGCCGCTATTTCGGAAACTCTGCGCCGCTGCTTATGGCCTTATTCTTCTTGCTTTTGCGCGTCGGGTCCCCGCACGCGACGGGATCAATTTACTCCTTGCTCGGGATCATCTTCCTGTTCGTTTTTGTGGGCGGAATTGTGGCAGACCTACTTGAAACTCGCATCCGCGGGCTAGGGATGACGGTTATCGCCGGCATGTTGGTCGCCAACGCAATCTGGGATCTGACTGGCCTGTTCTCGATCGGCCGCTGAATCGAGGCGAGCGCAAATTTCTCGCAACCTATATAGCCGCAGAACGTTCTAAAATAAGTGGGGGGGCGAATATGCGCTCACGCCATGTTTTCTTTATCTCTGCCGTGTTTGCGGGAATAACTCTCACCCTAACCGCATCGGCACAAACAAATACCTGGAATGGCAACAAGATCAACGGCGTTCCAGCCAGTGTTACATCCTTCGGCTTTGGTGGCAGCCCTGGGTTTCACGGCGTGCCTGCGAGCGTGACGTCATTGAACTTCGGCCGGGTTCCGAATCCGGGGACATTCCGTCACCCGCATGGGTTTGTGGGCGGGCGCCATCATAATCACGGGGTGAATCCGTTTTATGGAAGCACATACTACGCTCCTTATGCCTATCCGCTGTACGCGATGCCCACATACGACAGCTCTGCGTACGACACCTCTATGGAAAACGCGCAACCAGTCGTGACCGAGGGCGGTGGACCTGATGCAGCCGAGGAAGTACGCCGTGAACTGGAGTCTTTAAAATCGACGGTACGTGAGTACCGCGACGAACTGCGGGCCACTCGGGTTACAGAACAGCCAGCACCCAAAGCTGAAGCGGTCGAAGCCACCCTCAACCAGCCGCAAACGGTACTGGTCTTCAAAGATGGTCGACAGGTAGACGTCGAGAACTACGCCATCGTTGGCGGGACCCTTTTCGACCTTTCAGCGGGCCACACAAAGAAAGTGGCGCTCGCCGAGCTTGACCTGGCCGCCACCGTGAAGCAAAATGACGAGCGCGGCGTAGAGTTCCGATTGCCTGCCAGTGCCAACTAAAATGTTTAGGCATCTCTCCATTGGGTTGTTGATTGCATTCGGTGGCACGCATTTGTCAGCTCAGAACGGAGTGCGGATTTCTGGGATGCAACAGCCCTCTGTCTCCATGCAACACCGGGGAGGGTTTCCCATTACCTCCGGCAGGCGTGGGTTGATCGACCTTCGCGGAACACCTTTCCATGACACAGCGCGACGCCGCGGGCATGGGACCAATTCTTTTTTTTACGGCGGATGGCCGTACTGGTCGTCGGACTACTACGAAGGTTCCTATGAACCAGAGGCTGCCTTGCAACCAACGACACCACCCGAAACCGCGGTTCGAGAGGTCAGGCAAGAGCCTGTTCCCAGTGCAGTTCTGCTCGAACTGCAAGGTGATCAATGGGTGAAGGTGTCCGCGTTTGCAACCGCCACCCCGACAAGGCCGCCCGTTGTTCCCCCCGCCGCAGGAAAACTCCCTCCCGCGATCATCATTTACCGCGACGGGCGCAGCGAGGAACTGAGCAGCTACTCCATCATTGGAACGACCCTGTACACAAAGGCTGACTACCTGACCACCGGGGCATGGACGCGCAAAGTCCTGCTCGCCGATCTCGATCTCCCTGCGACAATCAAACAGAACCAAGAACGTGGTTTGAAATTCGATCTGCCCTCCGGGCCCAACGAAGTCGTACTGCGGCCATAGGCGTTCAACCCATCCCCGTTGGAAGTGCATGCAGCAGTCCGTCGCGCGGCAATGTCGGAGCCGATCCTCACTGCAATGCAGGGGTCTCACTTCTAAGAGCCCAGGTCTATTGAGAGCAACCGGATGAACTCAGTTCGACACTGCTGGGAGGCTTTCTCGAGCCCCAAGGACCGGGTCAAAAAATGGTATAATCAAAGAGCGCTGGATCGTTGCTTAAGTTGTTTACTTTTCAAATGTTTAGCTTGTTTTATTGTTTTCTCTCCACCAGTCGTTTCTGATCAAAGATCGGTGAGCAAATTGGTAGGAATTGCGGTCCATTCCAGGCGATAAGAGCTAACAGCTAAGAGCTTTCAAAATGGCAGACGAACAGAACCCACAGCTCCCTCTAACACCTCCTCCCGGCGACCGCGGTCCGGGTGCGGCGAACATTCAACCAGTCAACATTGAAGAGGAGATGCGTCGATCGTATCTCGACTACTCTCTCTCGGTCATTATTGGCCGTGCGCTGCCGGATGTTCGCGACGGGCTCAAGCCCGTGCATCGCCGCATTCTCTACACCATGCAGCAAATGGGGCTGCAACCCAACCGGGCGACCCGCAAATGCGCTCGCATCGTGGGCGACACCATGGGTAAGTATCATCCTCATGGCAATCTCGCGGTGTATGACGCACTGGTACGGATGGCACAGCCGTTTGCGATGCGCTATCCACTGGTGGACGGACAGGGGAACTTTGGCTCTGTCGACGGAGACCCGCCGGCAGCGGACCGTTACACGGAAGCGCGTCTCTCGCGCGTCGCCACCGCGTTACTCGAAGATCTTGATAAGGACACGGTTGATTTCCGCGAAAACTATGACGGAAGCGAAACCGAGCCCGACGTCCTTCCCGCGCGCATTCCGAATTTGCTGATCAACGGCGCGGACGGAATCGCAGTTGGCATGGCGACCAAGATACCGCCGCACAACTTGACTGAGATCGTCGACGCTGCGATCACGCTGGTCAACAATCCTCAAGCACCGTTGCCGGAAGTTTTGAGGATCGTCAAAGGTCCAGATTTCCCGACGGCCGGAATCATTCACGGTAAGGCGGGCATCCTCGACGCCTATAAGACTGGCCGCGGCCGCTTCACGATGCGAGCCAAAGCTGCGATCGAGAACATCAACAAAGATCGCCAAGCAATCATCGTCACGGAAATTCCCTACCAAGTAAACAAGCGTTATCTGATCGAGCGCATGGCCGAGTTGGTCAACAACAAGACGATTGAAGATATTTCCGATATTCGCGATGAGAGCGATCGCGACGGCATGCGGATCGTGATCGAGCTGAAGCGCGGAGCGGAGCCTCAGATCATCCTCAATCAGCTGTTCAAACATACCCAGATGCAGGAGAACTTCAGCATGATCCTGCTGGCGGTGGTGCATGGGCAGCCTAAGGAAATGGGCCTTATTCCGGCCATTCAGCACTTCATTGAGCATCGAGTCGATGTGGTGCGCCGCCGCACCGCCTATCTGTTGCAGAAGGCCAAGGATCGCGAGCATATCTTAGAGGGATATCTCAAAGCACTCGATCATCTGGATAACGTGATCGCGATCATTCGCGGCAGTGCGAATCGCGCCGATGCTCGCGAAAACCTGGTCGCGTACTTTGGCGGCAAGAAAATCGACATCAACACCACTGGCCGCGCGCCCAAGATGGATCCCGAAAAGCCGTTTACGGCAATTCAAGCGGACGCAATTCTCGAACTGCAATTACATCGCTTGACCCGCCTGTCGATCGACGAAATCACAAAAGAGTTGAACACCACGCGTGAGAACATTGCCGAGTACGAGTCGATCCTGGGCTCGGAAAAGAAGCTGCGAAAAGTCATCGTCAGTGAGCTCGAAGAGGTCAAAAAGCAGTATGGCGACGAGCGGCGCACGGTCATCGAAGACGAAGCGGCAGAGATTCAACTCGAAGACTTGATCGCCGACGAGCAAGTGGCGGTGACCGTCAGTCATGGTGGGTACCTGAAGCGTACGCCGATCTCTACTTATCGCCAGCAGCGCCGCGGCGGCCAGGGTCGTACCGGGATGAAGACGCGCGACGAGGATTTCGTCGAGCATCTGTTCATTGCCTCCACTCATGCCTACATTCTTATCTTCACCAACACGGGCCGCGTGTACTGGCTGAAGGTGTACGAGATCCCCGATGTAGGGGCGGCTGGTAAAGGCAAACACGTTACCAACTTGGTTGCTTTGCAACCCGGTGAGAGCGTGCGCACCATGCTGGCGGTGCGGAACCTCGAGGAGGAAGGCAGGTATATCTTCTTCGCGACCCGAAACGGGACCGTCAAGAAAACGCCGTTAAAGGACTTTTCCAACGTAATGTCGCGCGGCATCATCGCGATCGGAATTGACAAGGGCGATGAGCTGGTGGGCACCACCCTGACCGACGGTAGCCAGATCATCTTCCTTGCTTCGCACGATGGCCAGGCCATCCGCTTCGACGAATCGGACGTCCGCGACATGGGACGGCCGGCTTACGGTGTTCGTGGGATGAGGCTCGATGAGAAGGACTACATCGTGGGTATGGCAACGACGCCGAAAGACGTCAAGAAAGCTGAAGCCGAGGCCAAGAAGCGGGTCGATGAGGCTGGCGTTGCAGGCGCGACGGGAACCGACGAGACTCTGCCGCTCAAGGGCTCACTCATCTTGTCGGTGACCGAGAACGGCTACGGTAAACGCACCGCTGCCGATGAATATCGGTTGCAGGGACGGGGCGGCTCGGGCGTCATCAACGTGAAAACCACCGAGCGGAATGGCAAAGTGGTTGGGATTGCTCAAGTGACCGAGGACTCGGAGGTCATGCTGATCAGCCAGTACGGCAAGATCATTCGTATGGACTCGAGCACGATTCGCGAGTCTGGCCGCTCTGCCCAAGGCGTGCGCCTGCTCCACATGGAGGCGGGCGACCGCGTGGCAGCTGCCGTCGTCATTCCCGCGGAGGAAGAGCACAACGGCGGACTGATCCAGTAGCAGCTCGCGGGGAAAGCAAGAGGCGGCACAATCGTGCCGCTTTTCTTGTGTCTGCCGAACCTCTACGACAGCTTGGTGGTGGACGCCCCTGTCCAACTGGGCGAACATCAACTTCACTTACTGAGCTTGGAACCTCTGACCGAAAACTAACCTGACATGACTAGCGGCATGATTGTCCGCGCAGCTGTTATCAGTGACAGATGTCACGAACCGGTGATCGGGATAACGTTGCGCTTGACGTTCGTATCCAACCCCGCATGGAGCGGAATACCGTACACCTGGTCCGGGTAGTCTCGCGGAGGAACTCATGAGTGCTGCCATCGAGGATTACGGGATCATAGGAGATTGCGAGTCAGTCGCCCTTGTAGGCAGCAACGGTTCTATCGATTGGC
>Ga0134124_10002625_pt1 | contig 14510 bp, 11 predicted proteins | sample KB304_FD_96880 | JGI IMG/M metagenome (GOLD analysis project Ga0134124, IMG submission 96880) | Terrestrial soil microbial communities without Nitrogen fertilizer from Kellogg Biological Station, Michigan, USA - KB3-0-4 | ecosystem: Environmental > Terrestrial > Soil > Unclassified ... | reverse complement strand
GCCGACGGCGGAGCAGCGCCGCCGCTACAAGGCCGGCTACGTCGAGGACAAGTTCGGCAAGCCGCCCGTCATCCCGGTCGAGGCGTACATCACCGCTCAGGCCCGAGAGACGGGGGCGGAAACCGAGGACGAGATCGAGGCACGGCGGGACCAGGCCGAGGAGAGGAAGCGGACGCTGCGCCGCAAGGAAAAGCGGATCGTCTTCCGCAAGGAGGTCGACGAGCTCGTGCTGGAGCCGCGCGAGATCAAAGACTTCCAGCCGACCGCGAGCCCCCGCAGCGAGGAGTACACGAGCCTGACCGAGTACTGGGAGGGGGGCCGGTTGTGGGGCAAGAGCTCCCGCTACCTCGGCGTCTGGGACCCCGAGATCGACGCCCTGTCGACCGACGAGCTCATCCGGCGGGCAGCCGATCTCCGTGCATCCTACAGCCCGCGCATCGCCTCGATACTCCTGCGCTTGCTCCGTTCGTACGTCCGACGGTCCACCGCCGACGCGGTGGCCGGGCCGCTGACGGTGATGCAGAACGTCGAGAAGTACTTCGGTGACGAGGAGCAGCTGGCGCGGGATGCGCTGCTCCACCCCGGGCCGGTGACGTACGACGTCCTCGCGGACCCCACGCCGCTGAAGTACCGGATGCCGACGTCGGAGCAGCGGGCCCAGGCCGACGAGGAGACGCAGCGCGCGCGGGCGGTGGCGGAGACGGTCGCGGCCGACGCCGCCTCGGTGGTGCGCGAGCGACAGCCGGGCGAGCGCGACTTCGACGCGCGCGGCCGCGTCGACGCGCTACCCGACGGCGGCCTGCGGCTGTGGAACTTCGCGGTCGCGAGCGCAGAGCTCCGGCCGCAGTTCCAGGCTCCCTTGCTGGCGCTGGCCAAGCAGGTCGCCTCGCGCCACGACGTCGTCCTCACGATCGCGGGCCACACGAGCACCTCCGGCGCCGAGAGCCTCAACGAGGGGCTGGCGGCGGCTCGGGCCCAGCGGGTCTTCGACGCGCTCGTGGCCGCGGGGCTGCCGCCCTCCGCGATGACGCCGAGCGGTCACGGCGAGCGCGAGCCACGGGTGGCGGAGCGCAAGCGAGGCCGGCTGGTTCCCCTCGCCATGGCCCAGAATCGACGGGTCGAGATCCTCCTCGTCAAGGTGAGCACGCCGCCCTCGACGCCGACGCCGACGCCGACGCCGACCCCGGGGCCGACGCCGACGGGCCCGTCACAGCCCGGCCCCGATCCGATCAAGCTCATCGATGCGCTGACACTCAAGAAGGACTTCGGGCCGTATCCGCTGTTCGGGCGTCGGCGCGTCGGCGTCCTGATCGTCAGCGGCGACTGGAAGCTCAGCCTGGAGGGGCGGTTCGGGCTACAGGATCCGACCACCACGCTGAAGCTGACGCCGGACCAGAAGAAGGCAGCGTTCGAGGTCGCCCTCAAGACCGAGCTCGGCAACATGCGGGTCGAGGGCGAGGTGCAGGACGGCAAGTCGTCGAAGGTCAAGATCGGCATCGGCGCGACCGACTGGCTCGACATCGACTTCGCCGCGTCGGGCGATCTCACCAAGCCCTTCCAGGTCGAGTTCAAGGCCAGGCCGTTCACCGACTCGACGCTCAAGGTCGGGCCGTTTGCGTTCCGCGGACGCATGTCGGGGAGCGTCATCCTCTACTTCGGGCCCGACCCGCGCCTCGTGGCCACGCTGGTCAAACGCGGCGGGCAGGCGGTCCTGCGCGCGGTCGCCCGCGGTGGCGCGGCGCTCGAGGGGCTGGTCTTCACGGAGGTGGGGACGGTGACGACGGTCGGCGCGATCGTGGTCGGCGTGGGCGTCGGGGCGCTCGCCATCACGATGCTCGGCTACTTCCTGTACAAGATCGGCGGCGCCAACATCGAGGGCCGCGTGCTGGCCGGGGCCTCGCAGTTCTCGTGGGGCTACGCGCACATGCTGATGCAGCTGACGCACGAGGGCGGCGTCAACGCGCCGCTGCGCGAGAAGGTCGACAAGTACCTCCCGGTCGACTGGCCGGCGCTCTTCGCCGAGCGCGCGAAGCGCTGGGTGGAGGACGAGGACAGGGGCGCCTTGAGCTCGCTCTACTACCTCGGGGAGGCGGCGGTCGCCCAGGACTACAACCGGTACGTGAGGGTCTACGGCGACGAGCAGTGGAAGAAGCTGGCCGCATCCCATCGCGCGAAGTACGGCGAGGACTATCAGGCCCGCGAGAACGCCTACAAGCGGCTCGTGCGGGGCCAGCTCGAGGACGGCGACGGCACGTTCGGCGTTCCGCTAGACGTCAACCCCTGAGCGCGAGGGGTCTGCTACATTGCAGGCCATGACGACCCGGCAGGTCGCGCGAGCAATGCTCACCGAGATCATGCCGGACGATCAAGCGTGGCGGGGGCCGGCCTTGCCGGCGAGCCGCTATCTGCTGCCCATCCCCGCCGATTGCCTGGCCGAGCTCGACTGCGTGCTGGCCGAGCTGCGGGCGGCGCCGGTGCCGACGCTGCTGCTGGCGCCCGAGCACTTCGCGCTCGAGCGATGCCGGGCGCTCATGGCCGGCGCCCGCGAACGCCTCGATCACGGCCCCGGCTTCGTCATCCTCGACCGCTTGCCGCTCGAGCGCATGCGCCGGGCCGAGGCGATCGATCTCTACTGGATCCTCGCCTGCATGCTGGAGCCGCCGGTGGCGCAGGAGTGGAAGGGGACGGTGATCTACGACGTCCGGCACGACGGACAGGCGTACGGCGAGGACACGCGGGGGGCGCTGACGCCGGTCAGCCTCGAGATGCACACCGACAGCAGCATGGGCGAGGCGCCGCCCAACTACCTCGGCCTGCTCACGCTGGCCACGGCCCGCTCGGGCGGGATGAGCATCGTGTCGAGCGCGCGCGCCGCCCACAATCACTTCCTGCAACATGACCCGGCGCTCCTGCGCCGGCTCTACGAGCCCTTCTACCGCGACCATCAGCAGTACCAGGCGGCCGACGCGGCGGTGACGAACTTCCGCCCGGTGTTCGCCCGCGACGACGGGACGCTGCGGACCCGCTTCAACGCGCGCCACATCGTTCGCGGGTACGAGAAGACGGGCCGCGTGCTCGACGCGGCCGGCGCCGAGGCGGTCCGGCTGATGGACGCCCTGCTGAGCGACCCGGCCAACCGGCTCGATCTCTGGCTGGAGCCGGGCCAGATCCAGATCCTCAACAACCGGGTGATCGTCCACGGCCGCACCGCGTACGAGGACCATGACGACCCGGAGCGCCGCCGTCACCTCGTGCGGCTCTGGCTCCGCGCCGGCGACCGCCGCCAGTTCCGCGGCTAGCGGCGCGACTAGACCGTTAGCGTCGGCCCCGTCCGCCACGGCTCCTTGTCGTAGAAGGCGACACTGGCCTCGCGCTGGTCCGCGCGGACGTCGTCGAGCCCTCGGCGATCTCGGCTTCCCTCAAGACCGCGTCGGACCGCTGCCGCCCTCGCTGCGCTCGTCGAGGCCTCCGACATCCGACATCCAGGGTGCCGAGGAAACGGCTCATGGTCGCCTTCAACGTGGGGAAATGCCCGACCCTACGGCACGGCTGGACAGCGGCCGCGTGATCACCTACACTGTCGCGTGCCGAATACGGAACGTGGTTCCAGATTCGGAATTCAGAGACGAGGAGCGACCGCATGGAGTTCGGCATCCTGTTCACGTCCCACCCCAACCACGTCACCGAGCCCTACCCGCACCAGGACGTGCACGCGCGGGTCACGGCCGAGATCCAGGCCGCCGACGCCCTGGGCTACGACACGGCGTGGGTGGCGGAGCACCACTTCTCGAACCAGTACGGGATCATGCCCGACGTCTTCACCTATCTCGGCTATCTCGCCGGCCAGACTTCGCGCATCCGGCTCGGCACCGCCGTTGTGACGGTGCCGCTCTACGATCCCATCCGGGTCGTGGAGAACATGGCGTTCGTCGACATCCTGTCGAAGGGACGCATGGTGCTCGGCCTCGGCTCCGGCTATCGGCCGTACGAGTTCGACGGCTTCGGCCGCGACTTCGACAGCCGCCGGGACGTGCAGGAGGAGGCGATCGACCTGATCCTCGACCTGCTGCACACGCGACGGGTCACGCACAAGGGCGCGCACTTCCGCTCGACGATCGAGGGCGACTTCGAGGTCTTCCCCGTCAGCCGGCAGCAGCCCCACCCGCCGCTGTTCATGGCCGCCGGCACCGAGCGCTCGATGGCGTACGCCGCTCGCCACGGCTTCGGGCTGATGCTCTCCACGCTGCCGTCCTTCGACACGCTGGCCCGGCAGATCGGCTTCTATCGCCGCCACTGCGCGGAGGCGCCGGCGCGGCTCGCCGCCAACCCGGCTCACGGCAAGGTCGACGTCGCCCGCTGGGTGTACGTGGCGGAGACCGACGCCGAGGCCAGGGAGCACAGCGCCGAGGGGATCATCCGGCACCTCACGCATTTCATGGGCAACGCCACCGCCGGCTACCTCGGCAACGTGTCGGAGAAGGAGCGTGGCGCGCGTCTGGACTACGACGAGCTGACGACGACGACGCTGCTGCACGGCTCGCCCGAGACGGTGATCGCCCGCCTGCGCGAGCTGCGGGACACGACGGGGCTCACGTCGCTGCTGCTGCACTATCCGCCCTACTACGGTCACGACAAGGCGATGCGCAGCCTGCGCCTGTTCGCCGAGCGGGTGATGCCGGAATTCCGGCGGGCGTGAGCTGATGCCCGTCGAGGTTCGGGGCGCCGACCGCCCCGGCGACATGCCGCCGGTGGTCGAGCGCACGGCGGCGGCGGCGCCGCGGGTGGCGGCCGCGCCCAGGGGCTCCGGCCGCGTGCTCGTCGCCACCTTCGTCACGCTCGGACTCGCCTACGGGTTCTGGTACTCGTACGCGGTGTTCCTGGTCGCCTTCCTGCGCGAGTTCGGCTGGAGTCGCTCGGTCGTGGCCGGAGCGTTCTCCCTCCTCGTCATGGTCCACGGCCTCTCGGGCCCCGTGCTGGGCTGGCTCGTCGAGCGCTGCGGCCCGCGGGCGGTCATCGCGGGCGGCGGCGCCGTGCTGGGCGTCGGGCTGTTGCTCGGCGCGCACGTCACCGCCGTGTGGCAGCTCTACCTGACCATCGGTGTGCTCGCCGCGCTCGGCATCAGCGCGGCCGGCTGGGTGCCGTCGGTCGTCCTGATCCGCGGCTGGTTTCCGCGCTCGGTCGGCACCGCGATCGGGGTGGCGTCGGCCGGGATCGGCGTGGGGATCTTCGCGCTGGTGCCCTTCGCGCAGCTCCTCATCGAGTGGTTCGGCTGGCGCTGGGCGCTGCGCGTGCTCGCCGTGATGGCGGCGGCGTGGATCGTCCCGGCCACGCTGCTGCTCGTCCGGGCCGCGGGCCACACGGCCCCGGTGGCGACGGCGCCGTCGACCGGCGGCGGCCCGCCGTCGTCGCGCCCCTACTGGACGCTGCGGAAGGTCGTACGCACGTGGCGGTTCTGGGCGACGGGCACCGTGTTCTTCGCCGGGAGCGGGGCCACCCAGATGCTGCTGGTGCACCAGGTCGCCTACCTGGTCGACCACGAGGTGCCGGCGATCGTCGGCGCCACCGTCGTGGGGGTGGTCGGCGCCTGCAGCGTGGCCGGCAAGGCGGGGTGGGGGACGCTCTCCGATCGCATCGGCCGCGAGCCGACCTACACGCTGGCCTTCCTCTGCGTGGCGGCGAGCGTCGGGGTCCTGGCCCTGGCCGGCGCCTACCCGCGCACGCCGCTGCCGTACCTGTACGCCGTCCTCATCGGCGTCGGCTACGCGGTGACGGCGCCGCTGACGCCGGCCATCGCCAGCGATCTGTTCGGCGGACCACGGTTCGCACGGATCTTCGGCACGCTGCACTTCACCAACTCGCTCGGTGGCGCCCTCGGCGCCTGGGTCGCCGGCCGTATCTTCGACGTCACCACGAGCTACGCGCTGGCGCTGCCGATCGCGGCTGTGCTGGCTCTGCTGGCGCCGGCGCTCCTCTGGTTCGTGGCGCCGCGCCGGCCGAACCCGGCCCCCGCATCGTGACCGGTCGCCGACGCGTCGTCGCCCTCTCGCTCCTCGGCGTCGTGGTGCTGGTCGCCTTCGTCTACGGCGTCAAGGTCTGGCGCCACTGGGACCGCCACGTCTCCACCGACGATGCGTTCGTCGAGGCGCACGTCTCACCGGTGAGCGCGCGGGTGCGCGGCACCGTGCTCGAGGTGCTCGTGCGCGACAACCAGGAGGTCGCGGCGGGTGCGCCGCTCGTGCGTCTCGACCCGCGTGACCTGGAGGTGAAGGTGCATCAGGCGCGGGCGGCGCTGGCGATGGCCGAGAGTCGCCTCAAGATGGCGGCGGCGGGCGTGCCGATGACCGATGAATCCACGCGCAGCCAGGTCGCGCTCAACGAGGCGACGACGGCCAGGGCGGTGCTCGGCGTCGACGGCGCGCGCCGCGTGCTCGACGAGCGGCGCAGCCGGTTGTCGGCGCGCCGGGCCTCGGTCCAGGCCGCGCAGGCCGACGTCACCGCGCGCCAGGCGGACTTCGAGAAGGCCGGGCTCGATCGGCGGCGGGCGCAGGAGCTGCTCGACCGCACGCTGATCGCGCGCCAGGAGTTCGACTACGCGGACATCGCCTTCAAGACGGCCGGCGCCTCGCTGGAGGCGTCCCGGCAGCGCCTCGACGCCGCCCGGGCCGAGGTCGCGCAGGCCGAGGCGGAGCTGGCCAGCCAGGAGGTGGCGATCGCCCAGGCGGGGCGCCAGCGCGAGGAGGCCGAGGCGACGCTGCGGGATGCGCGCAGCCGGCGTGGCGAGGTGACCGTGCGCAGCGCGGAGGCGGCCAGCGCCGAGGCGCAGGTGGCCGAGGCGCGTGCGACCCTGCGCGAGGCCGAGCTGAACCTCGAGTACACGACGCTCACCGCGCCGGTCGGCGGCCGGATCACGCGGCGGACGGTCGAGGTGGGGCAGACCGTGCAGCCGGGCCAGCTGATGCTGGCCGTGGTCGACGTCGGCAACGTCTGGGTGATCGCCAACTACAAGGAGACGCAGCTCACCCACGTGCGGCCCGGCCAGCGCGCCTCCATCTCCGTCGACACCCACCCCGGTCTCCTGCTGCGCGCGCGGGTCGACTCGATCCAGAGCGGCACCGGCTCGCGCTTCACGCTGCTGCCGCCCGAGAACGCCTCCGGCAACTTCGTGAAGGTCGTCCAGCGGATCCCGGTCAAGCTGGTGCTCGAGCCCGGCCAGAACGGCCACGCGCTGCTGGTGCCGGGCATGTCGGTCGTCCCCATCATCGAGCTGCGATGACCCCGAGCCCGCGCGTCCACCGGGCGATCGTCGCCGTCTCCACGATGATGGCGACGTTCCTGGTGATCCTCGACGTCACCATCGCCAACGTCGCGCTCGACCACATGCGCGGCACGCTCTCGGCCGGTGTGGACGAGATCACCTGGGTGCTGACCTCGTTCCTCGTCGCCAACGCCATCAGCCTGCCCATCACGGGGTGGCTGACCGACCTGCTGGGGCGCAAGCGGCTGTTCATCGGCGCCACGGTGGCGTTCACGCTCACCTCGGCCGCCGCCGGGGCGGCGCCCACCCTCGTCTTCATGATCCTCGCCCGGTTCCTGCAGGGGCTGGCCGGGGGGCCGCTGGTGCCGCTGTCGCAGTCGACGATGATGGAGACGTTTCCGGCGCGCCAGCGCGGGATGGCCATGGCTATCTGGGGCATCGGGACCATGTTCGCGCCGATCATCGGGCCCACGCTGGGCGGCTGGATCACCGACAACTGGAGCTGGCGCTGGGTCTTCTACATCAACGTGCCGGTCGGGATCGCGGCGGTGGTGCTGGGGTGGCTGTTCCTGCCGGAGTCGACCACCGAGCGGCCGGCGGTGCGCCGCGTGGACGTGCCCGGCCTGGCCCTGCTCGTGATCGGCGTGGCCGCGCTGCAGTTCGTGCTCGACCGCGGCCAGCGCGAGGACTGGTTCGCCTCGTCGCTCATCGTGTGGCTGAGCGTGGTGGCGGTGGTGGCGCTCGTGGTGCTCGTCGTGCACGAGCTGCGGACGGACGAGCCGGTGGTCGACCTGCGCGTGCTGCGCCACCCGACCTTCGCGGTGGCGACGGCGGCGATGTTCGTCATCAGCATCGCCTTCTACGGGATCATGGTGCTCTCGCCGCTGTTCACGCAGATCCTGATGGGCTACACGGCGATGCTGGCCGGCCTGGTGCTGGCGCCGGGCGGGGCGGCCACGCTGGTCACCATGCCGATCGCCGGCGCCCTGATGAATCGTACCGATCCGCGCTGGATGATCGCGACGGGCTGCGCGCTCAACGCCTACGCGATGTACCTGATGGCCACGCTCACGCTGGAGGCCAGCTACTGGAACATCATGCTGCCGCGCTTCATCCAGGGGCTCGGCATCGGGCTCACCTTCGTGCCGCTCTCGACGGTGGCCCTCATCGCCGTCCCCATGCGCGAGCTGGGCCACGCCTCCGGGCTCTTCAACTTCATCCGCACGATCGGCGGCAGCATCGGCATCGCCGCCGTCGCCACCATGCTGCAGCGCGGCTCGCAGACGCACCAGGCGCGTCTGGCCGCCCACATGAGCCCGTACGACCCCGACGTGTGGGACCGCTACCAGATGCTCACGGCGACGTTCGCCGCGCGCGGCGCCGATCCGGCCACCGCCGAGCAGCAGGCGTGGGCGTACCTGTACGCGATCGTGCAGCGGCAGGCGCTGGCGCTGTCGTTCATCGATAACTTCTGGCGGCTCGTGTGGATCTTCGCCGCCGTGATCCCGTTCGTGTTGTTCCTTGGCCGCCGGCCCCGCCTGGGTGACACGCCCGGTGACATCGAGCGGCCCGCGGTGATCGTGGAGGCCTGAGCGGCTCTATTCGATGCCGCGGTACCAGCCGGGGGGCGGCGGGTCCAGCTGCTGGGCGCGCACCCATCCCCGGCCGGCGAGACAGCGCCGGTACGTGTCCTCGATCACGATCCCGTAGGCCGGACTGGCGTCCCTGGCGCAGGCGGCGCTGTCACGGTTGAAGTCGTCGAGCGCCGCCCCCGACTTGCCCCAGAGGATGGTGAGCCCCCAGCTCGCGGTCGTGAAGGTCCGGCGAAGTGCCCGGGTCGCGCGATCCCGGGCACGGCGGGACGGCACCAGGGTCAGCACGCTCGTCACGAGGGCGGCCGTCGGCAGCGCCACGACCACACCCAGGCTCGCCATGATGAGATCGGCGCGGGCGCCGGCGAGCATGGTCGTCCCGAGCGCGCCGATGCCCGGAGATTCCAGACGCGCCGCCGCTCCGATGAGGAAGAGGCGCTCCGCGATCTGCACGACGAAGAGGAGCACCCACCAGAGGACGATGACGCCGAGGAGCGCCCTCCGGGACGGCACTCAGTCGCACCCGCGGCGGCTCACCCTACGCGCGCGCCAGGACCGACCACACCATCGGCAGATCGCGGTGCAGCAGCGTCCACTTCGCCTCGGGCGTGACCTGCCAGAGCTCGCCGGTGTCGGTGCCGACGAGCACGCAGCCCGGGCCGTCCGGCGAGACCGAGACGGACAGGATGTTGGCGGACGACGGGGAGTGATCGACGTCGCCCAGCGAGCGCCAGGAGGCGCCGCCGTCGACGCTCTGGTAGAGCCTCGAGCGGGCGCCGCCCGGATCGCGGTGGCTCGAGAAGGCGCTCGGCGCGCAGCCGACGGTGAGCGCGTGCGGGGCGCGCGCATCGATGCACATCGGCCGCGTGTAGCGCGGCTCGATGCCGGTCCACAGATAGCGCCAGGTCGTGCCGCCGTCCTCGGAGCCGAAGAGCCCGGCCGTGCGCTCGCTCATCGGCTGCGGGTCGTCGGCGAAGCGCCCCAGACCGGTGGTGGCGTAGAGCACGCCGGGACGGCCGGGGTGGCCGACCAGGACGTGCACGTCGGGATCGTCGCCCGGCGCCACGCAGGTCCAGCTGGCGCCGCCGTCGGTGCTCGTCGCCACGCCGCCGACCTCGATGCCGACCCACCAGCGGTTCGGATCGACGGGATCGATCGCGAGCGCGCGGGCCCGGGCGCCGGCCGGGCTGTTGGGCAGGCACCAGCGCTCGGCGCCGGCCGCACGGGTGAGCGACTCGATCCTGGTCCACGACTCACCGTCGTCGCGGCTGCGATAGAGCGCGGCCGGCTGAGCGCCGGCGTGGATCGTGTGCGGATCGCGCGGATCCGCGGTCAGCTCCCACACCACCTGGCCCTCGGCGCCACAGCGGCGCCAGGAGCGGCCCGCGTCGGTCGAGCGGTAGACGCCGTCGTCGGCGCCGGCGAAGACGGTACCGTTCGACGCGAGCAGCGCCCGCAGCGTGCGGCCCTTCAGGTCGGCGGCCGGCGCCGGCGCGTTCGCGTGATCGGCGACCAGGAGTCCGTCGCTCGTTCCGATGAGCATCTTCATGGCCTGCCCTCCAGGTGACGGGATTATACGTCCGGTGCCGGGCGACCGGCCCGGCGCCCCAGGTAGGCGTCGATGACGCGGGGATCGCTCAAGACGTCGCGCGGCGCGCCGTCGGCCAGGTGCTCACCGAAATTCAGCACGTAGAGGCGATCGGCGAGGTCGGCGACCATCTGCATGTCGTGCTCGACCCAGATCATGGCCAGTCCGCGCTCGTGCTTGATCCTCAGGATGTGGCGGGCGAGGTCCTCGCGCTCCTCGCGGTTCAGGCCGGCCGAGGGCTCGTCGAGCAGCAGGACGCGCGGCTCCAGCGCCAGCGCCCGCGCGAAGCCGATGACCTTCTGGATGCCGAAGGGCAGGGCGGACACCGGCTGGTGGCGATAGCGCGTCAGCTCGACGAAGGCCAGGATCTCCTCCACGACGCGCCGGTGCTCGACCTCGGCGCGGCGCGTGCGATGCGACCAGAGGCCCTCGCCCAGCACGCTCGTCGCCACGCGAGCGTGCCGCGCCACCAGCAGGTTCTCGAGCACCGTCATGTGCCCGAACAGCTCGCCGTGCTGGAAGGTGCGGGCCAGGCCCAGCCGCGCCATCGTGTGGGGCCGGGTACCGGTGACGTCGCGCCCGCCGAACAGGATGCGGCCGCCGGTCGGCCGGTAGAGGCCGCCGATGCAGTTCAGGATGCTGGTCTTGCCGGCGCCGTTGGGGCCGATGAGCGCGAGCAGCTCACTCGTCCGTACCTCGAAGGTCACCCGCGCGAGCACGCGCAGGCCGCCGAAGGACAGGGACAGCTGCTCGACGCTGAGCGGCGGCTCAGCCATACCAGCGTCGGCTGCGGCGGTACTGCTTGACGTCGCGATAGCTCCGGCGCGCGGTGCCGGCGGCGCCGAGGTAGAACTCGCGGATGTCCTGGTGGGCGAGCAGGCGCTCGGGCGGGCCGTCGAGGACGATGCGTCCGTTCTCCATGACGTAGGCGTGGTCGGCGGCGTCGAGGGCCACCTGCGCGTTCTGCTCGACGAGCAGGATCGTCATGCCGAGGGTCCGGCGGATCGTCTGCAGGCGCGTCATGAGCTCCTCGACGACCACGGGGGCCAGGCCGAGCGACAGCTCGTCGACGAGCAGGAGCTCCGGCCCGCACATGAGGGCGGCGCCGATGGCCAGCATCTGGCGCTCGCCGCCGGAGAGCAGGCCCGCCTCGCGCGCGCGGACGCGAGCGAGGGCCGGGAAGTATTCGAAGACGGCCTCGGCCATCCGCCGCCGATCGAAGCCGGGGACGTGGCCCGGGACCGTCGCCTCGAGGTTCTCGTCCACCGACAGGTTCTCGAACACCTTGCTGCGCTCCGGGACCAGCACGATCCCGAGGCCGGTCACGTGGTGGGGCGCCCGGTTCTCGATGCGCTGGCCCTTGTAGAGGATACGGCCCTCGGTCACGCGGGCGTCGTCGATGCCGAGGAAGCCCGAGATGGCCCGCAGCGTCGTGGTCTTGCCGGCGCCGTTGGTACCGAGCAGCGCCACGACCTTGCCGCGCGGCACGATGAGCGAGACGCCCTGCACGGCGGTCACGACGCGGTGATAAGCGACCTCGAGCCGCTCGACCGCGAGGAGCACGTCGGGCGACGGTGTCGCCGACGTCACGCGCTCACCGCGCGCGCGTGCGCTGCTGGAACGGCCACAGCAGGAAGTAGTTCTGGACGCGCCGCCAGATCCCGACCAGCCCCTGCGGCTCGTAGAGCAGGAAGAGGATCATCACGAGACCGAAGGCGGCGTAGTTCACGGCGAAGACGGAGGTGGCCCACGTCGCCGGCGTCGGCAGCACCGCCATCAGCCACTCGATCAGGTAGGGAAACAGCGTCACGAACACGGCGCCGAGCACGGCCCCCAGGATCGAGCCCATCCCGCCGATGATCACCATGGCGACGTACTGGATGGTGAGGAAGAGCGAGAACGCCTCGGCGGAGACGAACCCCCGGTAGTAGGAGAACAGCGCGCCGGCGACGGCCGTCATCGTCGAGCTCACCGTGAACGCCAGGACCTTGTAGGCCGGCACGTTGATCCCGAGCGCCTCCGCCACCGCCTCGCGCCCCTGGATGGCCCGCCAGGCCCGGCCGGTCTTCGCGCGGAGGAGGTTGAGGCCGAGCAGCACCGCCGCCGCCGCGAAGGCGAACAGCACGTAGTACCAGGCGCGCGGCGCCGTCAGCGCCACGCTGCCGAGACTCGGCGGATCGATCACGACGCCGGTGGAGTAGCCGCGCCGGGCCTCGTACTCGTTGCCGAGATAGATGACGACGAAGTGCAGGGCGAGCGTCGACACCGCCAGGTAGAGACCGCGCAGCCGCAGGCTGGGCAGGCCGAAGATCAGGCCGATGAGCGCGCCGACGACGGCGGCGGCCGGCAGGGTCACCCAGAAGGGCGCGTGGAGCTCGCGGAAGAGGATGCCGGTGGTGAAGGCGCCGGCGGCCAGGAGCCCGGCGTGGCCGAGGGAGATCTGGCCGGCGACGCCGTTGACGAGCATCAGCGCGACGGAGCCGATCACCGCCAGGAGCACCTGGTTGGCGAGGTCGAGGAGGAACGGCGCGTCGAGCAGGGGCACGGCCAGCGCGAGCAGCAGGAACACCGCGCACGCCAGGCGCTGCGCCCGGGTGTCGAGCAGCACCATGTCGCGCGCGTAGCTGGTGCGGAAGTACCCGCTGGCGTGCGGCACGCTCATACGCGGTCGAGCTCTTCCCGGGTTCCGCGCAGCCCCCACGGCCGGACGATGAGGGTGGCGAGGAGCACCAGAAACGGCACGACGTCAGAGAGCAGCGGATTGACGTAATGGATCAGGAGCACCTCGGCGGTGGCGACGATGAGCGCGCCGATGAGCGTGCCGAGCAGGCTGTCGAGACCGCCGACCAGCGCGGCCGGGAACGCCTTGAGGCCGATGACCACCATGCCCTGATCGAGCGCCGAGTCGGAGGCGATCAGCATGCCGACGAGACCGCCGGTGAAGGTGGCCAGGCTCCAGGCGAGCGCGTAGATGCCGTGCAGGCCGATGCCGCGCTGGGCGGCCAGCAGCGGGTTCTGGCCGACGGCGCGCATCCGGATGCCCCAGCGCGTGCGGCGCAGGAACACCCACAGGCCGAGATAGACGGCCGCCGTGGCGAGCACCAGCGTCAGCCCCACCGCCGAGACCTTGGCGGTGGGGCCCACGGCGAGCGCGACGTTCTGCCAGCCGAGCGTGTGCAGCGGATGCTGCTCCTGCGCGCCCCAGACGAGCACCATGGCGCCGCGCAGGAGGATGCCGAGCGCGATGGTGGTGAGCACCGCCGCCAGCACCATCTCGCCCGTCAGGTGCCGCATCAGCAGCACATAGACGAGCGCGCCGAGCACGACGGCCAGCAGCGCCGCCACCGCGATCGCCACGAGCGGATGACCGGAGAAGAGCGAGGCCGTCGCGTAGAGCGCGTAGGCCCCGAGCAGCATCAGCTCGCCGTGGGCCAGGGAGACGACGCGCGAGACCCGGTAGATCAACACGTAGCCGCAGCAGATCAGGGCATAGATCGACGCCAGCACCACGATGTTGACGGCGAGCTGCATCGAGGGCGTCAGTGCTTCACGGGAATCGCCTGCCAGTCCTGGATCTGGATGATCGCCTGCTTGGCGGAATCCCAGTGCCAGACGCGATAGTACTGGGTCGTCCGGAAGTGGTTGTCCGGCGTCCACTCGAGCGGGCCGCCGCGCAGGCCCTTGAGGTCGACCTTGAGGTTGTTCATGGCCCCCACCACCTTGGCCGGCGTGGGCGGCCACGACGTGTTCTTGAGCGCCGTCTCGGCGACCAGCCCGGCGATGAAGCCCTCGGCCAGATAGGTGGCCGGGTACTTGAGGCCGGCCTTCTGCGTGGTGGCGCGGATCTCGGCGTGGATCGGCAGGTTGTCCTGGAAGAAGGCGTTGGTGCCGACCACGTAGAACGTGTCGTCCTTGAGCCGGGCCAGCTCCTCCTCGGCGTTCAGATGGGCCCAGGTGATGTAGCGGCCGTTCCAGCCGAGGCGGCGGAGCGCCTCGAAGGTCCTGACCTGCGAGACCCACGGCGACCACGAGTACACCCAGTTCGGGTTGGCGTCCTTGAGCTTGGTCGCGAACG
>Ga0134124_10002624_pt1 | contig 14511 bp, 13 predicted proteins | sample KB304_FD_96880 | JGI IMG/M metagenome (GOLD analysis project Ga0134124, IMG submission 96880) | Terrestrial soil microbial communities without Nitrogen fertilizer from Kellogg Biological Station, Michigan, USA - KB3-0-4 | ecosystem: Environmental > Terrestrial > Soil > Unclassified ... | reverse complement strand
GCCCTCGGCGTCGAGGGACGCTCCGAGCGCGCCCGGGGACTCGCGGGGAAGCCACGCCAGTCGCTGGCGCAACGCGACGACGTCGCCCACCACGATCACCACGGGGGGCGCCAGTCGCACCGCGTCCGCCAGCGCCGCGATCTCGTCGAGACGGCCGACGATCGTCTCCTGCGCGTCGGTCGTGCCCCACCGGATCAGCGCCACCGGCGTGTCGGCGCGGCGGCCCGCCGCCAGGAGCGCGTGCGCGATGCGCGGCAGGCTCAGGGCACCCATCAGGATGACGAGCGTGTCGACGGCCGTCGCCAGCCGAGCCCAGTCCACCGATTCGTCGGTCTTGTCCTCGTCCTCGTGACCCGTCACGACCGCGAACGACGAGGCGATCCCGCGATGGGTGACGGGCACGCCCGCATAGGCGGGCACGGCGACCGCCGAGCTCACGCCCGGTACCACCTCGAACGGAATCCCGGCCGCCGCCAGGGCCGAGGCTTCCTCCCCGCCGCGGCCGAACACGAACGGGTCGCCGCCCTTGAGCCGGACGACACGCCGCCCGCGCCGGGCGTGGGCCACGAGCAGCGCGTTGATCCGTTCCTGCGACAGCACGTGGGCGCCGCTGGCCTTGCCGGCGAAGATGCGCAGCGCGTCCACGGGCGCCTCCTCGAGGAGCCGCGGATCGACGAGACGGTCGTGGATCACGACCTCGGCCCGGCGGAGCAGCGCGAGGCCGCGCACCGTCATCAGCCCGGGGTCACCGGGGCCGGCCCCGACGAGCGCGACACTGCCGCTCACGCCGGCAACTCCAGACGTGTGCGAAGCCGGTAGCGTGCCTCGGCCACGCGGCCCTCGGCGAGCAGGAGGCGCACGTCGGCGGCCAGCGCTCGGCGCCACCGCTCGCCGTCGGTGGCGCGCCCGGCCGCGCGCAGCTCGCGCCGGGCGGTGGACGCCAGCTCCCCCAGCACTGACCATTCGTGGCCGACCGTGGTGTCCAGGTGTTCGCGGAGCGTCCGCGTCAGCGCCGGACTCGCCCCGCTCGACCCTACGGCGATCGTGAGCACGCCTCGCTGCACCAGGCCCGGCAGGATGAAGTCGCAATGCGCGGGCTCGTCCGCGGCGTTCAGCCACACACCGCGCTCACGCGCCTCGACGGCGACCGCGGGGCTGACAGCCGGATCGTCGACGGCCGTGAACACCAGCTCGGCGCCGGCCAGATCCCCGGGCCGATACGGGCGCGCCACGTGCCGGATCCGCCCCTCGGACGCCAGGGCCGCCAGCGTCGACGTGACCTCGGGGCTGACGACCGTCACACCGGCGCCGGCCGTCAGCAGCGCGTCGACCCGTCGCTCGGCGACGGGACCACCGCCCACGACCACGCAGAGGCGGCCGGTGAGATCGATGAAGACGGGATAGAAGCCCATTCTTCAGCCGTCGACGCCGGCCGGCGGTCGCCCCGTCGGCACGTCACGCTCCACGACTCCCACCAGCCCGCCCGCGAGGAATCCGCGCAGCTCTTCGTCGGTATGGCGGGCGGCGAACTCGCGGAAACCCTCGCCCGAGCGGCGATCCTCGAGATACTGACGGAGCAGGCGCTCGATCGCCGCCGCCACCTCGGTCGCCGCCACGCGATACCCGACGGGGCGTGCGACCGCCTGGTGGCGGCCGACGGCGCCGCCTACGCAGAAGTAATACGCGTCGACGAGCGCACCGTCGACCTTCAGCTTCTTGCCCTCGATGCCGATGTCGGCGATCCAGTGCTGACCGCAGGAGTTCGGGCAGCCGGTGACGTTGATCCGCACGTGACGGTCGAAGCCGCGCAGGCGCGCCTCCAGATCCTCGACGAGCTGGCGGGCGAAGCCCTTGGTCTCGGTCAGCGCGAGCTTGCAGAACTCGCTGCCGGTGCAGGCCACGGTGCCGCGCCGGAAGGGTGAAGCGTCGAGCGGAAAGCCCAGCGTCTCGACCTCGCGAGCCAGGCGGCCGGCGCGCTCGCGCGGCACGTCGAGCACAAGGAGGTTCTGCATCGTGGTCGTGCGCAGCTGGCCCGAGCCGTAGCGCTCGGCCACGTCGGCCACGGCCCGCATCTGGACGGGCGTGAGACGACCACGCACGACCGGAAGCCCGACGTAGCACAGGCCGTCCTGACGCTGGGGATGGATGCCGACGTGGTCGCGATAGACGTCGGCGGGCGGATCGTCCGGCACGCCGGGCGACAGCCCGTGGCCCAGTCGCTGCTCCAGCTCGCCCAGGAACCGCGCGGCCGTCCAGCCCTCGTTGAGGAACAGGAACTTCAGCCGGGCCTTCTCGCGGTTCTGCCGCAGCACGTCGCTGTCGCGGAAGATCTCGGCGACGGCGCGCACCACCGGCACGACCTCCCGCTGGCGCACGAACGCGTCGAGCCGCACGCCCAGGTGCGCATCGGTCGAGAGCCCCCCACCCACTCGCACCGCGAAGCCGACCTCGCCGGAGCCGGGGTGACGGACGGCCGTCAGCCCCACGTCGTTGATCTCCGGATAGACGCACCAGCTCCGGCAGCCGGTGATCGTGACCTTGAACTTGCGCGGCAGGTTGTAGAACTCCGGATTGCCATTGAGCAGTCGCGTGGCCTCGTGTACGAACGGCGAGGCGTCGATCAGCTCGTCGGCATCGACGCCGGCCACCGGGCAGCCGGTCACGTTGCGGGTGACGTCACCGCAGGCGCCGAGCGTGGTGATGCCGGTGCGCCACAGCGTCTCGAACACCGTCGGGAGATCCTCGATCGTCACCCAGTGAAGCTGCACGTTCTGGCGCACGGTCAGGTCGGCGATGCCGCGCGCGTGGCGTTCGGCGAGGTCCGCGAGCGTCCGCATCTGGTGCGCCGCGAGCGCGCCGTTCGGGATCCGGATGCGGACCATGAAGTACGGCACCGATCGGCCTTCGCCCCCGCGCCCGCCCACGGCCCCGACACCATCGCCCTGGCTGTAGATCCCCCACCAGCGGAAATAGGTGGCCCACTCGGGCGGGATCGAGGCCTGGCCTTCCCGCGCAAAGCGTCGGATCTCGGCATAGGCCTCCCACGGGTTCAACTCCCGCTTGAGACGCTCCGCTCGCTGGGCCTTCGTCTCCTTGATGGCTTGTGTCATCGCCGTCCCTCGATCCCGAAGACGCGAAAGCCGGGGCGCGAATCACCCGCGCTCCCGGCCTTCGTCATTTGAGTGGCATCACGGATCGCGGCCTCCATCCGGGCTTCCGGAGCAGAAGCGCGACGCAGCGTACTGGCCAGCGGGCTCGATCCGGAGTCGGGCTGCACAGCGGCGAAAATACCCATTATCGACCGGAATGGTCAAGAATATGACGACTGTGCTGTAACTATTCAGAACGTAGGAGGGAACCATGTCACTACGCTTGGGTGATACCGCCCCCGACTTCACGGCCGACAGCACGCAAGGCCGCATCGACTTCCACGACTGGATCGGCGACTCGTGGGTCGTCCTGTTCTCTCACCCCCGCGACTTCACCCCGGTGTGCACGACCGAGCTGGGCTACGTGGCGCGGCTGAAGCCGGAGTTCGACCGGCGGGGCGTGAAGGCGATCGGCCTGTCGATCGATCCGGTCGACGCGCACGCGAAGTGGTCGGAGGACATCAAGAACACGCAGGGGCACGCGCCGAACTTCCCGATCGTGGCCGATCCGGACCGCAAGGTGGCCAACCTCTACGGGATGATGCATCCCGCCCACGACGAGGTCTACACCGTGCGCACGGTCTTCGTCATCGACCCCAAGAAGAAGATCCGGCTGATGATCACCTATCCACAGACCACCGGCCGCAACTTCGACGAGATCCTGCGCGTGATCGACTCGCTCCAGCTGACCGACGCCCACCGCGTCGCCACCCCCCGTGAACTGGAAACAAGGCGACGACGTCATCATCGTCCCCGCCGTCAGCGACGCCGAAGCCAAAGAGAAGTTCCCCACCGGTTGGAAAGCCCTCACGCCTTATCTCAGGCTGGCGAAGCAACCGAGCCGCTAGGCCGCCGCCTCGGCGCCCGGGCCGGCGTTCCTGCGGTCTGCCGGCGCGCCCGGGCCGATCAAGAGGGCCCAGACGCGAGGCGGCGCGCAGCGCCAACGAAGCAGATGGGCCCTCTTCATCAGCCCGCCACCAAGCGCTCGCCGGCCCACCAACCGGCGCGCGCGCTACACCTTCAACCGCGGATCCAACGTATCCCGCAGCCCGTCGCCAAACAGGTTGATCCCCAACACCGTGACCAGGATCGCAAGCCCCGGGAACGTGGCCAACCACCACGCCGTCGAGATGTAGACGCGGCCATCCGCCAGCATCCCACCCCACGTCGGCGCCGGCGGCTGGACCCCCAGGCCCAGGAACGACAGCGCCGACTCGATCACGATCACGCGGGCCATGTCGAGGGTGGCGACCACCAGCCACGGCGTGAAGACGTTCGGCAGGATGTGATGCAGCAGGACGCGGCCGTCGCCTCCACCCAGGGCCAGCGCCGCCTGCACGAACTCGCGCTCGCGCAGCGTCAGGACGGCTCCGCGCACGATGCGCGCGTAGACGACCCAGGAGGACACGCCGATCACGACGATGATCGTCTTGAGGCTCGGCCCCAGCACGCCGATCACCGCGATGGCGAGCAAGATGAACGGAAACGCCAGCTGGATGTCGGCCAGCCGCATCAGCAGGTCATCCATCCGACCGCCGAAGTACCCGGAGACCAGCCCGGCCGCCATCCCGATCAAACCCGAGATCGCGACCGCCGCGAATCCGACCAGCAGCGCCGGCCGAGCACCGTAGATCACGCGCGCCATCAGATCGCGCCCGAGGTGATCGGTGCCCAGCGGATGCAGGGCGCCGGCGGCGTCGCGGAAGCCGGGCTCCTTGAGGCGGCGGTCACCCAGATCCTGCTCGATGGGATCGAACGGCGACAGCAGCGGCGCCGCGACGGCGGTCAGCACGACGATCGCCACGACGACCAGGCCGAACAGCGCCGTGCGACGGGCGGCCAGACGGCGCAGGAAGACCAGCCACTCGCGCCGCTCGGCGCGGCGTCCCTCGGGAAGCGCGATGGCCGTCATTGGAGCGAGTGGCGCGAGGACGGCTCGAGGCGTGGGTGGCCTGGCCCAGGAGCGGGGCGGCTCTGCTCACGTGCTGTCAGAGCGCCACGAGCAGTAGGCAACGCCTGCCGACTCATCGCAGACGGATCCGGGGATCGAGGTACGTGTAGACGACGTCGACCAGGAGGTTGACCGCGACGAAGGTCGTGGCCAGCAGGAACACGGCGGCCTGCACCACCGGGTAGTCGCGGTTGGCGATCGCCTGCACGCTCAGTCGGCCCACCCCGGGCCAGGCGAAGATCGTCTCCGTGATGACCGAGCCGCCCAGCAGCGTGCCCAGCTCGATGCCGATGATGGTGACGATCGGGATCGCCGCGTTCTTGAGCGCGTGCTTCCACACCACCGGCGGATCGTTCACGCCCTTGGCGCGAGCCGTGCGGATGTAGTCCTGGTTGAGCACCTCCAGCATGCCGGAACGCGTGAGGCGCGTGATCCGCGCCGTCGTGAACAGCCCCAGCGTCACCGCCGGCAGGATGAGGTGCTCGAGCGTGCCCCGGCCCGACGAGGGCAGCAGGTGGAACTGCACCGAGAAGACCAGGATGAGCATGATGCCGAGCCAGAACGTCGGCAGCGATTGACCGAACAGCGCCACTACCGTCGCGACGTAATCGAGCGGCGTGTTGCGCCGCACCGCCGAGACGATGCCGGCCGGGATGGCCAGGCACAGCGCCAGCAGCAGTGCGGCGCCGGCCAGCTCGAACGTCGCCGGCATGCGCTCGAGGACCAGGCCGAACGCGGGCTCGCCGTGCCGGATCGACTGGCCGAAGTCGCCGTGCAGGGCACCCTTGAGGAAGCGCCCGTACTGCACGAGGAACGGATCGTTGAAACCCATCACCTCCCGGAAGCGGACCACGTCCGCGGCCGAGGCATCGGGCGGCAGCAGCACGAGGGCAGGATCGCCGGTGAGGTACAGGATCGCGAAGACGACGAAGGACACCCCGAACAGCACCACCAGCGACTGCAAGAGTCGCCGGAGGAGGAACGTTCTCATGCCCGCGTCAGACGGGCGACGGCCTCGATGTGTGGGGTCTGGGGGAACATGTCGACCGGCTGGACCCACTGCAGGCGATAGCCCTGGCGGGCGAGGTCGCCGACGTCGCGGGCCAGCGTGGCCGGATTGCAGGAGACGTAGACGATCCGCGCCGGCGCCAGCGTCGCCAGCGCCGTGAGCGCCTTGGGATGGAAGCCGGCCCGCGGCGGGTCCGCCACGACGACCGAGGCCCGCACACCCTCGCTCATGAGCTGCGGCAGCACGTGCCGTACCTCGCCCGCCAGGAACGTGCAGTTCGCGATGCCGTTGGCGCGAGCGTTGCGCACCGCATCGGCCACCGCGGCCGCCGATACCTCGATGCCGTAGACGCGGGCCGCGCGACGGGCCAGGAGCAGACTGATCGCGCCGGTACCCGAGTAGAGATCCATCACGGTCTCGCGGCCGTCCAGCTCGCACGCCTCGGCCACGATGGCGAAGAGTCGTTCGGCCTGCACGGTGTTGGTCTGGAAGAACGAATTGGCCGAGACCTGGAACGACACGCCGTCCAGCGACTCCGTGATGTGGTCACGTCCGGCCAGCAGATGCTCCTCGCTGCCGACCGCCACGCTGGCCTTCTTGTCGTTGACGTTGAGCAGTACGCTGGTCGTCGCCGGCACGCGCGCCTTGAGGCCCTCGGCGACCGGCATCAGCGCCTCGACGTCGGGGGCGGAGCCGACGATGTTCACCATGGCCTGCCCCGTCCGCCGGCCTTCCCGCAGGGTGAGGAAGCGCAGCAGCCCGCGCTCGGACCGCGGGTCCCACACCGACAGCGCCCGCGCGCGGAGCTGGCGCCGGAACTCGTCGAGCAGCGTGTTCATGGTGTCGGACTGGAGCAGGCAACGCTCGATGTCGAGCACGACATCATAGCGCTCGGCCGCGTGCAGCCCCAGCACCGGCCCCGGCTCGGCCACCGTGAACTCCATCTTGTTGCGGTACCCGTAGGGCTCCGGCGCCGGCAGGATGGGGCGCAGCTCGAACGGCGGTAGCCCCCCCAGTCGCGTGAGACAGTCGTGGACCTGCTTGGTCTTGAACGCCAGCTGGGCGGGATAGGCGAGATGCTGCAGCCGGCAGCCGCCACACCGCCCAAAATATGGGCAGGGCGCGTCCACCCGGTCGGGCGAGGGCGTCACCACGGACTCGATCACGCCGCGCCCGTAGCGGCCGCGGGCCTCCGTGACCGCCACCCGGAGCCGATCGCCGGGCAATCCGCCGCGCACGAACATCACGTAACCGTCCGCCCGACCAACGCCGTCGCCGCCGAACGCGAGGTCGTCGACGACGAGCTCGAGCGTGTCGCCGCGTCTCGGCTTTGCCATGGTGTCAGGCCACTATAAACGAGGAGTCGGAGGCTGGCCAGCCGCGGGGCCGGGGGAGTATCATAGCGACTCATGAGGCGTGGGGCTCCGCGTGCGATCGGAGAGCTGTTGGTGAACGCGCTGCCTCAGCTCGAAGATCGGCTGCTCGTCCGGAAGCTCCGCCGCGCGTGGGTCGCGCTCGTCGGAGCCGACATGGCGCAGCGCGCCCAGCCGCAGGCGCTGGTGAACGGCTGCCTGCACGTCGTGGTCGACAACTCACCGTGGCTGCACGAATTGACGCTGCGCGGGCCCGATGTCGCCGCGCGTCTCGGGGCCGAGTTCCCGGCCGTCCGCTCCATTCGCTTCAGCCTCGGCACAGCCCCCGCCGATGAGCCGACGCCGGCCGCGCGCCCGGCGGCGCGGCCGGCCAGATTGACCGACGACGATCGACGCGCCATTGACGCGGCCGCCGCTGCGATTTCCGATCCGGCCCTGGCCGCCGGTGCCCGCCGCCTCCTGGCGCGGGCCTGGCCATCCTCGCCGGCACGAGGTATTGAACGATGAAGGTCCGCTTCGCCGCCCTCGGTCTCCTCCTGTTCGCTGCCGGCGGTCTCGCCGGATGCGCGACCACGGCCCCGGCGGTGACGTCGGAAGCGCCCGAGACCCCGCGCAGCCGCACCCTGTCCCTGCGCGAACGCGACGCCGCGGCCGACGCCTACTACCACTACTCGGTCGCGCAGATGCTGGCGCAAGGCGGGCGATTCAAGGAAGCCATCCCGCCGATGGAGGAAGCGCTGAAGCGCGATCCCGACTCGGCCTTCCTGTGGTCCACGATGGCCCAGTGGCTGGTCCGCGCCGATCAGCCGGTCGAGGCCCTGTCGGCCGCGCGGCGGGCGGTGCAGCTGGCGCCGAGCGACGTTCAGCCGCACCTCACGCTGGCCGAACTGCTACGCGGGCAGAAGAAGTACGCGGAGGCCGAGGCCGAGCTCGAGCGGGTGATCGCGCTGAACCCCGACGCCGAGGACGCGTACCTCACGCTGGCGCGCTACCAGGTCGAGCAGAAGTCCTTCGACCGGGCGCGAGCGGTGCTGCTGCGGCTGGCCGAGCGGCAGCCGCGCAACGTGCAGGCCCAGTTCCTGCTCGGCCGCCTGGCGATCGAGACCGAGGCGTGGGACGAGGCGATCACCCGGCTCACCCGTGCGGTCGAGCTCGATCCCGACCACGACGGCGCCTGGACCGCCCTCGGTTACGTGTACGAGTCGCAGCGGCGCACCGACGAGGCCATCGACGTCTATCGGCGGGCGGTCAAGTCGAACCCCGACAACCCCGCGTTCGTCGAACGGCTCGGTGACCTGCTCATCCGGCTCGGGCGTTTCACGGAGGCCCAGGCCGAGGTCGAGGCGCTGACCGAGCTGGCCCCGCGCGATCCGCGCGTGTGGATGAAGCTGGGCGCCGTCTTCTATGAGCAGAAGATGTGGGACAAGGCCGGCGACGCCTTCCGCCGCGTGATCCTGCTCGAGCCCTCGAACCTCCGCGCCCGCTACTTCCTGGCCACCACCTATATGGACGCCGGCCAGGACGCCGAGGCCAAGGCCGAGCTCGAGAAGATCCTGCGCGCCGACCCGCGCTCGATCGACGCCCGCGTGCAGCTCGGGTTCCTCTCCGGCAAGGGCAAGCGCTACGACGAGGCGATCACGCTCCTGCGCGAGGCCGTGAACATCGATCCCAAGCGGCCCGAGCTCTTCCTCTATCTCGGCACCGCCTACTTCCGGGCCAAGGAGTACGACCGCGCCGCCCAGACGCTGCAGGAAGGCCTCACGCTCGACGACAAGCAGAAGGACCTGCACTTCCAGCTCGGCGTCGTCTTCGAGAAGCAGCAGAAGTTCGAGGACGCCGTGCGCCAGTTCCGCCAGGTCATCACGCTCGATCCCAAGCACGCCGAGGCCTACAACTACGTCGGCTATATGTACGCCGAGCGCGGCCAGAACCTCGACGAAGCGGTCACCATGATCGGCAAGGCACTGGCGCTCGAGCCCGAGAACGGCTACTTCATCGACAGCCTCGGCTGGGCCTACTACCAGCAGGGTCGCTACGCGGAGGCTCTGCGCGAGCTCAAGCGCGCCGCCGCCACCGCCAAGGAAGACCCGGTCATCTTCGAGCATCTCGGCGACGCGCTCATCAAGAACGGGTTCGACGAGGACGCGGCCGCCGCCTGGGAGAAGGCCCTGCAGCTCGATCCCGCCGCCGACGGCGTCAAGAAGAAGCTCGAGGATGTGCGCACGCGGCTGCGGCGGGCCCAGGGTGAGCGGTCGAAAGCTTCGCAGTAGCCTCCTCGTCCTCCTCACCCTCGGGCTGGTGGCCGGCTGCACCCTGGCGATGCCGCCGCCGCGTCAGTCGGTGTCCGAAGAGGCCCGGCGCGCGATCGATCTGCTCATCACCCGCTGGCACGCGTTCACGGACATGCGCGCGCTCGCCGACATGGTGGTCGACCGCGGTGGCCAGCGCCAGCAGCTGAGCGGCGTGCTCCTGGCCAAGGCGCCGGGCAGCGTGCGGTTCGAAGCCCTGTCGCCATTCGGCCAGCCGATCCTCATCGCGGTCGTCCACGACGAACGGCTCACGGCATTCAGCGCGCTCACCAACGAGGCGGTGGGCGGCGAGGCGACCGCCGAGACGACGGCGCGGCTACTCGGTCTGCCGCTCGAGCCTCAGGACATGGTCGCGGTGGTCTCCGGTCACGCGGTGCCACCCCGCGATATCCGCCTGGCCGAGATCCTCCTCCCGGACGCGCTCGGGCCCTCGCTCTCCCTGGTCGGCGCGGTGAGCGAGCAGCGCATCTGGATGGACTTCCAGACGGGCATCGTGCGCCAGCTGCAGATTGTCGGAGGGCGGGCGGCGGCAACGGTGACCTACCAGCGGGACGACGACGGCCGTCTGACCGGTCTCGACGTCAGTGCGGCCGAGCGCTACGTGACGGGGACCGTGCGCTATCGCAGCCTGGCGACCGGGGTCGATCTGCAGCCTGAATCGTTCGTGCTGACGCTCCCCAAGGACGCGAAAATACAACCGATCCGTTGACGGTGCCGGTGCTGCGTGCTAGCCTGCGGTGCCTTGTCGACGGGGTCGGGGAATGCCCGGCGGCTTCAGCTGAGCGCGGCAGCCAAGGTCAACGTGGCCTTGGAGGTCCTGAGCCGGCGGGCCGACGGATATCACGAGATCGCCACAGTCATGCAGACCGTGGACCTGTCCGACCGGCTGGTGATCGAGGACGCCGACGTGCTCGAGATCCGCACCAGCGCCCCCGGCGTGCCCACCGACGAGCGCAACCTGGCCTATCGCGCGGCGGCCGCGTTGCGGGAGGCCGCGGGGATCGAGCGTGGCGCGCGGATCACGCTCGACAAGCGGATCCCCGTCGCGGCCGGACTCGGTGGCGGATCGACGGACGCCGCGGCGGCCCTGGTGGGCCTGAACCGTCTGTGGGGGCTGCGCTGGCCGACGGAGCGGCTCGACGAGCTGGCCGTCGGGCTCGGGATGGACGTGCCGTTCTTCCTGCGGGGTGGCGCCGCCCTCGCCACCGGGCGCGGTGAGCGCCTGACGCCGCTGGGCAGCGCGGCCCTGGGGCTCGTGCTCGTCAACCCGCGCTTCGCGGTGAGCACGGCGGAGATGTACAGGCAGGTCACGCCGGCGATGTACTCGGACGGGGCGCGCGCGCGCGACGCGGCCGGCGCGCTGGAGAGTCGCCGGGCCTCCCGCGTGGCCGGGACCCTCTACAATGGGCTCGAGGCGGCGGCACGCGCGGCGTATCCGCAGATCGCTCAGATGCAGGCCGCGCTGGTGGCGGCCGGCGCGCTGGGGGCCGCGATGTCCGGTAGCGGGCCCACGGTGTTCGGCGTGGCCCGCTCCTGGGAGCAGGCGCGCCAGATTCGCGCGCGGGTGGCGCGGGGCTCGTGGGAGTGCTGGGCGGTGAGAACGCTGCGCGGTCCGGCGATTCGGATTCGCGGAAACGGGGCGCGATAATACATGAGGCTGGGAGCGATGGGGCGTGGCCAAGCGGCAAGGCGCGGGACTTTGGATCCCGTATTCGGAGGTTCGAATCCTCCCGCCCCAACCAGCCCGTGAGTGAGAGCGAGGCGCCGATGTCATATGAGCTGAAGCTCTTCTCTGGCAACGCCAATCGTCCCCTGGCCGACGAGATCGCCCAGTACCTCCGGCTGCCGGTCTCCGACGCCGAGGTCACGCGGTTCTCGGACGGGGAGGTGTTCGTGCAGGTGAACGAGAACGTCCGCGGCGCGGACGTCTTCGTCGTACAGCCCACCTGCCCGCCGGTCAACGACACCCTGATGGAGTTGCTGATCATGATCGACGCGCTCAAGCGCGCGTCGGCCCATCGCATCACCGCGGTGCTGCCCTACTACGGTTACGCGCGCCAGGACCGCAAGGTGCAGCCGCGCGTGCCGATCTCGGCCAAGCTCGTGGCCGATCTGCTGGAGGCGGCCGGCGTCGATCGCGTGCTGGCGCTCGACCTGCACGCCGGCCAGATCCAGGGGTTCTTCAACATCCCGGTGGACCATCTGTTCGCGAACTCGGTGATGATCGACTACCTGGAGAAGAAGGACCTCAAGGACACCGTCGTCGTAGCGCCGGACGCCGGCGGCGTCGAGCGCGCGCGGCACATCGCCAAGCGGCTCAGCGCCGGCCTGGCCATCATCGACAAGCGGCGCGAGGGCCCCAACTCGGCGGTCGCCATGCACCTGATCGGCGAGGTCGAGGGGCGCGACGCGGTGGTGATCGACGACATGATCGACACCGCCGGCACGCTCGTGCAGGCGGTGGGCGCCGTGCAGCGCGAGGGCGCCCGGCGCATCCTGGCCTGCGGCGTCCATCCCGTGCTGTCGGGCCCGGCCATCGAGCGCATCAAGGCCTCGCCCATCGAGGAGGTCGTCGTCACGAATACGATCCCGCTCACGCCGGACAAGCGCGCCGCCGCCCGCATCACCGTGCTGACCGTGGCCCCGCTGCTCGGCGAGGCGATCCGCCGCATTCACGACGAGGAATCGGTCTCGACCCTGTTCGTCTAGAAGAAGAGGAGCGTTCGACATGGCCATGCAAGAGCTGACCATCCAGCGCCGGGACGGCACCGGCAAGCAGATCGCCAAGCGGCTGCGCCGCCAGGGTGTGGTGCCGGCAATCGTCTATGGCGGTCCCAAGACGGAGCCGGTCACCGTGGATCCGAAGGCGGTGCTCCGGATGATCGCGGGCCACGCCGGCACCACCCAGCTGCTCACGCTGAAGATGGACGGCGAGGGCGGTAGCCGGCTGGCCATCATCCGCGCGATGCAGTTCGACCCGGTCACCGAGCGGCTGCTGCACGTCGACCTGCAAGAGGTCTCCGCCGACAAGCCGATCACCGTCCGGGTGGCGGTGCATCCCGTGGGCGAGGCCGTGGGCGTGCGGGACACGAAGGGCATCCTCAACCTCGTGATCCACGAGGTCACGGTGTCCTGCCTGCCGACGGCCATCCCCGAGCAGATCGACGCCGACGTGTCCGAGCTGGCTATCGGGGACGTGCTCACGATCGCCAACCTGGCCGTGCCACCCGGCGTGCGCATCCTGAACGATCCCGGTCAGGCCGTGGCGACCGTGTCGCCGCCGATGGCGGAGGAAGAAGTGGCGCCGGCGGTCACGGCGGCGGTCACGGCCGAGCCGGAGGTCCTCACCGAGCGCAAGCCCAAGGAAGGCGAGGAAGCGGCCGCCGACGACAAGAAGGCCGGCGGCAAGCGCCCCGAGAAGGCCGAGAAGGACAAGTAGCGGCACCAGGCGCGCATGGCCCACGTCGTGGTGGGGCTCGGCAACCCGGGCTCGGAGTACCGGGACACCCGTCACAACGTGGGCCAGCGCGTCCTCGATCATCTGGCCCGCGAGACGTTTCGCGACGTGCCGTGGCAGCGCCACGGCGGCTGGGCGGCCTGCGCGGGCCGCTGGCGCGGCGACACCGTCACCCTCATCAAGCCGCGCGCGTTCATGAACGAGTCCGGCCCCGTGGTGGCCCGGGCGCTGCGAGAGCACGGGGCCGATCACCACGACCTCATCCTCGTCTACGATGACATCGACCTGCCGCTCGGCACCGTGCGCGTCCGCATGAAGGGCAGCGCCGGCGGCCACAACGGCGTGCGCTCCGTCATCGCCTCGCTGGGCACCACCGACATCCGGCGGGTCAAGGTCGGCATCGGCCACCCCGGCCACAAGGCCGACGTCGCCGACCACGTGCTGAGCATCTTCGAGCCCGACGAATGGCCCGCGGTGGAGACCGCCGTGGCCGAGGCGGCTCAGCGTGTGCTCACGCTGCTGCACACGCCGCTCGCCTTCTAGGAAGTGCGCGACGCACGACGGCGGGCGCGTTGCTGGGGGGTGACCCCCATGGTATATAGTTTACGTTTATCCACCGATCCGTTCGGATGCTGGAGGGGGAAGTCGCGTGACCAAGGTCATCGTCGAGCCCGACGAATCCTTCGAGAGCGCGCTGAAGCGCTTCAAAAAGCAATGCGAGAAGGCCGGGCTCTTGTCAGAGTTCAAAAAGCGTCAGCACTACGAGAAGCCGAGCGCTCGTCGCAAGCGCAAGGCCTTGGCCGCCCGCAAGAAGGCCAAGCGCCGGGAGCGGACGTCCGATTAACCCCAGCATTCCTGACTCCGGCACTCCCGTTCCCCCGGAGCGGGAGCGAGTGAGACCACGCGTGGGGGCAGGCCGTATCTGGGATCGGGGCACCGAGTGGGACTCGGTCCGATCCCTTCTCGCGAGCGAAGCACGGACCGCCATGGGGCGGGAGCAGGCGCTGGACGCCACCCCCCTCGTCGACGTCGCCGCCGTCCAATCCGCGATCGCGCTGACGAGCGAGGCGCGCCTGGCGCTCGACGCCGAGGGCGCGCCGCCTCTCGACGGCATCCCCGACATCCGCCCCGTGCTCGGACGCGGCGCCGCCGAGGGCAGCGTGCTCGAGGGCGCCGAGCTGGCGCTGCTGATCCCGGCCCTCGACGCCGCGCCCCGGGTGCAGGCGTGGGGCCGCGCGGTTCGCCCGGTCGCCGCGACCGTGG
>Ga0134124_10002623_pt1 | contig 14511 bp, 12 predicted proteins | sample KB304_FD_96880 | JGI IMG/M metagenome (GOLD analysis project Ga0134124, IMG submission 96880) | Terrestrial soil microbial communities without Nitrogen fertilizer from Kellogg Biological Station, Michigan, USA - KB3-0-4 | ecosystem: Environmental > Terrestrial > Soil > Unclassified ... | reverse complement strand
CGGTCGTCCCTGAAGTGAACACCGTCAGGATCACATCGCCGGGCTCCGCGCAAACCCGCGGATCGGTTTCCGGCTCGGACATCGCTTCGACGAGCAGGTCAGAACCGCAACGATTCGAACCGAGACCAAGCATCGTGAGTCCGGCTATTCGAGCCGCGAGCACCTCGGCGCGTTCAGCTAGCTCGGCATCGTAGATCACAACCTGCGCGCCGGTATCGCGCAACATGTGCTCGTGCTCATCCATCGAGAGCCTCGCGTTCAACGGCGTTCGAGCCGCGCCGGCTTTTACGCAGGCGAAATCGACGGGCATCGTGTACACGCTGTTGTTGGCAAGGATCGCAAGTCGCCCGCCGCGATCGATGCCGTTGCGCGCGAGCGCGTGCGCAAAGCGATTCGCGAGCCGATCTACGTCGGTGAACGTGAGTGACTTGTCTTCGAAGTAAACGGCGGTGCGCTCGGGAAAGTAACGAGCCCCGCGCCGGATCAGTTCAACGGTCAGCATCTCGCCTCCAGACCATGCATTCAAGTACCGAGAGTTCACCACAAAGGCACGAAGACACAAAGGCCGGATTCCACGCTTGAAATTCGGGGCCTCGATCACAACGACCCAGAGAGGTTTCTTTGTGACTTTGTGCCTTTGTGGTTGATTGCCCGATACTCTGATCGCTGCTTCCAAACGCTTCAATCGTTCCGTTGCTTTGCCGGGTATCGGATTCGGATTATACTACCGCTCGACAAATAGTCACGGTTGTCCGACAAACTTCAGTTTGTCGAGGTTTTGATCGAAACGCAGTCGAGCGACAAACTGAAAGTTTGTCGGACCCCTCAGGAGATCGCCATGAAAATCGGTTGGTTCCATCTGATGCCGTATCGCTGGCTGCCCGACGACTTTCAGGAGAAATACCACGGCGTCTGGGTAGACCTGCCCAACGCGCTTTACGATCCCGAACGCGGGCATCATCTCTACAACGAGTATCTGGACATGCTCGAATACGCCGATCAAATGGGCTTCGATTCGGTGGGCGTCAACGAACACCATCAAAACGGCTACGGGATGATGCCGTCGCCTAACCTGATGGCGGCGGCGCTCGCACGACGAACTTCCAAAGCGATGATCCTGGTGCTGGGCAACTCGATTGCGCTCTACAATCCGCCGACCCGAGTCGCCGAAGAGTTCGCGATGCTGGACGTAATCTCCGGCGGCCGCTTGATCGCGGGCTTTCCCGTTGGCACTCCGATGGATGTCAACTACTGCTACGGCCAGAACCCGGTGACCTTGCGTGACAAATACCACGAAGCTCACGACCTTATCATCAAGGCCTGGCGGGAGCGCGAACCGTTCGCCTTTAACGGCAAGTACACCAAGCTGCGCTACGTGAATATCTGGCCGCAGCCGATTCAAAAGCCGCATCCTCCGATTTGGATTCCCGGACTCAGCTCGGTCGAAACCTGGGACTTCTGCGCTGAGCACGAGTACAACTACAGCTACCTTTCATTCACCGGCTACAAGCGAGCGAAGAAGATGATCGACGGTTATTGGGAACGCCGCGCGCATCACGGGCTCGATCAGAACCCATACAGCGTCGCGTTCTTCCAACAGGTTTGCATCAGCGACACCGACGCCGAATGTGAGCGCGAATGGTGGCCGCACGTCGATTACTTCTTCAACCGCTGTCTCCATCTTTATCCGGGAATGACCGCGCCTCCGGGCTACCTCACCGAGAAGTCGATTCGCGCGGCGGTCGTAGCCCAGGCCGGAAATCAGTCCGGAAATCTCGGCACGGGAAAGACGTGGAAGGAGCTTATCGACGAGCGCTACATCATCGCGGGCTCGCCGTCGACGGTGCGACAGCAACTCGAAGAACTCGCCGAATCCTTGCACTGCGCACATCTGCAGGTAGCCGTTCAGATCGGGTCTTCGCCGCTCGAGTTGACGAATCGCTCGACTTATTTACTAGCCACCGAAGTGCTGCCTCACCTCCGCCCGATCTTCAACGAGTATGAAGACCGCTGGTGGCCGAAATCACTTTCAGAAACAGAGCGCGCGAAACCGGGCAGCCAGAACGATGCCGTGAGGGAGCGAGTAGAACGTCCGATGGAGGTGACGGCATGAGCACGCCGAGTTCGCGCTTGCTTAAGCTCGGAAGTGGCCGGCCGAGCATCGAGGTTCTTGAAGCGGGTGATGGGGAGCCCTTGCTCTTCCTGCACGGCGCGGGCGGCATCGCTGCCTGGGAAGGGGTCTTGCCATTGCTTTCAGAAAAGTTTCACGTTCACGCGCCTCTCCTGCCGGGCTTCGGAAAATCGGACGGGCTGGATTATCTCGAGGACCAGTTTGATCTTTTCTTTCATGGCTTCGACGTGATCGAAGCGCTCGGGCTCGAGCGGCCGTACGTTGTGGGCGAGTCTTTTGGAGGTTGGATGGCGGCGGAGATGGCTGCGTTGCGCCCGAAGGAGATTGGCCGGTTGGCGCTTGCGGCCCCGGTGGGATTGTGGCGCGACGAGGCGCCGGTAGTTGATATGTTTGGAATGACGATCACCGAGCTGGTCCCGTTTCTGTTTCGCGACCAGAGCTGTCTTGCGGCACAACGCCTGCTCGCGGTGACGCAGCTCTTTGGCGATCGCGACGATCGCAGCGATGAACAAGTCGAGATATTGCTCGGTATGTCGCGGGGCTTCCGAACCGCGGCGAAGTTCCTGTTCCCGATTCCGGAGCGCGGTTTGGAGCGCCGGCTTTCGCGAATAACTGCGCCGACGCTTATCGTGTGGGGCGAGCAGGATCGGTTTATCTCGCAGAGTTACGCTGAAATCTTTCGTTCCAACATCAAAGGGGCCGAGGTAGTGAAGATTCCAGACAGCGGGCACCTGATCGGTCTCGAATCACCCGAACCGTACGCGTCGGCTTTGATCGGCTTCGCGGCTTAGCTGTTTGCGTGCTTTGCGGCCCTTTGCGTCTTTGCGCGAAACGCGTCTTTCAATGGTCGAGCATTGGAGCACCGATCTCTATCCGCACAGGAGCGATTATGGCGACACCTGAAAAAGCTATCCCAACCCAGCGCAGCGTCGAAGGCGACTGGCGGCACATGTTCTCCTATCACGCTTTCGAACCGATCCTCGAACGCGCCGAAGGCATCTACCTCTACGACACCGAGGGCAATCGCTACATCGACGCGTCGGGCGGACCGATGGCGATGAACATAGCTCACGGCGATCGCAGAGTCGTCGAAGCAATCACTCGACAAGCCGAGAAGTACGCCTACTGTCACCCTGCGCTTTCAAATCAACCGCGCGCCGAGATCTGCGCAAAAATCGCAAAGCTTGCCCCGGGCAATCTCAACACGACTTATCTGTGCTCTGGCGGGTCCGAGGCTGTCGAGACCGCGATCAAGATCGCTCGCCAGTATCATCTTGCGAAGGGCAATGCTCAGAAGCACATTGTCATCGGCACATGGGACAGCTATCACGGGATGTCGTTGGGCGCACTGTCAGTCGCCGGCGGACCGGGCTTTCGCAAACCGTTTCTCCCGATGCTCGCCGACTGGCCTCACGTTCGACACTATCGCAATCCGAAGGAACGCCCCGAGGGAATGAGCGTTGCCGACTGGGGGCTTCAGTGCGCTCGCGAGTTGGAAGAGTTGATCTACTTCACCGGGCCCGAGCATATCTCGGCTTTCATAGCGACGCCGGTCGGCGCGGGCAAGGACTACGGCTTGATGCCGCCGCCCGAGTACTGGCAGGCGATCCGGGAAATATGCGACCGCTACGATGTGTTATTGATCGCCGACGAAGTAGTGACCGGTTTTGGCCGAACCGGCCGGTGGTTTGCGATGGAGCACTTCGGCGTGCAGGCAGACATCATGACGACGGCGAAAGGGATCTCGGGCCTCGTCGTTCCGATGGGCGCAGTGACGGTCAGCGATGAAGTGAACGAGCCGTTCGCCGCGGGTGAGACTTTCGTTCACGGCTTTACGAACATGGGTCACCCGCTGGCTTGCGCGGCGAGTCTGGCGGTGCTGGACATCATGGAGAAAGACAAGCTGGTCGAGAACAGCGCCGAGGTCGGAGCGCACTTGCACTCAAACGCTGAGCGGTTTTTAGCGCGCCGAACGATAGCCGAGACTCGCGGCAAAGGCTTATTGATGGTCTTGGAGTTGGTGCGCGACAAGGAGACGATGGAATGGTTCCCGCCGGAAGCCGCGGCCGACGAGAAGTTCCAGGCCCTTGGCTTAAAGAACGGGCTGGCGTTTTATTTGTCGTTGTACGGCCCTCGCCGCCCGGGAGCTTTGAAGCGAGGCATGCCGATTTTCATCGCGCCTCCGTTATGCATAACTCGCGAGCAGGTTGATGATTTGATGGACAGGTTGGATCAGACGTTGAATGAATGGGAATCGGCGATGGGGATCTAGCATCCGCATTGCCTAAGAGAAGCTTGGTGCGCCGCCCCGACAATCCAGAATATCGGTAGTTCAGAGGATTTCACTAGCAACCGGACTGTCGGGCGGAGTCAGGTCCCATTCGCTGGTTTCTAACATTGCCTTGGTATGAGAGAACGCTATCTCCAGTGCGCCTCTTAGCATTCTTGCGGAATCGAGGATTCCAGCCTCCACCAAATCTTCAACCTCCTTGGTAGCAACATTGAATCCGGTAGTGCTTTGATTCGAGTCATCCATCTTGACAAGAACTTGCGTCGAACTCACTCCTGCGGTACCGATTAGTGCGACCAGTGGAACTTCCAAGGCCTCGGCCACCACATGCATTCCCGCCGCTTCTGGTCCTTCTTCTGTTATGGAATCACGCACTGACTTACTTGCGAGATGCAGAGATATTCCACCTCCGGGCAACCAACCCTCTTCGATTGCTGACTTGCTTGAGTGCATTGCGCTTTGAATTCGGTATCTATTATCAATGAGTTCAACCTCCGTCATTCCCCCAATACGAATTGTTGCAACTCCACCCACAAGCTTTGTCAGACGGTCAACTACTTTCTCTCGCTCGAAATCTGAGTGGGCGTCATCAATTCTCGCGCGAAGGCTTTTAACGCGCGCCTCGATGGCAGATAACTCACCACCGCCTTCTACAATCGTCGTTTTCTCACTATCCACGACGACTCTTGAGGCGGTCCCTAGATCTGAGGTTTGAATGCTCTCAAGTCTGACGCCGAGATGCTCACTCACGAATTTTCCCCCAGTCAGGATAGCAATATCTTCGAGCATCGCTCGTTGTCGATCGCCCGTGCCGGGGGCCTTAACTGCAACGGCATTCAGCGTCCCTCGCATCTTGTTAACTACGAGAGTGGCAAGCGCTTCCCCTTCAACGTCTCCCGCAATGATGAGGAAAGTCTTTCCCTGCGCGGCTACCTGCTCCAACAGCGGCAACATTTCTCTGAACGAGTTAATTCTCTTGTCGGTTATCAGAACGAGAGGATTTTCCAATACAGCCGCGTTTGATTCAGCGTCCGTAATAAAGTAAGGAGACAAGTAACCCCGATCAAACTCCATGCCCTCAGTCACTTCAAGGAAAGTTTCGTTGGTCCTCGATTCATCGCTAGAGATCAGACCGTCGCTCCCCACCTTCTCCATTGCTTCGCAAATCAAACGACCAAAGTCATTATTCTGGGCAGCGGTCGAAGCGACTTGCGTTAATTCGACCGCTGTAACCTGTTTCGCGGACGTTTGGAGTTCACCAACGATCATATCCACGGCCGTCTTCATCCCGTGAATGACGTCCCTCGCTAGGTATCCTCGCTTAAGCGTTTCGTTGCCATTCTCTAGCATTGCTTGAGCCAAGAGAATCGCCGTCTTGGACCCATCGCCGGCGTAATTGAGAATATCTCGGGCCACGCGTCGCATTTCATTTATGCCGCGATCTTGAAGGGGATTCGCGGACTTCAGACCTCGCAAAATGTTGAAGCCTTCTTTGTACGTAATCGGCTCTCGGCCACCGACCGACGTGGATCGCCCCAGTCCAGCCGGACCGATGGCCTTTCCAATGACTCTCTTCACCTCAAGCGTTCCCTCAATAACAATGTCGCGAGGGTTTTCAACCGCAAGAAGGGATGAGATTGTCGCAGGCTCGCCAATCGCTCGTGTTTCGTAGGGCCACTGCAAATCTGTAAAACTCTCGCTCCCAGTCAGTACCGCTTCGATCGTCTTCTTTAGGTCATCGTGCAGCTTTTGAACCCAGTCTACTTCCTCGGTGTCATAAAGAATGAAGCGGCGGTGACGATAGTCGAACGGAACGTCTTCCTCGCGCCTTGTGATCAGTATGGTTGGGATGCCCAGCGCATGACAAAGCCCTAGCTCATAGTTGACATTCGGGTTCTTGTCTGTGACATCTGCAACAACGATACGCGCCTTCCAGATTAGACCCCAGATATCCTGAATGATCACCCCTATCCCATATACATCATCAGCTCGCATCGCTTCCAAACCCGCATCCACTGCTGCGGGCTTGATGATTTTTTCATAGCAGCCATCAAAAAAATCTTGAAACGGCATTAGAACAAAACAAAGCTTCTCATCAACGAAGGGGCGATAAACCATGGCGACCTTCCAAATTGACTTCGGGATAGTGTCATCTAGAGATGCACGTCTATTCAAATGAACCTTAAACTCGCTAGCGCCTTCGAGCAAGGCGGGCCCAGCTCTACTGCTTCAAATCGTCGACTGTCTGGCAAATTCAACCTCCGCTCGCACGCCAAAGCTCCAACGCGCGACTCTGGTTTCCACGCCTCGTTACAATCTTCTCAACAGTACTGGTAAACTCGCCGGGTGCCACGAAGAGGATTAGCGCGGATTAGAGAGAAGATTCGGCGACAGGAATACGACATGTCCGTGCACGCGATGGATGAGATGGCAGAGGACAATCTTGATATCATAGATATCGAGCACGCTGTGTTGAACGGTCATCTAGATAGAACTGAAAGGGACGACTCAAGGGGAGCGCGATACGTCATTGAGGGAGAGGCTGCAGATGAGCAAACTGCGGTAGGTGTCGTCGGGCGTTTTACAAGTACCGGACGCTACCTCATAATCACGGTCTACGCGATGACCGAGCGCGAGGCATAGGTTATGTACGACTACAAATGTGAGTATTGCGAAGGAACTGTCCGGCCTAAGAAGGTCAAGCGCGAGGCGTTCAAACATAAGACCGGCTTCGTAATTCTCGAAGACATCGTGATCGGGGTCTGCGACCTATGCGGCACTCGATACTACTCTGCCGACATACTTCATGCCGTAAACGATATTGCAACGGGAATGAGACCGTTTGAAAAAACCGAAGAAATCCCGGTTGCCCACCTGTCACAAGCCTGAACCTATCCTATGAATTTCTCTGACGAATCCCTATTCGAGGTAGGACCGTCAGAGAAGCTTCAGTTGATCCCGGCTTTGGCGAATTTTCTGCCCGACTTTTCTTGTGTCCTGCTAAAACCGTGTATATCATAGCCGCACTCAGGAGGAAGGATTCTATGAAACGAATAGCGGTGTTGGCGGGTCTATTGTTGGTCGGAGCGGTCTCCATGATCGCCGCGCAGCAACAGCAACAACAAAGGCCGCCTGCCCCTCTCGAGATGCAAAAGGTCAAAGACAACCTGTATCTCATCACGGGCGGCGGCGGGAATACTGCAGCTTTTGTTACCGACAAAGGAGTGGTGGTTGTCGATACAAAGTTGCCGGGGTTTGGACCGCAGATTCTGGAGAAGATCAAATCAGTAACCGACAAGCCTGTGATGATGGTCATCAACACACACACTCACGGCGATCACGTCGGGAGCAACAATGCGTTCACCGGAAACGTCGAGTTCGTCGCCCAGGAGAACTGCAAGGCGAGCATGGAAAAGATGCCGGCGTTTCAAAGCGAGGACGGCAAGAAGTTTCTTCCGGGCCGGACTTATAAAGACAAGCTCAGTCTGCTGAAGGGCAAAGACAAGATCGACCTCTACTATTTCGGGCGAGGACACACCGGCGGCGATAGCTTCGTCGTGTTTCCCGCTTTGAAGCTGATGCACGCCGGCGATATGTTTGCCTTCTCGAAGGCCTTGCCGATCATCGACATCGGCAACGGCGGCAGCGGGCTGGACTATCCGAAGTCCTTGATGAAGGCGGCTGCGGGAATCAAAGGCGTCGAGAGCGTCATCCCCGGTCATAGCCCAGTCACCACCTTTGCGGAGTTCAAAGAGTACGGCGAGTTCATGCAGGCATTCGTCGCGGCTGTCGAACAGGCCAAGAAAGACGGCAAGACCGCCGAGCAAGCCGCAACAGATTTGAAGCTGCCGGATAAATTCAAGAGCTTCAACATGGGTCGCGCGAAAGCTGGCGTGAATGCGATCTACGGGGAGCTGAAGTAAGTTCCGGGTTCAGAGTTCAGAGTTCAGCGTTCAGGGTTCAGAGTTCCGGGTTCAGGGTTCAGAGTTCAGGGTTCAGAGTTCAGGGTTCAGAGTTCAGGGTTCAGAGTTCAGAGTTCAGGGTTCAGAGTTCAAGCTTTAGCTTGCGCACGTAAATCAGCAGCCTGAAGGCTGAACTCTAAACTTCCAAACTCTGAACCCTGAACCCTGAACCCTGAACTCTGAACTCTGAACCTAACCCCTACCGCCTTTGGCTATAACCAAAGTCACAGAGTGTTCTTCCGGTTAGAATTACGCACTCAAACAACCCGTCACCCGCTTCGCGGGTTTGTGCCGCCTTCTCGACATAGCTCCCCGGGTTCGCGGACTCACCCGTGGCTACGCGCCGTCACCCGCCTCGCGGGTTTATTGATTCTCGGATTCTTTGCTCCCGCCGTTCACGCTCATCCTATCCCATTTAGCTACCTCGATCTTCGTCTCGATCAAGGACGCATCGAAGGGACCCTCACCGCGCATATCGTAGACCTCGTGCACGATCTGAATGTCGAGCGGCCCGAGTCGTTGCTCGATCCGCAGTTCGCAGAATCCAATCGGCAAGCCATCCGGGAGCTTGTGAAGTCGCGGCTCCTTTTGACTGAGGACGGCACGCCGATGGACGTCGAGGTGTTGCGCATCGAGCCGCTCTCAGATCGGCAAGCGCTGTCGATCCAGCTACGGATCGAGACGGCGGCCGAAGCCAGGCCCGGCGCGATCAGGATTCATTGCGCGCTCTTTCCTTATGATCCGCAACACCAAACTTTCCTCAACGTGTATGAAGAGGAGAGTCTGGTTCATCAGGAGATCTTTACCCAAGACCATCAGATGTTCGTGTATCGCACTGGCGGCAGTCAGACCAGGATGTCGGTCATCAAGGAGTTCATTCCGGCGGGTATCTATCACATCTTCACCGGGCCCGATCACGTGCTCTTCATCGTCGGGTTGCTGTTGATGGGCGGCACCCTGGTTCGGCTACTGAGCATCGTAACCGCGTTCACGATTGCGCATAGCATTACACTTTCGCTGGCCGCGTTGAGCATAATCAATCCCTCGCCGCGAGTGATTGAGCCGGCTATCGCACTCAGCATCATTTATGTCGGTATCGACAATCTAATGGTTGGAAAAACGGGTCGAGATGTGCGCGCGTGGATAGCATTCTTCTTTGGGTTCGTGCATGGGTTTGGCTTTGCCGGCGTGTTGCGAGAGTTCGGCCTCCCGCGCGAAGCGCTCGGATGGTCGCTCTTCTCGTTCAACTTCGGCGTCGAGATCGGCCAGGCATGCATCGTCGTGGTCGCCGCGTTTGTGTTAGCTGCGATTCGCAAACAAAGTGAAGCCGCCAGTCGACGAGTCTTAATAGGGGGCTCGGTCTGCGTGAGTCTGGCGGGAACTTACTGGTTTATTCAACGGGTGTTCTTGGTCTGACCATCGCTCTACGGTTTGATTAGCTGTTGCTTGCCTGCCTTGTCCGCCAACTTCAACATGCTGTCCGTGCCTTGTGCCTGCAACAAGGCCTGCACTGTGTCGGTCTCGCCAATCAATCCCAGTCCGGCGCCTTCTACTGACGCTCCGAGTTTTACCTCGGGCCGGCCTTTGGAGTCGATCAATCGAAACATAACTGTTTCAGGGTAACCAACCTTGCCGTCAGGCCATTTGTAGTTTGGGTCGCCCTGGTGAATTTTAATGCTCGCTCGTACTCGTCCCTGATCGTCGACGATCTCGAGAGAACTGCCACGCAGCACCGGCGCCGGGCTTCCGGGATCCGTGCTGCGCGCATCAACCCGATGGAGCTGTGCAAGAAGAAATATCGTAAGCCCGAGATTGATAACTGAGAGGACGATGAAAATGCGTTGAGTCTTCATATTCTTCTTCTCCCTTAGCCAAGTGTTTTTGCTTTGACGCGCGGGCACGCCGAAATCTTCCATTGATTCAAAACGTTTGACAACCGCGGCGCCGTTGTGAGGAAACCCGGAGCCTTCATAGTCGGGTGTTCAGAGTACCGACTTTAGTCGGGCAGTGCCTCGTGATTTCGACGCTTCGATTTATCAAGGCACTGCTCGACTTAAGTCGGTACTCTGAACGCTCGCATGAACGCGGGGAGCGGGATCGGTTTGTTGTTGCTTATGTTGCGGCATAAGCGTTGCAGAAAGGTCTAGAGTCGGCTCGCTTGCGACGGAACTACCGTGTAGATCAGCCAATTAGGAACTCGATTTGGCCAGGACTGTCGCCTCTGATGACTTGCTTCGTACGAAGGCCGTACACTAAACATCAAGGCTTGCATCGCGAGCAAGGCCGGCCGATCTACCAAACAGGACGGCCTGGTCCGGAGGGAACAACACTATGAAACTCAGAAAGACATTTACAACACTACTCCTATTTTTCGTACTCGTTGCGCCCGGGCTCAATCCACCAGTTCTCGGTGAATCGAAGGCACAGGAGAACAAGGCACAGGAAAACAAGGCACAGGAAAAGTCGAAGCAGAACAAAGCCGAGAAAGAAAAGCCTCGCGTCGTGACCGGCAGCGAAGGTCATCCGGTGCTGTGGAACGAGCCGGCTGATATCGAAAGCCTGGACCTGTTTTACGGTTCCGGTGGAAGCGAAGGCGCTCCGGACCCAGGCGGTCGATTCACGTACGTTGGCGACGACTCCAAGGGCACGCAGAAAAAGATCTATGTGAAGGATGACAAGGACCGCGAGTGGACGGTGAAATTTGGATCCGAAGCAAGGCCGGAGACAGCAGCCTCCCGCTTTGTATGGGCGATGGGTTATCACGTTGATGAGGATTACTTCGTCGAGAGAGCTCGTGTAGACGGAATGCATGGAGGCGAAGCGCGGAATGTCAGGTTCGAACGCCGCCACGATGGCTTGAAGGGCGTCGGACTGTGGACGTGGGACGACAATCCCTTTGCCGGTACGCGTGAACTCGAGGGTCTGAAGGTGCTGATGATTGTGATGAACAATTGGGATTTGAAAGTCACCAACAATAAAGTCGTGCGCCCGACGAAGAAGAGCGGTGAAGATACTGACGAGAGAATCTACTATGTGGGGGACCTGGGAGCGACTTTCGGTAAGACCGGCTCGCTCGCGCATGAGCTACATCTCCCGGGCGACCCTCCGGCGGGGACTAAGGACAAGCCAGGCCAATTCGCGCGGCAGGATTTTGTTGAAGGCGTTCGAGACGGCATGGTCCGCTTCCACTACAAAGGCAAAGATCCCGGTGTGCTGAAGGGGATTCGAGTGGAGAACGCGAAATGGATGGGCGATATGCTGGCTCGACTCTCTGAGAAACAGCTTACTGATGCGTTCCGCGCGGGCGGATACGATCGCTCGGAAATATCGACGCTGGTTCGGGCAATGCAGGAACGAATTCGAGAGCTGCAGAGCCTCAGGTGAGAATGATTACGAACATGAATCGCGCTGAAACGTGTAAGGGCGGCCCTCCGTGGCCGCCCCTCATCGCGGCGATATGTTTTGGATAGTCGACGGAGGGGCGGCCACGGAGGGCCGCCCCTACATGGTTGTGCCTGAGTACTAGTTCAATGATTCGATCTGAATGCGGCTACCGGTGAGAGTTCCGGTGTCAGTGAAAATCAGGTTGCCGGCGGGGTCGGACACGTCGACTCTGAAAGGGCCGCTCCACTTTATTTGATTGGCGTCGATTTGCAGCGTTCCGACTACCTTTATGGAACCGCTGAATTCTCCGGTTGCGCTGCCGATGAGGGCGACGAAGGTGTAAGCCACCTGATTCGTTTCGGTGGCAGTCCAGCTTCCGTGCCCGGCGGTTTCAAACGCGCTGGGTTCGTTAGCAATGATGCTGCCGTCCGACGTAAAGGTGATCAGCGCTTTGAACTGGCCCTGCGCCGGAGTTTCGCCGGCCGCCTCCCACGAGCCCGGCAACGCCTTGGTTATTTTCGCCTGAGCTTTGAAATTGCTTGTCATTGATTGAGAGGCTGCCGTTATTGCCAGAGCCGCAATTGTGAGGACCAGCGCGAAGTTGATGACTACTGTTTTCTTGATCATTGTTCGGTTTCTCCCTAAATAGTTAATCTCAGCCGCCTTTCAAAACTTGAAAAACAACTTGCCCCGACTATAATCAGATCGCACTTCTGAGTAATGACAATCCAGTGACAAAGAAGTGATATTCACTGATATTCACGAAGTCGGTTGATGGAACGCCCTTGGCCCACAAAATAACCAACGCCCCTCGCTATGAGTTCGATGATGTCGTGGTTGACAGCGATGGGTTTCGCGTCTTGAAGGGCGGTGAAGCCAGACCGCTGACTCCCCGCGCGTTCGATGTCTTACTTTTTCTAATCGAGCAACGGAATCGCGTAGTTGAAAAGCGCGAGTTATTCGATCAGTTCTGGAGCGGGTCTTTTGTAACCGACAATGCCTTGACGCGAGTGATAAAGGAGATTCGGCAGGCAATCGGAGATGATGCAAATGCGCCGCGCTACATCGAGACTATTCCGAAGCGAGGCTATAGGTTTATCGGTCAAACCCTGGCGGCGGCAAGTCACTCGTTGAGAGCAGCCGCTAATTCGATTGCAGTCATGCCGCTCATAAACGCCGGCGCAAGTCCTGATTCTGAATACCTCAGCGATGGAATTACGGCGAGCATAATCAATATTCTCTCCCAACTATCAACGGTGCGCGTGCTGGCCCGAAGCACCGTGTTCAGCTACAAAGGACGGCAGGACGTTGCTCCTCAGGTTATCGGCAAGGAACTCAACGTCAGCACTGTGTTGACCGGAAAAGTCGCTCAGATGAGTGACAAGCTCGTGATAAGCGCGGAGCTGGTCAACACCGCGGATGGCACACAACGGTGGGGCCAACAATACACTCGCGAGTTGTCCGATGTTCTGGATATTCAGGAGGAGATTTCTCGGGAGATTTCAGAAAATCTTCAACTCAAACTCTCCAACAAAGAGCATGAGCAGTTGGAGAGGCGTGACACCGGAGACGCGGAGGCCTATCGCCTCTATCTCAAAGGCTACTATTCTCTCTACAAGTTCACACCTGAAGGCTTGACCAGGAGCTTCGACTATTTCAATCAGGCGATCGAGAAAGATCCAAACTATGCGTTGGCTTACGCAGGTTTGGTGGAAGCCTACTTTAATCTGTCATTCATCTTGTCTCCCGCCGAGGTGTGGACAAAAGCAAAAGAAGCGGCGTTGAAGGCTCTGCAACTGGACGGACTCCTGGCCGAGGCACATTACGCGATGGCGCTGGTTAGTCTCTGTTACGACCGGGATCTGCGAACGGCCGAAAGAGAGTTCAAGCGCGCGATAGAGCTAAAGCCAAACTATTCTCTTGCGCATGACTGGTACGGGCTTTTCGTTTTGGGAATATGCGGGCGCTTTGATGAGGCCTTTGCTGAACTGAGAAAGGCTCAGGAGCTCGATCCGCTTTCGCTGGCCATCAATACCGACTTTGCGACGTGCCTGTATTGGTCCGGGCAGTACGCGCAGGCAATCGAACAATTCAAAAAGGTCTTCGAGCTTGAAAGCAATTTCTATGTAGCGCATATCTTTCTCGGACTCGCTTACGTGAGAATCGGTCACCTTCCGGAAGCGATAGACGAATTCAAGATGGCGCAGGCACAGTCGAACAATCCGCTGACTTCCGGCTTTCTCGGGTACGGTCTCGCAATGGCAGGGAAGGAACACGAGGCGCGGCATATCCTCGATGAGCTCGAACAACAAGCGCTCAGCAACTACGTACCACCGGATTCGCTGGCTGTAATCTACATAGGGCTGGGGGAAAAAGAGCAGGCATTCGAATGGATGCGCAAAGCCTGTGATAAGCGGACGATTGTATCCCTCACAATGCGAGTCGATCCGGTATTTGAACCACTCCGCGGCGATCGCGAGTTCAACGACTTATTGCACAGAGCAGGTCTCGAGCTATGAGCTTCCTGAAAGATCTGGTTACTGGAAGGAAAGCTGTGTCCGGGTGTGATCAATAGTGGGACTTGGGCCGGGAGCAGCCCGTGACTCTTCGGCGGAGGAAGTGTCCTGCGAATTCCCTGGAAGTCGGAGTAGGGACGCGCATTGCTGCGCGCCCCCTCCACAGATCCGGACGTGCGGAGTTACCGCATCCGGCTCCTATCTTAGGTCGTAACCGCAAGCCGTCCG
>Ga0134124_10002622_pt1 | contig 14520 bp, 22 predicted proteins | sample KB304_FD_96880 | JGI IMG/M metagenome (GOLD analysis project Ga0134124, IMG submission 96880) | Terrestrial soil microbial communities without Nitrogen fertilizer from Kellogg Biological Station, Michigan, USA - KB3-0-4 | ecosystem: Environmental > Terrestrial > Soil > Unclassified ... | reverse complement strand
GATCCGAGTTCGCCCTGGCGGGCGCCGAGCGCTCCCTGCTTCGCGCCGAGCCGACCCTGCTGCGCGCCGAGCTCGCCCTGGATGGCGCCGAGCTTGCCCTGGCGTTCGCCCAGTTCCTGGATCGGGGCGAGGATCTCGGCGGCCTCTTCGTACGTGAGCCGGGCGTGCGAGCGCATCACACCGTCGAAGAAGCGCGAGCGCGTGACCTCGCCGCGCGGCGTGACGGTCATCTCGCAGACGAAGCAGAGACGATCGACGTTCGGGTTCAGCGAGCAGAGCCCGTTCGAGAGCTCCTCGGGCAGCATCGGGATCACGCGATCGGGAAAGTAAACCGACGTGCCGCGTAGCCGCGCCTCGCGATCGAGCGGCGTGTCGGGCTGCACGTAGTGGCTGACGTCGGCGATCGCGACGAGCAAGCGCCACCCGTGCGCGTTCGGCTCGGCGAACACCGCATCGTCGAAGTCGCGCGCATCGATGCCGTCGATCGTCACGAGCGGCAAACCGCGCACGTCCTCGCGGCCTCGCTTCGAGCTCTCTTGCACTTCGTGCGGCAGCGCACGCGCTTCCGCGAGCGCCGCGTCTGGCCAGTCGTGTGGGATGCCGTGCGCGAGCATCGCGACCTCGGTCTCGATGCCTGGATCGTCGCCGCGGCCGACGATCTCGACGACGCGGCCGACCGCGTGCTTGTCCTTTTTCGGGTACTCGAGCACCTCGACGCGCACGATGTCGCCGGGCGTGGCGCCGAGATTCTCGTCGCGCGCGATCAGCACGTCGGTGCGCTCGTCGCCGTCCTCGAGCACCCAGTCGATGCCGCGCTCGCGGCGGAAACGGCCGACGATCGTGCTCTTGCCCCGCGCGAGGATCTCGACGAGATGTCCCTCGCGGCCCCGCGGCGTCTCGCTCGTGCGCACGGCGATGCGGTCGCCGTCCCAAAGACTGCGCATCTCGCGCGCCGAGAGGTAGATGTCGTCGTCGCCGTCGTCGGGCGTGAGGAAGCCGAAACCGTCGCGGTGCGCCTGAACGATGCCGGTGACGAGGTCGAGGTGCCGCACGAGGCAGTACTCGCGCTTGCGGTTGAGCAAGAGCTGGCCGTCGCGGACCATCGCGCGCATCCGCGTCTCGAGCGCGCGGCGATGCTGCTCCGTGCCGATCTCGAATCGGGGGGCGATCGCTTCGAGCGTGAGCGGCCGGCCAGCCTGCTCCATCATCCGCGAGATCTCGTCGCGGCTCGGGATCTGGTGCTCGTAGCGGCGTTCTTGCTCGGCGTCGTCGCGGTCGCGCGGCGGGCGCGTCATGACCGGCGGCCCCTACGCTTGGGGCGAAATCGAATTTGAATCACGCGCGCATCTTATACGATGTTGGTTTGACACCCCTGGGTCGGGTCAGTACATTCGTGCGCCTCTCGCCCCGATGCCCAGGTGGCGGAATTGGTAGACGCGCTGGTTTCAGGTGCCAGTGGTAGAGATACCGTGGAGGTTCAAGTCCTCTCCTGGGCACCATGGGTTACATCCAGCGCCCCGCCTTGCATCCAGAGCCGGACGCCGTCGATCTCGGCGATGATGTGCTCACCTTCCTCGATCGCTTTGACGCTCTCAATGAGACCCTGAGCCTCGATGCGCACGCGCTCGCCAGAGGGGTTACAGTGCCCTTAACGCACTCGGCGTCGAGAGCAGCCTGTTTGCGCGAGCGCGCGGCACGCACGCTCGACGAGCTCGAGGTCGGTCGCTTCGAAAGTGATCGTCACTTTCGGCACCTCGCAATAGTGGCTTAATGGTCGCTCAGCAGTGCAAGAGGGGCGGACTGCTGTACATCCGCGCAATCGCGAGAAACGGCTTTCTACTTCTTTCCGTAGCCGGCCGTTGTCGACGTCGAGGTCGGTGACGCCGAGCAAGAGCGGGTCCGATGCTAGCGTCTCAGCGCAGCCACTCGACGAACTCAGCGCCAAGACTAGTCGAGAACCCGACGATGCCCACCGCGACAGCTGTCGCGAAGAACATCGCGATGCCGAACAGCGTGGCAGGGTGAACGCGTTTGCGCGTCGCAACGTCGTACACCACGAGAGCGAGCATGCACGCAATCGGGAACACAAGGCCGGACCCCGGCAACCAAGGCTCCAGCGCACGACCGATCGGTCGAGCTGTGGAGAAGGCCGGGCCGACGATCACAGTGGCCGCAAGCAACATCAATCGCTTGTGCGCCGCCGCGTTGCGCCTCAGATACACGCCGCCCGCCACGTATGCCACGAACCCCACGAGAGCCGCCGTGTCGCCGAGCACGATGCCCAAGCTCACCTCAGCGGGCAGACCCAAGATTGTGGCCCTCGGCACCGAACGCACGATGGTGACGACGCTCGCAACCACCACGGCGACAGCGAGCCCGACACCGATCACACCGAGCCGGCGGTGCAGATCGACGCGATGCGCGGCCACGAGCGTCGTTTGAACGATGAACAATAGGTACCACGCGCTCAACACGCTCCCGTGGATGACGAGGTGCACGGGGAACGGGCCGCCGAGATAGTCCTTGGCACCTGACCATGGCCGCAGGAAGAACGTCGGCCCGAATCCCACGGCGACGGGAAGGAACAGAACGATTGCCATGACGAGGAAGAACCGGCTGCGGTGCGAAACGGCGGCGGCTGCGGTTGCATCCACCGTCATGCTGGCGACCGAGTTCGACATGCCCCTAACCTCCCGGGACGCTATCGGCGCTGGCTGGACGCGGCGCGGCGAGTGAGAGACCCGGCGATGAACGCGCACGCGCGTCGCGGAGCATATGGCATCCGCTCCGGCGTCGCTAGCACCGCGCGAGCACGCCGGAATGCGCGCGCAGAAGTTCGGCGAGCCGCTGTCAGGTCCTAACAGGTGCGCTCACGCTCGCGACGGTCTCGCGGGCGCGAATCGCGCAGACGCAGCTACGCTATGCACCGCGCGTGGACGAGAAGCGCGACGGTCGCTGTATTTGCAACTTTCGAATATAAAGCGCCGGCACTGAGGCTGGTACGCGAAGTGTCAACAGCGCGACTGGACTAGCGACGCAGCGGCTCGGGTCCGGCCTTAGCCCGCCGTATGCTCGCGACGATCGTCGCAGTAGACGGAACAGACTCCGGGGTGCGGCAACACATGTTGTCTGCAGGCCCGCTGCCGTTGACGTCCTGTCCGTCGACGAGGATGGTCGGCGACGGCCAGACCCGCACGTGTTGTGTTGCAGCTGAATCCAGAATGCCGACTTCCTGATAGGTCAGAATGCCGAACTCCGCTAAGGCCTTCTGCAACGATGCTCGGGCGGCAGGCGCCAGCGGGCACCCCTTGAAGGTCAACAGCTGGATGGTTGGATTGGCCATCTTCTGTGCTCTGAATGCGTCAATACTCGCTTTCTCGACCGCCGCGACAAACTCACCGCGCGGGAACGACTGGCAGATCCGGAAGAGCAACGCCGCAGCGTCGGAGCGAAGCTCCGCTTCCAGCGTAGGGCCGCCGATTTTGTCGTCGAGAGATGCGGGCACGCTCGACGGAATCGCCGAACCGAACGCGTCCTTTATTTTGAGCTCGGCTGTGCGGTCGACGGCATCGGCCTTGCGAACTGCGGCAAGCGCCTCGTCGAGAACGCCGCGATAGAGCTTGGCAAGCGCGTGAGCTCCGATGGTCATAGCTGAAGGCGTGACGTCGGCGACACACTACAACACTACCGCACGACAGGGCGGATGGAAAATCTCACTGCACGAAAAAAAGAAGCCCCGCCGAAGCGGCGTCTCTATTACTGCGGGTGCTCGGGCTCGCGTTTGGCGGGAGGCGTGCGGCACGGGGCCTGAAAAAAGAAACTCTGCCGCTACCGGGTCGCTGGCTCACTTCTGAATAACCGTCACAAGCGCGCGCATAACCTTGTTCTCGTCGAGCTTGTCGTCGCAATCGCCGCACAGATGAAATTCGGCGACGTGCTCCACGGTACCGTGGTTATCGCTGATTTCGAGAAAGCCGCGATTTAGCATGAGAGTGCGCCAGCCGCTTTTGTGCTTTGCCGTCGTGCGTGTCGCGCAGCCGTCGCAGATTAGTTCGTATGCCGGTGCCGAAGCGTTGGCAGGTGCTGCGGCACCCAGGCGCCGGCTTGCCATCGTCATATTCGGTCCCTCATTTCGCTCGCCCTGGCATCCGCTTCCGTTGCGGCCGGGTCCGCGTCGCCGACCCGTCCCCACCCTAAAAAGAACCCGCCGAAGCGGGTCTGAAATCTTTGGGGGGTTGCACCCTTTATAGGGAGGGTGCTGCGTTGGATCTTATTCCTCTGTCGTGGAGTGCTCCGTTCGGTATCGCACACGATCAGCGGCGCGATCCCCACGCCCCAATCATGGCCGCCCCGAGATAGACCTCGAGCCGGAAGTTGTCGTAACCTTTTCCGACATCGGGAGAACATCGGCAGGAAGACCGATGGACCAGAAACGCCAAGCGGCGGACGTAGACAACTGGGTCTCTTGCGGTAGGAATCTTCCTCGCGACGGCCAGGAGGTTCTCGTTAAGGGTCGCTATGTCCTCACGCCACGACGAGTGACGTTCTGTAAGCACCCTGCACCTCGTTGGGAAGAGGGCAAGATCGCCTACCAGCTCGAGTATTTCGAACAGTGGGCGGCGCTGCCCGACAAGCCGAGCTAACCTCGCGCGCGCCTCGCCGGTCTTCGGTGCATGCTGCGTAGATACGCCAGCGCAGACAGTTGCTCGAGCGACGGCACGTAGCCGTCTACGATTTCTTCAAACAGATTCATGGCTTCTGAAACATTGCCCGCTCTGAGCTTGCGCTCGGCCTTGGCAAGTAGCGCCCTTGGTGATCGCACGTCGGATTTCCGTTTGCTTCGCTGTGGTCAGAAATGCAGGAAGCATGCCCAGGAAGTGAAACCCCGCCGAAAGCGGGGTCTCTGGGGAGAGCACTGAGAAGGCGACCGAGCCCTTACTTGTGCTCGTTCTTCTCTTGCTTCTTCGTCTCCTTGGTTTCCGGCGTAATGGCACCAGTCTGGGCGTCGACGTCCAGGGCCACCCGTTTGCCATCTCTGGTTGTCGCCATGGCATCGAAATGATCGCCTTCTTTCTTGACGTTTTCGACCTTGGTGTAGCCGGCCGCTTCTAGTCTGCTTTTGACCTGAGCTGCAGTCAGATCTGCAGCGGCCGCAATGCCGATTGCCGAGAAAGCGACACTGGCGACGATTAGCTTCAGATAGTCCTTCATGGCTTTTCCTCCTTACACCGTGGAACGACATTCGATGCAAGAGGTGTACCGGCACCCCTGGCGCCGAACGTTGTACTGGCCATTCACCAAGGTGATAGGCGAAAGAGGACTAAGGCTTATTGCGCGTGCTCTGGCTCGAGCTGGTCAGGCGGCTACCACGTAAACCTTCTCGCCCTCCTCGATCACGGGCACGTCGCCGAGCAGCTCGAGCACTTGAGCAGGCCAGACAACAAGTAGCGCGCGGGCTTGCCGCCCTTCACGCTGACGCTGTGCCGCGCGGCCTCAAGTCGCTTCGCGACGCGGGCCCAGAGATCGTCCGAGACGATGCGAAGAGACTCGTCATGGTGGACGACGTGCTCGCTCGCGAGCCGGAGCTTCTGCGTGCGTCGGCCGGTGCCGGGTCGCTTCTTCCCCTTCGACTTGTTCCACGTGTGATCGCCTCGAAAGATCGGGTTGCGCAAGAGGCCGCCGCCCTTCGAGTGCGAGCCCGTGAGCGTGGTCGAGGTCCATCCGTTCGCCCTCGAGACTCTCGAGCTGTTGGGATTCGCGCTTCGCGTGAGCGAGTGAGCGATGCGAGCGAGCAGCCGTCTGCCGTGAGCCCGATGGAGGCAGCCACCCCGTGCCAAAGGTCGCGAGCGCATCGAGCACCTCGGCGTCGTCCGCGCGCGCGAGGACACGTCCAGGGGGGGCCGCGCGGTCCGCGCGTTCGAGCGAGTGAAAACCGGGTTCACGCACCAGTACGTGCCGAGCGCGGATGGCACGGTTGAGTTAGTACCGATGGTGGCGCGCCTCGCCGAGGCGCGCGCGGAGCTACGGACACGCGAGAGCGCGAACGCGTGATCGGCCGTACTCGGCATGCGACGCAACGAACAAAGACGCCGGTACTAAGCCGGCGCATCAAGTGTCAGACGGACGTCTTGTATTGGTTATCCGTCAGCTCTTGCGCTTACGCTTTCGCTGACCATCCGCCGAACCCCCGCAGCCGTTCCGACATATCCACGATTCGGTGATGATTCGGCCGTCGCGCTGCTCCGCGGAATAGCGAGCGCCGCAGAAGCGGCACTCCAGTAGGCCCGTCTGCCGATCGAGCAGCCGCATCGTGTGTGTCGGAGGAACCTGGGCTGGAAGCGCGTTCACGCCCGAGCCTTCCGCGCAGCGCGCAGAGCGCAGAATTGATCCGCGATCTGCTCAAGCTCGAACGCGCCGTCGACGATCGCTTGCTTGATCGTTGCGTTGCGTTCCGAGTACGACTCTCGCCAATAGCGCGCCGCGACCTCTCGGCAAGCGTGCTCGACTATGCGAAGCTGGTCCGTCGACAGGTCAACCGGTGCGTCCATGGCGGGCAGTCTCACAGAAGGAGACAGAGCCATCTGTTTCGGGTTGTACTTGCTTTGCGGAAACTACGTAACCTCGCGGAGGCGGAAGCGAGATCACGCCGAAAGTCACTACCCGAATACGACTGCATGCATGATGCGCCCGGGCATGAACGCAAGAGCTCCAGCGACACCGATACCGCTTATGAATAGTCCCATCATCGTGGCGCGATGCAGCTTGAATCGGCGGGTGCGCAGAGCGAACAGCGTTAGGCACACGTTGACGAATACAACCGGGACAAACAGATGAATGGGCGTAAACCCGTGAAAGCTTGGCATCCCTGGAAGACCTGACGCAGGGATAAACAGCGCCGAGATCGCGGCGGCTACCATCAGCCCGATATAGACCGAGCCGAGCTTGCGATGGAGTGGCCAACCCTTAGTGCTCAAGAAGATCTGCCACGCGCCTAAGAAAAACGCCGGAACGACGGTTGCGACATGGATCTGCGTAGCCAGTGACGCGTTGAGCAACGGGTCGAAGTTCATCGTACGGCTCTCTTTCACTCCTCCTAGCGTTTGATCGCACCATGGCTTGGGCTTTCGTGTCCGTACGTCGTCGAACAGAGCGTCGGTAGATGCCAGATAGCCATATCGTCACTAGAGACTCTCGCTCCCTGGGATCACTCCCTCGCCTTGGCCGCCTCCGCGACCGCCGCCACGAACGCGCCGTGAGGCAGTGGCAGCGACAAGCAAATACGAACGAGCAACCGAGCGGCGTCGGCACGAAGCTCCGCCGGCAGACTAGGGCTCGCGGCCTTGTCGGCAAGGTACGAAGGCACCCGCGTCGGGATCGAGGCGCCGAACGCGTCGCTTATCTTCGCCTCAGCTGCGAGGTCGCCGCCGACCGTGTCGCGTGCCGCAGCGAGCGACTCGTCGAGGACATTGCGATAGAGCCTCGCAATGGCGAGAGAGTTGACGTTCATTCGTCAGCGTACTCGTTGCGGATCGAGCGCGGTGAATTACTTCGCGCTGTTCACGAGCCGGATCTCTGCCGTGCGCTGCGTGCAGCGCCTACACGTGACGCAGCGCTTGAGGTCGTCGAGCAGTAGACCGGGGCCGTACTGCATCCGGAGCTTCACGAGGTTGAGCTTCCCGGAGCGTCGGCACGAGTCGCAAAACGCGTAGATCGCGCAGCCGGGGGCGAGTTCGCCGATGGTGTCGACGCGGATCTCGGGCACGCGCGGATCGTGGCGCGAGCGAGCGAGCAGCGTCCAACCAGTAGTCGAGGGGTGGTGACTACTGTATGTCGGCGGTTCGTGCAGAAACGCGTCGCGCCGCGCGTCGCCGTTAGCGTACTCCGGGCACAGCTATCGGGAGCCCGGCGCGAATCATCTCCTCGAACACTCGCCGATCCTCATGCACCACCCTGTGGACGAGAAACGTCTCGCGGAAAGTCGCGATGAATGCGCCGAACTGTTCGCCGATGCCGAAGGCGTACTCAAACTGGCCCGACACCTCGAGTCGCCCCTGGCGCAGCGTCCGAGGGTTCGACCTCTCCTGGGCACCAGATGCCGCGCGACAGCCTTCGAAGACGGGTCCGAGCACAGTCTCGAATTGCGAGCCCCGGGCTAGTCGTTGACGTAGTGGCGCACGACGACGCGAGACGGATCTTCGAACGCGCCGTTTACCACTCGGGGACGGAACCGCCCTCGATTGACGAGATCCTGCACACGTGCCCGAGCGACCTCCGTAGCGTTCGTAGATGAATCGAGGAACTCGACCGACTTGCCTCTTCCGTACTTCGTGATCTCGAAGGCAATGTCGATGTATCCGGAGGAGTCCGGCGCCTCGCTCGACACCAGTCGATCGGGTGAGAACGCCGGGAGCACGACGGGCACATCCGGCGAAAACATCTCGTCGATCAACGATTGCTCCAGTCCCTCTCGCTGAAGCCGCTCATACAGAGCTTCGTAGGCTTGAAACGCCGCCTCGTTCTTCTTGCGGCCACCCGCGAACAGAAGATCCCAGTCGGCTATTTGAAGCAGGGCGTTCATCTGGACCGGCAACGGCGCCGAGCACTTGATGTGCCGTTCATAGAGGGCCCGGAGCATTCCCCTACCCTGACTCTCCGTGCCGTAGTCGTTGCGAGCCGCATACGAGGCACGCAGCACGGCCATGTAGACCTCTGGAAGCTTATCGGAGCACTGGCCTTCGGAGAGCCTGACCATGTCCATCACGTCGTAGTAGTAGAGCTCCGCTTCGTGATAGAGCCCCTGCTTTACACTCCAACTGGACCCTGAACTGCAACTCGGGGCGGGCGTCTCGATCGCTGCGTCGCGACGCGGCCAACCCGCGTAATAGCAGCCGAGCTTGATCTGCGGTGGAAATTCTCCCGCCCCGTATCGTTCCAGGACGTCGACCCGCTTGTCGGCGATCTCTCGGAGCATCGGAGCCGCAGCCGGACCAGGATTTCGGCGAATCATGCCGAGCAGCTCCTGCTCGAGCTCCCACGCCGCTGCAGCATTGCCCCTTGCTTGTTCGATCTGAACCAACTGCCGCAGCAGCGGTGCTTCTTTGAAGGAAGAAAGACCGTAGTTGACCCGGACGAGGTGCCTTGCGCGCTCGAACGCCGCGATGGCGAGCTCGACGTCTCCTTGCTCGCGGAAGCTTAAGCCCGCCCTCATCAACGGCTCGATCAGGTCAGGGGAATCCTGCGACGACTGGATCTCGTCAATCTGCTGAGCGCCCGAGAGCGCGTCGTTGGTCCGCGACGAAGACGCAGGCTGAGGAAACGCGGCGTGCGCCGCAGCAAGAGCCGCAAGCAGAACGCTCAGGTAGATCCCTCGTTTCAAGACAGCCGATCGAACCTCACCACATGAAAAACGGCTACATAACCGGCTACTTGAGCCCGAGCTTCTCACACTTCACGGCAGTGAGACAGCCTCAATCCGCGCGTCTATCGGCACCGCACATCGATCGTGTGGCGCAGCATGCACGACGCCTCCTGGGGCACCAGATTCATAGCCCGTACGGGGCTTGGCTAGTCTGACGTAGCCGAATGCGCCCTCGCCTTCGTCGACGACCGAAACTTCGCCGGTGTGTCGGTGCACGATGACGCGCGGCCTCCAGCTCGTCTGGCGTCATTGCCGGCGAACCCATAAGGAGGGTGGGCACTAAGGGTGGGACCATTACACGCTCGCCATTCCGTGGCGGCGCGAATCTTGAGGTAAGTTTCCACGAAGCTTCGTCGGCGTACGTTGTCCTCTACCGCGTGCATGGGAGCGGTCTCCAACTTAACTGTCCGCCCAAAAAAGAAACCACGCCGAAGGGAGGCCTCTAAGTTCTCTTCCGGAACATGGGTTCCGTTAGGTCGCGAGCAGCGGCGTGATCGTCGCAGTTCGAGTTACCGCATAACCGCTCAGACTGCGAGATGCGCCTTATCCTGCCGCATCCGAGCGCTGCGCCATCGCTTTATCGAACGGCTCTGGTAATTCGCGCCATGCGGTCACACCGGGCACGGCCCTTCCTTCCGGGTCACGCCATGTCCGATCTAAGTACCCGTATTGTGCGAACCAAACGATCCGTATGTCGTCGACTTCGACGCTTACGAGTACCCAATCCGAATGCTCAGAGGAGAGTTCGCGCTTGGGCATCCTAACCCGGCAAGGAATCCAGTGGTTCATTGTTCTATCACTACCGCACCGCGAAACGGCAGCTCGTGGATCTTAGCAATGACAACTACTTCGCGCGACATGCTGAATGGCCCATTTCGCAGCAGCTGTTCGCTCATGAACTCCCGCCCGTTGTCGACGCACAGCACCGCGGGTGCGCCCCGAAGCTCCGTCCCGAATGCTAGTCCGAGGGCGACGCCCATGGCCTACGGAAAGGACGATGGTCAGGCCGGAGCTGCCGCACGTTCGCCGGCGGTTCCCGATCGGGCCTCAGTCGAACCGCCTTGACCATCTTGGCAAAGCGCAGATACCTGGCTTGCGTTTCAAGGTGGATCCTTTCGACAGTCGTGCCGCGTACGTTCTCGGCATCTGTACGCGCCTGCTCAGCACAGGCACGGGCCACGCGCTCGAGGATCTCAAGCTGGCTATCGTCTTCAAATTCAACTCGCGCACGCGGCACCCTCGCGATAGTGCCGCAATGGGCGCCCCGTAGTTCAAGAGGGGGCGAGAGCTGTAGTTGTGACTTTGGAATAGAAAAGCGCCGGTCATCGTTCGGCACTCGGACATCCTCTAAACGTGACACGGTGTCACTATTCGACGGACCGCCACGCCCAGCGCGCGGCTGATCACCCCTCGGCGCGGAGCGCATTTGATCGCGCATCCGAGCGCGCAGCTCGAAGAAGCTCGCCACAGCGCGAACAGTGACGAGCCCACCCACAATAGCGAGCGTGAAAATGATTGCGTCCATGCAAGAAGTTCCGATTCGAATGGCACTAGTTCCCTAGTGCGGCTCCGAAGGTTCATTGCTTGTATGCAACCGTCTCTAACCAGCGACAACTTAACTGTCCGGCCAAAAAAGAAACCGAAGCAGTTCTCTCCACTTCCTTGGCTGTCGATTTGGAATTCCTCGACGAACGGTATCCCTGCCACCGTCAATCGACAGAGCTGGTCGAGGAGCGGATCGGTTTGTTCCGAGGTCTGGATCCATGACGACTCGGACGGTGATCGAGCCAATACGCTCGTGCGCACGTCCCTTGCCGAGCAGTCGGCCGCATACGTCTATCCCGCGAGTCGTGGAATCGCCATCGTGCTGCGGATTGGTGGCGTCGGTCTGATGATCTTGGCCGTGCTGCGATTGATCGGAGGGACGTCCGCGGGCGATCGGGTTGCCACGGCACTGACCTTCGCCGCCATCGGTGCGTTCCTGGTTGTGCAAGGAAACCGAGAGAGCAGGCTCGCAAAGCACTCGGTTCCTCGCTCACTCTAGGGATGTCGGTTGGGCCCCGCGGCGAACCGGGCCCCTTTCAGCGAGACAGTCTGCGTCGACTACCTCCGCAACCATTGCTAGCGTCTAGCGACACCGCACGTCGATCTCGTGGCGAAGTGTGCGCGACGCCTCCTGGGCACCATGGGCCACATCCGACGTCCCGCCTCGCGTCCAGACGCGGCTGACCGCGACTTCGGCGACGATGTGCTCGCCCTGCTCAATCACTTTGACGGGAGGGGCGACTACTGTATGTCGGCGGATTGGGAGAAATTTGCGCGCCCGGATTGTCCGGGTCGATCCCTCTGCTCGACATCACAAGCGCTGAGATGCCGATGGTGACGACGATGCCCGCGGCGATCCCGATGACAAAGACCACGGCGCTCAAGCTAGAGCTTCAGAATTGCAGTTCTGTTATCGGCACAGTCGGAACTATACCGTCGGCCGCGCGACTGTCTACGCAGACCGCGCAGTCTCCCTAGGATGGAGCCTATAGGCTGCTACTCGCGTCCGTCCTCGGGCTGCTGGTGATTGCCGTCGTCCTAGTCGGGGCGTTCTACGGCGCAAAGGAATTCGGGCAGCCTCGCAAGCGCTCTGACCGCCGTTGCGAGGGGACATCCGCGTTTGGTCAAACGTTGGACTTCAGACATAAGCAACCCCCGCGGGCGAAACTTGTGAGCCGCTCCCTGTTCTCGTCGTAGTGCCGCTGTACGATGCCTCCCGTGCCTGGGTTGCCCACCTCCCACAACCCAGCTGCGGCCGGAGACAAGAAAAGGTCTCCTAGCGAACTCGGCTCCGGCGCGTTTTGAAGAGGGCCCAGGGATGAAGCACCCCAAGCCGACCGACCCCGCCGAGACGTTGGCACTGCCTCAAGATGAACTGGCGGCGCGACGGACGGCTGACCCTGATGAAGTGACAGCGGTCCTGCGAAGGCCGAATGTTCGGGAATTGGAGCAGCGCCTGTTCGAATTGGAGCAGCGCCGCCTGGTGGACGACGAGGCGCCTACGCAAATCCAGCCGGTTCTCGAAGATACCGAAAAGTAGAAGCGCTGCCTCGGCCTCGCTCAGCTCCGGCGCCACTGGTCGAAATATCGGAAGTCGAAGACGCGGCCGCCGTCCGGCGACTCCCATCGCCACAGCGGCGTCGCATGAAAGATCATCGGCAACAAGGTGCGGCCTCCCCGTAAAACGATAACGTGCTCGCCATTCTGTGGCGGGGCGTCTCTCGAGGTTAGTTTCCACGACGCTAAGTCGTCTTTCGGTGTCTTCTTCAGCATGAAGCAGTCTGATAGCAAGACGCACTGCTGGTCCAACGGTCTCTAACCGGCGACAACTTAACTGTTCGCCTAAAAAGAAACGGAGTTACGGCGGCCTCTCTTTTGCTTCATGCGGAAATGCAATGCGGCGAGTCTTCTGCACGGCGCGACCTTGAGCTGTGAGCGAGCCAACGTAAAGGGCTATCTAGCGTCCAAATGGGCGTCCTCGGAGGCGGCCGTTGCAATGGTATTTGGCGCCGCAGCACGCCCTTGCGATACCACCGCGACAGGCGTACTTTTCGACGAGATCCCGAGTCGGAGCACACCTCATGGTCAGCAAGAAGTGCGCGTGGGCGATCCTGGCTCTCTGCGGCTCACTGCTTACTGTAGCCGCACTCAACGTGACCCAGGCGGCCGACCCGCCGGACCAAGGAGCGAAGTCCAAGGCCAAGCAGGAAGTCACCTGCCGTTACGTAGAATCGCCGGGCTCGCGCGTAAAGCGAAAAATGTGCGGGACGTCCGCCCAGTGGTCTCCTGCGAATCGCATACCGGATCCGAGCTCTTCCGCAGCGAGTCCTTCCGGCGTTGTCCCTGGCATGTCGGAGTTCAGCAACCCGGCGAATCAGTCAGCCTATAAGGGATTTAGATAGACTGACTAGCCACTCCGCATCAGAACTCGAAGCATCGACGGCTGCGGGTCCGGGTCTCTAGCGACCTTGAGTCGCTCTGCCATGCCGAGAAATCGCCGCTGAGCGTACTTGTGGATGGGCTCTACGGACGATCCCTTGAGAACTTCGGCGTCGCGCCGAGCACGCTCGGCAAGTTCGCGACATGCCTGCTCGACGAGCTCTAGATCTTCACCTGCGAATTCGATCGTGACGTTTTGCATGGCGCGCATAGTGCAGTCGCACTGCGAGGGTGTCGAAGTGTCGGTCCTCGCAGACATTTCGCCGAAGCGGTGTCTGTCATTCGCGACTGCCGGCCGCGCCAACGACTACTTACTTGCGCTCATGCTCCTCGTCTTTTCCTTCCTTCTCCCTCGTAATGGCGCCCGTCTGGGCGTCGATGTCCAGAGACACCTCTTTGCCGGCCCTGTCGGTCGCCTTTGCGTCAAAGTGATTACCCTCGCGGTGGATGTTTCTAACGTCGGTGTAACCGGCCGCTTCTAATCTGCCCTTGACCTGACCGGCCGTGAGATCCGCGGCAACTGCGATACCACCCGCCGACAAAATCAAGCCGGCGACCACTAGCTTGCTGAGAGAGTGCTTCATGGTTTCCTCCTCGAACTACGACGGACGTTAGGCCTTGGTCCTGATCACTGTTCCTGTGTGCTCGACTCAATCCTCAGGCGCGTCGCCACTGGGACGTCTCCTGACGTAGACGTTTGACCGGGATCAGTCTCTCGGCGTTCATTGGTGCAACCGATGCAAAAGCCGTACCCGCATACACGCCGAAGAGAGCGCATTAGCCAGGGAGCGCCGCTCGGTCTGAGCTATGCTGCCGAGGCAACGCAGGTGACGTAAGCCGCTAGTCCTCGTGCCCATGGCATTCGGAAAAGCCTTCCAACTCGCCGTTCTGTGCGGCACCGTCATGCTTTGCAGCGGCGTGGGCGGTCAAGACGCGACCCCGCAGCCGGGTTCGCGCCCTGCGCCAAAAGGCGACGACGAGATCATCGTCTACGGCAGCATCCCCGAGCTTCGGCGCCAGTTGCTGCGCACGCGAGACGCGATGTTTCTCCGGTTCAACGAGATCAACAGCGACGATAAGTTCGATATGCACTGCTATCGCGAGGCCCCTACCGGCTC
>Ga0134124_10002621_pt1 | contig 14525 bp, 9 predicted proteins | sample KB304_FD_96880 | JGI IMG/M metagenome (GOLD analysis project Ga0134124, IMG submission 96880) | Terrestrial soil microbial communities without Nitrogen fertilizer from Kellogg Biological Station, Michigan, USA - KB3-0-4 | ecosystem: Environmental > Terrestrial > Soil > Unclassified ... | reverse complement strand
GGGGCGCGCTTGGACTCGCGGGGCGCGCCTGGACTCGCGGGGCGCGCTTGGACTCGCGGGGCGCGCCTGGACTCGCGGGGCGCGCTTGGACTCGCGGGGCGCGCCTGGACTCGCGGGGCGCGCCTGGACTCGCGAGGCGCGCTTGGACTCGCGGGGCGCGGGGCGACTCCGTTGCGTCGCGTGTCGGACTCGCATTACCGCAGGTGCTCGTACACCGGGTGGCTATCGTTGAATGTGGTGAAGCCGAACGCGCTGACGCCCCTTTGCCCAGCAGGCCGCGGCGTCAACGTCCGGACCGGACCGCTTGCAATCCACTGTGCGGCAGAGCCAACCGTCGACGGTCTCAACATGGCGACCCGGAGTAGCGTCGAGGTGTGACGTTTTCCTGCGACACGCTCGGCGCTCACTCCGCGACGAGCTCGGCGTTCTCGAGCAAGATCGGGTAACTGTAGCCGATTCCGATATCGACCTGGGTGCGCAGTGTGCCTTCGAAAGTCGCGACTTGGCCGCGTTCGGGCGTCGAGTTCGAGGTCACCACCAGGTCCGACGTCGGCTCGCCAGCCGTCGATTTGCCGTCGCGCAGGTGGAAAAACGTGTGCCCTTGCACGCCAGAGGTCACTTTCGTGACCTGGCCCCGCACGCGGATCTTCCGCCCGGCGAGCTGCGCACTTTCGCTGGCCAATTGCGCGATGGTGCGAGCATTGCTGCCGCGAGCCGGCGCGACGTCTACGGCTGGCAGCGCCGACGCCGACGAGCTCGGCGTCGGGCCGTGGGGAGACGCGCCCGCACCATCGACGCTGGGGTGGCCCGACGGCAAGCTGTCCGAACTGCCCATCGCGCCGGGGGCCGAGCCGCCGATGTCTGGGTGGCCGGGCGGCAAGTCTTGCTCGTCGTCGTTGTCGAGCGCGTCGGCCGGTGAGAAGCGCTCGGCCTTTGGCTTTACGGCATCGGACGCGAGCGTACCGAAATAGATGACGTCGAAGGTCTTCTTGAGCGTGGCGCTCTTGAAGGCGGTCATCTTCGTTGCGTTCTCGACCGTCACGCGCGTGCCCACGGCGATCGAGGTGCTCGGCACGGCGGTCCAGAGTTCGCCGTTCGCGGTCGCGAGACGCAGGTAAGTGTACGAGCTGGCGGCGATGGTCTCGAGCACCGACCCGCTCAGCGCGGTACTCTCGTCCTCGGCAGCGGTCGGCGCTGTTGCCGTCGCTTCCCGAGCTGGCGGTTCCGGGCGCAGCGCCGCCGCTGGCGCGGCGTGCGCGTTGAACAGGGCGGATCCGGCCCCGGCAGCCACCGCGACGCCGAGCACTGCCGTCATGCTCAGGCTCGCTTTTCGAGCAGGAGAGAGAGGGGTCATGGTCGGATTTTCCTTCCCAGCACGAGGCTCGTTACGTCCGCTCGCGAACGGCGACAAGAATAAACACGTTCCGCCCACGTGCGCCGGACTGTGGCACTCTCCGACCCCATGGTTCAGCGCGCAAAAACCTTCCTATTTTCACTTGGCCGCTCCGGAGTACTGCTTCTTTCCGTGCTTGCCGTCGGCGGCTGCGCCAGTACTGCGCCCAGTTCGTCGGTCCCCATTGCGCCCTCTGCGGCGAGCGCACCCGCACCCGCAGCTGCCGATGATTCTCTCGGTCACGGCGGGGCGAGCCTGTTCGTCGTGCACTTGATGGACGACTTCGACGCCTTCAAGAAGTACTTCGAGGACGGAGCCGCTGCGCGTGCTCAGGCAGGCATCAAAGGCCACCTATTGACCCGGCTCGATGACGGCCGGGTCGTCGTGCACCTCTTTGCGGATGACCTGCAAAAGGTGGAAGCAGCGCTCAAGTCACCTGAAATGGAACGCTACCTCGACCGCAAGGGCGCGCCGGAAAGCTCGCTCGTCTGGTTCACCGAAAACGAACTGGTCAAGCTGCCAAAGGTGCCGCCCACGGGCCAGACCTTCAGCCTCTACCTCAAGCTGCGCGTTGCGGATTTCTCGGCGCTCGCCCAAGGTTTCAAGCAAGATTCGCCGCTGTTCGCCGAACACGAAGTCATTGCCGAAGGCCTCCATCGCAGCACCAGCAAACAGGACATCGCGATCGTGCATTTCGTCGGCACGAGCCGGGAGAAGCTCGAAACGCTGATGAAGCGCAGAGAATTCAGCGACCTACTCACTCGCGCCGGCAGCCAGGAGGAGCCAAAGCCGCTCCTGGGAGTCGACGTTTCGCGTAGCCGCCCGCAGTCCGAATGATGGCCACGAGCAGCGCTGAGCGAAGCGCAGCCGAAGAGCTTACTAGGCCGTGTTGATTCGTTGCGCTACGTGCGTGGGCCAGCGTATTGTCGACGAGGGCCATGGGAGTCGAGCTACACCGTGTTTAGACCGAGCTTGTCGTTTGGGAGCGTCGCTGCGGTTGCTCTCCTGCTGGCTACTCCACCGGCGCATGCCGAGTCCGGGGCGCAGCAGAACGCGTTGGCAACGCCTGCGCTCCCGCGTCCCACTCAGCTTTCACTGCGAGGTTTCGATCTGCTCGCGACCGTGGGCTGGGGTGCGCATACCAGTACCCTGGGTGATCTCGAGCTGGCTCCTTATGGCGCAAGCTTCGGCGTCGACTTGGGCTACAGCTGGAAATCCGGTTTCCGGCTCGGTGGCTACTTCTTTCATTCGTTGGGGCGCAGCTTGCCTCAGCATCGGGATCCGCGCCTCGGCCGCAGCTTCGACTACACGGCCGAGGCTTCGAGTTCGAACGGAGGTCTGTCGCTGGGTTGGGGGGTACCGCTGTATTGCTTCGTCCTTCGCTACAAGTTGAGCTTGGGCGTGACCGCGATGCAGTGGGCCTTCCACACGGCATCGCCCGCCGAATTGGGGTTTGGTGACGACAGCAGTCCGAGTCTGGGCTTTCACCTCGCGCCCGGCGTCGCGTTGCTCTGGCCGTACGGTAAGTTCGAGGGCGGGCTAGGGTTCGAGTATTTGGCCCAAATCAAGGACACGATACCGAGCGGCTTCATCGGCACGCTGGTCGTAGGGGTGCGCCTGTGAAGCCCGGCTCGCTGAGCGCGATACTGACTTTGATCGCATCCATTTCGGTTAGCGCGAGCGCCCAGGAATCGCCCCAAGCGACAGCAGCGGTCGGCACGACGCCCGAAACCGCGGAGGTTGCTGCTACCCCGGCCCCGGGCCCCGCATCGACCGAAAAGCCGCCCCCTTCCGTCGCGGCCCCAACGGTTCTTCCTGCTCAGCAGACCGCCGTTCACGCAGACTCCGATCTGCAAAGCCCGGCGCAGTTGAGCACTCGCTTTTCGGCTTACACGCTACCGGCGCAACAGTGGGGCATCAGTGCCGGCGCGCTCGGTGTCGGCGACGGTGACGTCTTTGCAGTGCTGGCTGTCACATATGGGCTCGGTGCTGGCGTGCAACTCAACATGAATCTGGCGCACGCGGGCGTGGGGATGTTGAACATCGGCGCGGGCTGGCATTTCATCGACACCCGCTACTTCGACCTCGGTCTCAAGAGCGGCTTTTGGTACGGCCACGGGGAGTGGTTCTGGATCGCCGATCCGCTGGCGAAGAAGATCTTGGCCAAGATCGACGTCGTGAAAGTACCGATCGAGCTCACCGCCAGCAGCATGCCGACGCGCTGGCTGGAGCTCGATCTCGCCTTCCAATACAACTGGGCCAAGCTTTTCGGCGCAGCGGCGGACGAAGAATCACTGTTCACGAAGGGTCAGATCGGAATGGTGCAGGTCTTCATGCGACCGGGGGCACGCTTCTTCATCTCCGACAACACCGCGTTGGAGCTATTCGTGAAGCTTCCCTTTTACACCGCAGTGCCCGTCGGAGAACGAAACCCGACCTTGCCATTCAAAGATACTTGGTGGTTCGAGGGTGGGTTGCGCTCGCGATTGGCCCATGGCCTCTACGGCAATATCCGCCTCAACTACGCCGCGATCTCGGACGTGCTGTACGGCGCGCGGCTGTACCCCGCCTTCGAAATCGAGGTCCGTCCCTGAGTCCTCTCGCCCCTCGCACGCGGCCGCCTCCTCGGGCGGCCTAGTGCCAAGGGCTCGATGTCGAGACGCTTCAGTACGGCCAGACCCAATTGCTGATTTCGGGTCGGTCGGTGCCGTGCACGTGTGCATACCGCGTGTTCTCGATGATCGCGTTGCGCATCTCTTCTTTCAAATGCGCGGCCTTGCTCTGCAAGCGAGGGACGCGATCGATGACGTCAATCACGAGGTGGAAACGTGAGGTTTCATTCAAGATCGCGAGCTCCAACGGAGTGTTGATGTTGCCGCGTTCTTTGTAGCCGCGAACGTGCAAGTTCTTGTGGCCCTCGAAGCGGTAGGCCAAACGATGGATCAACCACGGATAACCGTGGAAATTGAAGATGATCGGCTTGTCGTCGGTGAACAGACTCGTGAACTCGCGTTCCGTCGAACCGTGAGGATGCTCCGACGCCGGCTGCATCCTGAACAAGTCGACCACGTTCACGAAGCGCAGCTTGAGGTCGGGGACGCGCTCGCGCAAAATTGCAGCGGCGGCCAGTGCCTCCATGGTGGCGACGTCGCCGCAGCAAGCGAGCACGACGTCCGGCTCTTCACCCGCGTCCGTGCTCGCGCGCGGCCAGATCCCTAGCCCTTTGGCACAATGGGTGACGGCTTCGTCGATGGTGGTGAATTGCAGGTGTTTTTGCTTGTCCGCGACGATGACGTTCACGTAGTCGGTGCTGCGAAAGCAGTGGTCTGCGACCGACAGCAGCGTATTGGCGTCCGGTGGCAGATAAATGCGCACCACGGACGAACCCTTGTTGGTGACGAGATCGATGAAACCAGGATCTTGATGTGAAAAGCCGTTGTGATCCTGACGCCAGACCGTGGACGAGAGCAGGATATTCTCCGACGCGACCGGCGCGCGCCAAGGGACGTGGTTCTTGGAGATATCCAGCCACTTGGCGTGTTGGTTGAACATCGAGTCGATCACGTGCGCGAAGGCTTCATAAGTGTGAAACAGGCCATGGCGACCAGTGAGCAGGTAGCCTTCGAGCCAGCCGAGCAGCGTGTGCTCGGAGAGCATCTCCATGACTCGACCATCCCGCGCGAGCTCACCGCCGTCTGCGTCCTCCGGCAAGAGCTCCGCCATCCAGGTCTTCTTGCTTGCTTCGTACACCGCCTGCAGGCGATTGGACGCCGTCTCGTCAGGGCCGAAGACTCGGAAGTTTTGCGGATTTTCTTTGATGATGTCGCGCAGAAACTCGCCCAGCGGTTTGGTATTTTCGTATTGAACGGCGCCGCGCTCGGGAACATCCACCGCGTAGCGTCGGAAGTCGGGGAGTTTGAGATCCTTGCGCAATACACCGCCGTTGGTGTGGGGGTTCGCGCTCATGCGACGCTTGCCCTTCGGAGCCAATGCCTTCAGTTCGGGCAAGAGGCGGCCGGTTTGGTCGAACAGCTTCTCCGGCGCGTAGCTCTTCAGCCAGTCCTCGAGCAGTTTCATATTCTCGGGGTTGTTGCGGACGTCGGAAAACGGCACCTGATGTGCACGCCAGGAGCCTTCGACCTTGTGCCCCTTGATCTCTTTGGGTCCCGTCCACCCCTTCGGCGAGCGGAGCACGATCATCGGCCAGCGCGGGCGCTCGACCTGCTTCGCGCCACGCGCGGCCGCTTGGTGCGCGCGGATCTCGCTAATGGCGACTTCGAGCGTGGCGGCCATCTTCTGGTGCATCAGCTCCGGATCGCTGCCCTCCACGAAATAGGGCTTGTAACCGTAGCCGATGAACAGCGCCTCCAGCTCTTCATGGCTGATGCGTGACAGCACGCTCGGATTGGCGATTTTGTAGCCATTCAAATTGAGAATGGGCAATACCGCGCCATCACGCGCCGGATTGAGGAACTTGTTCGAATGCCAGGCGGTGGCGAGGGGGCCCGTCTCCGCCTCACCGTCGCCCACGACGCAGGCGACGATCAGATCGGGGTTGTCGTAGGCCATGCCGTACGCGTGCGACAGACTGTAACCGAGCTCGCCGCCCTCGTGGATGGAACCGGGAGTTTCCGGCGTGACGTGACTGCCGATGTGACCGGGGAAGGAGAACTGCTTGAAGAAGCGCTGCATGCCCTCCGCGTCTTCGCTCTTGTCCGGATAGATTTCGGAATACGTCCCTTCCAAATAGGCCGGCCCGAGGACGCCTGGTGCGCCGTGTCCGGGGCCGGCGACGAAGATCATGTCGAGGTCCCATTTGACGATCAGGCGATTCAAATGGATCCAGGTAAAAGACAAGGCTGGGCTTGCACCCCAGTGCCCGAGGAGGCGCGCTTTCACGTGCTCGGACTGCAACGGCTCGCGCAACAACGGGTTATTTTGCAAGTAGATCATGCCCACAGCGAGGTAATTGCAAGCTCGCCAGTAGGCATGCATGTTCGCCTGCTCTTCTGCAGTCAGCGGGGCACCCTCGACGGTAGCGGCTTGGGTCTTTTGAATCGACGACGCGAGATTGTTCACGACACTTCTCCCTCGGAAGATTGCTGATCGGCGTGCTGATGACGCGGGCAGCCAGAGCAAGTAACGATCCATTGACGCGCTCCCCGGGAACGCATTGGCGTGCGAAGCATACGCCTTACTATTGCCACCCGCCTCGAAAAGACCGCCCAATCGTCGCGCAGTTCTTGCGCGCTAGCGCGCGCAACAGTTGCGTGAGCAACGTTTCGCGCCTGCGGCGAAGCCGTGACCAGCGAACGTCGCTCCGATGGTCAATCCGCTGGACACGAATTCGACGTCGCGCGATCGGCCTGCAGGCCAAGCCGCTCTGTGGCTCCGTGCGGCGCTCGACGCGCACGAGTGTCCATGCAACATGGGCCAAAAATGAGCACGGTCAACCCGGGGAAAAGTCTGTGCGCGCCGCTTGGCGCAACGGTTCGTGATGGGGGCGTCAATTTCAGCGTGTTCTCACGCGACGCGACCGGAATGGAGCTGCTCTTGTTCGCTGACGCCGAAGCCGCTGCGCCCTCGCGCGTGATCACGCTGACGGCCGCGGCAAATCGCACGCAAAATTATTGGCACGTGTTCGTGCCGGGAATCGCGCCGGGTCAGGTCTATGCTTATCGGGCGCACGGCCCGTTCGCTCCGCAGCACGGCCTACGCTTCGACCGAGAAAAAGTGCTGCTCGATCCCTATGGTCGGGCGGTCGCCGTGCCAGCCCGGTACGACCGGAGCGCCGCGCAGCGCGCGGGTGACAACGCCGCGTTCGCAATGAAGAGCGTGGTGGCGAAGTCCGACGGCTACGACTGGGAGGGCGACTTGCCGCTGCGTCGACCGTTCGAACAGACCATTATCTACGAGGTCCATGTTCGGGGGTTCACGCGCCATCCGAATTCAGGTGTCAGCGCCGAAAAGCGCGGGACCTACGCGGGCTTGATCGACAAGATCCCGTATTTGAAGGCGCTCGGGGTCACGGCCGTCGAGCTGTTGCCCGTATTTCAATTCGACCCGCAGAACGCGCCCGCCGGTCGCGTCAACTATTGGGGCTATCAGCCGATCTCGTTCTTTGCTCCGCACCAGGGCTATGCGTCGCAACCAGACCCGCTGGCCGTGCTCGACGAGTTCCGTGACATGGTCAAGGCGCTGCACCGCGCTGGAATCGAGGTCTTTCTGGACGTGGTGTTCAACCACACGACCGAAGGCGGGGAGGACGGCCCTACGTTTTCGTTCAAAGGTCTCGCCAATTCGACCTACTACATTCTAGAGCACGACCGGGCGAAATACCGCGATGTAACCGGCTGCGGAAACACCCTGAACGCGAACCAATCGATCGTTCGCCGCTTGATTCAAGATAGCCTTCGCTACTGGGTCGATGAGATGCATATCGACGGCTTTCGCTTCGATCTGGCCTCGGTGCTCACGCGCGACGAAGCAGGGGAGCCGCTCCCGAATCCACCGGTCCTGTGGGACATCGAATCCGATCCGTTCTTGGCTGGCACCAAGCTGATCGCGGAAGCGTGGGACGCCGCTGGCTTGTACCAGGTCGGCTCGTTCATCGGCGACACTTGGCAAGAGTGGAACGGTCGATTTCGTGATGATTTACGCCGATTCGTCAAAGGGGACGAGGGCGCCGTGCCTGCGCTCGCCTCGCGCTTGCTCGGCAGTCCCGACATCTACGCGCACGAGCAGCGGGAAGCCGAGCAAAGCATCAACTTCGTGACCTGTCACGACGGCTTCACGTTGAATGATTTGGTCTCGTACGACGAGAAGCACAACCTCGAAAACGGCGAATTCAATCGCGATGGCGCGAACGACAACCTGAGCTGGAATTGTGGTGTCGAGGGGCCGACCAGTGATCCCGAAATCGAGGCGCTGCGCAATCGGCAGGTGAAGAACTTGCTCGCTCTGGTGTTGCTGGCTGCCGGCACTCCGATGTTGCTGATGGGCGACGAAGTGCGACGGACGCAACGGGGAAACAACAATGCGTATTGTCAGGACAACGAACTCAGCTGGTTCGACTGGGATTTGTCGAAGCGACACGCAGACGTTCAGCGCTTCGTGCGGCTGCTCAACGAATTTCGGCTACGCCGAGACGTTGCTGTCGAGGGCACGCGCATGACGCTCCAAGAATTGCTCGAGCGCGCCGAGATCACCTGGCATGGGGTGGCGCTCGGTTGTCCCGACTGGAGTGACCACTCACATTCACTTTCTTTCACGCTGCGCAGCCAACACGGGAGCTACTCGCTGCACTGTATGATCAACGCCTACTGGGAGCCGCTGAGCTTCGAGCTGCCGGCAGTCACGACCGGCGCGCTCGGCCCGTGGCGGCGCTGTATCGACACGGCCCTGACCTCCCCCGACGACATCCAGCCTTGGAGCGACGCGCCCCCATACACCGAAGCCTCTTATCGCGTCGAAGCGCGTTCCTTGGTTGTGCTCGGCCTCGTATTCGAAGCACGCTAGAGTGCCGCCATGGAGCCGAGAGAGAGCCAAGAGTTCTTCCTGAGTCGGGTGACCGCGGGCACGATTCGCGTCGTGCTGATCGGCGGGTGGATCGCTTGGTGTTTGCAGATCGTCCTGCCTTTCTTGGTCCCCGTGCTTTGGGGAGCGATCATCGCGACGGCCGTCTACCCGCTCACACAGCGCATCTCGCATCGCCAACCGAAGCTCGGTGCCATCGTCTTCGGGGCGGTTGCGCTAGGGGTGATCGTCGTGCCGACGTATCTGTTCTTCGACTCGATCGGCAGCTTCGTGGTTCGCGTGGGCCGCCAATTGGCACAAGGTGAGCTCAAGGTGCCGCCTCCACGCCCGGACGTCGCCAATTGGCCCTTGGTGGGCAAGCGCATCTACGGCCTGTGGATGGCTGTGGTGAACGCGCCGGCGTCCGTGGTCGAGGCCCACTTGCCACAGCTGCGTGAGGTTGGTCGTTGGCTCGCGCAGTCGCTCGGCGGCCTCACGCTCGGCATCTTGCAATCCCTGTTTGCCGTGGCTGTCGCGGTCGCGTTCTTGTTGAAGACCGATGCGACCTTGCGCGCCATCCTGCCCGTGGCGGAGCGCTTCGCGCCGCGCCGCGGTCAACACCTGGTCGACCTGGCCAGCGCCGCCGTGCGAGCCGTTGCCAAGGGTGTACTCGGCGTGGCCGCCATTCAAGCCGTGCTCGCCTGGATCGGCATGGCCGCAGCTGGAGTGCCTGCGCCTGGCGCGTGGGCGCTGTTGCTGCTGATCACCTCCGTGGCTCAGCTGCCGGCCCTGATCGTGCTCGGCCCCATGCTCGTGTACGTTTGGGCCTCCTCGAGCACCAACGTGGCAATCGGTTTCACTGTCTGGAGCGTGCTGGTGGGGCTGCTCGACAACGTGCTGAAACCGATCTTGCTGGGGCGCGGCGCGGGCGTGCCGACCCTGGTGATCGTGATCGGCGCACTCGGCGGGATGATCAGCTCGGGTATCATCGGACTCTTCGTTGGCGCCGTCGTGCTGGCAGTCGGTTATGAGCTCTTCGCCGCGTGGGTCAAAGGCAGCGAGGGAGAACCCGAGCCGTTGGCGACGACTGCCGCGCAGCTCGAGGGTACTGCTCCGGCAGAACGCGCGGCCGCCGAGATTCCACCGCGTGCGTGACTCGGAGTCTGACGAACTCGTCATCGAGCCGTCGTCTGGGCGTCAACTCTAGTTCGCGCTTGACGCGGACCGGCAGAGATTCGAAAACCCGTCCGTGGGCGCGTCGACGCGCAAAGGATGGATCTCATGAGCACTCTCATCGTCATCGGTTACGATAACCCTTTCGCAGCAGAAGAAGTGCGGCTCAAGCTGCGCAAGCTTCAGAGCGAATACCTGATCGATCTGGAAGATGCCGTAGTTGCGGTCAAAGACCAAGCGGGCAAGGTCAAGCTGCATCAGGCCGTGAACTTGACCGCTGCTGGGGCAGTGAGCGGTGGTTTTTGGGGCTCGCTCATCGGCCTGATCTTCTTGAATCCGTTGCTCGGTTTTGCGGTCGGGGCTTCCGCAGGCGCCGCCTCTGGAGCACTCACCGATATCGGCATCGACGACGACTTCATGAAAGAACTCGCGGCTACCCTGAAGCCTGAAACCTCGGCGTTGTTCGTTTTGGTGCGCAAAGTGACGGCGGACAAGGTGCTCGAGGCGATCAGCGGAACCGGTGGCCTCGTGCTCAAGACCTCGCTCTCGCACGAGGACGAAGATCGGCTGCAGGCCGCGCTCAGCGCGGCCAAGTCCTGACTGATTCGAGCGAGCCAGAGTCCGTCCCTCGTTTCCGCAGGGAAAAAACGGGTGGGGCGTAGGGGTATTGGGCGATTGGGGAGGGGCTGCTAGTCCTGGTGCGCTCGAAGATTGTGGGTCCGGGAGCGTTCGAGCCACCGCTCGGCGCTCGAGCGAACGAAGAACCGATCGTGGTGAGGGATGAGGACGCGATGAAGACTGCCGAACACATCAGGCTGGACGAGGCTCGTGAACGCAAGGTCGCTTGGAAAAAGTGGGGTCCGTATCTCAGCGAGCGCCAGTGGGGCACCGTTCGTGAGGACTACAGTGAAAATGGCGATGCCTGGAACTTCTTCACTCACGATCATGCGCGCTCACGAGCGTACCGCTGGGGCGAAGACGGCATCGCCGGCATTTCGGACGACAAGCAGCGGCTGTGTTTCGCGCTCGCGCTTTGGAATGGCAAAGACGCCATCCTGAAGGAGCGTCTGTTCGGACTCACCAACAGCGAGGGCAATCACGGCGAGGACGTGAAGGAGTACTACTTCTATCTCGATAGCACTCCGACTCACTCGTACATGAAGTATCTGTACAAGTATCCGCAAGCTGCTTATCCGTACGAGCAGCTGCTGACCGAAAACCGCCGCTCACGAAAGGAATTCGAGTACGAGTTGCTCGACAGTGGTGTGTTCGATAGCGACCGCTATTTCGACGTGTTCGTGGAGTACGCGAAGGGCGGGGCGGAAGACATCCTGGTGAAAATCACGGCGATCAACCGCGGTCCCGACGCTGCCGAATTGCACCTGTTGCCCACCTTGTGGTTCAGGAATGATTGGTCCGAGTGGATCTCGCCTTCCAATCGAGCGACAGAGAAGCCGAGTCTTCGCCAAACGGATGGACCGCGCGGGGCCAGCAGCGCGGCCGCGACGCACTCCACGCTCGGCGAGTTCCGCTTTTCGTGCGAGGGGGACGTGCCGTTGCTCTTTACCGAAAACGAGACCAATCACCAACGGCTCTTCGGCACTCGGAACGAGAGCGCTCACGCCAAAGACGGCGTCAATGACTTCGTTGTCTCGGGCCAAAAGGACGCGGTGAACCCGGCGCAGCGGGGGACCAAATGCGCCGCGCATTACCGACGTCTGATTGGTGCCGGTCAGACCGAGGTGATCCGCATTCGCCTGAGCCACGCTTCGTCTGCCGAGCCCCGTGAAGCCTTCGGCAGGCAGTTCGACGAGGTGTTCGCCAACCGACTCCGCGAAGCGGACGCGTTCTACGCTTCGGTGACTCCACCCTCGACCGACCCTGATGCGGCGAATGTCCTGCGCCAGGCTCTGGCCGGCATGCTCTGGAGCAAGCAGTTCTTCTTTTTCGACGGTGACAATTGGCTCGCCGAACACAACTCCAATCCGCTTCACGAAGGGCATCGGCGAGCCAGGAATTCGGATTGGTTCCACATGCTGAACGAAGACATCATTTCGATGCCGGACAAGTGGGAATACCCCTGGTATGCAGCGTGGGATCTTGCCTTTCACACCCTGCCGCTTTCGCTCGTGGACGCGGACTTCGCCAAAGAGCAGATGAACTTGATGCTGCGCGCAGCGTACCTGCACCCGAACGGGCAATTGCCCGCGTACGAATGGAATTTCAGTGACGTCAACCCGCCGGTTCACGCGTTCGCCAGCCTGTTCCTCCACCGCACGCAGATGGCCCGAAGCGGGCAGGCCGACTTTGCCTTCTTGAAGTCGACTTTCAACAAGCTGCTTTTGAACTTCACTTGGTGGGTCAATCGCAAGGACCCTCAGGGCAAGAACTTGTTCGAGGGTGGCTTCCTCGGCCTCGACAACATCGGCGTGTTCGACCGCAGCGCGCCTCTTCCCACCGGTGGTCACCTCGAGCAAGCCGACGGCACGGCTTGGATGGCCCTGTTCAGCCAAAACATGTTGGAGCTAGCCGTCGAGCTCACGGCTCACGATCCGCACTACGAGGAGATGGTGTTCAAGTTCGTCGAGCACCTTTGCTACATCGCTGCGGCCATGAATCGCGCTGGTGATGGCGGGATGTGGGACGAAGAAGACGGCTTTTACTATGACGTGCTCAGGCTTCCTGACGGCAGTGCGACGCGGCTGAAGGTTCGCTCGCTGGTGGGACTATTGCCGCTTTGCGCCACCACGGTCGTGGAGAAAGAACAGCGCGAGCGTATCCCGAATGCGATGGCTCAGATCCAGTACCGAATGCGTCGCATGCCGGAACTAGTGGCCATGCTTCACCCGACCGGGCCCGGCCATTATGGAGTGAACGAGCGCGGCATACTGGCTCTGGTCAAGCCAGAGCGACTGCGGCGAATCCTGAGTCGAATGCTGGACGAGAACGAGTTTTTGGGACCGCATGGCATTCGCTCCATCTCCAAATTTCACGAACACAATCCGTACATCTTCTACGTCGAAGGGCAGGAGCACCGCGTCGACTATCTGCCGGGCGAGTCCGATAGCGGGATGTTCGGGGGCAACTCGAACTGGCGTGGCCCGGTTTGGATGCCCGTGAACGTGCTGATCCTCCGCTCGCTCTTGAATTTCTATCTCTACTATGGCGACAACTTCAAAATCGAATGTCCCACTGGCTCGGGCAAGCTGATGAATTTGTTCGAGGTGGGTCGAGAAATTTCCCAGCGGCTCGTCAGCACCTTCACGCGGGATGCCCAAGGCCGGCGCCCCGTTTACGGGGGCACGGAGAAATTCCAGAATGACCCGCACTTTCGCGACTACATCCTGTTCTACGAGTACTTCCACGGTGACAACGGCGCGGGATTGGGGGCAAGTCACCAGACCGGTTGGACTGGGCTCGTCGCGTCCCTGATCGAAATGTACGGCAGGCTCGACCCGGAGAGCGCGCTCGAAACGGGTAAGAAAGCCGCATTTGCGCGGGAGAGTTGAGACTATAGTCGCGCATGCCATCTAGCGTGCCTTCGCTGAAGGGAGACAAAGTCTCCGTCGATCTCGACGGCCGTTCGCGTCGGAACATCCCGGCGGCCGAAGTCGCGACGCGCTTCGAGGTGAAGAGCCTCCTCGGCGAAGGCGGTATGGGCAGCGTGTTCGTTGCCCACGATCGCGGCTTGGGCCGTGTCGTGGCGCTGAAGCGGTTGCGGGACGGCTTCGAGAAAGATCAGGGCGTCATGCGGCGCTTCATTCTCGAAGCGCAGATCGGCGCGCAGCTCGAGCATCCGAACATCGTCCCTTTGTACAGCTTCGAGCATTCGGAGGGCGGCGCTCCGGCGATCACCATGCAGCTGCTCGAAGGCACGACTATGGGCGACTACATTCAGCGCGCGGCCGACGCGCCCAAGGAGGCTCGCGCGATGCGCGGCGAGTTTTCGCTGAAGGAGCGAGTCGGCACGCTACTCGGTGTCTGTGAAGCGATTCACTTTGCCCACGAGCGAGGCGTGATTCACCGCGATCTCAAGCCGGACAACGTGATGCTCGGCCGCTACCGTGAAGTGTACGTGATGGATTGGGGGCTCGCGCGGGTGATCAATAGCCCGATCGACATGGCGCTCGAGCAGCGCTCCAGCGAAGCGCCGTCCGCGCCGTCCGCGGAAGATCACGCGCAGCTTGGCACCCAACCGACGATGCTCCCGCACGAGGCTCATGGCACCCAGCCCACGATGCTGCCGCACGAGGCGCTTGGCACTCAGCCCACCCTGTTGCCGCACGAGGCCCTCGGCACTTCGCGGACCATGGTTGCTTCCGAGGCCGAAGGGACGAGCGCGCTCTCTTCGACGGCGACGCGCCAAGGCGAGGTGATGGGCACGCCGCAATACATGCCCCCCGAGCAGGCGCTCGGTTTGATCGATCGCATCGGGCCGGCGGCG
>Ga0134124_10002620_pt1 | contig 14526 bp, 12 predicted proteins | sample KB304_FD_96880 | JGI IMG/M metagenome (GOLD analysis project Ga0134124, IMG submission 96880) | Terrestrial soil microbial communities without Nitrogen fertilizer from Kellogg Biological Station, Michigan, USA - KB3-0-4 | ecosystem: Environmental > Terrestrial > Soil > Unclassified ... | reverse complement strand
GGTGTTGCGCGCAAACCGGCTGGGAGCGGTGTGCGAAAGCAATGGCCGCATCATACGAGTTGCAACGCTCGCGGCAGTCAAGGAAGAAGAGGAACAGACGCGAGCAATTGCCGAAGAGAAAGCAAAACAAGTCCCACTTGTAACGAAGATCATCCACCTCAAATACGCCCGCGCAGCAGGAGCGTTGGGCAGCAGCGGCGCGGGTGCTTCCGGCCACGGCGGCGGCGGCGGCGGCGGCGGTAGTAGCAGTGGCGGAGGCGCAGGAGCGTCGGGTCAGGGCTCGTTGATGTCGATAGTAAACAGCCGCTTGAGCCCGCGTGGTCGAACCGAGATTGACCTTCGCACTAACAGCCTGATTGTCACCGATCTTCCCGAATACACTCTGGTGATCGAGGACATGATTTCCAAGCTTGACAGGCCTGAGCCCCAGGTCGAGATCGAGACTCGCATAGTTATCGCAAGCCGGAACTTCCTGCGCGACATCGGGAGCGAACTGGCGGGCGGCGCTTTAGGCAAGAACGGCCGCACGGGCTTGTTTGAAACGACGCCGGCTCAGTTCAACGGCGGAGCGATCAGTCCCGGGGGCGCGGGCAGCGGCTCCAGTGGCGGCGGCTCGGGAAGCGGCTCGGGAAGCGGCTCCGGCGGCGGTGGTTCCACAACAGGTCTCGGCAAGAATCTGGTCGGTCCTTTCGCCGACAACTCGCTCCGAGCGGCAGTCGCGAACTCGGTGCTGAGCTTGACGACCGGCGCGATCGGTACCGGCATTCTCTCGATGGCGCTCTCTGCTTCGGAGACGAAAGGTCAGATACGCACCATCGCCAGCCCGCGAGTCACTACGACTGACAACAAGACCGCCGAGATCGTCAACGGCGTTCAGATACCCGTTCAGACTGTGTCCAACAACACCATAACCACCACCTTCGTGACGGCCGCGTTGAGACTTGAAATCACGCCGCAGATCATCGAAGAGAATGGTCAAGTGTTGATGCACGTGGTCGCCGAAAACAACAGCGTAGACTTCTCGCTTGCCAACCAGTTCAACAACGGCACGCCCGGCATCGATACGCAGTCGGCTGAATCGACGGTGCTCGTCGCCGACGGCGGAACGACCGTAATGGGCGGCATCAACATCGACTCCGAAGGACACACGATCAACCGGACGCCGGGTGTCTCGCGCATTCCGCTACTGGGCGAGCTGTTCAAACATCGCAGCACGCGACGCGACTCGAATGAAATCTTGTTCTTCGTCACGCCGCGCATCGTGAGAAACGACGGCACGATGGGTCCGCGTCTTCCGCAGCGAAGTTCGGTCGAGGGCATGCCCAACCCGGGCGTTGCAGTCGCACCGGCGGCGAAGGACAGCAAGACGCAGGTTGCGCCGGCAACAACTGCAGTGGCTCCCAAAGGCGGACAGTAAAAGAATTGCGGATTTCGAATTGCGAATTTCGAATTTGAGAGTTTAGTTCTCAGTTCAAAGTTCGCAATTCGAGATTCGAAATTCGAAATCTGAAATTCTTATGGACTTCGCGGACACTCTGGGAACGCTTGCAAAAAGAATTGAAGGTTGTGTCGCGGTGATGATCCTTGGCACCGACGGCATACCGATAGAGCGTCACGTTCAGCATATGAATCAGCCGCTGGACGTAGACATGATCGCGGCCGAGTTTACGACTTTGGTGAGGCGCAGCATGCGCACAGCCGCGGATACCGAGCTGGGCGACCTACGCGAGATGGTGCTGGGAACTGATGCGATGATGTTTCTTGTGCGGCCAATCACTTCCGACTACTTCCTGCTGCTGGCGCTCAATCCGGGCGGAAACATAGGACGCGCGCGCTTCGAATTGCGCAAGGCTCAACTCGCGATGGAAATCGAATTCGCGATGTGAACTTCCTCAGTCACCTGCGTCACTTTTTCAAACTCTTGCTAAGCCAATTGAACGGGATGTCGATGTTGAAGTAGAGCGTCGATGTCTCGTTGGTCTTTCTATCGACCGCATCCATTCTGTCGTAATTGTGATCTTTGTCCTTCACAAGAGATTGCGATCCTCGCCTCAAGCCGAGCGCATTGAAAAGAGCATATTCTTCGTCGGTGGCTATCACTACGTATGCGGTTTCAATGCTCTTGCCGTCGCCGGACTTCAATATCGACTGAATCATCCCTTGCACGACCGCCTGGTGATATTTAGCTCGCTCCGCGTTCTTTAGCTCGGTGTAGGCAAGCGCCGAAACCATGTGCGCGAATATGTCGACGTACTTTTGCTTCAGAATCGTGTCTGCGTAACCCAGCGCTTTGTTGTAATCTTTGTCTTTTAGCGCTGCAAACATCGACTTGCCGGCTTCACCGTCGCCGCCGTACGGGGAATAACCAGGGCTCTCGGTGTAGGCCATTCTCAGATCCTTGAAGTTCACTGTCGTATCGCCGGCTTTTACTTTTTCAAGCAACGCCTCGTATTTCAGTTTGCCGGGCTCCTGTGATTGAGCGTTGATCGAAACGCCAAGCAATAGAAGGCATAAGCAGCAAAAGATTCTCTTTATCATCGTCAGCCTCCAAAGGGATTTGTATCATTGCCAGCGAATTCAGCACCCGGCACAAGGCGCGCACATATTAGCTTGATTAGCGCACACCGGGCAAACAAACGCTCCTGACGGTAGTGGGGTGATAGTGTGTTGCTCGCTCACATTCGCGTTTCTTCTCTGCGTCCTCGGCGTCCTCTGCGGTTGATTCCGAGCCACTGAGCAGGAAAAACCGCAGAGGACGCCGGGGACGCAGAGGACTGCTTGCTGGCAACACGCTAATACCCCACTACCCTCCTGACGCGCTTGCGATCGGGGGTGATTAAGAGTGGGACTTGGGTGGACCTTGTATCACCCAAAACTCAGGGCGGGGAATCGAGTTCCGCTCGGCAACCCCGTAGGGGTGCGATGTTCATAGTTACGGACGCCGACGTGGACTTCCTGGCTCCGTTAGGAGCGGCATAGAGTTGAGCGCAGGAACATTTCACCCCTACGGGGTTGGCAACCTGGGGGCTCGCCACTATAGACATTCTACCCCTACGGGGTTCCAGGGAATTCACAGGACACTTCTTCCGGCGAACAGTCGCGCGCGGTCCCCGGCTCAAGTCCGCTTTTACACACCTGACGCGCACCCTGACGCGCTTGCGATCTCTGAGCCCCATCTCTTATTCTCTGAAGTTGGCCGGTGGGCCAAATTCGTGACATACTGACACTCGAAGGGAATCAAACTGAAATGAACGCAAACGACATCCGACGCGGGATGATAATTATTTACAACAACCAGCCATATCGCGTGCTCGACTTTCAGCATCGGACACCCGGCAACCTTCGCGCTTTCGTTCAAGCCAAGCTGCGCAGCCTTAAGAATGGCTCCTCGACTGAAGTCCGATTCAGCTCTACTGAGAACATCGAGCGGGCAGCCCTCGAAGATCATGAGATGGAGTACCTTTACGCCGACGGTGACATGCACCACTTCATGAACACCGAGACTTATGATCAGATAGCGCTGGATGCTGAATCGCTCGGCGACTCGACCAACTATTTGACTCCCGGCACAAAGATCCAGGTTGAGTTTTTCGAAGGCGCGCCCATTGGCGTCGAGCTGCCTCCCGCGGTCGAGTTGACGGTGGTCGAAACTACGCCCGAATTGAAAGGCGCGACCGCATCTAACAGCCCGAAGCCCGCGAAGCTGGAGACCGGGGTCACGGTGCAAGTGCCGCCATTTGTAAAGGAAGGCGACCGCATACGTGTCGATCCGTCGAAGGGCGTCTATCTGGAACGCGTGAAGTAGGACTTGTTACCTACGAATAAGCTGATATTCTTTGCGGGCTTTGCGGTCCTTTGCGCTCTTTGCGAGAAGGAATAAGACGTTAGCGCAAAGATCGCGAAGACCGCAAAGCCCGCAAAGCATGTACTTCGTCTACAGCCTCGCGCTCTCGCTTCTTTTTTTCGCCCTCTTGCCATATTTCGCTTATCAGGCTTTGCGCCACGGAAAATACGCCGGCAGCTTCAAGGAACGCCTCGGCTGGCTGCCGGCCCAGCCCGGCTCAACCGGGATCAGTCGAGAGACGATCTGGCTCCACGCGGTTTCGGTCGGCGAGTTCCTGGCTGCGAAACCCTTAATAGACAAGCTCAGGTCTGATTTGCCCGCGTATCGGCTGGCTGTATCAACCGCTACACTCACCGGTCAGAACCTCGCGCGCGCGGAGTCGAACGGCTTTGACGCGACGTTCTATTTCCCGTTCGATTGGAAATTCTCTGTGCGCCGCGCGCTCGACAGAGTGAAGCCATCGATAGTGATTATCCTCGAGACTGAGCTGTGGCCCAATTTCTTGCGCGAATGTCGAAGGCGCAATGTGATCGTGATTCTGGCTAACGGACGAATCTCGGAGCGGTCCTTTCGTCGTTACGGTCGCGTGCGCTCGCTGATACGGCGCGCCATCGGCGACTTTTCCCTGATGATCATGCAGAGTGAAGCCGATGCGGAGCGAGCCAGGCAGCTCGGAGCGCCAACCGTGCGAGTGTGCGGGAACCTCAAGTATGATGTCGCCATTGAAAACCTCACTTCGCCTGACAGCTCCGATTTGAGATTTGAGAATTCAAATTCAGATTCTGCGGACCAGAACAAACTCACTGCTGACATCGATCGAAGATTTGGTCTTTCGCTGTCCTCTCAATTGATCGTCGCCGGCAGCACGGCTCCCGGTGAAGAGGAGCTCCTGCTTGCATCGCTCCGCGAAGTGCGCGGGCATCGCGGGCTTGAAGGCACGCGGTTGCTTATAGCGCCTCGGCATCCGGAGCGATTCAACGAGGTGGCGCGTCTGGTCTCCGGATCGGGGTTCTCGTGGGCGCGCCGTTCTGATTCGCTTTCAACTGGCCGCCGCGATTCAACGGAAACGAGTCCAGCCGGCGGAGCTTCCCTTGAGCCTGACGTTGTTTTGCTGGACACGATAGGTGAGCTCGCTCTCGTTTACCGGTTCGCGACCGTGGTTTTTGTCGGCGGGAGCCTGGCGCCGCGTGGCGGGCACAACATAATCGAGCCTGCCGCGTTCGCAAAACCGATCATAGTTGGTCCACACACTGAGAACTTTCGTCAGATAGTGTCAGATTTTGCTCGTGCAGGCGCGCTCGTACAGGCGGGTCCCGAAGCGCTTGCAGTTGAACTGATACGCCTTTTGGCGGATCCCAACGAAGCACATGCAATGGGTCAAAGGGCGAAGAACATTTTGAAAGCCAATCGCGGCGCGACTGAATGTGTTATACAAGAAATCAAGAAAGAGTTGGGCAGGGAGACTGAGTGAATGACGATAATGTTCGTAGTCCGGCCTTCAGGCGGAAGTTCGTAATCGTTGGTCACTCAATTTAAGGAGCGCACATGGCCGAACCCCAAACCGTCACACCCGCAGCCAGCCCGGAGCTTACAGGGCGTTCAATCGCGGTCGGACTAATCGTCGCGCTAGTCATCGGCAGCGCGTATCCATACTGTGTTTTGAAACTCGGCTTCGGACCTAACCTGTCCGTCGTATCGGCGTTCTTCGGATTCATCGCGCTGGTTCTGATTATGCGCGCCGCCGGCACGAACGCCCGAGAGAACAACATCGTGCAAACGATGGGCACAAGCGCCGGACAGACCGCCTTCATGTGCGTGTTGCTTGCAGCCTTCGACATGCTCAACACGAAGGGTGTTCTCAATCCCCCGATTCACCTCGGCACCTGGCAGATATTTTTCTGGCTCTGTAGCGCAAGCCTGCTCGGCATTCTTCTGGCCGTTCCGATGCGGCGGCACTACATCGATGAAGAGAACTTGACCTACGCTGACGGGCTCGCCGCAGGCGAGACCATCCGCGTGCTGCACGAGGGGCGAGAAAAAGGCGCGTCGGCCGGACCCGTCAAAGCACTTGGCTTCGGCGGCCTTGCATCGGGCGCGCTTATGATCCTTACGAGCTTTCTCAAAGTGTTCCCGGACACACTGTTTCTCCCGGGCATGCAGCCCATGAGCATCGGCTTCAACTGGAGCCTGCTCTCATTCGGCTCGGGTCTTCTGGTCGGGTTTCGCATTTGTTTCGCAATGGCGATTGGAATGTTCGTTAGCTGGTTCATCCTGCCGTCTTATCTCGTGAGCCACGGAATGATTCCAGAGCAGACTTTTCCGATGACGTTGAGGTGGGTGATGTGGCCCGCTACCGGTTTGATGGTTGCGGGCGGGCTTATGTCGCTGGCGCTGAAATGGAATCTCATTGTTAAGACCTTTCGCGGACTCAGGGGCAGCAAGATTGACAATAGAGATTTCCCAATGAAGTGGGTCGTTGCCGGGTCGCTCGTCATGACGGTTGTGGTTTGTCTCGTCCAATACTTCAGCATGGGAATTCCGGTTTGGATTTCATTCATCGCCGTTCTGCTGTCGTTGCCGCTGATGCTGGTCGGCTTGCGCGTGCTCGGCGAGACGAACTGGGGTCCCATAAGCGCGATGTCGAATATGATGCAGGCCGTGTTCGCCTTCATCTCGCCGGGCAACGTGCCGGTCAATATGTCTTCGAGCGGGCTTACCGGAACGATCGCGGTAACCTCCGAAGCGTTGATGCAGGATTTCAAAGCTGGTCAGTTGCTCCGCTCGAACAGCCGAAGCCTTACGATCGCACAATTGATCGCGGCGCCTGTCGGTTCGCTCGCAACAGCTATTATTTATCCTCTGCTTCGCGACAAGTTCGGGATCGGACCGCAGGGACTCTCCTCGCCCATCAGCGTCAAGTGGGCGGGGTTCGCCGAGCTGTTGACGAAGGGCCTCAATGCGCTGCCGCCGGGGTGTTTGGTTGGGTTGGCGATCGGTATCGGGGTGGGGATCGCGCTCACGTTCCTTGCCGAAAAATATGAACTGACTCCGTCACCAGCCGCGATCGGCATCGGCATGCTGCTTCCCGCCTCAGTGCTTATGGTCTTCATTTTGGGCGGAGTTGGACAACTCATTTGGTCGAAGGTCTCGCAGAAAACCGAAGACGACTATCGGATCCCTCTCGCGTCGGGACTGATCGCGGGCGAAGCGATTCTCGCCGTCGTGCAGGCAATCCTCGCGGCTGCCGGTGTTAATTTTTAGATGGAATCGGCGCCCAAGTTCCAAGTTAACCCGGGCGCGTACCTGGCACACTGATGCAAAGGCAAATACCACAGCTTTCATATCAAACGCCGATAATCCCACCAACGCAGAGACTGTGTGAAAAGTTCGTAGTCCGGCCTTCAGGCGGAAGTTTGTATCTGTACTTACGCCGGATTACGAACTTCCGCCTGAAGGCCGGACTACGAACATTGCATTTTCACACAGTCTCGCAGTTGGTGGGATTTCCCGGCAACGACAGTGTGCTCTCGGCTTTTTCAGCAGCCTGCCACACGCGCCCGGTGATACTCAGCCATCGCGGATCTCGCCGACTCAGCGTTGAATCGACTGTCCGTGTTCAGGTCAAGTGATCAATTCGCACAACAACAAGCTCAAGCGTGCGCTGGTATGGGCGCCATCCAAGCTTTACGAATTGGCGGTCCGTCTGCGAGTGGTCGCCTATGAGACTGCTTATTTGCAGCCGAAGCGCCTGGACGCGACGGTGATCAGTGTAGGTAATCTGACGCTGGGCGGCGCCGGCAAAACGCCAATGGTTCAATACATCGCCCGCTATCTCAAATCTGAAGACCACCGAGTAGCGATACTTACACGAGGCTATGCTCGCAAGTCGTCCGGCATGCGAGTCCTGAACGACCGGGCGAACCGCGGCGAGGGCGGCCAGGCGAGCTCATATTTTGAATTCGGCGACGAGCCGGTGATGCTCGCGCGGGCAATGCCTGAGATCCCGATCATCGTCAACAAAGACAGATATGAAGCAGGACGCAGGGCCGAGCAGAGCTTCGGCAGCGACGTGCTGGTGCTTGACGACGGCTACCAGCATCTTTCATTGGCGCGCGACTTGAACATTCTGTTGATCGATGCGACGGATACCTTCGGCGGGTTCGAAATGCCACCGTTCGGGCGTTTGCGCGAACCGCTGTACGGACTCAAGCGCGCCGACGTGGTGATAGTCACTCGCGCTGACCGCGCATTTGATGAAGCACAAACGCGAGCCATCATAAAGCACTACTGCGGCGAGAGCGTGCCGGTGATGTTCTTCTACTCAGGCATAACGGCGTTGCGGCACCTGGCCACCGGCGAGGTGTACGAGATTAACAACTTCGCGGGATGGAACGTAGCGGTAGCCTGCGCTATCGGTAACCCTCAGGCTTTTAGCGACGACCTATTACAAGTAGGGATCAACATTGTGAGCGAAAAGTTCTTTCGCGATCATCACCCTTTCACGCAGGCTGAGCTGGACGAAATCACACGCTCAGCGAAAGAGACAGGCGCGGACGCGATTCTAACAACCGAGAAAGACGCTGTCCGATTAGAAGGGCTGAAGCATGGAGACATTCCTGTGTATGCGGCTCAGCTTGAACTCCAAAGCGATGACGAAGTAAGGCTGAAGAGCCTGTTGTTGAGGACGGTAAGCAAAGGCAAAAGTAAAAAGTAGAAAGGCAAAAATAGAAATGCGGAAGCTGTTCTTACTTTGCCCTTTCCCGTTTTACTTTTTCCTTATCTCATTCCGCTGTCGAAGTTGATCGTGACTTGCGCGAACCGGCCGGAGACTACCGTGACGGTTTCCTGCCCACCGCGCGGCAGCCGGCGGCCGGTCCCACTGGGAGGCCCAACCAGGTAAGTACCCGGCGGCACGACTACACGAAACCGGCCATCAGAGCCTGTTTCAATGCGCTTGACCTCGCTGCCATCGCTCGCGCGTAAGATTACCAGCGTCGTCTGAAATGGAGCGGTGTCTGACTGCCCTTCCCTTGTAGGACCCGGGTGCACCGGGCTTATGACTGCCTTGCCTTCGATGCCCGACTCACCATGCGTCGTCACTCCACCACCTCCCCGGACTGAGACGATCTCAGAGCCCCTCAACTCAAACTCGCCGTCAGCAACAGCCGCCCTTCTGTAAACAACGATTCGTCGATGGCCCATGTTGCCGCTGAGGCGATAGCCGCGGATCTCCGGCTTGTCAGCGCCATCGCCTCTGTTAAAGCGAACAGGAAGCTCCGCGAAACTCTGCGACCTTCGATCCCAGTGAAAGACTCGGAGTACACCCGCGGCCGAGCCGCGCGGTAGCCACAGAGTCAGAACCTCCGGAATCGAGTCGCCGTCAAGATCAGCCACTTCAACGGAGTTGATATCAACCATCCCAGGCAGATCGTTAGCCTGCCACAACGTTCGAGCGTTTCTCGCGGTGCTTTCTATCCCAAGGTGAGCCGCGTCACCTGTCCGCCACGTAACAACCTGCTGGAACTCGCGCGTTCCCGTCAGGTGTCCGCGGCCGGCAACTTTCTTTACGCCCGGCCGGGGCTGGCCCGCACCCTGCGCAAAAGAAGTTGCCGCTGATGACAATGCCAACAATGTAACCAGAGTCATCAGCGGCAAACCTGATCCGAGTAATTTGCTTGCTGCACGGCGATCTGTATTTCGCGTTAAGTTCATGGTTTGATCTTAGCACCTAGCCGCGCACCTGGCCGCGACGGCATAACAAACCCGATTGCTTTAGTGGCGGAATCGATTGTCATTCCATCGATTGCGTCCGCGGTCGTCTCGATCATGATCCCTGTCTCGATCCCAACGGTTGTTGTCGAACCGACTGGTCTCCCAGCGACGATCATTACCATAGTAGCGGTATCCATTGTAGCCCCTGTAGCCACGATACCGATCGTCGTCTCTGCCGTTAGCATAGACGTAAGCCGAGCCTCCGCCGGCTCCCAGCAGACCGCCGATGATCGCTCCTTTCTTGCCGCCCAGCAGACCGCCGATCACCGCGCCGGCCGCAGCTCCTCCGCCAATGATGCCCGCCTTTTTTCCATTCGACATTCTGCCGCCGAACGACTGCGCACTGGCAGATGACGCCGCCGCAAACAACAACATCAATCCCAACATAGCCGCACAAAACTTTTTGGTTAGTGTATTCACTTTCATCCCTCCCATTCGCTTAACCTCGCGGCTCGTGCCGCTCACCTGGAAAAGGCAACAGGCGTGCCGTCGTCAAGACAGCGAGCAGCCACTTAGAAGTTCGCGTCGCTGTTGCCGATTATGCCCGGGAGCCGAAAGGTTGCCTCGATCAACCCCGACCATTTCGTGCTCAGGAGACTTAATTTGTTTAGAGGTGTGATCGCTTGGATAGCCGCCATCTGCCCGTGGTGCGTGTTTAACTGGGATAGACAGGACGAACAGGACGAACAGGATACTTTCTTATCCTGTTGATCCTGTCTATCCCTGTTGAAATGTCCGGTCACGCCACGCCCGCGAGTCGAAGAATCCCCCGCGCCCGTTCTGCTATAGCTGCGTAGTTCTCGTTCCTCAGGTCGCCGCTCGTAAACAGGCGCCCGCCGACCGCGATGCCAAAAGCCCCGGCGTGAACGTAATCCACGATATTGTCGGACCCGACGCCGCCTGAAACTACCAGCCGGACTCCGTTGATCCGCGACGTGAGCGCGGCAACATAATCCGCTCCGCCCAGAGAGGCCGCTGGGAACAGGTTGACCATTGGTACGCCCATCGACCACGCGTTAGCCACTTCGGTAGGAGTAAGCGCGCCGATCAAGGGAGGGATGTGAGCGCGGCGGCACGCTTCCACGAGTTGCGCGTTCGTGTGAGGCATGGAAATAACCTGGGCCCCGCTCTTGATCGCGCGATCCATCTGATCGTGGTTCGTCACCGAACCGGCGCAGACGCACACACGGTCACCATAGCGATGACGCAAATCCGAGATCACTCTGAAGCTCCCGGGAGTAGCAAGTGTTACTTCGATGACCTTGATTCCACCGACAATCGCGGCTTCGGCCGAGCGCACAGCAGACTCGGCAGATGCCGCCCGGACGACGGCAAAGACTCTGCTGGCCTCGACAAACTGGATCAGCTCGGCGTCTTTCATAAGTGAATATGATCGATATGACCAACAACTACCGGCTCAATTCTAGCTCTGGCGCAACACCACGCGCGCGGGCGCGCCATCGCCGTCCTTGACTTTCAGCGGCAGACAAATCATTTCGTAATCGCCGGGGGTTACTTCGCGCAGGTCCAGCCCTTCGATAACTATGACATCCGCTGAGAGCAAAATCATATGAGTTTCAGGCTCAGCCTCGAACTTGTCTACAGACAGGTAGTCAATTCCAACCACCTTGATGCCGTCGTTTATTAACGATCGCGCCGCCCCGGGCGTTATGTAAACGTATTCTTTGACGAATGTTTTCTGGCTCCACAGATATGAGTTCCGCGTCTTGAACAGCACTCGAGCGTCAACCGTAAAATCGAACTCTTCCAATACCGCTTCGTTGATTACCGGCGCCGTAACCTCGACTACTCGCGCGCGGCCCATAAGCAACTCGAGTGGGAGCTTATCAACCGTGAGGCCGTTCTCGATCAGATGAAAAGGCGGATCGACGTGCGTGCCCGCGTGAGAGCTGAACGAATAGCGGCTCAGGTTATATTTCTCATCATTTTCGTTAGCCTTGGTTCTGCGATTGATCTTTACGTGCGGATCGCCGGGATAGACTATCAACTCCTTTGAGAGAGGAACCGTCACATCATAAATTTTCATACCGACTGGCCTTTCCTTGTTACCCGTCGCATGCTATTTCGCCGCTGCGAAGATTGTCAAATTCACGGTGGTGGTTCCGTCTGACTCGTCAACGACAAAGGAAGAATTAACCGCTGATTCTCGCTGACTGCGTTTCGCTGACCTGCGCAGATCAGCGTACCGAAGGCGGCGCAAATCAGCGGTTAATTGATCGCTTATTGCGAATATCCTGCTTGAGTTGAGTCAGAAGATTAGACACGCGGCGCGTTTCGCTTTCGTTTAGTTGCGCGCCGCCAAACCTGACGCGATTGTACAACCTGGTTATCTCATGAATTGGCGTGAGTCCCGATGCAACCGCGAACTCGAGCGGTGTCTGATCAGGCTGTTTGAGCAGACCCGCGCGCCTCGCGATCGCAAGCATCTGCTCGTAAAAGAGCACCGCGGATTGACGATAGTCGCGCCGCTTCAGCCGGCGACGCCATAGCGGCAATATGAAGAGGCGATGCCACCACGGCCCGTATCCGGTAGGCGGCAATCCGCGCCGCTTTCGGTAGGACACAATCACAAACAAGAACACTGCAGCCAGGGCGAGAATCGCAAGACCGGACGCCAGCTCGAATAACGTAGTCGCAGTCCACTTTCGATTGAGGATGAATCGATCCAGAATTCCCCGCATCCACAGCTTCGCGCTCAGGTAGTAACCGAACAAGCGGTCCTTGGTTGTCAGCAGCCGATGCTGCAGATTGACCATGATCGACGCCTGCTCGTCACTGTCCAGGGTAACAATGTAGTCGAGCCAGAAAACTTCCATCGCGTCGGCGTACTTCCTCAGCTCAGCCAGCAACCCGCCTTGCGTGTAGTCGTTGATGCCCGCGGCGGGCGTCGGATCGAACTCGATCCACGAATCACTATGCGGGAAATAGGCTTCGACCCACGAGTGCGCATCACTCTCCCGAACAACATACATGTCGTTGAGTTCGTTGTACTCGCCCATCTGAAACCCGTTGACAATTCGCGACGGGATCTCGAGCGTCCTCAACATGATTACCATCGCGGTTGCGAAGTATTCGCAGTGGCCCTCCCGAGTGTTGAACAGAAAGTCAGCCAGCGGATCCTCGTTGGCGAGCTTTAGATCGAGCGTGTAGTGAAACTCGGTCTTGAGATAGCTTTCGATTGCCCGTGCTTTGTCGTAGGGCGTGGCCGCATTGCGCGCGATCTCATGGGCGAGCTGCGATATTCGTGGATCAAGCTTGCGCGGCGTACGCGCGTAGAGCCGCCTGATTTCGTCACGCGAGGACGCAGGTGCATCGGCTCTGAGCTCCGCATCACTCGGAATGCTTATATCGGACGATATCGCATAAGCGATTCGACCCGTTAATCCGGTGGCCGAAAGAGCGTCAGTATATTTGTCCTGTGAGAGCCTGGGGACAGGGCCATAGAAAGACAACGCCTTCTGGGCGGCAAAAAGCGTGGTAGTGTTGAGCGGCTCGAGCACGAACCGCTCCTCGATCAAACCTGGTGGACCGCTCGATTGAGCTCGAGGAGTTGCCGCCCGCTCCGTTGTTTGGTCGACAAGCGGAAGCGAGTACTTATATACGAACTGCGTGTCTTTCGGCGGAACCTGGCCTCCTATGGACACACCCTGATTCTGAGTCAGTTGACGTCCCTGTTGCGGTACACTCCAGGCTCGGCCGTCGTATTCTTCAAGCGCGATGCCTCGCCAGCGCAGATACCTTGGCGGCTTGCGATCGAGCCGCACTCGCATCACCACGCGAGGGTTCTTCTTGATTGACGCAACCTCGCCCAACTCGACGCGATCGGAGAAGCCGGTGACAGCATCACCTTGTCCGACGCCTCGCGTGACCCCGCCTCCGGCGAATCGCGGAATGAGGAAGAAAAAAGGCAGCGTGAGTACAATCACAATGACGATCTGCGCGGCTGAGGCGCCCAGAAGATAACGCACACGCGGGCCCTTCTTACTGGCGGGGCTCTCGGTATTCCCTCGATATTTGATCTGCCGCGGTTGCTTGAGCGAGACGACCGCTTCCTCTTCAAGATGATTCACCTGCCGGCGCGCTCGACGAATTTCAAACGCCGCCAGCGTCGAGATAAAGAAGAACAGAAACGTGGCCAGCGAAACGACAAACGTTGCGTTGAATGTCAGCCCGGCAGCCAACAGCATCTGAAAAAACGCGATCAGGTACAGGAACACCCAGTCGCGATCGCGCTTGTTCTGAAAGAGCTTCGCGGCAGAAACAAACAGGGTCATATGAACGAGGGCGAGCACGCGATTGCTGATCAATGCGGCGTCCAAAAACACGAACGGAACGTAAGCGACGCTCAACGCGCGCCACATCCACTCGCGCAATCGCAGCCGTTTCACTCCGCGCGTGTCGCGGTAGAAGCAGATCACCAGCGCGATTGCGTACGCGGCGAGCGAGATACCGTCAAGCTCGCCGGTCAACGCCATCGCCAGGAACGCCGTCGCGACTAACGCATATGAAGTTGTCCTGAAATAAGCTTCCATACTGATAGAAGTCACAGGTCAGAGATCAGAGGTCAGAGGTCGGAAGTCAGAGGTCAGAGGTCGGAGGTCAGAGGTCAGAGGTCGGAAGTCAGGTGCCAGCGGCGCGTCGTCGTTAATCTCATCTTTGACCTCTGACTTCTGACCTCTGACTTCTGACTTCTGACTTCTGACCTCTGACCTCTGACCTCTGACTTCTGACCTCTGACCTCTGAACGCTGACCTCTGACCTCTGACTTCTGACTTCTGACCTCTGACCTCTGAACGCTGACCGCTGACCTCTGACCGCTGACCTCTGACTTCTGACTTCTGACCTCTGACCTCTGACCTCTGACCTCTGACTTCTGACCTCTGACCTCT
>Ga0134124_10002619_pt1 | contig 14531 bp, 10 predicted proteins | sample KB304_FD_96880 | JGI IMG/M metagenome (GOLD analysis project Ga0134124, IMG submission 96880) | Terrestrial soil microbial communities without Nitrogen fertilizer from Kellogg Biological Station, Michigan, USA - KB3-0-4 | ecosystem: Environmental > Terrestrial > Soil > Unclassified ... | reverse complement strand
TTGCGGTTATTCTGCCGACGCAGGTATCGACAGCCTCCACGGCCTTAATGGCAGCCGGCACTATTCCGGTGTGTCCGACCATGTCGCAGTTGGCAAAGTTCAGGATGATGACGTCATACTTGTCCTCGTCGATCCTCTTCACTAGCTCATCCGTGACCGGGTAGGCGCTCATCTCCGGTTTCTGGTCGTAGGTTGAAACATCCTTCGGGGAGGGGATAAGGGCACGCTCTTCTCCTTCGAACGGCTCTTCTATGCCGCCGTTGAAGAAGAAGGTGACATGGGCGTACTTCTCGGTTTCAGCAATCCGGAGCTGTTTTTTCCCGGATCCGGCCAGCAGTTCGCCCAGGATGTTGTTGAGAGATTCAGGCCCGAAAGCGATCGGGAGGCCGAAGGTCGCATCGTATTCGGTCATGCAGACGTATGATGCCAGGTGTGGCCTCTTGCCACGATCAAAGCCGTCGAAATCGCCGAGAGCAAGAGCCCTGGTGATCTCCCGTGCCCGGTCGGAACGAAAGTTGAAAAAAATGAAGCCGTCGCCGTCGTGCACTTTCCCGACCGGCGCACCGCCAGCGCAGATGACGCAGGGGACGACGAACTCGTCGTGCACGCCGGCGTTATAGCTCTGTTCGATAGCTTCGGCTGCAGATGCCCGGCACTCTCCCTTGCCCGATACTATGGCGCTGTATGCCTTCTCCACCCTGTCCCAGCGGTTGTCCCGGTCCATGGCATAATAGCGCCCCATGACCGTGGCGATCTTGCCCACGCCGATGCGGGCGATCTCTGTCTCCAGTTCCTGCAGATAGGCGGCGCCGCTCTGGGGCGGGGTATCACGGCCGTCCAGCAGGCAGTGAATGTACACCTTGCTGAGCCCCTCCCTGCGGGCCATCTCCAGCAGTCCGTACAGGTGGGTGTTGTGGGAGTGGACTCCGCCGTCGGAGAGCAGGCCGGAGAGATGCAGGGCGCCGCCTGAAGCTTTGGTCCTGGCCATGCAGTCGCGGAGGACCGGATTCGTGAAGAAATCGCCGTCAGTAATCGCTTTGCTGATGCGGGTGAGATCCTGATAAACGACCCGGCCTGCGCCGATGTTCAGATGCCCCACTTCGGAGTTCCCCATCTGGCCGTCGGGAAGTCCGACCGCCATACCGGATGTACTGATCTTCGTGTGCGGATACTTTGCCATGAGGGCGTCGAGATTCGGTGTGTTTGCCAGGGCTACGGCATTGTTTGAAGGATCGGGGTTTATCCCCCAACCGTCGAGGATCATCAGCAGAAGAGGTTTAGGCATTTAATTCCTCCGAGAAAGTTGTCTATGCTTCGTCAGTCGAGCAGCATCCGTGACGGGGAAAGCCGTATCGAACGGAAACAGCCGGGGCTCATCGCCGTATGTTGCCAAAATTGACACTGCGGCTTACCTTCATCGCAGCTGAGGGTACCGCCGTAGACGCTGAAGCAGAGGCGTTGCAGTGAGAGACGGCTTTCCCCGTCACGGCCTTGCTCCGCAGTCAATGATGATACCCTTCATTGTTCAGGATGGTGAAGCCGCGATAGAGCTGTTCGAGGAAGAAGGGGCGGACCATCTGGTGGGTGAAGGTCATCTTCGAAAGAGCGATGATCCTGTCGGCGCTGCTGCGCAGCGCATCGGAGAAACCGTACGCGCCGCCGATGACAAAGGTGAGTTCCGGCGTGCCGTTGTCCCGGTACGTTCCGATCAGTCCGGCAAAGGCCGGAGAGGTGAACTGTTCGCCCAGTTCATCGAGCAGGATCAGACGACCGTTTTTCGGCAGGAGCTTTTCGATCCGCTCCGATTCGCGCTGCTTCATCAGCTCCGGCAGTACACCCTTCTCTTCCTTTACTTCGGTGATTTCAAAAGACGAGTAGCGCTTTACCCGGCCGGCATACTCTTCGATCCCGGCTTTCACCCATGCTTCCTGGGTCTTGCCGACCCAGAGGAGACGGAGCTTCACGCCCCTTTGCCTTCCCACAGGTACTCGGACGGAATTTCCGTCAATCGGGCCGCTCCCCAGAGTTCATCCAGGTTGTAATAGCTGCGCAGATCTTCCAGGAAGACGTGGACTATGACATCACCGTAATCGATGACGATCCACTTTCCTTCTTTTGCCCCTTCCACATCTATGGCTTTGCCGTACTTCTTGAGCCCGGTACGGATCGAGTCGGCTATTGCGATCACCTGCTTGTCCGATGTCCCGGTGGCAAGAACAAGGTAATCTGCGATGGTAGAAATCCCCCTGATGTCGAGTACTTTCACATTGTAGGCCTTTTTGTCCAGCGCAAGAGCGGCACACTTGACGGCGCGGTCATCAGTGGAAATTGTCGGTTTAACGGTCATTTAAATAAATCCTTTTGTCTGAAATGTATCGGGCAACCTTTTCAGGAACCAGATGGCGGATCGAGCGGCCTTCCCGGACAGCCTGGCGGATGTCGCTCGAAGAGATGGGGAGCGGGGTTCCCGGAAGATAATAAACTGAAAAGCCTGACCGGTGGGTCAGGCGAAATTCGTCGGAACCATAGCAGAATTCATCTCTTATGGCAAGAGGAAGAGGTGCGGTCAGGTCGTTGACGACAGCTTCCGGCCGTTCGACCACGACGATGTTGGCAAGGTTGAACAGGTCGGCAGAGTTGTACCAGGAGGATATTTCCAGAAACGAGTCGCTGCCGATGATGAAGTAAAGATCGTCGTCAGGATAGAGCCCGTGCAGCTCTCGGAGCGTATCCACCGAGTAGGACCTTCCCCCCCTCTGCTCTTCGATGTCGGAAACAGCGAACGATTCATTATCGGCAATCGCAAGTTCAACCATCGTCTTCCTGTCGGCAAAGGAGATCTCTCCGTCAAGCTGCTTGTGGGGTGGAGTTGCCGCAGGGATGAAGATGACTCGGTCGAGTGCGAGTCGTTCCCGGACCTCCTCGGCAATGCGAAGGTGAGCGATGTGGATGGGATTGAAGGTCCCGCCGAGGATTCCTAATTTCATAAGTTACCAAGTCTCCATTCAGCAGGATAATGCGGAACCAAAAAAAGGTTCACGCACCAAAAGTAGGCGCTTTTAAGCGACGACGCGACGACGCAACGCTTAAAATCATAAAACAAGGAATTGTTTAAAGACTTTCGTCGCGTCGTTGCGTCGTCGCGTGAGTTATGTTTTTACTCTCTTACCTGGCCGTTTCCGTACACTATAAACTTTGTTGTGGTTAAATCCTCCAGCCCCATGGGTCCGAAAGAGTGTAGCTTGGTAGTGGAGATGCCAATCTCGGCGCCGAGCCCCAACTGCCCGCCGTCGGCAAAGCGGGTCGAGGCGTTCACAAGAACCGTGCTGGAGTTGACTTCACGGATGAACCTCTGGGCATTCGCGTATTCGTTGGTGATTATTGCTTCGGTGTGAAGTGAACCGTAGCGGTTGATATGATCGATAGCTTCGTCGATTCCGCCCACAATCCTGATCGCCAGGATCAGTTCAAGGTACTCTGCATTCCAGTCGTCTTCAGTGGCAGGTATCGCATCTTTCAGGATGGCGCAGACTGCTTCGTCCCCGCGGATCTCGACCTTGAGCGCTTTCAATGCATCTCCGATCCGGGGGATGAAGCTTTCGGCGATATCACGGTGCACAAGCAGGGTCTCAAGTGCATTGCATACCCCCGGACGCTGGGTCTTTGCGTTCACGACGATCTTTCCGGCCATCGGGATGTCTGCAGCGGCATCGACAAATATATGACATACACCCTTGTAATGCTTGATAACCGGAATGCGCGAGTTCTCGACGACAAACCGGATCAGGCTCTCGCCGCCGCGAGGGATGATAAGATCTATCTGCTCTTCCTGCTTCAGCATCTCAAGCACCCCTTCGCGTTCCGTGAACGGGATCAGAGATAGTGCATCTTCAGGGATACCGGCCTTGCGCATCTCGTCACGAAGAATCCGTGCAATCGCCCGGTTCGAATTAATGGCTTCGGAGCCGCCGCGAAGAATGACGGCATTTCCGGCTTTCAGGCAGAGTGCTGCGGCATCGGCAGTGACATTGGGGCGGGCTTCATAGATGATCCCTATCACCCCGAGCGGAATCCGCATCTTGCCGACCTGGAGCCCGTTCGGCCTCTGCCACATCCGGTCTACTCCGCCAACCGGGTCCTGCAGGGCGGCTACTTCAAGAAGGGCATCAGCCATCTCTTTGATCCGCTTCCGGTCAAGCATGAGCCTGTCGAGCATGGCCGCAGAAAGTCCCTTTTCTGCCCCGGCGGCAAGATCCTTCCCGTTTTCTGCGACCAGCTCTTCGGTTGAACCGACTAGTGCACCCGCCATGGCATGGAGAAGGGAGTCCTTTGCCCCGGATGAAAGTTTCGCCATGGCAATCGAGGCCTGGCGGGCCTTTGTTGCTATATCTCGTACCGTATCAGCTATTGACATAATGTTCTCCCAAACGAAAAATTATAACTGTATCTATCCGGATTTCAACCAAAAATGCAACCCGTAAAATATATTGTTCCACCCATAATCATATGGTATTTTATATATTCAATAAAGCAGATTATAAGGAGTCGCTATGAAAGAGGAATTCTATGCCGAGCGGATAGTTAGAATAGTTGCTGGAACTTTAGTGCTTGTATCGCTGCTTCTGGCACATTTTCACTCTCCAAATTGGCTCTGGTTTACCGGTTTTGTCGGGCTGAATCTGTTTCAGTCAGGATTTACCCAGTTCTGCCCGATGTTCAATCTACTCGGCAAGCTGGGCGTGCCGAGGTTCCCGAGGAGTTGCTGCGGGAAATGAGTGTACGAATTACGGTGCTTTGCGATAACTGTGTGGGGCCGGTTTCCGGAACCCTGGGTGAACACGGCTTTGCAGCCTTGATTGAACGGGAGGGGGAAGAGCCGATTCTCTTTGACACCGGCCAGGGTTTCACACTGCTTCATAATGCCGCCAGGATGAGGAAAGATCTCTCGCAGGTCCGTAAAGTCGTCATATCTCATGGTCACTTTGACCACACAGGCGGCTTGATGCCCCTTTTGAAACAGTTCGGAGGCAGGGAGATATTTTCTCATGAAGCTATCTTTGGTTCAAGGCACCGGGTTAAGGATACCGGAGAGTGTTATCCGATAGGAATTCCTTTTGAGAAGTCTGCCTACGAAGGGGCAGGAGCGATCTTCAATTTATCGAACTCTTTTCGAGAAATATCCCCCGGCATAATGCTGACCGGAGAAGTTCCAAGGGTCACCCGATTTGAAACCGGAGATCAAGGACTCTACTGCGACTGCACCGGACAGGAACTTGATCTGACACCCGATGACCAGTCACTGGTAATTGAAACCGCAAAAGGTCTGGTGGTACTCCTCGGCTGCTGTCATGCCGGTCTGGTTAATACTATTGAACATATTGCCTGTCAGAGCGGCAGGAGAGATATCTATGCCATGATAGGAGGAACGCATCTTGGTTTCTGCGGGCAAGAGCAGCTTGAAGGAACAGTTGCTGTTATCAGGAAGGCAGGGATCAGGAAGCTTGCTATGTCGCACTGCACAGGTTTTGCCGCTGCAGCAAGGCTTTCAAGGGAACTGCCTAAAGAGTCCCAGATCGCCATGGTAGGTTACACCCTGGAAGTTTGAACCAGGGACGGTATTACCGGGTGGTATCGTGACGATTTCCGGATTCAGAGATAGCTGTTTTGTGGCGAATCAAAGATAGTTTTCCTGTTTCTGCATCATGGTTTTCAGTTGCTCGTCAAGGATATATTTGATCAATCGTGACCTGTCGTTGCTCTCTATCATCCTGAAAGACATGGACGTCGAGTAGTACTCAGTGCGGTCCATTTCCGCCAGCAGCTCTTTTGTCCGTATGATCGATCCCACAGCATGTATATGCTCAGGTTCCTCCCTTTGCAGATCGATTTTCAGATGAAGCAGGGTTCCGTATGAGAGACAGTCCGGGATCTTGAATCGGAGACCGCTGCCGCTGAGGTTGACGCGGCACTCTCCCGGAGGAAACGCCGTAAAAGATTTTTCCTGGCACCTTCCCTTGCACTCTTTCATTGAGTCCCATTCAGAAAGGATCTTGCTCATATTCTGGCTAGTCGGAATAGAGTAGTTGACCTTGAGAGTCACATCAACCCGCATATATTCACGTCTTTCGCTGACCACTATCTTTTCGGGGAGTTCAATCCTGAGTGAACCTGCCTTTTCCCAGGATTTGAGCTGAGCGGAGCAACGAAAAAGGGACCGCCCTTCTCCCTGGGTTATCAGCACTTTCGATCCTGCCGTGATTGGAAGGTGATCGGGAAAGCCGCTTCCGCAGAGCTGAAGCAGGATCTCTCCGGTGTCGGATGAAATGACCGTTGCGACATCTTCGGCAAACGTTTTATCCGGGAGATCTATTCCTATATTCACGATATTACCCGGACGGAAAAAAGAGGCGTAATCTGACGGAGTTGTAGCCATTTGACAAATCCCCACCGCTTCAAGTCAGTTAGAAAACCATTATAAATTGCAGTGCAACATGAATATTTAATAATTAATAAACGGCAATGCAATTATGGGACCACGATTATCTATTATCGAGACTTTCCCTTTTTTTGATTGCCCGGAGGTTATGAATGAGAGTAGTTTTCAATATATGAAGCGCCTTTTTTCAGAAAATGCCATCCAAAAGATCCGGGATGAGATAGCTGCCTGTGACGGCAATGAAGTCTTTTTCCTTGGTAGGACTGACGAATCGCAGGTAGTTGTCGGTGTCGAGGCGCTGGCCCGCGGCAGCAGGGATGCCGTTGCCGCCATAATGATCAATGTGTCATTTGGCGATGTGGTCATTCATAACCATCCTTCAGGAAACCTTACCCCTTCCCGGGCCGATCTGGAGATAGCCGCAATTCTTGGTAATCAGGGCGTAGGTTTCTATATTGTCGACAATCTGGCCGAGCAGACTTATCAGGCTGTCTCCCCTTTTGTACGTAAGAAGGTCGAATATCTCTCTCTTCCTGAGATCGACTCCTACTTCGCTCCTGAAGGTTTTTTGGCTGCCAGTCTTTTCGGATATGAGCACAGGACCGAACAGACAAGGATGGCATTTGCGGTCTCGGAGGCTTTCAACGGCGACAGGGTAGCAATGATCGAGGCCGGGACCGGGACCGGGAAGTCGCTTGCCTATCTCCTCCCCGCAGCAATATGGGCAAAGCGCAATCGTGAACGGGTAGTGATCTCTACCAATACCATCAATCTGCAGGAACAGCTTACCGGAAAGGATATACCGTTTCTGCAGAAGTACGGGAAAATCAGCTTCAGGGCCGCTTTGATCAAGGGGCGAGGTAACTATATCTGTCTAAGGAAGCTCCAGGCGCACAAGGATGAACAGGGGCTTTTCCATGATGAGAAAACCGAGCTCAAGGCGATTATCGAATGGTGCGGGAACACCGCTTCCGGCGCCCGGGACGATCTGGGGTTCATCCCTAAGGACGAAGTGTGGGAAGAGGTCTGCTGCGAAGGCGATCAGTGTGCCAGGGTGAAGTGCAGCTACTACGGCAAATGCTATTACTACAACTCGAGGCGAAGTGCCGCCGGTGCCGACCTGCTCGTAGTCAACCATGCGCTGCTAATGGCCGACCTGGCACTCAGGCAGCAGACCGGTTCGAGCTCGACAGCGATTCTCCCGCCTTTCCAGCGGCTGATAATAGATGAAGCCCACCATCTTGAGGATGTTGCAACAGGGCATCTTTCGTCACAGATCACCCGGCAATCTCTGGTAAAGCTTTTCGGCAAGCTGCAGCATCCGAGGAAGCCGGAACGCGGCCTTTTGCCGAAACTGTCATTCTCCCTGGCAACGGAGATGCCGGAAGGATTCGGTGCACTGCATCAGGAAATAGCTGTTCTTCTGGGAAAGGAGCTGCTGCAGCCTCTTCCGGGCCTGGTCGAAACCGTCACCAAGGAGATGGACGGAATAGGCTTTGCGCTTACCGGGCATCTCAAGCCGGCTGATGGCAGGGGCGGGGAGTTGAAGCTGAGGCTCACCCCTTCCGTACATGCAACCGAGTTCTGGGAGGAGTCGGTTGAGCGGATCAGATCATTGGCTGACAAGCTCCAGAGTTATTCCGCTTCGTTAGGCAGGCTACTGAAGAGCATGGCCAACCTGCCGGAAAAGCCGGCAGAGCGAATTGCCGGCGCTGTTACGGATATCAGGGGGATTGCGGGAAGGCTTGAAGGGGCTGCCAGAGCGCTTTTCCACTTCATTGCTGTTGACGAGTCGGTATGCAGATGGTTCGAGATGAAGAAATGGGGAAAAGGGCTCACGGTCAGAATATGCAGCTCTCCTCTCGATGTTGCCCCGACGCTGAAAAAGGCTCTTTTTGACCAGTTCCGAACTGTGGTGCTCACTTCGGCAACACTTGCGGTCGGCGACGGATTTCACTACCTGGCACAGCGGTGTGGAATTACTCTTCTTCCGTCCGTCAGAGTAACCGAGCTTCAGCTTGCATCCCCCTTTGATTATAGAAACCAGGCGTTTGCCGGGGTCCCGGCGGACATGCCAGAGCCCTCGGGACGGGATTTTGAAGCGGCAGCTTCCAGGTTCATTCTTGAAAGCCTTTCGATATCACAGGGGAAGGGGTTCGTACTCTTTACATCTTACGACCTGCTCAAGAGGGTTTACACCCGGATCGCACCAAGCCTCGAAAATATGGGGCTTCATCCGATGCGGCAGGGGGAGGCGAACCGGCATCTTCTGCTGACCAGATTTCGCGGCAGCCAAGGAGGGGTTCTGTTCGGAACAGATTCTTTCTGGGAGGGTGTTGATGTCCAGGGAGAAGCGCTTGAGCTGGTAATCATCACCAGGTTGCCTTTCCGCGTGCCGACCGAGCCGGTACTCGAAGCCAGGGCCGAGCATATTGCAGCATCAGGAGGCGATCCGTTCATGGAGTACACGGTTCCGCAGGCCGTTATCAAGTTCAAGCAGGGTTTCGGCAGGCTGATACGGAGCAAGGGGGACAGGGGAGCGGTACTGATTCTGGATAGCAGAGTACTGTCCCGAGGTTACGGGAGGCTGTTCCTCCGATCTCTGCCGGATCTCGAAATCGTGTCGGCTGAAGGAAAAGAGGTGCTTAAAAGACTTCAGGAGTTTTTCTAGGACCTTTCCTTCATCTCCCGTTTTGCTGCAAAGTTGAAACACTGGAAGTAGGACAGGTAAGTCAGGATAAAAGTGAAGAATATGATGCTGAGAAAAAATCTGTCGGAAGGCGCCCGCCAGGCAAAGATAAGATAGAAACAGAATATCCCGCTTTTCAGAACGTCCCCTACAAGTCTTTTATTCCTCTGGGATTTCATCTCTTCGGGGGTAAGACCTGTTGCTGCACCGTCAACCGCAAGCCTTGCCTCTCTGATTGCAAATTTATTCAACGGGTAAAATAGAACCATCTGGATGACCAGCGAAGATATGATGCTGTGTATGAAACGAAACCCTCGTCCTTCGGCATGAAGCGCACCCTGAAATAGCATTGCAATGTAGAGGAGAAGTCCGACAAGCGCTATCTGGATAACAGAGTGTATTGTTATCAGTCGTCGTAACTTCTTGAAATCAAAACCAGTAGACATTTATTTTCTCCGTAATTATAGGCGGTTAATATCATTGATTGCCAGTGAGAGGATAACAAATCAAATGCCGTTTTACAAGCGTAAAGATTTTCTTTATTCAATAAATTGAATGTGCAAAGTTGAACTCCGGATTAAATCTGGTAAATTTAATGAAGTGTAATATTGCTGACGCACTGCAGGAGTTTCTCTGTGGCGATCCGTTTAACCATCAAGGTCTGTCGGACATGAAAACATTGCAAATGATACTCATGTCTGTCTGCATAATATTCATGACAGCGCATATGGCTGCAGCTGCGGCCAGTCCGGCAGTCAGGCTGACAGTCGAAGAACAGAAGTGGCTGGATGAGCACCCCGAACTGAAGATCGGGCTACGTGAGACTCCGCCGCTGGTCATGAGAGGTGAAAAAGGAGAAGGGTATCAAGGGCTCAGCATCGATTATATCAAGCATGTCGAAAAACTTCTCGGTATCCGCTTCCACTTTGACTATTTCCCTACCTGGCAGAAGCTGATTGAAGAGACGAAAAACAGATACGTCGATATAATCGTAACCGGAACTATTACTCTCGATCGATCATCTTTTCTGGATTTTACCCCGCCGTACATTCAGCTTCCTCATAAAATCATCATAAAAAAAGAGCTTGATAATCCGCAGCTTGAGCTTTCAGATATGTCCGGATTGAAGGTTGCAATTGTAGAAGGTACTGCTATCTACGGTTATATTGAAAAAAATTACCCGGAGATCAAGCTTGTACCGGTCAGAGACGAGATGGCAGCTCTTGAATCGGTATCATTCGGAGAAAACTATGCTGCGGTCATGGAAATGGCCAGGGCCTCTTATTATATCGATCAGCAGAAGATAACAAATCTGACGATAGCCGGTGATGCCGGGTATCTTTACAACCTCTGTTTTTCCTCCAGAAACGACTGGCCGTTCCTGAACAGCATACTTTCCAAAGCGCTAGCGCAAATAACCGAGAAAGAACGAAAAGAGATAACCAGCAAATGGCTGTATGCGGCGAGACCGAACATATTCGCAAGCCGCAGATTCTGGGTTGGCGCAGGGATCATCTCCATATTGACCGCTGTATTGCTGATAATCATCTGGAATATTGCCCTGCGACGAAAGGTGGCACAGAGCACTTCTGTTATCATGCAGGAGGTGGCGCAGCTTGAACGTGCCGAGAGCGAGTTGAGGCGTCTTAACCGTACTCTTATGGTTCTGGGGAAGAGCCACGATCTGCTCATGCAGTTTACGGAGGAGAAATCTCTTTACAATGCTATATGCAAGCACCTTGTCGAAGTCGGAGGATACAAAAGTGCGAGTGTTATTCTTGGTGGTGCCGGAACGTCCACTACCGCAGCAGGGTACTTCCTTAACGAATCAGAACCTGCTGCTGATATTTGGTTAGGGCCTGAAAGCAGGGTAAGCGGCACTTCATCTAAAGCAATTAAATCTGCAAACGTTACCCGCGAAAGTCACAATGCAGGATTAACCGGGAATGGAGGCAGAGATGATATCTCATCACTTGCTATTCCATTATGGGGGGAAGGGACTGTAATCGGTGCTCTGGAGATCGTAAGCTCAGGCAGGGATTCCTTCGATAATGAGGAGGTGTCTCTGCTTACAGAACTTACGGAGAACCTTTCATATACGGTCGTCGCGATCAGGCTCAAGGAAGAGCACAGGGAGTCAGAGGCACTCGTAAGAAAGCTCTCTCAGGCTGTCGAGCAGTCCCCTGTGACAATAGTAATCACTGACAGCAATGGGAGTATCGAGTATGTGAATTCCTGTTTTACCAGGATTACAGGGTATGCGTTTGATGAAGTAATCGGGAAAAATCCCAGATTTCTCAAATCCGGGGTCCAATCGCTGGAGTTCTACAGGACACTCTGGGATCTGATAAGCGGAGGATTTGAATGGCACGGCGAGTTCTGCAATAAAAAGAAAAACGGCGAGTTTTTCTGGGAGTCTGCCTCGATTTCTCCGGTCCGGAATGCCGAAGGGGAGGTCACGCACTTCATAGCAGTCAAAGAGGACATTACTGATCAGAAAAAGGCATATGATGAGCTCCAGAGAGCCAAAGCAGAGGCAGAGGCTGCGACAACGGCCAAGAGCTCGTTTCTTGCAAACATGAGCCATGAGATCAGAACTCCGATGAATGCGGTCATCGGGATGCTTTATCTCATTCAGCAGACCGAACTTACCATCACGCAGAGAAGTTATGTGGTTAAAGCGGAAGGTGCCGCCAAGTCACTCCTCAAGATTATCAACGACATACTGGACTTTTCGAAGATCGAGGCCGGACGCCTTCAGATGGAGAATATCCCTTTCCTGTTAAGTGATGTTCTTGAAAAGTTGACCGATATTGCACCGGTAACAATAGGTGCAAAGAAGGTTGAACTAATTATTTACACATCTTCCGAGACTCCGGATTTTCTTGTCGGTGATCCGTTGAGACTCGGCCAGATACTGATAAATCTTATCGGCAATGCAATCAAGTTTACCGAGAAGGGTGAGGTGGTGCTTTCTGTTTCAGTTGATACGATGTCGAAAGAGAAAGTGCAACTCAGGTTCAGCGTGGAGGACTCCGGTATCGGTATGACGCCGGAGCAGAAAGAACAGCTTTTCTGCGCATTCAGTCAGGCTGATTCGTCCACAACGAGACGTTTCGGGGGAACAGGGCTCGGGCTCTCGATCAGCAAGCAGCTCGTCGAGCTGCTGGGAGGAGATATATCAGTCAAGACAGAGCAGGGAAAGGGGAGCGTATTCACGTTTTCCGCCAGTTTCTCGTTTGAACCTGAACATAATGAACAACTTTCGGAGATTTTTCAGGGGTTGAACGGTCTGCGAATTCTTCATGTCTGCAACCTGGGCAAAGGATCTCTTTCCACTGGAAGAATGCTCTCCTCATACGGGATGAAGGTAAGTTCGGTGAGTACGGCAGATATTTTCACCATAAAAGAGCCTGAATACGATCTTCTGCTTGTTGATGTTTCGATAGATGAAGATACAAATATCGAGGATGTTTTCAATGCAGGCTTCATGAAAACTCTGGCAGGGATCCCGGCGATCCTCTTTACCAGTGACAGGGAACATGCCGGAACCGACAGCTCATGCAGCCCGTTCAGATCAATAGTCGTTAAACCGGCTGTCCCGACCAATCTACTGTATGCGATCATGGAAACTGCCGGAGTCGGAGAAACGCGAAAGATGGAAGAGGATAAGTCTACAGCAGTCGAAGGCTATTTCGAAGGAATGAGTATACTTCTGGCCGAGGATAATGAGATAAACCAGGAGGTCGCAAGGGGAATTCTTGAAAGATGGGGGGTAAATCTCGATATCGCTTCGAACGGTGCTGTTGCCGTACAGATGTTGACTTCAGCCGGTGCTCGCTATGATGCTGTGCTGATGGATCTGCAGATGCCCGTCATGGATGGATTTGAGGCAACAAGGTTGATACGTTCTTCCGGAAGTTACAAGGATGTACCGATTATCGCAATGACGGCGAGCGCCATGACGGATGACAGGGATCGATGTATTGCGGCCGGCATGAATGACCATGTGGCAAAGCCGATAGATGTTGCGGAGCTCTTTTCTATCCTTCACCGCTGGTTCAAGCCGGGAAGCGAGGTTCCTGACAGCAGTATTACGGAAGTTGCTCTGAGTGAAAAGGCAGGGATAGGTTTCCCTGAAGTTACCCCTGGAATAGACCTTGGCAAGGCAATAAAGAGACTGGGGGGTCAACGGATACTTGTCACTGTACTTAAAGAGTTCAGGCGTTTGCATTCTGAAGACGACCGGATCATAAGAGAGGCGGTTGAAGCGGGTTCAAACCTTATTGCCAAGCGTGTCGCCCATACCCTTAAAGGGCTGGCATTAACAGTCGGCGCCGAGGATACAGGCGCAGCAGCAGCAGCTATAGAGGATGCTCTTGCAAAAGAGAGCATCCGGGAGGATATTTTACCGCTGATAATGGAACTTTCTGAAAAACTTGCAGATCTTAACCGTACCCTTGGGTTCATTGATGACGTCTCTCCGGATGATTTCCTGTCGGTAAGCAGTGATAGAACAGAAGCTGCTGCTGATCCGGAAGTCATCGCTGAAATTTTAAGAGAGCTGTCACTGAATCTGGAGAAGAATGACCTCGGGGCCTGCACTGTTTTCAGAAAATTGAAATGTCTGCTCGTATCCGATGCACTTAAAGCTCATCTCGAAAAACTGGAAAGAAATGTGGAGAGTCTCAACTTCGGTGAGGCAATGGTTGTTCTTGACAGTATTGCAGAGATACTTGACATAAGATTTGATCAGGAAGCCTTGTCATGAAAGCAAACCCCCAGAAAATTCTTATCATCGACGATACGGTGGCGAACATCCAGATACTCAATGAGATTTTTCATCAGGAGCATAAAGTATTCTTCGCGACATCAGGAGCAGCAGGGATTGAGATAGCTCGAAGGGAGCTCCCGGACATCATTCTTCTTGATATCATGATGCCGGGAATAGATGGGTATGAGACCTGCTCGATATTGAAGTCGGACCCTGCTACAGAGCCGATTCCGGTGATCTTTGTGACTGCGATGGGTGAGGAGGATGATGAGGCAAAAGGGCTTGCAGCCGGTGCGATAGATTTCATCACCAAACCGATCAGCCCGCCTATTGTGAAGGCAAGGGTGAAGAACCATCTTGAGCTGAAGCATGGCAGGGATATGCTCCAACAGGTGGGGCTGGAGCTGGCTGTAAAGAATGCGACCCTGGAAAAAGAGCGGGTTCTGGCGCATCGCCTGCTCGAGAAGATCCTGCCGGATCGGTTTGATATTCCCGGCTTCAGTACGGCAGTGTTTTTCAGGCCATCGGATGAGATAGGGGGAGATTTCTTCGATGGATGGATAGACGGAGATACGGCACACTTCATGATCGGTGATATTTCCGGCCACAGTATTTCAGCAGCACTATTTATG
>Ga0134124_10002618_pt1 | contig 14536 bp, 10 predicted proteins | sample KB304_FD_96880 | JGI IMG/M metagenome (GOLD analysis project Ga0134124, IMG submission 96880) | Terrestrial soil microbial communities without Nitrogen fertilizer from Kellogg Biological Station, Michigan, USA - KB3-0-4 | ecosystem: Environmental > Terrestrial > Soil > Unclassified ... | reverse complement strand
GGTCGCGGTGCAGTACGTCGTTGCGGGTGTCGCAGCCGTTGTGGTCGACGTCCTTCCAGGCCGTGCCGAACGCGTCCCGGTCGTACTTGACCGAGGTGTCCAGCGGCTTGATCCTCAGCGTGCCCAGCGCCGCGAGCGCCGAGCCGTCGGCGCCGACGTCGGACCCGTTCGCCGCGAACCCGCCCGGCTGAGCCGTCCCCGTGCCTGCGGTGTCTCCGGCCGTGCTGCCGACGGCCGACGAGACGGCGCTGCATCCCGTTGACAGGAGGGCCACGGTCGAGGCCGTCACCACCAGAGCCGCAACCCGCCGCGCGACCCGCATCCTCATGTCCGCCCCCGCCTCATGTCCCAACTCATCCGCTCACGGCAAGTTTGCCGGAGGCGGGCGGGATACCAACGGCTTTGTCACCACCCGCCGCCCCGTCCGACGCCTGATAGTGCCATAGCAGGGGGCATATGGGCTTTGGGTGGTCGAAATCCCCAAGGCGAGAAGGTGGGAGCGCGGGGGGCGAGGTGCGTAGGTCGACGGGTCGTCGCATGGTGTAATCAGAATCGATAGTTAAACCGATTCCGGACCTCTAGAGTTGCCGCATGAGTGCGGGGGGTTCTCAGACTGTCGGCGCGGCCGAACCGGCGCCGCGGCCGTTGCGCCGCGACGCGGAGCGTAATCGGGAACGGATCCTGACGGCGGCGAGGGAGCTGTTCGTCGAGCACGGCCTCGGCGTCGGCGTCGGCGAGATCGCGCGCCGGGCGGGCGTCGGGATGGGCACGCTGTACCGGCGTTTCCCGAACAAGGAGGCGCTCGTCGACGAGACGCTCGCCGCCGCGGTCGGCCGGGTCCGTGAGCTCGCCCAGAGCGCCCGGCACACCGCACCGCCGGGGCTGGCGCTGCGGGAGTTCCTGCGCGGCGCGGTCTCGGACGACGCGTCCCGCTGGGCCTTCGCCTCCCGGCAGCTGTGGACGGGGCGCACCCACGCCCTGGTGTTCGACGAGGTGGTCCCGCTCCTGGCTCTGATGTTCAGTGAGGCCCAGGCCGCAGGGCTGGTCCGCGCGGACGCCGTGGTCGCCGACCTGATCGTGCTGATGCGGGCGATGCGGGGGGTGCTGGAGCTCACCGAGGCGGCGCCCGACGGGACCTGGCGCCGCTACGTCGACCTGCTGCTGGACTCACTGCGCCCCAGCGAGCACAACACGACCCTTGACGGCCCGCCCCTGCCCCTGCGCAAGCTCGCCGGCCCCACTGTCGAGACCCCGGCAAGGTGACCCGACGACGTTACCCAGCCAGGACACCGACTCTGCTCGGGGCTTGCCCCGGTCTCCGAGCTCGGCGATTGCCCGGGGCAGGGAGGACGCGTAGCGTCCCGGACCTCCCAGATCACGACCTGCCAGATCACGACCTGCCAGATCGACTTCGTCGATCCGACAGGAACCCCGTTCGTCGATCCGACAGGAACCCCGTTCGCCGATCCGGCAGGAACCCCGAGGCGGAGCCGCCCAAGGGCGCTCCGCGCCCGGTTCGGGCGGATCGCCGTGGCACGATGGCGTGCATGGGATCGGATCAGATGCCGACCGTCGCGGTCGCGGACATCCCCGTCGAACCCGCGGGCGATGGCACACTCTTCCTGCTTGACGTGCGGGAGCCGGACGAGTGGGCCGCCGGCCACATCGCCGGGGCTACGCACATTCCGATGGGCGAGCTGACTGGCCGCCTCGACGAGGTCCCGCGCGCGGCGCGGGTCATCGCGGTCTGCCGGTCGGGCAACCGGTCCGGGATGGTCACCGGCTACCTGGCGCAGGGCGGCTGGGACGTCCACAACCTGGCCGGCGGCATGATCGCCTGGGCCGCCGGCGGGCGCCCGATGACCTCTGACACCGGCGCCGCCCCGTTCGTGCTCTAAGCGGCGTGGCTACTTGAGCAGCTTCGACATCCGGCGGTCGGCGAGGATCCGGCCGCCGGTCTGGCAGGTGGGGCAGTACTGGAGGCTGCGGTCGGCGAAGGCGACCTGGCGGACGGTGTCGCCGCAGCGCGGGCATGGCTCGCCGGTGCGGCCGTGGACGGCCAGGTTGGCCTTCTTCTCGGCCTTCAGGTCGGCGGCACCGAGGCCGCCGGCCGCCTCGACGGCCGCGCGCAGCGTCCCCACCAGGGCCTCGTGCAACCCGGCGACCTGCTCGGCCGACAGGCCGCTCGCCGGCGTGAACGGCGACAGCCGGGCCGCCCACAGGACCTCGTCCGAGTACGCGTTGCCCACCCCGGCCAGGGCCGCCTGGTCGGTCAGCACCCCCTTGAGCTGGCCGCGCCCCGCCGCCTTGAGCACCCCGGCCAGCGCCTCGGCCGTGCACGCGGGGTCCAGCGGGTCGATCCCGAGCCGGGCCACGCCCGGCACGTCCGCCGGGTCGCGGACCACGTAGACGGCCAGGCGCTTCTGAGTTCCGGCCTCGGTGAGGTCGAAGCCCGAGCCGTCGTCGAAGACCAGCCGCCAGGCAAGGCCGCCGCGCCCGGCCCGGCCGGGTGCCGCCGGCTGGCTGTCCTTCCAGCGCAGCCAGCCGGCCCTGGCCAGGTGCGCGACGAGATCGAGCCGTTCGCCGCCGGCCCCGGCGAACACCAGGTCGAGGAACTTCCCATGCCGGGTGACGTCGACGAGGGTCGCGCCAATCAGGTCGGCGGGGCTGGGGACGACGGTGCGCAGCGCGTTGATCGCGACCGGCTCGGCCCGTGCGACCACCTTGCCGACGGCGCGCTCACGCAGGACGCTCGCGAGCGCCTCCATCTCGGGCAGCTCCGGCATGCCGCCAGTCTTGCTCGCCGGCAGCGCACTGGCCATCCTTCGCGCGCGATTCGGGCATGTCATCGTGGAGCCATGCCATGTGCCGCGTCGCCACCGCGGGTGCGCTGAGATGGCGCGCCCTTCCGCCGACGACCCTGCCGACGGTTCGGCGGACGGGCCGGTCGACAGGCCGGTCGACGGGCCATGGATCCGCTGCCCCTGGTGCGCTGGCCCGGTGCCGCTGACGCATTTCGTCGAGTCCGACGAGGAACTGGGCGCCCGGGAGGCCGTCTGCGGGGACTGTGGTCGTCGCGTCGGTTTCGTCCCGCCCGACGAGCCGGACGGTAGCGCGCCGTCGAGCGCCGCCTGACCGGCGCGGCTCCGATCAGGTGTCGGATATCCGGCTGGTGGAGAAGGCCGACTTCGGGAGCCCCGTTCACTGGAAAGGCGTTGTATGACGAGAAGAGCCGGCCCAGTGCCGCTCGTCGGCAGCGCATCGCCCGGGTGATGGTAGAGACTGCGGCATGGCGGGCTACTCGCAGTCGCGACGCTGTCCACGGAGGGTACGGACCGCCACTCGCCGCGAGCGGCGGCCGCGGGGCGTCAGGACTGCGACGCGGCGGCCGGGAACGGCACCGGATGCCGCCGCGGACAGCGGCGGCAGATTGACCGGGGCATCGGACGGGGGACCAGGGGGCACGGGTGACGCAGGACGGGGCGGGCACGCAGGGGCGCCCGGTCTCCGGGCTGTCGGGTGAACCGCTCGCGGCACACGACCCCCGCCGAGTCGGGCCGTACCGGCTGCTGAGCCGGCTCGGCGCCGGTGGCATGGGCACGGTCTACCTGGGCCGGGGCGAACGCGGCCGGCTGGTCGCAGTCAAGATCATTCGGCCGGACCTGGCGGCGGACGAGGAGTTCCGCCGCCGCTTCCGCCAGGAGGTGGCCGCCGCGCGCCGGGTCGCCCCGTTCTGCACGGCCGAGGTGCTCGACGCCGACCCGGACGCCCCCGCGCCCTACCTGGTGACCGAGTTCATCGACGGGCTGCGCCTGGACCAGGCGATCGCCCGCGGTGGGCCGCTGCGCCCGTCGACGCTGACCGGTCTCGCCGTCGGCGTGGCGACCGCGCTGACGGCGATCCACCGGGCCGGGCTCGTGCACCGCGACCTCAAGCCGAGCAACGTGCTGCTGTCGCTGTCGGGGCCGCGGGTCATCGACTTCGGGATCGCCCAGGCGGTGGCGCACGGTTCGATGGCCAAGCCGACATCCTGGGGGTTCGGCTCGGCGGGCTGGATGGCGCCCGAACAGATCAACGGGCTGCCGATCGGCCCGGCCGCGGACATCTTCACCTGGGGCATCCTGATGGCCTACGCCGGCACCGGCCGGCACCCGTTCGGCGAGGGCAAGGACATCGACCTCGCCTACCGGACGGTCTCCTCGGCACCGGACCTGTCCGGCCTCGTCTCGCCCATGCGCGAGCTGGTCGCCGACGCGCTCACGAAGGATCCGGCCGCCCGCCCGAGCGCGCGCGACCTGCTGCTCGCGCTTGTCGAGCGCGGCCCGAGCGACGGCCTGGGAGCGCCGCGCAGCGACGATCTGCTCGGGCTCGCCGCCGACCGGGCCGACGCGATGGCGAGCCCGGCCGTGGTGGCGCTGACCGGGCCGGACCGGTCCCGCGCGCTGCCGAGCACAAAGGTCGCCCCGCCGGGCTACGGCGCGGAGCAGTCCTTCGCGGGGGCCGACCAGGGCCCAGGGGCGGGCCGCCAGGGCGGCGCCGGGTACGCCCCCGCTCCAGGCGTGATCGTGCCGCCGCGCCGGCCGTCCACCCCGGTCGCCGGCGGGCGTTGGCCCGCGGCCGCGGGGAACGGCGGCGCAGCCGGGCGCCCGCCTGGCCGGCAGCGCCAGCCGGGGAGCCGCGGCAGCAGGGTCGGGCTCTGGCTCACCGTCGTCCTGGTCGCCCTGGGCGCGGTGGCGATCGCCCTGATCGCGCTGAACCCGCGCGGCTCGTCCGAGCCCGGCAGCTCGGTGGCGACGCCGCGCCCGACGTCGACCCAGACCGGCCCCAGCAGTCACGTCTACACCGACGGATCCCTGCAATTCCAGGTGCAGAACCTGAAATGTGGCGTCAAGAAGATCGGCATTCTGATCACCCACAAGCCGGACGGGCAGTACTGCCTGGTGAAGGTCGACGTACGGAACGTCGGCAGCTCGGAACGGACGCTGGTGGCCAACATCCAGTACATGTACGACCAGGACGGCGGCCAGCATGAGGCGTACTCGGCGCTGTGGTCCCGTGCCTACTTCCCGCTGGACTCGCTGTGGAGCCCCATCAGGCCAGGCAGCCAGGTGAGCGGGACGCTGATCTACGACATCCCGGCCGACACCAGCCCGGCCCACCTGGAGCTGCACGACACCCTGCTCGGCAAGGGAGTCCAGATCCCGCTCTAACCGCCGGGGCCGTCGTGACGGCAGCCGCTGTGACGTGGTCTGCCGGCCGGCCGCGGATCGTTACGCTCGGGACATGCCAGCCGGTGTGGGTTCCGCTTCGCTCGTCGTCGGGTTCGACCTGGATCTGACCCTGCTGGACGCGCGGAGGGGAATCGTCGCGACCTTCGCCCAGCTGACGGCCCGCACCGGCGTCCCGGTCGACGGGGAGCTGGCGGCGAGCCGGCTCGGGCCGCCGCTGGAGACGGAGCTCGCCAACTGGTTCCCCGCCGGCGAGATCCCGGCCACCGTCGCGCTCTACCGCGAGCTGTACGTGGACCATGCCGTGCCCGTGTCAGAGGCCATGCCCGGCGCCGTCGCGGCCGTCGAGGCGGTGCGGCGCGAAGGCGGGCGGGTGGTCGTCGTGACGGCCAAGGCGGACTGGCTCGCCCGCGCGAGCCTGGACGTGATCGGCATTGAGGCGGACGTCGTCGTCGGTCAGCGCTGGGCCAGCGGGAAGGGGGACGCGATCCGGGAGCAGGGCGTCGACATCTACGTCGGCGACCACGAGGGCGACGTCATCGGCGCGCGCTCCGGTGGGGCGCTGTCCGTCGCGGTGCCCACCGGGCCGTGCGACGAGGCCTCGCTGCGGGCAGCGGGCGCGGACGTCCTGCTGCCGGGGCTCGCCCAGTTCCCGGACTGGCTCGCCGAGACGGTCCTCGACCGGCGGCTCGCGGCGCTGAGCGCGCGGCTGACGGAGCTGGGCTCGGTGCTGGTCGCCTTCTCCGGCGGCGCCGACTCGGCCTTCCTGCTGGCCTGGGCGGCCCGGACGCTGGGGCCCGCCGCCGTGGTGGCGGCAACCGCGGTCTCCCCGTCGCTGCCGGCTGCCGAGCTCGACGCCGCCCGCGCGTTCACCGCGGCGCTGGGGGTACAGCACCTGCTGCCCGCCACCCACGAGCAGTCCCGGCCCGGCTACGTCGCGAACGGCGCCGACCGCTGCTACTTCTGCAAGGCGGAGCTGATCGAGACGCTCGGCCCGCTCGCCGCCGAGCAGCGCCTAGGCCACGTCGTCACCGGGACGAACGCCGATGACGCGGTCGCCGGTTTCCGCCCCGGCATCCGGGCCGCCGCCGAGCGCGGTGCCGCGACCCCGCTGCTCGACGCCGGCCTGACCAAACGGCAGGTCCGGGCCGCGTCCCGCCGGATTGGCCTCGTCACGGCCGACAAGCCGGCCGCGGCCTGCCTGGCGAGCCGGATCGCCTATGGCCTCGAGGTGACACCCAGCCGGCTCGCCCGCGTCGAGCACGCCGAACGGGCGCTGCGGCTGGCGCTGGCGGACGCCCAGCTACCCGTCCGGGACCTGCGGGTGCGCGACCTGGGCGATCGCGCGCGGATCGAGGTGGACGCCGAACTGGTCGCCACGCTGGGCGCCCGGCCGGATCTGACCGCGGCCGTCACCGGGTTCGGGACGGTCGAGGTGGACCCGCGCGGCTTCCGCTCCGGATCCATGAACGAGCTGCGCTGAGTAGGAGCGGACTTGCCGGCGTCCCGATCTCGATGATCGGATGATTTCGCGGTGACCTCGGCGACCACGAATCACCCGCATGGGAGCCACCCGGACTTCGGACTTACTTGTCTGGCCGCGCCCTGGTGGGTATCGAGGGATGGGTCCGCCGGGCCACCGGGCCCGGCCGGCCGCGAGGGGGCAGCGCTGTCGAATCTCGCGCCTGACAGCCGCTTGCCGGATAGCCTGAGACCGTCGTTTGCCAGTCGAGCCGGCCCGGTGACCCCGTGGCGGCGCGACCGGCGTGAGGGCGCGGCCGGGCGTTGCGGCCGCGCCTTCTTTGCCGCCAGGCATCCCACCGGTTGGCGGCGAGACGGACGACGGGGCGCCGAACGGCTGCCCGCCGGTGGGGAAAGCGTCCAGCCGCCCGTCGCGCCAAGAACGAGGTCGCCCGTGCCCACCGGCAAGGTCAAGTGGTATGACGTCGACAGGGGATTCGGCTTCCTCTCCAGTGACGACGGCGGAGATGTCTTCGTGCACAAGGCGGCGTTGCCGCCAGGCGTCGAGAAGCTGCGCGCGGGCGACCGCGTCGAGTTCGGCGTCGCCGCCGGCCGCAAGGGCGACCAGGCGCTCTCCGTCCGCCTCCTGGCGGCACCGCCGTCCGTCGCCAAGGCCGCCAAGGAAGCCGCGCGGCGCAGCCCCGACGAGCTGCACGCCATGGTCGAGGACATGATCAAGGTCCTGGACGACGTCCAGCGCGACCTGCGCCGCGGCCGCTACCCCGACCGCCGCATCGCCCAGCGCGTCGCCAAGGTCGTCCACGCGGTCGCCAACGAGCTGGAGAACTAAGGCCGTAGCCGCGAAGGTCTGCCCGCTTCGTGGTGGCGTGCCGGCGGTGGACCCTGATCCCTCGCCTCGGTGTCGGCGGGTCGCGTCCTCTGGAGTTGCCAGCGGTCCGTGGCCCTGACGGCGCACCAAAACTGGGTCGAAGCCGGGCGCTTTGGAATCCAGGCCGAGCGCGCGCGATAGCGCGCGCCTGCACTGACAAGTGGGCGGGCCCGTGGCGCCGGGGCGAACGTTGCCAGGCGCGGCTCTAGCGCAGCGGGGCTGGGAGGGGTGGGACCAGGTTCGCCGTGGCGGCTCGGTCCAGGAGTTGCTGGATGGCGGCGTAGCCTTCGTCGCCGAGGTCGAGGCTGAAGTCGTTGACGTAGAGGTTGATGTGGGCCTCTACCACTTCGGGGGCCAGTTCCTGGGAGTGTTCCAGGACCCAGGCGGCGGAGGCGGCGCGGTCGGCGAAGGCCGCCGCCACGCTGGCGCGTACCGCCGCGGCGAGGTCGCCCGCGCCGGCCGGCAGGTCGCGGCGAGCCAGGATCGCGCCGAGCGGGATTGGCAGGCCGGTGCTGCCCTCCCACCAGTCGCCCAGGTCCGCTACCGAGACGAGCCCGTACGACGGGTAGGTGAACCGGGACTCGTGGATCACCAGGCCGGCGTCGTACTGGCCGGCCTGCACCGCCGGCATGATCTTCTCGAACGGCAGCACGTCGATCGTCGCCACGTCAACGCCCGCCGCCCACAGCCGGAACAGCAGGTAGGCCGTCGTCCGCGTGCCCGGGATCGCCACCCGCGCCCCGTGCAGCACCCCCGCCCCGGCCGTCTCGGCCGTCGCCGGGTTCCCTCCGGCCATCAGCACCAGCGGGCCGCAGCCGCGGCCGAGCGCCCCGCCGGACGGCAGCAGCCGGTAGTCCCCCAGCAGCCACGGCAGCGCGGCGTAGGAAACCTTCACCAGGTCGTCCAGCCCGTCGGCCGCGCGCGCGTTCAGCACGTCGATGTCGGCGAACGTGACGGAAACCGGCGGTGCGCCCTCGATCAGGCCGTGCGCGAGCGCGTGGAAGGCGAACGTGTCGTTCGGGCAGGGCGAGATCGCGAGTGTCAGCGCCGTCCGCTCGGCGGCCGGCTCGCCGGCCGCCGCCACCTGGGGCATCGTCATGGGCCTATTGTCCGCCCTGCCCGCCGCGCGGCGGGTCAGCCGGTGGGCGGGCAGGCGCGGTCAGAAAGCGGTGCGGTCAGGAAAGCGGGCGCGCGACCGTCGAGGCCAGCAGGCCCTCCGGGTGGGCGACCAGCGCGCCGGCGGCGGTGCGCAGGCTCCCCAGCGCCGCGGGCATGTTCCAACTGCCGCGGTCGCGGCGGCCCACCGGGTTGCTGACCGCGCGGATCTCCCCGACGGGGACGCCGAAGGCAGCGGCCGCGATCCCGACGGCGTAGCCCTCCATGCCCTCGGCGACCGGGTCCAGGCGGGCGGTCAGGGTCGCGGCGCGCAGCTCGGTACCGGTGACGGTGGCGACCGACAGGATCGGCCCGGTGACCACGCGGCGGCCGGTCAGCCCGACGACCGTCGCCAGCCGGTCGACCAGCTGGGAGTCCGGCACGATCGTCGACGATCCGAGGCCGAGGTCGTCCAGCGCGAGGAACTTGCCGTCCACCGCCGAGCTGGCCGGGCGCGGCAGCGGCGGCGCTCCGGTGCTGTGGAAGCCGAGGCTGCGGTCCATCTCGTGGACCTTGCCGGCCGGCTCGCGCAGGTCGTCGAGCCCGGACTCCGCGCCGAGGTCGGCCGCGACCAGCCGGGACGCGACGGCGAGGTCGCCGGTCTCGGTCCAGCCGCGGAACCCGCCGGCGACACCCATCGAGAGCACGAGGGTGAACGGGTCACCCGCCGCCGCCGCGACGGCGAGCGCCACCGCCGTGCCCGCGGCGGCCGCCGGGCCGCCGGTACCGGCCGCGAGGATCGTGACCGGGCCGCGGCGGCGGCCGACGTACGGGCCGAGCGTCGACGTGGTCAGCAGCTGGCGGTCCCAGTCGGGCGAGACCGGCGGGCTCGGGACCTCGGGGGTGCGCCCGCGGGAGCGAGACCAGCTGCCCATCAGGCCCGCGCACACCGCGTCTGCCTCCGCCTGGACGGCGGTGACGATCAGGGTGCGGCTCATCGGCGTGTCCGAGGCATGGTCAGTGTGGATCTCCGTGCGTCATTAGGGGGAACGGACAACCCATTAGGGGGAACGGACAACCCTTTCGGAGCGGACCACCGTGTCGGATGGCGCGGTGACAGCACGAGGTCTCCGGGAAGGGCAAACCGGACTTTGTTGACAGACCTTAGCACTGCGGTCGACCGAGCGTGGTTCCGCCGCCGGGCGGTGACGGTTGGTATGGACCATGGTCACTTGACGGATATGGCTGGAGTCGGCCAGGCGACGACCCCGGCCCCCGGGGTCGGCCGCGCCGTCTGAACGCTGAGCGGCCCGGACCGGTCCCGTCGCGGGTCCGGTGCCCGGCCGGTCTCGTCAGGCGTGGCCGTACGGCTCCGGCCGGCCGACGGCCGGATGGGCCTGCGGCGGCTCCTGCCCGGTAGCACCGTTCGCCGCCGTACCGACCAGTTCGACGTCGGTCGGCTCCAGGTCCGACGGGTCCTCGTCGAACACGACCCGCTCCGGGTGCGCCGACGGGGCGATCAGCGCCTCGGAATGCGCCCCGCAACCATGGTCGATCGAGGTGACCCTGGCGTCGTCGGGTGCCAGCTCGTTGGCGCACACCCCGAACAACCGTCCGAGGGCGCCGGCCAGCCGGACGTGGAAACCGCAGGTCAGGCAGGTCGCGGGAGCGACCTTCGCCACGTGCGCGTCCGGACCCGGCTCGCCGGCATACCAGCGGGCCGAGGCTTCCTCCCGGCCGAGCAGGGACAGCACCCGTGGCCGGCCCAACCCCAGCTCGACAAACGCGTCAGTGTCGACCAACTCCTCGACGTCGGCCTGGCGCAGCGCGAGGCGCGGGTCGTCCACGGCGGTGGGCAGCAGGTCGCCGACCCCGACGTCGCCCGGGCGCAGCCGCTGGGACCAGGGCACCCACAGCGGAGCCAGCAGGGCGTCGTCTCCGGGCATCAGCACGACGTCGTCGATGGTGACCTTGCGTACCCGCGGCGCCCGGGTGGCGACAACCGCCCACACCCAGCCCCGGTAGGCGGGGGACAGCGACGCGAACCGGTGCAGCACGAGCCGGTCGCCCTCGGCCTCGACGCCCAGGTGCTCGCCGACCGCGGCCGGGTCGCCGGCCTCCTCGACGGCTGCCGCCCTGGCCAGTTCCTCGGCCGCGGCGCAGACCGGGTCGGGAACGGCCGTCCGTGCGCGCCCGGCCCGCCGCCTGCCCGCCTCGTCCTCGGTGGCGTCAACCTCAGCCTGGTCGTTGGTGACGAAGATCTCGGCCGCGGGCGGCTCGGCCGCGGGCGTCGCGCTGGTGGCCGAGCGTATGTCGCCGGCTGGAGTGGTGGGTTCGACAGAGGACGCCGCGGCGGCCGCGACGGAGGGGCCGGCCGGGGTGGTGGACGGATCGGGAGACGCGGCGGTCGACGGCTGTGACCCGGCCGGGCCGGGCGACTCGGGCGTGTCGGCCGGCAGACCGGACGTCACGACCGGCGCGTCGGCCGCCGACGGGGCGCTCGGAGCCGGATCGGCCGTGGTAGCGACCTCGACGGCGGATCCGGCGGGCGTGTCGGCCTGGTCGTTGACCGGCGCGTCCGGCGCGGCGATCTGGGCCGCGGCGGCGTCCTGCCGCGTTACATCGGCGTCTGGTGCCTCGGCGGTGTTCTGGGCCTCGGCCGGCTCGGCCGGGATAGCGCTCACCACGTCGTCAGCGCCCGTTGCATCGTCCACGGGACCATTCTCGCCCAGCCTCGACAGGTACGCCCGGCGTGGTCGTGGCCGTGCGGCTGTTCGGCGGGCACACTCGGCAGGGTGGGTACTCGGGGGTTCGGCCTGCCGGACCCGGACCACCAGGCGACGACGGAGCCCCCTCGCGCGGTGGCGGGCGGCCCCGCTGGTGGTGTGGGCGAAGGCGGCTCTGCTCCTGGCGGCGAAGGCGGCTCTGCTCCTGGCGGCAAACGCGGCTCTGCTCCTGGCGGCAAACGCGGCTCTGCTTCTGGCGGCAAACGCGGCCGCGTCGCCAAAGTCCGTGCCGGCCTGGGCACCGGCGTCGGCCGGATCCGCGCGACGACGCGACGGGACGGCGCCGACCGCTCGGGGCTGGCGGCGCTGCTGGACCTTTCAGTGATCAACGCGGCCGGCGACGCGCTGGTGACGGTCGCCCTGGCCGGCTCGCTGTTCTTCTCGGTACCGACCGGCCAGGCCCGGTCGAAGGTCGCGCTGTACCTGCTGATCACGATGGTCCCGTTCGTGCTGCTCGCCCCGGTGATCGGGCCGCTGCTCGACAAGGTCGCCCACGGCAGGCGGACGGCGCTGGCCGCGCTGTGCCTGGGCCGCTGCCTGCTGGCCTGGCAGCTCGCGGCGAACCTCACCGGCCTGCAGGTCTACCCGTTGGCACTGGGGCTGCTGATGCTCTCCCGGGCCTTCGGCGTCGCGCGCAGCGCCGTCATCCCGCGGGTCGCGCCGCCCGAGCTGACCCTGGTCAAGGTCAACTCGCGAATGTCGATGGTCAACATCGCCGCCAGCACCGCGGCGGCACCCATCGGCCTGGGGATCGCCCACATCCCGTACGTCGGCTATCCGTGGGTGCTGCGGCTGTGCGCGCTGCTCTACATGGTCGGCGTGCTGCTGTCCTTCAATCTGCCGAAACGGGTCGACTCCAACGAGGGCGAACGGTCGCTGCGGGAGATCGTCCACGCCGTGACCGGCCCGCGTGCCGCGCAGGCCGCGCAGGGCGATCCCACGGCGGCGCTGGCGGGCCTGCCTTCCCAAGGCGCGCTCTACGCCCCTGGAGGTTACGGCCCCGGCGGCTTCGTCCCGGGCGGTGCCGCGGGCGCGGTGGCGCGCCCGGCCGGGCGGCGTGGGCGGCTCGCGGGGTTGATCACCCGGTGCCGAACCGTGATCATGGCGGTGCTCGGGGCGTCACCCGTGGCGCTGCGCTCGACTCTGGTCCTGCGCTCGATCGTGGGCTTTCTCACGTTCTTCCTCGCCTTCCTGCTGCGTACCGAGGGCGGGAACAACCTCTGGCTCGGTGCGCTGGCCGCGTCCGCGGCACTCGGCAGCGGGCTGGGCGTGCTGATCGGCGGCCGGCTGGGCCGCCGCCGGCCTGAGCGCATCCTGGTGTTCGCCCTGCTGCTCACGGCCGTCGGCAGCCTGCTGGCCGCGGTCCACTTCGCGAAGCTCACGGCGCTGTTCGCGGCCCTGCTGGCGATGCTGGCCGCGTCGATGGCCAAGCTGGCGCTCGACGCGATCATCCAGCGGGACACGGCCGACGACGTGCGCAACTCGGCGTTCGCCCGTTCGGAGACCGTGCTGCAGCTGGGCTGGGTGGCCGGCGGGGCGCTCGGGCTGATCGAGATGCCCGGCGCGCTCGGCTTCCTCGCGACGGCGCTGGTACCCGCGGCCGCGCTGTTCCCGCAGGCCCGCGAGATCCGCCGGACCCGCGCCGCCGCGCGCCGCTCCGGTCAGTTCCACCAGCAAGGCGGTCCCGGGGCATGGGCCGTGCCGCCGACGGGAATGTGGATCGCGCCCGATGGCACGGCGGTGCTACCGACGATGATGCCGCCGCCCGCCGGCCCACCCCCGGTCTGGGCTCCCGCCCCGGGTTCCGCTACCGGTTGGGCCCCCGCCTCGGACCCGCCCCCGGGTTGGGCGCCCGCGCCTGGCTCGCCTTCAGGCTGGGCACCAACCCCTGGCACGCCTTTCAGTGACGCGACCCGCCCCTGGGGGCCGTCCGGAGGCGCGACCGAATCCGGCGCCTCAGACATGTCCGACGACCCTGACACGACACGCCCGCTCGGCCCCGGCCGCCAGCCCCCCGGAGTGCCCCCGCCCCGCGACACCCCGAACCCGCCACGCCAGTAGCGGCGATCCTCGGCCGCCGCGCCGGTTCCGGTGGCCACACGCATGGCGGTGTGTCCGCGTCGAGGCGGCCGCCGTGCCCTAGCCTTACCGGACGACAGTCTCATCGGACGACACCTGCGCACCGCCGCGTCGCCCGCGAGCCACGGCGCCGGCCCTCGCTCCGCCTCGGACGACGCCTCCGCTCGCGGCCGCTCGGCGTGGTGTCCTCACCGGACGGCAGCCGGACCGGCTACGTCCCAGACCTCGGGAGCCCGCCATCGCCCGCCGAACCGCCACCGCGCGTCCCCGTCCCGCCGCCACCCTCGCGGCTGACGTGCCCCAGGTCGGGCCGCGGGAGCAGTGCCCGTGTGGCTCGGGCCGCCGCTACAAGGCCTGCCACGGCGTGAAGACGCGCCCGGCGCCGGTGGTGCGGCCGTTCGCGGGCCGGGCGGACGAGCCGGACCTGGTCGCGCTGCGTGAGCTGGTGCCCAGCGCGACCGCGGCCCTGACGCTGCACCCCGATCACCTGGCGAAGCACCCCGGCCACGCGGACCGGAAGATCACCCTGGGCACGATGCTGCCGCAGGCGGCCCAGGCGCTGGTTCGCGACACCGGCGAGATCCTGCTCGCGACGCAGACCCTGAACCCGGGGCTCGACCCGTCGGCCGATCTCGCCAGCGCCCTGCTGGCGGCGCTCGACGCCGAGCCGGGCATGGTCATCGCCACCGGGCCGGCGTCGGCGCTCACGGCCGTCGAGCGGCTGCCCGAGGGGCTGGCCGGTCTGCCGCGGCTGGTCGACCTCCTCGACCCGGCACCGCTGACCGTCACCGTGCACGCCGGCTTCGACTGGTGGCTGCCGCCGACCCAGGACGGCGCCGGGATGTCCGCGGACGTCACCGCGAGCCTGGAGCAGGCGAACGCCACCGTCGTCCCGACCGCCCGGCTGACCTCCGTCGAGGCCGCCTACTGGACCCACCCCGGCGACAAGCGGCACCTGCGCTGGGTCCTGCCGTTCGTCGCCACCGACGGTGGGGACG
>Ga0134124_10002617_pt1 | contig 14538 bp, 8 predicted proteins | sample KB304_FD_96880 | JGI IMG/M metagenome (GOLD analysis project Ga0134124, IMG submission 96880) | Terrestrial soil microbial communities without Nitrogen fertilizer from Kellogg Biological Station, Michigan, USA - KB3-0-4 | ecosystem: Environmental > Terrestrial > Soil > Unclassified ... | reverse complement strand
TGGCGCGGTGAGTGATCTGGGCCGAGGCGATCCCGCCGAGGCAGAGAGTGCTCACGGCGAAAACGAGGGCGTGGCGCGACCCGCGTGATTGGAACGACAAGGTGTGGACTCCCGGCTGGTCCGCGCGTTTCCCTTTCGCGGACTTTCACGCACGAACGGGCAGCGGATTAACCGGCCGGCGCCAGACGCGCAATGCGTCACCGCCGGACGCGCCGGTCATTTCCCGTCGAGCGCGTCCATCAGCGCCGCGGTCACGCGCGGCAGCGCGCCCTCGCCCGGCGCCGAGTTGCTCGTGATCGCGACGAGACTCCGCGCCTTGGGCCGCCACGTGAGCAGCGCGAGGAAGCCGAAGTCGTCGCCGCCCGCGACCTCGTACTCCGGTTCGCCGCCGGGTGCGCGGCCGACCATCCAGCCGTAGCCCTCGGCGCCGCCCTCCGGCAGCTTCACGTGCGCCTCGAAGAGCTGCGCGCGCCGCTTCGCGTCGAGCACCGCGTCGCCCTCGAGCGCGCGGCACCACCGCGCCAGGTCCTCCACCGTCGACACGATGCCGCCGTTGCCGATCGTCGCCCAGGTGAGCGGCCACTCGTCGGGCACGTTGTTGCCGTGCTTCTTCTTCCCGAGGCCGATCGCGACGCGCTCGTGCTTCCAGAGCTTCTCGCCGAAGAAGCCGCTGTCCTTCATCCCGGCGGGCGCGAAGAGCTTCGCGCGCAGGTACTGCGTCCAGCTCTGGCCGGAGACCTCCTCGATCACGGCGGCGAGCAGCGTGTAGCCGCTGTTCGAGTACTGCGATCGGGTACCGGGCGCGAAGAGCAGCTTCGCGTCGAGGATGCGCGCGAGCGCGACGTCCTTCGTGAGCGGCGCAAAGTCGCCGCCCTCTCCCTTCAGGTCGTGGTACTCGGGCAGCCCCGCCGTGTGCGTCACCAGCTGGTGCAGCGTGATCTTCGCCTTGTCTTCCGGCACGCCGTCCAAGTGGTCCCCGAGCGCGTCGCCGATCGCGAGCTTCCCGTCCTGCTCGAGGCGCAGGATCGCTGCGGCCATGAAGAGCTTCGTGATCGAGCCGATCGCGAATACGGTCTCGCGGCCGATCGCGCGCTTCGCGTCGGCGTCCGCGGCGCCGAAGCCTTCGTGCAGCACCGTCTCCTCGCCGCGCGCCACGAGCACGGCCGCGTGGATCGAGCCGAGCTTCTCCTTGGCGACGGCCGCGAGCCTCTTCGTCGTCGCGTCGTCCGCGCCGACCGCACCGGGGAACACGAACGCGCTCGCGAGAGCGACGGCGACCGGCCTTCTCGTCCACCGCATGACGTCTCCTCCCGACCGCGACCGCGCGCGCTCTCCCGAACGGGGCGGAGCCACCCTACGCACGAGTCGTGACGAAGATTTGACGATCCACGCCGATTCGGGTCAGGCCGGCGGCGGCCGCGTCGCCGGGCCGCCCGTGCTGCCGTAGCGCTTGCGGGTGTTCGCGGCGAGGACGCGGTTCAAGAGGAACGGCGCGACGGTGTTGACGAGGACCAGCACCTTGCCGGCGAGGGTGAGGACGACGCGGTCGCGGCGGCGCGCGGCGGCGTCGACGATGCGGCGCGCGGCGGTCTCGGCCGACATGACGAAGCGCTTGCGGTAGCTGCGCGGATGGTCGCCGATCATCACGCGGTGGTCGCCGAAGCCGGTCGCGGTCAGACCCGGCTCGACGTGCAGGACGTGGACGTCGAAGCGCGCCACCTCGGCGCGCAGCGACTCGCTGAAGGCCGCGAGCGCCGACTTCGTCATGCAGTAGGCGCCGAGCACCGGCACGGCCCGCCGCCCGATCACCGAGCCGACGTTGACCACCTGGCCGCCGACGCGCTGCAGGTGCGGCAGCGCGAGCTGCGCGGCATGGACCGGCGCGAAGACGTTCACCTTGAAGATGCGTTCGAGCTCGACCTGCGGCAGTTCGTCCAGGAACGAGCTCACCCCGTAGCCGGCGTTGTTGACCAGGACGTCGAGGCGCCCGAACTCCTGCACGGTCAGGTCGACCATGCGCGCGAGCTCCTCGCGCAGCTCGACGTCGGTCTCGATCACCAGCGCCTTCGCGCCGAGCGCGCCGATCTCCCGCGCGACCCCCTCGAGCTTGTCCTGCGAGCGCGCCGCGACGACGACGTGCGCGCGGGCGCGGGCGAACTCGAGCGCGAGCGCGCGCCCGATCCCCATGCTCGCGCCGGTGACGACGACGACCTTCCCCTCGAATGCGCCGGGCATGGCGGGAGTTCATACCGGACGCGGACGCGTTAGAAAGGCCTCGCGCCTCCCTTCCCATTCGCACGCGAGAGGACTCCGATGGACGCACCGCCGACCGAGGTCCCGCGCCTGCACGCCGGCGAGCGCCGCGTGCTCGGCGTCCTGATCGAGAAGGGGCTCACGACCCCCGAGTACTACCCGCTGACCGTGAACGCGCTGATCGCCGGCTGCAACCAGAAGAACAACCGCGAGCCGGTGACTTCGCTCGATGAAGATTCGGTAATGGCCGCGCTCCACGAGCTCGAAGGGAAGGGGCTCGCCGCGTCGGTCATCGCGGAGACCGGGCGCGTGAACCGCTGGCGCCAGGACCTCGGGCGGAAGTTCGAGCTGAACGCCGTGCAGCTCTCCGTGATGGGCGAGTTGCTGTTGCGCGGCGCGCAGAGCGAAGGCGACCTGCGCGGGCGCGCCAGCCGGATGCGACCGATCGAGACGCTCGAGGCGCTGCGCGAGCTGCTGCTGCAATTGCTCTCGAAGCGGCTCGTCGTGCGTCTCACGCCGGAGGGGACCTCGCGCGGCGTCCGCTGGACCCACACGCTCTGTCCGAGCGATCAGCTCGACACGCAGGTCGCGGATGAAGCGAGGGTTGGAGGGGTCGAGGCGGCGGCCGCGCCCATGGCGTCGACGGCGTCCACGCGCGCCGCGCCGCGCACTCCGCCGGCCCCCGACGTGCTCGCCCGGATCGAACAGCTCGAGGCGAGAGTCGCGCGGCTCGAAGCGGAGCTCTCCCGCCCGGGTGGCGCTTCCTAGAAACGTGCTGCGACTTCGAGCGGATACGTCGACGACGACGGAACGAATGGAGCAGGTGCGCGAGGATCGAGAGTCGATTTGGCATTCGGATGCCCCAATGTCGCCGTCCTAGAGTCTCGGGTTATTGGTTGGAGGCTCTGGGGAGGGCGCCACGATGGCGATCGGGGCGGTGGTTCGGATCTGCACGCGCGACGTCGCGCGCCAATGGCTGGCGATTGCGGCGATGGGATTCGGGTTCGCTTCGTGCGGCAAGGGCGGCGAGACGCCGCAAGAGGCCGGCGCGCCGCCCGCGGCCGCCGCTCTCGAGAAGGCCGGCGATTCCGGATCGGCGGCCGACGACGAGCGTCAAGACGCGGCGGACGCCTCCGAGATCGCGGCGCGCGCCGCAATGACGGCGCCGGCGACCGGCGATCTCGCCGAGCTCGTGAAGCGGCGCTACATCCGCGTGCTCGTGCCGTTGAGCCGGTCGCTCTACTACCTCGACCGCGGCCAGCAGTTCGGCCTCTCCTACGACGCCGGGAAGCTGTTCGAAGAGAGCCTGAACAAGAAGCTCGGGAGCGGCGTCATCAAGGTGACGCTCGCCTTCCTGCCGGTCGCGCGCGAGCGGATGCTGCCGATGCTCGCCGAGGGGCGCGGCGACCTCGCCATCGGCAACCTGACCGCCACCGACGAGCGCGCACGCTTCGCCGACTTCGCCGAGCCGTTCCTGACGGGAGTCCGCGAGATCGTCGTGACGGCGAAGGACTCGCCGCTGCCGAAGTCGGTCGACGACCTCGCCGGCCGCGAGGTCTTCGTCCGCAAGTCGAGCAGCTACTACGCGAGCCTCATCACCCTGAACGACAGGCTGAAGGGCGCCGGCAAGGAGCCGGTGCGCATCGTCGAGGCGTCGGCCGAACTCGAGGACGAGGACCTCCTCGAGATGGTCGACGCCGGACTGATCCCCGCGACCGTCGTCGACAGCCACGTCGCCGCGATGTGGAAGGACGTCTACGACGATCTCCGCGTCTGCGACGACGTGTGCGTGCACGACGGCGGGAGCATCGCGTGGGCCGTGCGGAAGGACTGCCCGAAGCTGCTCGCCGAGGTGAGCGCCTTCGCGAAGGAGAACCGCAAGGGCTCGCTCCACTTCAACATGCTCTACAAGAAGTACCTGAAGGGCGGGAAGAAGCTCGAGCGCGCCGCCGACTCCGCGGAGACGAAGAAGTTCGTCACGCTGATCGACACCTTCAGGAAGTACGGAAACCAGTACGACCTGCCGTGGCTGCTCGTCGGTGCGCTCTCGTATCAGGAGTCGCGCTTCGACCAGGGCGCCCGCAGCAAGTCGGGCGCGGTCGGCGTGATGCAGCTCCTGCCCACGACGGCCGCCGGTCCCCCCGTCCAGATCGACGGCGTCGAGACCAGCATCGACGCCAACGTCCACGCCGGCACGAAGTACCTGCGCTTCATCGCCGACAAGCACGTGACCGAGCCCGCGGACGACCGGCTCACCCGCGGCCTCTTCATCCTCGCCTCGTACAACGCCGGCCCGTCGCGGATCGCCAAGCTGCGCAAGAAGGCCGCCGCCATGGACCTCGACCCGAACCAGTGGTTCGGGAACGTCGAGGTAGTCGTCGCCAAGGACATCGGCCGCGAGACCGTCCAGTACGTCTCCAACATCTACAAGTACTACGTGACCTACGGGCTGATCGTCGACCGCATGGTCGCGCGCGGAGAACTGAAGGGCGACTGACGCGGACCGGCGCTCACGAACCTCGCGTTGCAGGAGGTGAAGTGACTCACGGGTCGCGCGCGGCGATCCGCTCGCGCAGCCGCGCGAGGTCCGCGGGTTCGAGCGCTCGCCGCGGCAGGAAGCCCGTGCGATGCAGCGACACGACGAATCCGAATCCGTCGCGCGTCTCCTCGATGCGCAGGACCTCGCGCCAGGGGAGCTTGCTCACCTTGGCGTTCTCGCCGGTGTAGGTGACCTCGAGCCCTTCTTCGTTGATGAGCCAGCGCTGCTCCTGCCGCAGCGCCGGCGAGCGATCGAACGTCGCCAGCGCCGCGCGCCGCCGCAATGCACGCAGCAGCATCATCCACACGAATCCGCTCGCGACGAGCAACGGACCGATCCATGCGACCCGCGGATACGAACGCACGAACAGGAGCGGCGTGCCCACGACGATCAGCAACGCTCCTCCGATCCAGATCCGCGCGCGCAGCTGCGCCCGCCCGCCCGGCTGCGTGATCCACGGCACGAGCTGCCACCAGATCAGCGGGTGGAGGTCGTCGAAGGCGCGGCGGTGCTCGGCGCGCGTCAGCGTGAACGTGGCGGTGATGGGGGCGTCGGCGGTGACCACGGGGCGGCGCACGATACGCACGGTGCCGCGCCCTATCCGGACGATGGTGCCGGTCCTACACTTCCGCTCCCGATCGAGGTGCGAGCGGGAGTGACGGGATGACGTCGACGCAGGTCGCCGTCGCGATCGGAACGGTGCTCGCCGCCGCTGACCTGGCGCCGGCGCAGCCGACGACGCGCGTGAGTCTCGATGCGTCCGGCGCCCAGGCGAACCGCTGGAGCATGCGCTCCTCGCTGGCAGCGGACGGCCGCCGCATCGCGTTCGCGAGCGACGCGACGAACCTCGCCGCAGGCGACACCAACGCGCTCGCCGACGTCTTCGTCCGCGACCTCGCGACCGGCGTCGTCGAGCGGGTGAGCGTCGATTCGTCGGGCGCGCAGGCGAACAGCTGGAGCGAAGGGCCGGCGCTCTCCGCCGACGGGAACGTCGTCGCCTTCTTCAGCTTCGCGTCGAACCTCGTCGCGGGCGACAACAACGGACACGACGACGTCTTCGCCCGTGACCTCGCCACCGGGGTCACCGAACTCGTGAGCGTCGACTCGTCCGGGAACCCGGGGAACGACCACAGCTACCGGACGGCGCTCTCGACCGACGGGCGATTCGTCGCGTTCGAGAGCCTCGCCACCAACCTCGTCGCGTCCGACACGAACTCCCGGCTGGACGTCTTCGTCCGGGATCGCGCGACCGGGACCACGGAGCGGGTCAGCGTCGATTCCGCCGGCGCCGAGGCCAACGGGGAGAGCCTGCTGCCCTCCATCTCGGCGGACGGCCGCTTCGTCGCCTTCTACAGCTACGCCACGAACCTCGTCACCGGCGACACCAACGCCTTTTCCGACGTCTTCGTCCACGACCGCGCGACCGGCACCACCGAACGGGTGAGCGTCGACTCGTCAGGGGCGGAGGGCGACGGCGACAGCATGACGCCGGCGCTCTCGGCCGACGGGAATGTGGCCGCGTTCTTCAGCCGGGCGACCACGCTGGTCCCGAACGACACCAACTTCCAGGTCGACCTCTTCATCCACGACCGGACGACCGGAACCACCGAGCGCGTCAGCGTCGACCCCGCCGGCAACGAGAGCAACGACGACAGCGGCGGCAGCCTGAGCCACGGGCCGGAGCTCTCGGCGGACGGCCGCTTCGCCGCGTTCGAGAGCATGGCCACGAACCTGATCGCCAGCGACACCAACGGCACGCTCGACGTCTTCGTGCGCGACCGCGCGAGCGGCGCCACGAGGCGCGTCAGCGTCGACACGTCCGGCGCCGAGAGCGACGACGCCAGCGAGCTCGACTCGATGACGCCGGACGGCGGCTTCGTGTCGTTCTCGAGCGTCGCCACGAACCTCGTCGCCGGCGACACCAACGGGTGCGACGACGTCTTCGTCCGCGACCAGCTCGTCGCCCGGTGGTCGAACTACGGCGCCGGCCTCGCCGGCACGCACGGCGTCCCGGCCCTCACGTCGAGCGGAAATCCCGTGCTCGGCGCGACGATCACCGTGAGCGTCGACAACTCCCGCGGCACGTCGACGACGGGCCTCCTCTTCCTCGGCTTCCAGAGAGCCCAGATCCCGACGCACTTCGGCGGCGACCTGCTCGTCGTGCCGGCGTTGATCCTGCCGATCACGTTCTCGTACGGAGCGGACTCGTTCACGGGCACGCTTCCGAGCGACCCGACGCTCGCCGGCTTCGCGATCGACCTCCAGGTCGTCGAGGCCGACCCGGGTGCGCTGAAGGGCGTGTCGTTCACGGCGGGGCTCGAGCTCGTGCTCGGGTATTGAGTTCGAGCGCGCGTCCGAGCCCGGGTCTCGAGGAGTTGCAAGATGGCGGCACCGCGACCCGTGCTTGCTCTCGGCGTGGCCGGCTCCCTCCTCGGGTTCGCCGGATTCGCGCCGGCGCAGCAGACCACTCGACTGAGCGTCGATTCTTCCGGCGCCGAAGCGAACGGCCCGAGCGGTGGCGCCACGTGCTCCTCGGACGGCCAGATCACGGCCTTCGAGAGCTGGGCGACCGATCTCGTCCCCGGCGACACGAACACCTGCTCGGACGTCTTCGTGCGCGACCGCGCGTCGGGATCGACCGAGCGCGTGAGCGTCGACTCCACCGGCGCGGAGGGCCTCGGCGATTCCCATCGTCCGGCGCTCTCCGCCGACGGCAACGTCGTCGCCTTCTTCAGCTGGGCGGCGAACCTCGTCGCCGGCGACACGAACGGCTGGGCCGACGTCTTCGTCCGCGAACGGAGCGCCGGAATCACCGAGCTCGTGAGCGTCGACTCGTCGGGCGGCCAGGCGAACGACGGCAGCTACGACCCGGTGCTCTCGGCCGACGGCCAGATCGTCGCGTTCACGAGCAGCGCCACGAACCTCGTCGCCTCCGACACGAACGCGCGGGCCGACGTCTTCGTGCACGACCGCACGACCGGGATCACCGAGCGGGTGAGCGTCGACTCCGCGGGCACCGAGGCCGACGGCTCGAGCTCCATGCCCGCGCTCTCCGCGGACGGCCGCTACGTCGCGTTCCGCAGCGACGCGACCAACCTCGTCCCCGGCGACACCAACGCGCTCCCCGACGTCTTCCTCCACGACCGCGTCACCGGCGCGACCGAACGCGTCAGCGTCGACTCGTCGGGCGGGCAGGCCGACGGGGGGAACTACGCGCCGGGGATCTCGGCGGACGGGAACGTGGTGGCGTGGTTGAGCGATGCGACGACGCTGGTCCAGAACGACGGGAACGGCTGCTTCGACGTCTTCGTCCACGACCGGAGCCTCGGGATCACCGAGCGCGCCAGCGTCGATTCCGCGGGAAACGAGGGCGACGGCAACTGCGGCGACCCGTTCGGCGGCCCTCCCGCGCTGTCGAGCGACGGCCGGTTCGTCGCATTCACGAGCGCCGCCACGAACCTCGTCGCCGGCGACACGAATCTCGCGTACGACGTCTTCCTGCACGATCGCGGGAGCGGTGTCACCGAGTGGCTCAGCGTCGACTCGACCGGCGTCGAGGGCAATCGCGACAGCTTCCTGGGCCCCCAGGGTGCAATGGCGCCGGACGGCCGCGCCGTGACGTTCACGAGCCTCGCGACGAATCTTGTCGCCGGAGACGCCAACGGTGCCACCGACGTCTTCATCCGCGATCGGGAATTCGCCGCGTGGACGAACTACGGCTCCGGCCTGCCCGGCACGAGAGGCGTTCCCGCCATCGTCCCCGACCGCACTCCCGCGCTCGGCGCGACCGTCACAGTCGCGGTCGACAATTCCCTCGGCCTGCCGACCTCGGGCCTCCTCTTCCTCGGCTTCCAGCGCGCCCAGATCCCAACGCACTTCGGCGCCGACCTGCTCGTCGCGCCCGCGCTCGTGCTCCCGATCACGTTCTCGTACGGGTCCGACACCTTTTCCGGCGCGATCCCGGACGATCCGGCGCTTTTCGGCATCGCGATCGACCTCCAGGTCGTCGAGGCCGACTCGGGTGCGCTCAAGGGCGTGTCGTTCACGCCGGGGCTCGAGCTGCTGGTCGGGTACTGATCCGCGGCGGGGCCTCGGGGTCGCGGCGGAGCCTCGACGCGCAGCTCGAAAGTCCGGCCGGCGCGCCGCGTCAGCGCCCGAGGTCGAGCTCGAGTCCGTCCGTGAACGAGACACCGAACGGCGCGCCGGGGTCGAGCTCGAGTGCTTGCAGGACGACGGTGGTCTCGCAGAAGTCGACGTCCGTGGGGAGTGCGCCGCTGAACGAATCACCGCCGTAGGAGAACGAGATCGGGATCAGGAACAGCGGCTTCACGAGCACGTCCGCGCCGAACTTCGTCTTGAACGCGCCCTGCTCGACGCCGATGAGGAGCACGCCCACGGTCGGCGCGCCGAGCGAGTTCGCGAGGTCGATGGTGATCGTCGTGCCGAGGACTGGATCCTGGTTGGCCGTGAGGGCGGGGACGCCGTTCGTGCCGGCGAGGCCCTGGCCGTAATTGGCGCGGCTCGCCTTGGCGCTGCAGAGTTCGTGCACGAAGACGTCCAGCGCGGCGTTCGTGTCGGACGCAGCGAGGTTGGTGGCAAGACTCACGAATGCGAAGACCGATTCGTCGCCCGACATCACGAGCTCGTAGCTCCCGTAGTTCGCCTCCCCACCGTTCGAGTCGACGCTGATCCGCGTTGTCGTTGCCGCACGGACATCGCGAACGAAGCAGTCGATCTCCTGGTTCCCGTCGTTGGTCACCAGATTCGACGCGAAACTCTCGAACGCGACGTAGTCGCCGCTCGAAGAGACCCTTGGTCGATAACTCTCGGCATTTCCCTCGATACCCAGATCGTTGACGCTGCAGAGCTGGATGCTGCCGGTGCTCCGGTCGACGAGGAAGACGTCGGGCGCTCCGTTGAAATCGATCGGCACGAGGTTCTTCGCGAAGCTCGTGAAAGCCACGTAGCGCCCGTCGCTCGAGATCGAGGGAGTCACGCTCCGGCCGTCGCTCTCCTTGCCGGAGGAGTCCACGCTCACGCGCTCCGTCGTGCCCGAGATGCGATCGCGCACGAACACGTCCCATTCGCCGTTCTGATCGCCGGGAACGAGGTTTGTCGCCTCGCTCGAGAACGCGACGTAGCGGCCATCCGCGGAGAGGCTCGCCGAGTCGCTCCTCCCGTCCGCCTCGTTGCCCTGCGAGTCCACGCTGATCCGCTCCGTCACGCCCGTCGTCAGGTCATGGACGAACACGTCGTCGACGTGATTCCTGTCCGACGCGACGAGGTTCGACGCGAAGCTCGCGAATGCGACGACATTCCCGCCCGCGGAGATCACGCCTCGATACGAATAGTTGTTTCCTTGCTTCCCATTGGAGTTGACGGAGACCCGCACCGTGGACCCCGTGGATCGATCGTGAACGAAGACGTCGGTCACGCCATTCGTGTCGCTCGCGCAGAGGTTCGTCGCGTCGCTGTCGAACACGCACACCCTGCCGTCATCCGAAAGCGTCTGGTTCTCGTTGGAATAGCTGTGGTCGTTCCCTTCGAGACCTGAGCTGTCGACGCTGACCCGCGACACGATCCCGAGCGCCCGGTCGTTCACGAAGACGTCGTACACTCCGTTGTTGTCGGAAACGATGAGGTTCGACGCGTAGCTCGAGAAACAGATCACGCGACCGTCCGACGAGATGCCGGGCGCGTCGCTCCAGTCGTTGGCCTCATTCCCCGCCGAGTCCGTGCTCACTCGGATCGTGTCCTGGGCATGCGCGACCGCGGCGAGGTACGGGAGTGCGAACGACGCGAAAACGAAGCTACGGCATCCGAAACGGGAACCCATCGTTACCTCCGACCAGGTGACGGACGCCGCGGTGCTGGGAAGGGCGGGTCCGTCCGACCAGCTTGCGCGAGTCGTGTGCCGCAGCCTCAGCCGACGCTCACCCGCCGCTTCATCTGCGGTGCGACTCTCTCCTCCGTCGTGAGGATCCCGACGAGGTTCAGCGGGTCGGCGGCGGCGACCTCGGCGGCGGCGCGCGGCGACTGCTCGTGGTCGCGGCGGAGCTTGCGCAGCATGGCGATCGATTCGGGGAGCGCGTACTGCTCGCCGTCGAAGCCGGCGATGAAGCGGCCGCCGCGGATCTCGCCGCGGAGTTCGAGCGTCCGGTAGACGCGCACGAGGTCGCGATACGGGATCGGGATGCGTTCGCGCGTGAGGACGCGGCGGAAGACGACGCCCCAGCGCTTCAAGAGCTGGCGCGCGACGAACTCGACGTGTGCCGGCGTGAACGTCCGCGCGTCGGCGGGCGCGGCGTCTTCGCGGCGGAAGCGGCTCCAGCGGCCGACGGTGAGCACCGGCAGGCGGCGGCGGCTCGGCGGGACGATCAGCTGGCGGAGCGCGCCGTAGGAGTCGCACGTGATCGCGCCGCGCGCGACGAGCTCCTGCAGGCCCGACTCGAAGTGCGACTCGAGCAGGCGCGCCGACTTCTGCAGATCGCGCGGGAACATCGCGCCGTGCTGGTCGAGGGCCGCGAGCAGGTCGCGCGCGGAGCCGGAGATCTCCTCGTAGGCCGGCGGCGCGGTGAGCTCCATCCAGCTCGCGAGTTCGGCACGCGGCAGGAGGCAGATCGGCGTCGTCCGGATCGGCGCCGCGCCGCCGCCCCACAGCCGGCCCCACGCGATCTCTCCCGACAGCGCGAGCTGGTCGAGCCACTCGCGCCGGAACGTCCGCATCCGGCGCGGCAGCACCTGCGACTCCCACGCGGCGGCGGGCACCTCGAAGCCCGCGAGCTGCTGCACCAAGGTCAGCAGCCCCTGCGGTCCGTCGACCTGGTCCTGGTCGTCGCCGTCCTCGCCCCCAGCACCCAGGTGCTGCCACTTCGCGAGGAAGCGCAGGAAGACCGCGGCGCTGACCGGCTCGATCTCCTTGCGCAGCTTCTCCAGCGTGTAGCGGTGGATGCGCGCGAGCAGCCTTCGCTCGCACCAGTGCGCCTTGCCGTTCACCCGCGTGCGCAGGACGACGCCCTGCTGCTCGAGCGTGTAGAGCGCGGCCGAGTTCTCGCGTGTCTCGACGATCGGGCCGAGCGCTTCGAGGCGCCCCTTCAACATGGACGTCGGATCGCGCGTCGAATCGACGGCGAGCCAGCGGCCGCCGTGCGCGTCGGAACCGTCTTCGTGGACGACGCGGCGCGCCGCCGCGAGCTCGTCGAGCCAGCGCCGCCACGGCGCCGCCTCCTCGTCCGTCACCCAGCCCATCCAGCCGAGCGCCTCGTGCACCTCCTCCGCGCTCTCCGGCGTCGGCCACGCTTCCGACCGCACCTGCGCGACGGCGTCGGGATCGAGCGCGCCGATCGCGTCGGCGTCCTCCTTCTCGAGGACGCGGCGCTGCAGGACCGCCTGCGTGCGCCGCTCTTCCAGCGGCGCGTCGTCGAGGAAGCCGTACGGCTTGATGGCGAGGATGCTGCGCGCGAAGGCCGACGGCTCGGCCGTGTCGACCGCGACGCGCTCGATCGTCCGATCGTGCAGCCCGCGCACGACCGCGAGGAAGCCGTCGACGTCGAGCACCTCGTGCAGGCAGTCCTCGACGGTCTGGCGCACGATCGGGTGGTCGTACGGCACGGGAATGTCGCCGGGCGGCAGCGTCTCTCCGCACGCGATCACCTGCGGGAACGCCGCCGCGAGCCGGTCCTCCGAGCGCATCCGCTGCAGCGGCGCCGGCACGCGCTTGCCGTCCTTCATGCGCTCCATCAGGAGGCTGCGCGTCAGGTTCCAGCGCCAGCGCGTCGTGAACATCGGCTGCGCGAGCAACGCCTGGATCAGGAGCTCGCGCGCGCCTTCGGGCTGGAGGTAGTCGAAGACCTCTTCCAGCGGGAAGCTGTGCATGGTCCCGAGCGAGATCACGACCGCGTCCTCGTTCGCGGCCGCCTGCAGCTCGAAGCCGAAGCCGCGGCAGAAGCGCTTGCGCAGCGCGAGCCCGAGCGCGCGATTCACGCGGCCGCCGAACGGCGCGTGCAGGACCATCTGCATGCCGCCGCTCTCGTCGAAGAAGCGCTCCACCACGAGGCGCTTCGTGGTCGGCACCGCGCCGAGCACGGCGAGGCCCGCGCCGATCTGGTCGGCGACCTGGCCGGCGGCGGGGAGCGGGAGGTGGCTCTTCTCCGCGACGGCTTGCGCGGCGAGCGTGCGGCGCTCCTCGCGCGGCTTCTTGTCGCGCTTTGCCTGCGCGAGCACGTCGGCGCAGAGCTCGCGCACCTGCGAGATCTGATCGGACAGCTCGGGCGTGCGCGACGGCGCCTCGCCGACCCAGAAGGGCAGCGTCGGCGGCGCGCCGCGCGCGTCGACGACGCGCAGCGTCCCCTTCTCCTGGCGCACGATGCGCCAGCTCGCGTTGCCGAGCTGGAAGACGTCGCCGTGGTTCGCCTCGATGGCGAAGTCCTCGTTCACGGTGCCGACGAAGGTCGCCTCCGGCTCCTGCAGCACCTGCCAGTCGGCGACGTCGGGGATCGCGCCGCCCGACTGGATCGCCGTCATGCGCGCCCGCTTCGTCGCGAGGAGGCGCCCGCCGACGCCGTCGCGATGGAGCAGCGCGTGGCGGCCGTCGGTGTGGAGCTTCACGACCGCGTCGAAGTCGGCGCGCGACAGATCGCGATACGGCCACGCGCGGCGGCACGCGTCGAAGAGGCCGCTCTCCGTCCACGCCCCGCCGACGCACGCGGCGACGATCTGCTGCGCGAGGATGTCGAGCGGCGCGCGCGGCTGCGGCGTGCGGTCGAGCTCGCCCTCGTGCAGCGCCTTCATGAGGCCGGCCGCTTCCGAGAGCTCGTCGAGCGTGAGCGGGAAGAGGCGGCCCTTGGGGACCTTGCGGATCATGTGGCCCGAGCGGCCGATGCGCTGCAGGAACGTCGCGATCGTGCGCGTCGCGCCGATCTGGATCGCGAGGTCGACGTCGCCCACGTCGATGCCGAGCTCGAGCGACGACGTGGCGACGATCGCCTTCAGGTGTCCGGCCTTGAGCTTCTGCTCCGTGTCGAGGCGCCGCTCGCGCGAGAGGCTCGAGTGGTGGCAGCCGACCTTTTCCTCGCCGAGGAGGTTCGAGAGCTGGGCGGAGACGCGCTCCGCGAGTTTCCGCGTATTGACGAAGACGAGCGTCGTGTTGTGTTCGCGGACGAGCTCGGCGACGCGCCGGTAGATCTCGCCCCAGACTTCGTGGCTGCAGATGATCTGCAATTCGGACGGCGGCAGCTCGACCGCGACGTCCATCGCTCGATAGGTGCCCGCGTCGACCAGCGCGCACTCGCGGCCCGCGCCGACCAAGAAGCGCGCGACGTCCGACAAGGGCTTTTGGGTCGCGGACAGTCCGATGCGCTGGAATTCACCGGTGAGAGCGACGAGCCGCTCCAGTGAAAGCGCGAGGTGACTCCCGCGCTTGTCGCCGACCACCGCGTGCACTTCGTCGACGATGACAGTTTTCACCGTCGCGAGGACCTTGCGCCCCCCTCCCGATGTGAGGAGCAGGTAGAGCGACTCGGGCGTCGTGACGAGCACGTGAGGCGGCCGGCGCTTCATCGCCTCGCGGTCCTTCTGCGGCGTGTCGCCGGTCCGGACCAGGACGCGGACCTCGGGCAGCGACGGGTCGATCTTCCGCAGCCGGGCGAGCGGCGCGGCGAGGTTCTTCTGGACGTCGTTGCTGAGCGCCCGCAGTGGCGAGACGTAGAGGATCTGCGTCTCATCTCGCAGCGAACTTCCCTGCTTCA
>Ga0134124_10002616_pt1 | contig 14540 bp, 12 predicted proteins | sample KB304_FD_96880 | JGI IMG/M metagenome (GOLD analysis project Ga0134124, IMG submission 96880) | Terrestrial soil microbial communities without Nitrogen fertilizer from Kellogg Biological Station, Michigan, USA - KB3-0-4 | ecosystem: Environmental > Terrestrial > Soil > Unclassified ... | reverse complement strand
CAAGGCGCTGGATGCGCTCGCGCAGCAGGTCAAGATCCGCGGCATCTTTTCCGACTGGCCGGCGACGGTCACGTATTACGCGAATTGCATGGGGTTGGAGTAGGCAACGCGGCTGCGGCGGGGCACACCACGGACTGGTATGCGCCCGCCGGGCCGGCGGCGTAGCGCTCGCGACTGTCGAGCGCGCTTACACCACCCCTATTTCCGGGTATCCCCCGCTGCGCGATGCGCCTATGCTCGCGCTGTGCCCACCCAGTTCCATACCGTTTTCATCGTCGAGGACGATGACCTCACGCGCACCTCCCTCGTGCGTCGCATCGCTGAGGCCCAGGCAGGTCTGCAAGTCACGACTGCGGTCGGCACTTGCCGCGAGATTCGCGCGGCGCTCGAACTGACGCGCCCCGCCGTACTGCTCGTCGATCTCGGCCTGCCCGACGGCGACGGTCTCGACATCATTCGCGAAACGGCCAGGCGCTGGCCGGCCGTCATGATCATGGTCATCACCGTGTTCGGCGACGAGCTCAAGGTCGTGTCGTCGATCAAGGCAGGCGCCAGCGGCTACCTGCTCAAGGACGATGCCGCTGTCGGCATCGGCGAAGCCATCCGTCAGATGCTCGCGGGCGGCTCGCCGATCAGCCCCGCGATCGCGCGCCATCTCATCCGCCACTTCCGCCCCGATGCCAGCCAGGCACCGGCGCCGTCGAGCGTCACGCTGACGCCGCGAGAGATGGAGATCCTCGCGTTGGCCGCGAAGGGCTTCAGCTACGCCGAGACTGCGGCACTGCTCGGCCTGACCTCGAGCACCGTGAGCTCCTATACGAAGAACATTTACGGCAAGCTCGCAGTCAGCTCGCGCAGCGAAGCCGTTTACGAAGCAACGCGCATGGGGTTGATCAACTCTCGCTCTTGAGCCGCGGGCGAGCCTTCCGATGCAGGCCATCGACACGCCTTCCGCACGACCGCCGTCGACCTTCTACTGGATCAGCCTGATCCTGGTTCCGGTCGTTTATCTGTTCGCGATGGCGATCGTGGATCGCTCGCCGCAGATCGACCCTGCGCTGCTGCGCCCGACAGCCCGTGTGGTCATCAGCGACTCGGAGCAGCCACCGCTGTTTCGCCGGGAGCTGCCGCTGGTGGATCTCGTGGACTCTACCGACTACACGCCGGTCGACGCCAGGAACGTTGCGAGCGTCTGGTATCAGGGCGAGATCGACTTGCAGCAGACGCCGCGCGACCTGTGGGCCGTCTACTTGCCTTTCACCTACGGCACATTCGCGGTGTACGTGAACGGTTCGCTGGTCGGCGCGAGCTCGCAGATGACGCCGCCCTATGCGTACTTCCGGACTCCGCTGTACTTCGAGTTCTCGCCGTCGCTGCTCAGGCCGGGCGCCAACAGGATCGAGGTGCACCAGGTCAGCGTGCGCTACGCCGCATTTCGCAACGCTACCTACGTCGGCCCGGCGAAGAGCATCCAGCCGGCGTATGCCCACGCGAATTTTCTGCAGGTCACGCTGGTGCACGCGGTCATCGTCGCGCTCCTGGTGATGTTCATGCTCACGCTCGGTCTGGTCTGGGTGCGTCCGGCGGAAACCGGCTATGGATGGTTCTCCGGCGCGACGTTTTGCTGGGCTGTGTACAACTGGGTGCTGATCGAGCCTCACATCCTGCTCCCGCCCGCGGGATTCTGGTTCTCGCTGCCGCCGATCGCACTGGGATGGTTCACGATCTGCTCGGCGCTGTTCATCAATCGCATGCCCGGTTGCGACGGGCCGCAGCCGCGGACTGAGCAGGGTTTTCTGCTGTTCGGCGTGATCTGCACCCTGACGATCTTCGCGCATCGCCTGGGCTCGCATCAGGAGTCGTGGGTTCAGGCCTACGTCTGGCTGCCCGGTCTGATGTTGATCAACGCCTACATCGCTTGGCGCCTGTTGCGTGCTGTCCGCCGCCAGCCGGTGTTCGAGGTGAAGCTCTGGCTGCTCGCGGCTGTCGTCACACTGGTTGTCGGCGCGTACGACTACCTGAGCGACTACGGCATCGTGTGGCAAGGGTCGGTGCACTACTTGTCGTACACCGTCAGCCTCGTGCTCATCGTCTTCGGCCTGACACTTCTCAGCCGCGTGACACGCGCGCTGACCGAAGCTGAGACGCTGAATCGCGAGCTCGAAGATCGCGTCGCTGCCAAGGGTCGCGAGCTCGAACACAACTACGCACGATTGCAAAGCCTCGAACGCGAGCGCGCGATCAGCGCCGAGCGCGAGCGCATGACCACCGACATGCACGATGGCATCGGCGGTCAGCTCGTGCATGCGCTCGCAGTCATCGAAGGCAATTCGAGCTTCCAACCGCTCGAACCGATTCTGCGCGGCGCGCTCGACGATCTGCGATTGATCATCGACTCGAGCGATCCGGTCGAGGGCAATCTGCTGGCGGTGCTCTCCAACTTCCGTGCTCGCAACGAGCGTCGAGTGCAGCAGGGAGGGTTGCGCTTCCTGTGGCAAGTGACCGATCTGCCGTCGTTGCCCGACTTCGGTCCGCACAAGATCCTGCAAGTCCTGCGCGTGCTGCAGGAAGCGCTGACCAATGTGCTCAAGCACGCTCACGCCACCGAAGTGACAGTGAGAACTGCGACTGGCGAGGATGCATCGGGTAGGCCCGCGGTGCTGGTCGACGTGATCGACAACGGACGCGGCTACACCCCCGGCAGGGAATCCGGCCGTGGACTGGGCAACATGCGTCGCCGCGCTCGCGAGCTCGATGGCTCGATCGAGTTCTCGTCCTGCGCAGAGGGCTCGCACGTGCGCCTGATCCTGCCTCTCTAGCCCGCACATCTGCTGGCGAAAAGCAATCCCTGATCGGGTCTGCCCGCGCTTCTCCAGCACCTCTTATAAGAGAAGCGCGCCACCAGATTTTTCTGGCCATTTTTGCCCGGGGAGACGCCGCCATGGCACCCAGCCGACCTGCCCTTTCGTACTACGTGACACTCGCTGCAAGTCTTGCGTTCGCCGCCGCCGCACCCACGGCCAGCGCCGGCCAGACACAGACGCATACCCCGGCCGCGAGCAAATCGCGGATCTGCCTGGTGCTGCCGAGGGCGCAACTCGGTCAGGGCTCCTCCGGCGCAGACGTCAGCGAGCCGGTGCGGCAGACGATGATCTCGTACCTCAATGGTCCGACGGTGGAGCTCATCCAGCTCGCCGCGCGCATTCCCGTGCAAGTCGATGCGGAAGCACAGCAGTCGGCTTGCGAGTACGTCTTGTACACATCCGTGGTTCAGAAGAAGGGCGGCGGAGGCTTCGGCAAACTGCTGGCAGCGGCGGCACCGATCGCGAGCGTAGCGAGCATGATGGTCCCCGGTGTTGGCGGCATGACCGGCAACTATGGCGCAATCATGGCAGGGCAAGCCGTGGCCTCCGCCGCTTCTGCCGCTGCCGCGCAGAACGCCCAGCAGGAAGCGATGGAGGCGATCAACGGCGCCAGCGAGCAGAACATCAAGAAGGGCGACGAAGTCACGCTGGAGTATCAGCTGACGAAGACCGGAGTCACGGAGCCGTTCGCCACTCATTCGTCATCGGCGAAGGCCAAGGCGAAAGGCGAAGATCTGCTGTCGCCATTGATCGAGCAGACCGCGATCGACGTGCTTGGCGCGATCCGGAATCTCACTGCTGCCGAGTGACCTACAACGGCAAGCCCACGTAGTTCTCGGCGAGCACGCGCTGCGCGAGCGGAGAAGCGAACAGGTATTCGAGCTCCGCCTCGCGCACCCGGGTTCCAAACGCATCCTCGTTCGGGAAGTGGTGCAGCAGCGTCGTCAACCACCACGAGAATCGAACTGCCTGCCACACACGATGCAGCGCGCGCGAGGAATATTCGTCCAGCCCGCGCGATGAGCGCTCGCGATAAAACGAGAGCAGTCCCTCGTAGAGATAGAACACGTCGCTCACCGCGAGATTGAGCCCCTTGGCACCGGTCGGCGGCACGATGTGAGCCGCATCGCCTGCCAGGAATACCCGACCGAAGCGCATGGGCTCGGCGACGAAGCTGCGCAGCGGCGCGATGCTCTTCTCGATCGAGGGGCCGATCGTCATGCGCGCCGCAACTTCAGGACCGACCCGCAGCTTGAATTCGTCCCAGAAACGTTCGTCGCTCCACTGGTCGACATGATCTTCGAGCGGACACTGCACGTAACAGCGGACGCGCGTTGCCGAGCGCATGCTTGCCAGCGCGAACCCGCGCTCGGAGGTGACGTAGATCAATTCGTCCCAAGCCGGCGGCACGTCGGCGAGTACGCCCAGCCAGCCGAACGGATAAACACGCTCGTAAGTGCGGAGTTTGTCCGACGGAATTCTGCGGCGACTGACGCCGTGATAGCCATCGCAGCCGGCGATGAAATCGCAGTCGAGGTGGCGCGACTCGCCGTGATACGTGTACGTGACGGAAGGCGATGCGCCGTCGATGTCGTGGAGCTGGATCGATTCGGCCTCGTAGACGGAAGGTGCTCCGCTGTCCTTGCGCGCCTCCATCAAGTCTCGCGTCATCTCGGTCTGGCCATAGACGGTAACGGTCTTGCCGATCAGGTCCTGGAACGCGATGCGCCGGTGAATGTGATTAACGGCGATCTCGACGCCGCCGTGCGTCAGCGACTCTGCATGCAGCCGCTTCGCGACGCCGGCCAGCTCCAACACACCGACGGTTCCTTGCTCCAGCACGCCGGCGCGAATGCGACCGAGCACGTACTCGGGCGTGCGCTGTTCGAGAATCACAGCGTCGACGCCTGCTCGATGGAGCAGCTGTCCAAGCAGCAGCCCCGCAGGTCCCGCTCCGATGATGGCCACCTGTGTTCGCACGATCGTCATGCTGGGCGGCGCCGGGCCGGCGCGCGATGGAGAAAAGCCAGCATTTCTTGGACTTTTCCCAGCCTGGACCGCCCGACTGGAGTAGCATGTCGGCGCCTTCACAGCCTGGGCCGGGACAGTGGCGCGACGCGGTATTCCGCAGTATTTCCTGTATGGCGAGGCCAGCCAGGACGTCGACGAGAGCTTCCTGCACGTCGAGTCGATCGCCGAGCGCAGTCGCCTGCACGATTGGACAATTCGGCCGCACGCACATCGCGAGCTGCATCACCTGCTGCTGGTCCAGCGTGGCGGCGGCGTGTACCTGGCCGAGGGTGGCCGCCACGAGTTTGCGCCGGTCGCGCTGATCAGCGTGCCGCTCTCGTGCGTTCATGGCTTCGATTTCAAACCCCGCACCGATGGCTGGATCGTCACTGCATCAGGAGCGCTGCTGCGGCGGATCGCCCGCGAGCATCAGGAATTGGGCTGGGTACTCGAGGAGCCGAGCGTCACGCCCTTATCGAGTACAGCGGCCACGCAGCTGAGCACGTTGTTCGAATCGCTCGTCACTGAATTTCGCAATCACCTGCCAGGGCGGCGCATCGCGGCGCAGTCGTGGCTCAGCGCAATTCTCGTCGCCGCATTGCGTCGCAAGCTGGAGCTCGCACCCGATCCGGTTCACACGCGCTCGCCCGATTCGCAGCTCGCGACACGCTATCGCGCCCTGATCGAAGCGAACTACCGGACGAAGCAGAGCATCGCGGACTACGCCCGCACGTTATGCGTGAGCACCGAACGTCTGCGGCTCGCCTGCGTGCGCAGCACCGGTAGCGCACCGCTAGCACTGTTGAATGCGCGCCGACTGTTGGAGGCCAAGCGCAGCCTGCTCTACACGAATATGAGCGTCACGCTGATCGCCGAGACCTGCGGCTTCGCCGATCCGGCGTACTTCTCCCGGTTCTTCGCGCGCAGCACCGGCGCGTCGCCACGCTCGTACCGGCTCAAGCGGTGATCTCAATCCGATTACCTTCCGGATCGAGCACCACACTCTCGTAATAGCCGTCGCCGGTGCGACGCGGACCGTCGAGCACGACGATGCCTTCGGCGCGCAGCCGCGCGGTGAGTTCGTCCACTGCCGCTTCTGATCCCAGTGATATCGCGAGATGCGTGCGACCCATTCGCTCCACGCCGGGCGCATGACGCATCGGCGATAGACGCGAAGTTGTCATCAGCTCTATCCGCGCGCCGGACGCGAACGTGAGAAAGCAGGATTCGAAACCCTTCGGCGCATTGACGTAGCGAGCGCCAACCTGCGCGCGCCGTACGCAGTTTTGCAATGTTCTCGGCGCTCAGAACGGCGCAGACATCGAGATCGCGGGTCACGAGCGACGACCCATGCAACACGCCGGCAAACCCGCCGACAATCACGAAGTCGATGCCGGCGTCGCAGAGACGCTCAATCAGACGATTCAGCTGCACCACGGAGCTCACGCCCGATTCGCTCTAATTCCAACGCGAGTTCCAGAGCCGCCTGGTGCTGCTCGGCGCGTTTGTCGTAGGAATCACTCAGACTGAGCTCGATGAGGCTCAGGTCGATTCCGGCACGGGCTGCTTCTTCGGCGGCGGTCATTGCGGCGCCGATTGTATGCCTCGCACTCGAAATCGCCTACATCGGCGCGATTTCGCGCGGGGCGTACTGCTGCGAGCCGAACGCGAGCATCAGCTTGCGCTGCTCGCCGCGAGGATCGTTCTCCATCCGGCTCTCGCGATCGAAGATCATCGTCGGGCGATTGGTTGCGTCGTAAGGCTGCCACTTGCCGAGTGCCGACGTGCTCGGATTTCCAGTACGCGCGAACTGAGCCCATGCGCCGCACATGGCTCCAGCAAGCGTCTCTGGTTTCTCGCCGCGCGCCAGCTGCGGGTTGTTGAACACGAATGCGATCTCCGAACCGTGCGGCACGTGGGTGCGTCCTGGCGCGAGCGGCTGCTGCCAATAGAATGAATAGGCGAACGCCGGCGCCCGGCCGAGCGCTGCCTTGCGTTCGGCCTGGATCGTCGAGTCGAGAAAATAACCGCGGTCCGTGATCACGCGGAACAGCAGATCGCTCGGCGCGAGGCTCGGATAAATCCGCTGGTAAGTCGCGAGCACGTTCGACGCGTCCTTCTCCGGCAACACACGCTTGATGCGTTCGAGTACGCCGGCTTCATCGAGCGCCAGCACAGCCGGATCGCGGCCGAGCGCATACGACGCCTCGGTGAGATTCGTGCCGATCAGCATCGGGATGCCGGCCGACATCGCCGGCGCGGTCGGATCGAAAGGATGTGCCGGCAACGACGATGCACCCGTCGTCGGACGGAACTGCCCCGTGCCTTCCGTCGCCTTGCCAACCGCTCCGAGCAACGCGTCGGCAGGCAGCGCCAGCAGCTTGCTCAACTGATTCGGTTTGACGTCGAGCGCCGCAAGGAATTTGTTCGCACGTTCTGCCGCGACCGCTGCTGTGTCCATGCGTAGTGAGGAGCCGCTTTCGACGATGGCGCGATGAAACAGCCCTTGCGCCGCAGGCATCGCCATCAGCACGCTGACTTTGCGACCGCCGCCGCTCTCGCCGAAGATCGTCACGCAGCCCGGATCGCCGCCGAAGCGCGCGATGTTCTCCTTGACCCAGCGCAACGCGAGGATCGCATCGAACATCCCGACGTTCGCGCTGTCGGCGTACTCGGCACCCGCGATCCGACTGAGATCGAGATGACCGAACACGTTGAGCCGATGATTGATCGTCACGACCACGACGTCCTGCGTCCGCGCCATGTTTGTGCCGTCGTACAGCACGGAACCGCCTGAGCCGGTCGCGAATCCGCCGCCGTGCAGCCACACGAGCACCGGGCGCTTCGCGCTGTCCGCGGCGGGCGTCCAGACATTCAGATACAGGCAGTCTTCCGAGAACGTCGCGCCCTCACCCACCAGGGAGATTCCGCCCGGACGAGTCGGCGGCGGCGCAGCCAGGGAATTTCCTTGTGGAGCAGCGTGACCGTAGGCCAACGCATCCCGCACGCCAGTCCATGCAGCGACGGGACGCGGAGGTTTGAATCGACGCTCGCCAGCAGTCGAGCTGCCGTACGGCACGCCTTTGAAACTCAGGACGCTGCCCACAGCACCGCGCAGTTTGCCGCTCGCGACTTCGACGATCGGCTCGATGCTCGCACGTGCGAAGCGGGGCAACGAAGCGGCGACACCTGCGAAGGCTGCACTCTGCAGCAGGGCGCGCCGGGTGACGCGCGACAGTTGCGCCTGTCGTGCCTTCGTATCTTTATCCATGACGATTCCCCTGAAGAAGGCCGGGGAATCGTAGTCACGCCCTGTTGTATCGACAAGGGCGGGAATGACAAGAAACGTTGCGCCCGCTCCGCGGATCCGACGCGGTTGCTAGCGCGAGCGGCCGCGCGCGCTCACGGGCCAGACATCCTGCAGCGTATCGCCGGTGACGACGTGATACGCGTCGTACAGATTCACCGTCGGATCGCAGTGAGGAACTGCGAGACGCACCATGTCGCCGATCGACCAGAGTTGCTTCTGCGTCGGATCGACGATCAGTCCGTGCTCGTCGCCCATGAAAATGTAATTCGATCCTTGCGGCGCGCCTGACAGCACGACCGGCGGACCGCCGTCCGTTGCCATCGCCTTGTAGCCGGCATCGATCGTCGCGATGCCGCGCGTGTTCGCGCTGACCACACGCGCGTCGATGAACAACGAATACTCGAACGCCTGCTCCTGGTCGCCGACGAGATCGCACTCCGCGTACTGCCGATCCATGAACACATACGAGCCGACCTGCCACTCGGTGAGCAAGCCGAGCTGCGCATCGATGTGATGCGTGCCGGTGCCCGAGCCGGTGATGATCGCGGATGCACCGCCGTTCTCTGCGAGCGCCGTGACGACCGAGCGCAGATACGCTGAGCGCTCCTCGATCGCCGCATAGCGTTCCTTGTAATCCTTGATGTGCTGCTGAACGCCGCAGTACATCTGCACACCTTTGAAGATGAGACTGCTGCTCGAATGAATCGCTTTGAGGAGCTCGACCGCGGCTGCGACGGACCCGACACCGGTGCGGCGGATTCCCGGATCGACGTCGATGATGACTTTGAGCGGACGCTCGCGCACCGCCGCTGCCAGTGCGATTGCATTCGCCGGGTTGTCGACACACACCATGAGATCGGAAACGCGTCCGTTCAGTGCGATCAGACGCTCGATCGCCGGTGCCGACACGACCGGCGAGGTGATCAGGATCGAAGGGATGCCGCCTGAGGCGAGCACTTCAGCCTCGCCGAGCTTGGCGCAGCACAGGCCGACTGCGCCCGCGTCCAACTGCATGCGCGCAATCGCGAGACTTTTGTGACTCTTGGCGTGCGGCCGCAGAGCCACACCGGAGCGCTTGGCAAACGCAGCCATCTTCTGCACGTTGCGGCCGAGCGTATCGCGGTCGAGCACCAGCACCGGCGTGTTCAGCTCGCGCCGCGAGCCGGGCTTGCCGATCAGATGAGCGTGCAAACGGACATCGTCGAGCATGAGGTCAGCACCCGTCATTCAAGCACCGATCCCGAACAGCTCGGCGAGATGCGCGTTGGCGAACTTCGCCGCGGGATCGACTTGCGCGCGTATCTTGCAGAAACGCTCTGCCTGCGGATAGAGGGCGAAGACATCCTTCGCCGTCAGCGTATGACGCTTGGCCCAGTGCGGGCGTCCACCGTTGGCGCGGAAGATCGGCTCGGCCGCGGCCAGCAGATTGCGCCACTCCATCTTGCTGTACTGGTGCATCGAGATCGATGCACCTGGGCCGATATTGAACGGACTGAGCCAGATATCGTCCGCCGCGACCCAGCGAAACTCGAACGGGAACGCCACCGGCAGCTTGCGCTTGCGGACCCACGCGATCGCTTCCTGCAACGTGCCCAGGCCGGCGGCGCGCGGCATTTCATACTCCATCTCTTCGAACGACACCGTGCGCTCGGAGGGAAAGATGCGATACGCAGGACCGGTGCGCCGCGAAGAGCTGATCAATCTCATGAGCTGTCGCTGCAACACGCGTGCAACGGCGGGCGCCACGGCAGTCACATCGCAGCAGAACCGGAAGATCGTCTCGTCGCTCGACGACGGTTCCTTGAACGCGCCGGGATCGGCGAGCGGATGCAGCGTCTTCATGATGACTTCGTCGGCGTACGGAAAGACGAAGAACTCTGCGTGACGATGCTCGCGCGCCACGCTCTCGAATTTTTCGATTGCGGCGGCGAGCGGCACTCGCTCGATGCGTTCCTCGAGGTGATACGCCGGCATGATACTGACGCGAATGCGCGTGGCGATGCCGAGCAGACCCAGCGAGAGGCGTTGGGCTTCGAACAACTCCGGCCGCTGTTCCTTGCTGCATTCGACGACCGAACCGTCGGCGAGCATCAAGCGGAAGGCACGCGAGAACGTCGACAGGCTGCCGAGCTCGATACCGGTTCCGTGCGTACCGGTGGCGGTCGCTCCCGCGAGCGACTGCGGATTGATGTCACCCTGGTTCGGCAGCGAGTAGCCGCGCTCCCAGAGCGCAGCAGTGAGACGCTTCAGGCTCCACCCCGCCGGCACCCAAGCACTGGCACCGTCGGCAGCAATTTCGATCGGCGAATCCAGCTCGGCAAGACTCAGCAGCGTGCCGGTCGTCGCACACAGCGGCATGAAGGAATGCCCTGCTCCGACCACGCGCACCTTGGCAGCACCACGCACGAGCGTCGCCAGCTCGTCCTCGGTCCGAGGACTCGCCAGGCGTGCCGGCTGCGCCTGGACGCTGCCGGACCAGTTCTGCCATTCAGCCGTGGTGTTCATGCGGGATCGCGCAGCGTCCACTGCAACATGCGCGCCGCTTCCTTGATGATGTCGTTACGCTTGATCCGATCTTCTTCGTTGAGCATCTCGTCCATCGCGAATCCGAACTCGATGGCGATGCGTACGCGACGCCACAGTTCTTTCTTCGACATTCCGGGTACGAGCGGTGCGTATGCCTTGACCATGCGATCGGTTACGACACGGTGAGATTCGATACGAATGTGCGCGAGCTGCGGTACGGCGCGCAGTGCGCGCAACGTCCAGACCGCACCCGGTTCGGCTGCCGTGACAGCCGCCGTGTCGCGCAACAAATCCGCCGTGTGCTCGGCCAACGCGTCCAGACCATTTGGTACGTGCTGCTCGAGCCACGCAGACAGCACGACGTTCTGGCGCTCCATCAAGCGCAGTCCGAGCGCTTCGAGCACCGCGTACTTGTCTTTGAAGTAGCGATACAGCGCGGGCGGCGTGAGGCCGGCGCGCGCACAAATCATGTTCGTCGAGATGCGCTCGATACCGACCTTGCCGAGCAACTCGCCGGCAACGTCGAGCAAGCGCTCTCGCGTTTGCATCGCACGCTCCTGCTTGGGAGCTGCACGCGATTTCCGTCGGGTCGATTTGGCAGGTCGTCTCATGATTCGGGGTCAGGTTTCCGCGATGGTAACGGGTACGGTCCGCTCGCGCCGATGCAGTGCGAATGCAATTGCGACAGTGACTGCGAGCGAGACGGCGCCGAAGCCCAGCGCACCGCGCACGTCGGTATCGCTGACGACGAACGAGGCAAGCAATGGCCCAAGACTGCCGCCTGCAAGCTCTGCGCCGCCGACGAGCAGCGCCGCACGACGCGTCGGATCCGCCGCGATCACCATCGGCACCATGAATGGCAGCGAGAACAGCCACAGAAACCCGAAGACGCCCGACGTCAGCAAATAGAGCGATTCGCTCGGCAGCGCGGCAAAAGCGAGCAGGCAACCAACGTTGACCAGCGCACAGAACACGAGCGCCGAAAACCAGCGCAGGCGCCCTGCGAGCAGCGTGGCTGTCGCGCCGCCGAGCACTTGGCATGCGAGCGAGATGGAAACGGCTACACCAGCCACGGTCGGCGCGTGGCCGGCTTGTCGCGACAGCGGTTCTGCATAAACCCACACGCCGACGATGAAGGCCATCCACAAGAACGGAGCCGCGAGCGCGATCAAGCCGCGAGCATTCGGCATGTTGCTGGACGCGTTGTCCGCAACCAGCGGCGCGAAACGATCCGGCAGCAGGATTGCAGCGAGCGCGCTGATGACGCACAGGACAGCGAGCGCGACGAATCCGCCGTTCGCACCCGAGCGCGAGATGACCCATGCCGCCAGCGCCGCAGCGAGCACGAACTGCGCGAGCGTCTGAATCGTCAGGTAGATGCCCGACCACCGCTCCGGTGTCGGCGAACGGGCGATCATCGCCACGGTGATCCAGATCAGGATGCCGCTCGGCACGCCGGCGAGAGCGCGCACCAACGTGACTGTCTCGCCACTGGTCCAGACCGTCGCGACGTTGAGCGCTGCCAATGCGAGCGCGCTGACGATGCCGATCGCGCGCAAGCGCTCGGCTTTCCATCGTCCGCCCGCGTAAGCGCTCGCGGCGCCCATCAGCAAGAGCTCGGCAGTGGCCGCGTGACCGAGCTGCGCCGCGCTGATACGACCTTCCTGCGCAAGCGTGCCCAACAACAGCGGCTGCAGCCCGGCAATCATCACTCCGCAGACACCGACGAGGAGGATGACGCCAAGCTGTAGCGCGGTGGGACGTTCGCCGATCCATTCGGCGGGTGCGTTCAAGCTGCTCCTCTTTTCTTGTCAGTAGTTGTATCGAGCGTAGACGCCCGCTGTCCGCGGCGGACCGACCGAGAACAGGTCGAAGCCCAGCCCCTCGATCGGGATGATATCGCTGATGTTGGTCTCGTCGAACAAGTTACGGCCCCAGATGCCGAACTCGAGGTGCTGGTCGGCCGTGGTCCAGCCGATGCGGGCATTGACGAACGTGCGTGACGGATCGGACAGGCGCTCGACGTTGCGGGTGTCGTAGAAGACCTTCGACCGATAGGTCGCGTCGGTCTGCAGCGCGAGCGCGCCGCCGAACATCGGGATTTCATAGCGCAGCGCGGCCGTGACACTCGTCTGCGGAGCGTTCGGCAGATCGTTGCCGGAGTAGTCCTGACCGACGGAATGGAAGTCCTGATACGTCGCATCGAGCCACGCACCGGAAATCGACAGGTCGAGCCGCTCGAGCGGCGTGATGCTGAATTCGGCTTCGGCGCCGTAGATGCGCGCGTTCGATGCGTTGGTGAAGTTCTGCACGGTAATCGCACCGCGCAGTAGCAGCGTGTAGACCTGCAGATCCTGGTAGTCGTAGTAGAACGCCGAGAAGCTGCTGCGCATGCGGTGCTCCGGCGATTGCAGCTTCGTGCCGACTTCGAACGCGTCCACCTTCTCGTCGTCATACGGCGCGAGGTCGGCCGGATCCACGGTCTGGCCGCCGAAGAAGCCGCCGCTCTTGTAGCCGCGGCTGTAGCTGCCGTAAACGTTGGCGTTGTCGCTGAAGCGATACTGCAGCCCGAGCTTGCCGGACACGGAGCTGAAGTCCTTGCTGTCGTCCAGCGTGAAAATCGTGAACTCGCCGAACTCCGCCGTGGACGTGTAGTGGAAGTCCTTGCTGTCGTGCGAGTAACGCAAGCCGACCGTACCGGTCAGCTGCTGCGTGAAGTCGTAATCGAGCTGGCCGAACGCCGCCCAGCTCTCGGTCTTCTGCGTGTACGGATAACCGAATACTCCGACGCTGTTCTCCGGCGAGAAGCCGTTCGGATTGTCGGGCGTGACGAAGAACGGACGGAACACGCGCAGCACGTCGAGGTACGAGTCCGTGTCGAGATCGTCGTGCGCGTAGTACAAACCGGCGACCCATTGCGCGCTCGACTGCTCGTCAGCGGATTGGAGTCGCAGCTCCTCGCTGAACACACTTTGCTTGGCGCGATAGGTCGCCGTAATGACGTCGTTCGGGCCCGCGTCGGTCGCTTCGTGGTCGTCGCGATCGGCGTGGTCGTAGCCCGACACCGAGATCAACTGCATGTTGCCGAGATCCCAGGTGAGCGTCGCCGACGCGCCGGTGGTCTCGACCTGGTCCTTGCCTTCGAGGTGATAGTCGCCGCGATACAGATCGCTGCTGGTGTTGGAATAACCGCCGATGTCGCCGCACTGGCCTGACGTATAGAAGCCTGGCGCGCAGAAGCCGTCGGGGCCCGTCGCTGCGTCCGTGAACGGGAACAGCGAGCGGTTATAGGCCCAGATCGAGCCGCCGTCGGTCTTGCCATAGCGCACTTGAAGCAGGGCATCGAACGTCGAGGAAGGCGTGATGCTTAGCGAGCCGCGGGCGGCCCAGCGATCGGTGTTGTTGCCGGAGTGTCCGGTCAGGCGATTCACGCTGTAGCCGTCGTCGTTGATGACGTTCACGGCAATGCGACCGGCGACGACGTCCTGCACGATCGCGCCGCCCAGCGCCGCCTCGACGTTGACGGAATCGAAGCGGCCGGCCTCGATGCTGATGTCGCCCTGCGTCTCCTGGGTCGGCTTGCGCGTGATCACGTTGATGGCGCCGCCGGTCGTGTTGCGGCCGTACAGCGTGCCCTGCGGTCCGCGCAGGACTTCCAGCCGGTCGATATCGAAGAACTGCGCCATCTGCGCGAGCGGCGAGCCGATGTACACGCCGTCCGTGTACACACCGACGGCGCTCGCAGTGTTCGGATTGAAGTCGTTGAGACCGACGCCGCGGATGAAGATCTTCGGATTGGCGGCGTTGTCGTCGGTCTTCACCTGCAAGCT
>Ga0134124_10002613_pt1 | contig 14551 bp, 12 predicted proteins | sample KB304_FD_96880 | JGI IMG/M metagenome (GOLD analysis project Ga0134124, IMG submission 96880) | Terrestrial soil microbial communities without Nitrogen fertilizer from Kellogg Biological Station, Michigan, USA - KB3-0-4 | ecosystem: Environmental > Terrestrial > Soil > Unclassified ... | reverse complement strand
ATGGCGCCCTGCGGCGGATCGTTCGGATTGCCGAAGGTGATATCGCTCTTCACCGGAGTAGAAGCATCCGCCGTGGTCATTGTCGCTGCCGTCACCAATCCACTTGCGGCTGTTGCCGCCAACATGTCACGCCTTGAGAACATTGCTTGTCACTCCTGCTGAGGGATGAAGTCTGAACGGCTCGGATATCGTGGTGAACTTTTCCAAAGCCATTAAATTGGCGTTTAGAAAGGCCGGCCCGCATTCGATCGCAGCGACAAGTGCCGGCGCCAGGAGCGGCGGCCATACTCGATCGTTCGACCGATTTGACCGCCATGGTTTTGTTCAGGCCTCGCACTTGCATGCGGAGTCGATACGTTAGGCAGAGCTTCACGATCGTCGCGAGGAGTCTTCCGCAGTTGCCGCGTCCGCTAACCCCGCCCAACAAATTCTGGCGACACCGGGGTGTTACATCCTCATTCGGCTGGCGCCAGCTTCGCATCACCGGAGGCTGTCTGCTTTTTCTTTTCGCCGAACAGCTTCGTCTGTAGCCGGTCCAGGTAGATATAGACGACCGGCGTCGTATAGAGAGTGAGGATCTGCGACAGGGCCAGACCGCCGACGATGGCGTAGCCGAGCGGCTGGCGAATTTCAGAACCGACCCCTGTACCCACCATCATCGGCACGGCGCCGAGCAGCGCCGCCATCGTCGTCATGAGGATCGGGCGGAAGCGCTTGATGCAGGCCTGATAGATCGCTTCCTCGGTCGATAGGCCTTCGCCCTGTTCGGCTTGCATGGCGAAATCCACCAGCATGATGCCGTTCTTCTTGACGATGCCGATCAGCAGTATGAGTCCGACGATCGCGATTATGCTTAGGTCGATGTGCACCGCCATCAGCAACAGCAGCGCGCCGACGCCCGCCGAGGGGAGGGTCGAGATGATCGTGATCGGATGGATCAGGCTCTCATAGAGCACGCCGAGGATCAGGTAGATGACGAACAGCGCCGCGAGTATGAGGATCGGCGTGCTCTTAAGCGACGCGCCGAAGGCCTGCGCGTTACCCTGGAAGCTGGTCTGGAGTGAGAGCGGCGCGTGAAGCGCTTTTTCGGCTGCTTGAATATCGCTTACCGCCTGGCCAATCGCGACGCCCGGCGCGAGGTTGAACGAGATTGTCACCGACGGAAACTGACCTGTGTGGTTAACCACAAGCGGCGCAACCTTTACAACCGAATCGACCAGCGTGGATATCGGCACCTGCTGTCCGCTCGACGATTTGACATAGATGCCGTTAAGCGCTTCCGGCCCATACTGGAATTTCGGGTCGACTTCCAGAACGACATGGTATTGTTGCAGAGTGGTGTAAATGGTCGAGACGATACGCTGGCCGAAGGCGTCGTCGAGCGTATTGTCGATCGTGTAGGGCAGAATGCCGTAGCTCGAGGCGACATCGCGCTTGATCGTGATGTCGAGCAGCGGCCCGGCATTGAGCTGATCGGTGGCGACATCCGTGATGCTATGAAGCGCCTTGAACTTTTCGAGGAACAGGTCGGTCCAATGGTTGAGTTCGCCCGGATCGGGGTCGTTCAAGGTGTACTGAAACTGGGTCTTGTTCAGCCGCGCGCCGATCGTAATGTCCTGAGCAGCCTGCATGTAAAGGGTAATGCCCTGGAGCTTGGCGAGGTTGGTCTGCAGTCGCGCGATCACCTGGTCGATTGGGCCACGCTGCTCTTTGGGCTTGAGTTGAATGAACACACGACCATCGTTGATTGTGTAGAGGCCACCGCCGGCCCCTGTCGCCGCACCGACGGATTGCACGGCCGGATCCCGCGTGATGGCGTCGAGCATGGCTTGCTGGCGCTCAGTCATGGCCTGGAAGGAAATGTCCTGCGCTGCCTCCGACTGGCCGAGGATCAGGCCGGTATCCTGCTGGGGAAAGAAACCCTTGGGAATGGCGACGTAGAGGTAACCGGTCAGCGCGATGGTACCGAACATCACCATGAGTGTGATGAAGCGATGCCGCAGCACGATCTTGAGGCCCGCCTCATAGGCGTTAAGCAGGCCATCGAAGCCACGCTCAGATATCCGGTAGAGCCAGCCGTGCTCCTTGCTCTCGGGCTTGAGCAGGTAGGCGCACATCATCGGCGTCAGCGTCCGCGAGATCACCAGCGACAGAAGAAGAGCCACGCTCACGGTGATCGCGAACTCGCGGAACAGCAGTCCGATATAGCCGCTCATCAGGAACAGGGGGATGAACACGGCGATGAGCGAAAACGTGATCGCAACGACAGTGAAGCCGATCTCTCCGGATCCCTTCATTGCCGCGTCGTACGGCGAGAGGCCCTCTTCTATGTGTCGCTGGATGTTCTCGATCTCGACTACGGCGTCGTCGACCACGAAGCCGACCGCGATCGACAATGCCATCAGCGAGAGGTTGTCGAGACTGTAGCCCATTTCGTAGAGGATCGCGAAGGTGCCGATAAGCGACAGTGGCACGGTGATGGCCGGAATAACGGTCGCCCAGAAACTGCGCAGGAATATGAAGATGACCATGACGACGAGCGCTACCGTCAGCATCAGCGTGAATTGCACGTCGGCAACGGATGCACGAATAGTCTCGGTGCGATCGGAAATGACGTCGATCTTAACAGCGGCGGGGATCGAGGCCTGCAGCACCGGCATCATGGCCTTGATACGACCCACGGTTTCGATGACGTTGGCGCCGGGCTGGCGCTGGATCGCCAAAGTGACGGCTCGCTTGTTATTTTCCCAGCCGGCGATCAGCTCGTTTTGTCCCGCACTGATGGCACGGCCGATATCGCGGATGCGGACCGGCGATCCGTTGCGATAGGCGATGATCAGGTCGGCGTATTTTTCGGGCTGAAACAACTGATCGTTGGTGTTGAGCGTAAAGGTCTGGCGCGGACTGTTGAGCTGACCTTTCGGAAGGTCGACATTAGCCTGACCCAGCACCGTGCGCACGTCCTCGAGGTTGATGCCGCGGGCAGCCAGCGCTTCTGGATCGACCTGGACGCGGACGGCCGGCTGCTGTTGGCCGCCGATACCGACGAGGCCGACCCCGGAGATCTGCGAGATCTTTTGCAGCAGAATATTCTGCGCGTAGGCATCGACGACCGTTATCGGCAGACTGTCCGAACTAATGCCGAGCACCAGGATCGGCGTGTCGGCCGGATTGACCTTGCGGATCATGGGTGGATAAGGAATGTTCTTGGGCAGATACGCGGACGCGGTCTGGATGGCCGACAACGTGTCGCTGACCGCCCCATCGATGTTGCGGTTCAAGTCGAACTGGAGAGTGATCTGCGTGTAGCCAACCGCGCTCGCCGATGTCATCTGAGTGAGACCCGGGATCTCGCCAAACTGCAGCTCCAGCGGCGATGCCACCGTCGAAGCGATGGTCTGCGGATCGGCGCCCGGCAGTTGGGCCGTCACCGTAACCGTCGGATAGTTGACGTTTGGAAGCGATGCCACCGGCAGGAGTGGATAGGCGACTAGGCCGGCCACCAACAAACCTACCATTATCAGAGCGGTAGCGATCGGCCGTTCGATAAACGGTGCGGAAATATTCATGGGATCGGCGCCTGCAAGGCGTCCTGGGCGGCCTGTTCCTGTGCGGCCTTGCCGTGCAATAGCGTAACATGCACGCCCGCCTTCAGCTTGTACTGTCCATCCACCACAACCTGCTCGTTCGCCTCGAGGCCAGAATCGATGAGCGCCTGGCCGTCAGTGATCTGCGCAACCTTGATCGGGCGGATTGCCACGGTGTTGTCAGGATTGACCACGTAAGCGTAGGGTCCTTTCGGACCTTGCTGCACGACCGATGCCGGAACGGTCAGGCCGTTATGCCGCGTCTCGACGAGCAGCCTCGCGTTGACAAGCTCGCCCGGCCAGAGCCGGTTCGCCTTGTTGTCAAAGTTCGCCTTGAGCTGGATCGAGCCGGTGGTCTGCAGGATCTCGTTGTTGACGAGGCCGAGCACGCCTTGATCCAACAGGATCGTATTATCCTGATTGTAGGCGAGAACCGCGAGCGGCGTCTTGGTGTTTTGCTGTTGCTGCTGGATTTGTGGCAAGCTCGTCTCGGGCAGCGTGAAGATCAGCGAAATCGGATGAAGCTGCGTGACGACGACGAGGCCGTTGGTATTTCAAGGGCTGATGATGTTGCCGACGTCGATCTGACGAATGCCGACCACACCATCGATGGGCGACGTCAGGCGCGTGTAGCTTAGTTGCACCTTCGCGGCATCAATCAGCGCCTGATCGGCCTTGATCGCGGCCTTCAGCTCGCCGACTTGTGCCTGTTGGGTCTCGAGTAACTGCGGAGTGGCCCAGCCCTTTTGCCCTAATGTGGTATAGCGCGTGAGGTTGGCCTCGGCATTTACGAGCTGAGCCTGGTCGCGTTCCAGGTTGCCGGTGTACTGATCGATCAGGGCTTGGTAGGGACGAGGGTCGATCTGCGCAAGCAGGTCGCCGGCGTGTACGGTCTGCCCTTCGGTGAAGTTGATGCTGATGATTTGCCCCTGGATCTGGGCGCGCACGACGTCGGTGTTGTACGCGATCACAGTGCCGACACCGGTAAGATAGATCGGCACGTCGTGCTGCGCGACCGTCCCGGCGACGATGGGCACCGTGGGCGGAACGGGCGCGGCGTCGACTTTCTCCAGCGGGTGAACATGCATGAAGTACAGCAGACCGCCGGCCGCAAGCACCGCAGTCAACAAGGCAGGGACAACGACTTTCTTTTTCAAGGCCGCTCTCGCTCTCAGATCAAAAAAACTGGCTCACGGGATAGTGCTTGTCGTCATAGATGAAGCGGTGGGAGGAAATGCAGTGATCGGCATCGTTGGCGCCGGCGTGCCGGGACTGACAGTAGGTGATACTCCCGGCGTCGGGACCGCGGGCGCGGCACTAACCCCGAGATTGCCGACCTCCGTAGACCCCAACGGAATGCCGGTTCGAACGGGGTTGCTCGTCGTGGTGGGTGACGTTGACGTTGGTGTCGACGATGCGGCAATACTGCTCGAGCCGGAGCCGCACATTCCGGTTAATCCCGACGTTTCCAGCGTGCCTGAGGATGTCGACAGTCCCGACGTGGCCGTGATTGCCGTCGACATCGATATTCCCGACGATGTTGATATTCCCGACGGCGCTACGCCGCCCGACGTCGCCGCGGTGGCGGGTGCCGACATTCCAGTTGCCATTCCCATTCCACCGCCGTCGTAGGTCGCGGGCGATCCGAACGTTCCCAATGGCGAAGTCGCCACCGTCGAACATGCTCCCGCGCCGCTGCTTGTGCTTGGGATGGTAATTGTGCCCGTAACACCACTGGGCACGGGACTGACTGTGGGTGCTGCGCCGACCTGCAAGCCGTTCGGGCCAACTGGTGCGCCGGGAACCGTCCCAAGCGAGGAGGTGACGCCAAGCGAAGGCATGGGGGTGCCGACCTGAGCGAATGCAGGGCTCAAGCACAACAACGGCCAGGCCGTCGTGACGATCAACAATGGTCTCATGGAAGACCTCCGGTAAGAGAAAGGATTACGCGGCGGGCGGCCGCAAAAACACCGCGGTCATCAAGGCAGCGGTTGCCGCTGACAAAGGATGAAATCTCTCAGCAGACGCGCCGGGATCGATGATCCGGAGACGCCGGCGGTTCCCTCCCCGACGGCCCCGCCGCTCCCAGTGCCAGCGGCCCCGGTAGCACCGGTGAGCCCACACGTCGCAGCGGTTGTCGAAGATGAAACAGTGGGCGCCGTTGGCAGCACCTCGCTGGGCCCGACGGTGCCTACAATGGGCAATACGCCAACTATCGGTACCGCCGGTGCAGAACTGACTCCGAGATTGGCGATCTCCGTCGAACCCAGCGGAATTCCGGTTCGAGCGAAGCCGCCCGGCACGGTGGGCGATGTTGACGTGGGGGTCGACGACGAAGCAATACTGCTTGAGCCGGAGCCGCACATTCCCGACATGCCCGATGTGTCCACTCCTGAGGTTGTCGACACTCCCAGCGGAATTGACATTTGCGAGGATGTTGATGTTCCCGGGATCGCCATGGGGTCCGTCGTTGCAGCGGTGGCAAGCGTCCCCGTGCTCCCCGTGGCAGGCGCTGCGGTTCCGGGTGCCATTCCGCCGCCGTCGTAGCTGGCGGTTGATCCGAACGTTCCCGACGGCGACATCCCCCCGGTCAAACAGCCGCTGCTTGTAATCGCACCGGTGGTTGGGATTGCAATTGAGCCCGTTACGCCGCCAGTTGGGGCCGGGCTGACCCCGAGTGACGTCACTTCGGTGGAGCCCAGCGGGATTCCGGTCGTGCCGACTGATCCGCTGGCGCCCATTCCAAGCGGAGAGGTGGCGTTCAACGAAGGTACAGCCGTGAGCGGGTCAAGCGGATCTTCAACCTGGGCAAAGGCGGGGCCCGCGAACAACAAGCACCCAGCCGTCGCGAGGATTAACAATGGTTTCATGAAGATTTGCGCCGATGAAAGCGGAAGCACCGCGGCAATCGGCGAGAAGCCCGGTGACGCGCTCCGTTCAAGGAGCGCGTTGCCACGGCGAGCACCGATGCCGATCAGTTTTGCGGCGATCTCGCTTGGTGCGAACCTTTCGAACATTGGTCAATCCCTCCGGGGTCGTGCACGCAGCTTGGACAAAAATCAGCAGCGGTAGTTTTTCAACTTTCTGTCGAGCACCGCGTCGAACTTCCGTTGTGTCGCGTCGAACGTCGGAAGCTCCGTTGCTTTGGTAAGATCCTGGATCCTGCTCCAGATAGGTCCCGTGCCCAAAAGGTGGCTGGCTCGCGCGAGCGGTTCAATTAAATATGCGTTTATTCTCTGACGCAGACCCGCTTCGGGTTGTCGCTGATGAATGGTCCGCTCAAGCCGGACCTCTCAACGCTAAACCTTTTTTTAATTGAGCATGTCGGGATCGATGGCGACGTTCATGATCTCAGACGGAGACGTTGTTTCGACGCCGAAATTACCTTTTGGCCACACACCACCGCGATTATGGAGAGCACAATGAGCGACGACGATGTCGTAGGCGTCCACGAATACGAGGGAGCTGCGGCGGGGTGGGGCGCTCTGAAAGCCGTGGCGGACGCGGTGCGCGGTCAGATGGCCATTGTAAAGGAGACCCGCGGTCTCCTCAGCATGAACCAGCCCCAAGGGTTTGATTGTCCGGGATGCGCCTGGCCCGACCCCAAGCATACCTCCTCGTTTGAGTTTTGCGAGAACGGCGCCAAAGCTGTCGCCTGGGAGGCAACCGCCAAACGGACGACGCCCGAATTCTTTGCAGCGCATACGGTCAGCGAACTCTGGAGTTGGCAAGATTTCGACCTCGAGAACGAGGGGCGCTTGACTCACCCGATGGTCTACGATCAGGCAACGGACAAATACCTGCCGATTTCGTGGGACGAGGCGCTGGCGAGGATAGGCGCCGCGCTCCGCGAGTTACCGCATCCCGACATGGGGGAGTTTTATACGTCCGGCCGCGCCTCCAATGAGGCGGCCTTTCTCTATCAGCTTTTCGTACGGGAATACGGAACCAACAATTTTCCCGACTGCTCGAATATGTGCCACGAGGCGACGAGCGTCGGTCTGCCGGAATCAATTGGCGTCGGCAAGGGAACCGTGACCCTGGAGGATTTCGATCATTGCGACGCGCTTTTCTGTATCGGCCATAATCCTGGGACAAATCATCCCCGTATGCTGACGACGCTGCGCGAGGTCTCGAAACGAGGAGTGCCGATTATCGTCTTCAATCCGCTGCACGAGCGCGGACTGGAACGGTTCACGTCGCCGCAACACCCTGTCGAAATGTTGACGCTGAGCTCGACGCCGATCGCCTCGACCTACTATCTGGTGAAGGTTGGTGGAGATATTGCGGTACTGAAGGGGATCATGAAGACCCTCGTGGCGCTCGATGCCAAAAGCCTTGCCGAAAGCGGTTCCGGCGTTCTCGACCGGAATTTCATCAAAGATCATACGACCGGAATCGATGAACTTCTGGCTGACCTCGATGCGACCTCCTGGGACTCGATTGAGGAAGCCTCCGGTCTGTCACGATCCGATATCGAGGCCGTCGGCGAAATCTACGCCAAGGCCGAGCGCGTCATCATCAATTACGGCATGGGGATCACCCAGCATCGCCACGGCACCGGCAATGTTCAGCAGATCGCCAATCTGTTGATGCTCCGCGGCAATATCGGGCGCAAGGGCGCGGGCATCTCTCCGTTGCGCGGCCATTCGAACGTGCAGGGGGATCGCACGGTCGGGATCACCGAGATTCCGAACGATGCGCTTCTGGACGGGCTCGCCCGCGTGTTCGGATTCGAGCCGCCGCGCCACAAGGGCCACAACGCGGTCGAAGCCATCGAAGCGATCCGGGATGGGCGATCGAAGGCGTTGGTTTGCCTCGGCGGCAACCTGGCCGTTGCCATGTCGGATCCGGAAGTCACATTCAAGGCAATGCGGAAGCTCGATCTCGCGGTGCACATCGCCACCAAGCTCAATCGCACGCATCTGCTGGCCGCAAAGCAATCCTTCATTCTACCCTGTCTGGGACGCACCGAGACCGATATTCAGGCCACCGGTCGCCAGTCGGTCACCGTGGAAGATTCAATGTCGATGGTCCATGCTTCACGCGGCGGCCTGAAGCCGGCGTCCGAGCATCTCAAGTCGGAGCCGGCGATTATCGCGGAAATCGCGCTGGCAACATTGCCGAACACACGCGTCAAATGGGCCGAGCTGGTTTCCGATTACGGAAAGATCCGCGATTGCATCGAGGCGATCTTTCCGGAATTCGCCGATTTCAACAACCGGATCAGGAAGGCGGGTGGATTTCGGCTCTATGTTGCAGCATCAGAGCGTGATTGGCGGACGCCGACGAAGAAAGCCAATTTCCTCGTCAATGCCGGAACAGATGAGGATCCGCGCGTGACCGATCGTGAAGCTCTCACGCTCACAACGATCAGAAGTCACGACCAGTACAATACGACGATCTATGGCATGAACGATCGCTATCGCGGAATTACGGGACGGCGCGACGTTGTGTTCGTCAATGAGCACGACCTCGCCAGCCGCGGCCTGAAGCATGGCGATCTCGTCGATATCACCGTCGTGCCCGATGCCGGATCGAAAGCGGGCGAGCGGGTCATGCGCAACCTGACGGCGGTCGCCTATCATATCGCGCAGGGTTCGATCGCGGCCTATTATCCGGAGGCGAATGTCCTGGTTGCGCTCGATCATTACGACGCAAAATCCGGAACGCCTTCCTACAAGTCGACTCCAGTTCAGATCCGCGCTTCGTGAAAACCAGATGTGGAATGCGCGCGCGAACGTGCGGAACCAATCTCTAAGGATCTGACCGGTGCAACGCTCCAGGCGAGCGGGCCGACTGCGGATTAACGGTTGGAATCTGAAAGGGCAGGTCGGAACCTGGGTTCAGTCCGCCCAAGCCTGCTCAACCGCCGCGGGCGCTTGCACGACAAGGTTCTTTGTCGCCTTTCGCACTTTCTCGAACGCGCGCGCCTCGATTTGGCGTATGCGTTCACGCGAGACGTTGAAGTTCGCGGCCAGGTCTTCAAGCGTCAGTGGTTCGTCGACCAGGTGTCGCGCCTCGAAGATGCGGCGTTCGCGGTCATCCAGGACATCGATCGCGGCGACTAATGCCTTGAGCCGACGCTCCTTTTCGTCCTGTTCGACCACGATGGCTTCCGGAGAGGGGGACTGATCAACGAGATTGTCCTGCCATTCGCCGGAGTCAGCGCGATTATACATCGGCACGTTGATAGATTTGTCACCATTCAGCCGTCGGTTCATGTCGACAACATCTTCGCCCGTGACATCGAGGTCCTTTGCGATCAACGTGACCTGATCGGGGTGAAGGTCGCCGGTTTCCAATGCGGCGATCTTGCTTTTCGCGGAGCGTAGTTTGAAGAACAGCTTCTTTTGGTTCGCGGTGGTGCCGATCTTCACAAGCGACCAAGAGCGCAGGATGTAATCGTGTATGGAAGCCCTGATCCACCACATCGCGTAGGTGGCAAAGCGAAAGCCCTTTTCAGGCTCAAAGCGGTTCAAGGCCTGCATCAGGCCGACGTTCCCTTCGGCGATGATGTCCGAAACGGGCAGACCGTAGCCGCGGTAACCCATGGCGATCTTGACGGCGAGACGCAGATGACTTGTAACGAGCTGATTCGCAGCATTGCGGTCGCCGTGCTCGCGCCAACGTTTGGCGAGGTTATATTCCTGGTCTCTTTCCAGCATCGCGAAACGCCTGATGTCGTCGAGATAGCCCCGGCCGCGCCCGCTTCTGGCGAGCGCTGGTCCGCGCCGTGTTCGAACCGAGAGGCCTGCGAATTGTCCCTCATTCCCCATATCAGTCGCTCCGTCGTGGTAAGCTGGATATTTTCCGCCGCCGAAAGTCGAGCGGATCATCAGATGATAGGCGCTGCGCGCGGACGACCTATTAAATTGAGGTTTAGGACATTAAATTCGAATTCAACTGCAAGGCTCGAGCAGGGTTCGTTTGCATGGTGAAACCGGCCGTTCGGCGGCTTCCTGTCGGAGCGCCGTCTCGATTCGCTTCAACAAATGGCGGGAGGCCGTTACTCTTAGTGGCGCTCACCCGGCAGAGCTGATGTTCTGCGTTTCGCCAACTCTCCCAGGTGAGCCGTTAGGGGGTCGAAAGCCCGCGCGTTCGCGGCTTCGGATCCGTCTACCGTTCAGTAGTCACAGTAGTAGGGATAGCCGTATGTGTAGGTTGGATAGTACGGACAACCAAGGCCGTAGTCGTAATAGCCGCCGCCAGCGAAGCGGTGCCGTCCGCCGCCGAAGCGACCGTGGCCGACGTGCGCGATGTGACCTGCGCCCAAGCTACCGACGCGGCCGGCGCCAAAGCCACCCATGCCTCCGCCGAAGCCGCCCATGTGGCCCCCGCCAAAGCCGCCGATGTGACCTCCGCCAAAGCCACCGCCCATATGGCCTCCGCCAAAGCCGCCGCCACCGCCATGACCGCCACCACCACCACCACCGCCGCGGGCTTGGGCACCAGTAGCCAGCAGGCTCCCTGCGAGCACTGCGCTCGCCAAAATCATCATCACTCGTCCTCTCATGACATTCTCCTTTGGGATGGGCGGACTATCCGCCGCAGGTTTTCTCAGACGCCGGCATATCTGCGGAAGGCAAACGCTAACGTCGTCATGGAGTGAAGATGGGGATGCTTTGCCTCGTCTCCACTAAATTCGAATTCATACGACTCGAGGGCAAAATACGTTCACGGCATGTCGCGCTAGAACGCCGCCAGCCGATTTGCACATCAGCTCGCGCGGAGATCGATCGCGGCTGCAGGCCGCTGCTCCAAGGAAAAATCGGACGACGCGCGCCCCGCCTCGGGCAGGGGGAGGGACATAGGGCGTGGCGCGCGCCGTCCGCCGAACAGCCGCATGATAACGCCGCGGGGGATAAGCGTGGCGACTGTTCCGAGCATGAGCTAGGCCCCGAGAACGGATTGCGCCATTAAATATTGGTTTAGTAATCGTCCCGCACCGTTCTCGGTGATCAGACCAGGGCGCGACTCGTAAACCGAGCGTGATTGGTGAGGCTTGATCGATGTCCGCCAGGCCCCGATAGCAACCAAATCCTGCAGCACAGCGAAATGACGCGATGTGCGACCAACTTGCATCCATCATTGAGTTGTGTACTCGAGCTCCGGCTGCCGCAGAAGCAGCCGAGCATATCACCAAGACTTGAGCATGCGGTCGAGCATTCCGGGTTCACCTGCGCAGATTGGCGAGGGAATCCGGCTCGCGCGGCGAGGTCGCGCTCGGATATTCGTTGAACGCATCCATCACGCGTGCAGAGTAGACAAGCGCAGCCCCGGCGTTGACGGTCGTGGCGACCCCCAAAGCTTCCGCAATCTCTTCCCTGGTCGCGCCGCGTTTGATTGCGGCCTCAGTATGCACCGTAATGCAACCGTCGCATCGCAGCGTGACGGCCACCGCGAGAGCGATGAGCTCGCGGACTTTTGCGCCAAGCAGATCCGTCTTCTGGCCAGCCGCGCTGAGCGCCATGTATCCCTTGATCGTGTCGGGGCTGAGCTGGCCGATTTCTTTCACGCCGGCCGCCAGTTGTTTGCGATAATCGTTCCAATCGAGCATCATGTCGGTATCCTTCACATCGAACAGTTCGCAAAGACCATTGACGGGATGGAGACGGATCAGATCGTCAAAAGACGATCCGCTGATATCTGAATTCCGTCATCATGCCGGTGACCATGTGGTAGAGATTGTGACAGTGCAACGCCCATCGTCCCCGATTGTCGGCGTCGAAAGCAAGCCGGACGCGGCCCATCGGCATCACCAAAACAGTGTCGCGCACGGCGCCCTGGATTGGTCGCCCATCAATTGCGATCACCTGGAACACGTGGCCGTGCAAATGGATCGGATGCGCCATCATGGTGCGGTTGAGCAGATCGATCTCGACGCGTTGTCCCTTTGTCAGCATGAGCGGTGACACCTGAGGCCAATACTCGCCGTTCATGGAGCAGACATAAGGCTTCATTCCGCCGCCGAGAACGATGGTCTGGACGGTGTCCGCAGAGCGTGGCGGCAGCGGCTCAACTGCCATAAGCCGGGCCTCCAGCGACAGGTCGACCGGCGGTGCGGCTTCCGCGCTCTTGGCGATCCGCGAAACCGGCGCGTCTGCCGTTGCGAGAACGATTCCGGTCTGCCGACTTCCGCCCTCTAGGCGGGCAAGGATCGGAAACGCCCCGGCGCCCGGTAAATCGATCTGGATGTCGAGGCGCTGGGCCATCGCGAGCGGGAAACGGTTACCCGCCACCGGATGAACGAGATGGCCGTCGGTCGCAACCACGCGGCCGACGAGTTCACCGAGGTCGATCCAAAACTGACTCGATGACGCGCCATTGATGACCCGGAGGCGGATGTGACCACCGCGTTCAACGCGCACGATCTGCGGATCGGCGAGGGTTCGATCATTCGCAAGGAAGGCGTCGTAGTGAACATCATTCAAATCCATGTGCATGCCGCCCGGTCCTGACATGGTCATTCCCGGCATGGCCGTGCCTGGCAGATGGGCAGCCATTCCCACGTTGGGCGGTCTAGGTATACCGGCGTCGTCCTTGTTAGCCGGGGCCTCGGTCTTTTGCGCCATGGCCTGTGCAGCGGCTACACTCGTGCCAGTGAGACCTGCGAGCACCTCTTCCGGCGTTCGGAAGGTGAAGTCGTGCAGCATGAGGACGACTTCCTGACGGTCTTCATGAAGCTCGGCGGCGCTACGGACGACAAGGGGCGCGGTCATCAGGCTCTGTTCCTGCATGTCGTGATGCGAGTGCATCCAGTACGTGCCGGGGATCGGAGCATAGTCATAAGCTTGAACAGCGCCGTTCGCGATCGGCGGGGTCTGCGGCCAGTGGAAGCCGTCCTGCGTCCAAGGTGGAAGCTGCCCATGCCAGTGGACAAGGGTTCGTGCGCCGGATTCGTTGGCAAGATCCACGCGGAATCGTTCGCCTGCAGCAAGGCGAATACCAGGACGCCCGTCGGGGCCTGTCAGCCCGAAGACTTTGGCTGGTCGGCCGTTCACTTCCAACACGCGCGTTCCCGCGACAAGACGCTTGGGAGCAGGCGCAGCCCCGCGCGCGGCATCGGGTAAGTTGGGCACTACGCTCGCAGCAAGCGCAGTGTGCAGAAATCGGCGCCGGGAGAAGGACTTGCTCATGACCTCGCTCTTTCGTCGTCAGCACGGGGACGACCGGAGAACAGCAGCCACGCCAGTCCAATGCTCAAGCCCAGGGTCGCGACGACGTCGATCATGTACGCGACAAAATTCTGGCGATCCACGCTGGTATCGGCGATTTCATCAGAGACGGTGGCGCGGGTCACGATAGCCACGACCAGTAATGCGAGCAGCGTAACAGCAACAATCACATCGTGGGTGCGTGACGACCCATGGCGTCTCGCGAAGAGCTTGCCGCTGTCCCGATCCTTTGTAATTTTGCTATGGTGAACGGAGTTAGGATTACGTTTCATGGCGGTAAGCGACGATTGCGTTGGATGCAGCCGCACCTTCTTTGAGGGACGAACTTCACGACCCTCGGAACCATACCCGGTGTTCGACCTAACGGGTGTTATCGAAGCTACTTATGCGCCGCGCAGGCGTACATGTTGATTTCCATGCCAACCGGCACTTCAATGATCTTCGGTGTTTTCCAGGCCATTTTGAGAACTCCTTAAATCCGCGGCGCGATTGCCGCCGTCATCGCCTCCTATACGTAGCGACGTGCTGCGGTCCCCCAACTAAATTGGCGTTTAGTGTTGTGAGGGCGGAGGTGAACGAGGCACCTCCCTAACCCTCAGCCGTTTCCTCAACAGCGCATGCCTTAACGTCGGGCCTCGGATTGTCGGCGACCATGTTTCGGTTCGGCATCTTGGTCGAGGCAGGCGCGCCTTGGTTATGCCGTCTGTCGTTCACTCAAATCGCTCGGACGGCTGAGGGAAAACTAAAACCGAATTTAGAGGACGCATGCGCAAGCAGAGTCAATAT
>Ga0134124_10002612_pt1 | contig 14554 bp, 11 predicted proteins | sample KB304_FD_96880 | JGI IMG/M metagenome (GOLD analysis project Ga0134124, IMG submission 96880) | Terrestrial soil microbial communities without Nitrogen fertilizer from Kellogg Biological Station, Michigan, USA - KB3-0-4 | ecosystem: Environmental > Terrestrial > Soil > Unclassified ... | reverse complement strand
TGGGAGCGATGCTGGAATCGCACGACAACGTGTCGGACCTGAACGTCACCGTCGACCGGCCGCTGCAGGTGGAATCGGCCGGCGAGCTGGTGGCGGTGCCGGTGGACCCGCCCATCGAGAGCCTCACGCCGTTCCAGACCGAGATCTTCGCGCTCAACCTGATCAACGGTGACCGGCGCCTGACCGAGATGCTGGTGACGACGGGCTCCTGCGACTCGTCGTACTACCTGCCGGGCAAGGCCCGCTTCCGCGTCAACATCTTCTCCCAGCGCGGCAACATCTCGGCCGTGCTCCGGAAGCTCGAGACCAACATCCCGACGATCGAGGCCCTCAAGCTGCCCGACGCGTTCAAGAAGATGCCGAGCGAGCGCAACGGCCTCATCCTGGTCACCGGCGCCACCGGCTCCGGCAAGACGACCTCGCTGGCCGCGCTGCTCAACGAGATCAACGCCACCAAGTCGGTCCACGTCGTGACGCTGGAGGACCCGGTCGAGTACGTGCACCCCAACCGCAAGGCCACCTTCAACCAGCGCGAGCTCGGTCTGGACTACGACACCTTCGCCAACGGCCTGCGGGCGGCGCTGCGGCAGGCGCCCAAGATCATCCTGGTCGGTGAAATGCGCGACCGGGAGACGGCCGAGCTGGCGCTCAAGGCCTCGGAGACGGGCCACCTCGTGCTGTCCACGCTCCACACGGTCAACGCCGGCCAGGCCATCAACCGCGTCATCGGTATGTTCGACAAGGACGAGGAGAAGCAGATCCGCCAGCGGCTGGCCGACACCCTGCGCTGGGTGGTGGGCCAACGCCTGGTGCCCAAGGTGGGCGGCGGCCGCTGGGCCGTGCACGACATCCTGGCCAACACGATCCGATCCAACGAGCTGATCCTCCTGGGGGAGTCGGACGGCAAGACCTTCTACGAGATCCAGGAGGTCGGCGAGCCGTTCGGGATGATGACCTTCGACCAGTCGCTGCTGCACTCCTACGAGCACGGGCTGGTCACCGAGGACACCGCCGTGAACTACTCCACGCGCAAGGCGGTCGTCCAGCGCGGCATCGACACCATCAAGCAGAAGCGCGGCGAGAAGACGACCGACGTCGAGGGCCTCAAGCTCGATCACGACTACAACCGCTCGGTGTTCGGCGCGAGGAAGAAGTGAGCACCGAGCGGTCGGCCGGCGGGGAGAGCTTCGAGGCGCGACTGGCGCTCGTCTGCGAGGACGCGCCGGAGCGTCAGGCCGTCATGAAGGGCGCGCTCGAGCAGATCGGCTTCACCATGCTCGCCGTCAAGAACGCCGACGAGGCGATCGAGCGGACGCGCCGGGACGTGTACGAGGTGATCCTCATCGACGAGCAGTACCAGGGCTCGACGCCGCTGGACAATCCGGTGCTGGCCGCGCTGCGGCTGCTGCCGATGTCCCAGCGCCGCTGGTCGTTCGTGGCGCTGGTCGGGCGCCAGTTCAAGACCTTCGACAACGCCATGGCATTCGCCCGCAGCGTCAACGTCGTCGTGAACGTCAACGACCTGCCGCACCTCCCCGCGATCCTCAAGAAGGGCATCACCGAGCACGTCGAGTTCTACCGCGCCTTCCGCCAGGTTCTGACCGACGCCGGAAAGCGCTGACTCGAAGGGGGGCCTCGCCCCCTTCGACGGTCGTCGCGCGCCTGACGGCGCGCTCCTCCCTGCATCCCCCAGACCAAGGATTGCGCCGGCAAACCGGCGCTCGAACGTGGACGATTCACGGCGATGAGCGCCGAGTACGCCCGACGCTCGGACGCGGCGGCTTACTTCTTCTTGCCGAAGAAGCGGTCGGGGCCGGGGGCGGGCTTGGCGTTGGGGCCGCTGACGGGCGGGGGCTTGCGGCGCAGGATGATCGAGAGCTCGTAGTTGCGGTCGTGGCTGGGATCGGCGTTGAAGATGCCCATCCAGAATCCGTTGAACTGCTTGCCGAGCTCCTCCAGCGTCGTGCCGCCGGTGCGATGCTTGCGCGGCGCCGCGGTCGGCGCCTTGCCGGCGGCGGGCAGCGTGACCAGCCAGGCGTGGTCGGTCGGCGCGTCGTTCTCCTTCAGCTTGATCTCCACGTTCGGCGGATCGGCCAGCGCCTCGCCGGCCAGACGCAGCGTGAAGAAGCGGGTCGTGAGCGGGCCCAGCGTGACGCGGAAGAGGTGCGGGCCCAGCCGCTCCTTGGAATCCGTCAGCGTGCGCGTCTGCTCCTCGGTGCTGCCCGGCCTCTCCGAGCGCATGAACAGCCGCGTCTCGTTGTCGGCGTCCACGATGCCCCCCTGCACCCACGCACCCGGCTTCGGCACCGCGTGGTGGACGACCTCGCGGACGAAATCCGGGTACGTCTTGTACAGGCGCCCCTCGGCGACCACGAAGAGATAGAGCTCCTGCCCGAGCGGATACGCCTGGTTCTGATCGCGCGAGCCGAACTGGGGATTCAGGCGCAGGAGCGCGTCCTTCACGAAGCCCTGCTCCTGCTTGTCGATGTGAGCGAGCAGGAGCGCATACCCCTCGGCCAGCCGGCCGTTCTCGTACTCGGTGCTCTTCTGGATCGGCACGCTCAGCAGATACGGATAGCGCTCGAGATAGTCGTGGGTGGCGTCACCGAAGTTGAGACCGCGCTCGCGTAACCCCTGCCATCCGGTGCGGGCGGCGATCCACCAGCGCGCCGTCTCCTGTGCGAGCCGCTCGAGCTCTGCCTCGCGCTCACGCCGAGCCGCGGGCGACTCCCCGGCGTCGCCGCTGAGTCCAGGATTCTCGAGCAGCGCGCCGCCGGCTTCGTCGTCGTCGGCGGCGGCCGCGACGTCGCCCACGTGGACCGGGACGTCGGGGACGTCGGGGACGTCGGGCACGCGCGCCGGCGCACCGCTCGCGGCCGCCGCTGGCGACACGGCCGGCGCACGCGGCGGTTCCGGGACGGCGCGAGGGGCGCTGGCCGGCGCAGGCGGCATCACCGGCCGCGATGGTGGAGGCGGTGGTGGTGGCGGCGCCAGGGTTGGGGGCACCGCCGCGACCGGCGCCGGGGCGGGCGCGCTCGGCGGTGCGAGTCTGGGCGCCGGCGTCACCGCCACCCTGGGCACGGGGGCGGGAGGCTCGGCGGCGGGCTTACGCGCGCGAGTGCGGGGCGGCGGTGGTGGCACCTCGCCCTCGCGTCCCAGCTTGCCGCGCAGCGCGGCCAGTGCCAGCGTCCGGCCGAACGATGCCGAGATCGCGTCCTGCAGCTCCGCGCACCGATCGTCGTCGAGGACATTCCAGCCCTCGATCAGCGCCAGTAGCTCGGCGTAGGGGCGCATCTTGTCCGGCAGCGCCCTCGTCTCGCCCTCGAGACCCTCGGGCGCGGGGCCCGCGAGCGTCACGTGCAGCTCGCGCGCGCGGCCCTGACACTCGGTGAGCGTGGGCAACGTCTTGTCTTCGCGGTGCGTCAGCCCCATCACGCGGCCGAGCACGCCGAGCGCGTCCTTGCGCGCCGTGTCCCAGGCGGCCAGTCGCGTGCGGTGCTCCTCGGCAGCGGTGATGGCGGCGAGCACGGGCTCGAGGTCGCGGAGCGTGCCGAGATTCTCGGCATCGAGCGTGATCGACAGCGTGCCAGCGTATTCCACGACGACGCTGCGGAACCCGACGAATGCCTGGCCGGCCGCGGTCAGCTCGTCGAGCAGGGCGGAGGGCGGCGGCAGGGTGGCGGTGAGTCCCGCGGCGGCCTCGCCGGCCCGGGTCCCGAGCGCCGCGAAGTCGGATCGCAGCGCGGCCAGCCGGTCCCCCAGCGCTCCGTTCACCGGGTCCATGCCCTGTTTCCGACGGTGAGCACGCTCATGAGACCGACCAAGTATAGCGGAGACCCCCGCGAGCGACGGCGCGGCGAATGGTCAGTTGCTCGCCACGAAAGCCGGTCATAGACCGGGCAAGTCGTGCGGACGGTCGGCGCGGTCGATCTTTGAAATCGTGCGTCTTGTTCGATGGTTACAGGGCTCCGCTGGCTTGGTATCGCGCTTGCCACGGGAGTGGCACCGCCCGGTCGGCGGGCCACGACCCCGAGTAGCCAGGAGGCGCACCGATGATTTTGACTTCGATCCGACGCGCACTCGTGTTCTCCAGCATCTTCGCGCTGGGCCTCGCCGCCGTTCCCGATGCGGGTGCCGGCCCGGTCGGTGATCAGCTCCGCTCCCGCCTGGACCGCGTCGTCGGCATCCTGGAGGATCGCTCGCTCAAGACCCGGCCCGAAGTGCGGCGGACGGAGCTGCGCGGCGCGGCCACCGAGATCTTCGACTTCACCGAGATCACGCGTCGCTCACTGGGGCGCCACTGGTCGGCGGCCACGCCGGCCGAGCGCGAGGAGCTGGTGCTGCTGTTCACCGCGCTGCTCGAGCGCTCCTACGTGGGCCGCGTGGAGCAGTTCAACGGCGAGCGCATCACCATCGCCGGCGAGTCGCTCGACGGGGAGTTGGCCACCGTGCGTACGCGGCTCGTGAGCAAGGGCGGGGTGGAGACCGCCGTCGACTATCGCCTGCATCGCGTCGGCGACCGGTGGATGGCCTACGACGTCAGCGTCGAGGGTGTGAGCCTCGTGGCGAACTACCGGGCCCAGTTCAACAAGATCATCCAGGCCTCGTCGGCCCAGGGCCTCGTGCAGCGGCTGCGGGCCAAGCAGGAGTAGCGGGCGGGCCGTCCGATCGACTAGACTTTCGTCACATCGAGCGATGGAGGTGGCGATGACGTCGGTTCGAATGCTGGCGGCGGCAATCACGGCGGTGGTGCTCACGAGCGGCGGGACGGCCTGGGCGGGGGCACCGACCGAGCAGCTGCGCGGTCGCATCGACCGCGTGCTGCGCGTGCTCGAGGATCCGGCCTTCAAGCAGAACGGTCGCGCCGCCGAGCGACGGACGGCCATCCGGACGATCGCCCACGAGATCTTCGACTTCCGCGAGCTGTCGCAGCGCGCGCTGGCACGGCACTGGCAGGCGCGAACGCCGACCGAGCGCGACGAGTTCGTGCAGCTCTTCGCCGACCTGCTGGAGCGCTCCTACATCGGCAAGATCGAGATGTTCAGCGGCGGCGACCGCATCCAGTACACGGGCGAGATGCTCGACGGCGAGCAGGTGGCGGTCGTGCGCACGCGGATCGTGACGAAGAACGGGACCGAGATCCCGGTCGACTATCGCCTGCACCACGTCGCCGACCGCTGGCTGGTCTACGACGTGGCCATCGAGGGCGTGAGCCTGGTGGCAAACTACCGGGCGCAGTTCAACAAGATCATCCAGCGCTCCTCGTTCCAGCAGCTGATGGCCCAGCTCGCCGCCAAGAGGGACGAGGGGCAGGACGCCGACGGCAGCCTGACCAAGCGGGCCTCGCAGAAGTAGCCGCCTCGGTGAGTGTGCCGCGGGAGACGTACCACCGCATCGCCGCGAACCTCGCCACCGTCATGCACGGCCAGGAGCTGGCGATTCGCCGGCTGCTGGCCGCCTTCGCGAGCGCGGGCCACGTGCTCCTGGAGGACTATCCGGGAACCGGCAAGACGACGCTGGCCAAGGCGCTGGCTCGCTCGATCGGGGCGGCGTTCAAGCGCGTGCAGTTCACGCCCGACCTCCTGCCCTCCGACATCCTCGGCGTGTCGGTCTTCGATCCGCGCGATCAGACGTTCCGCTTCCACGAGGGCCCGATCTTCACCTCCATCCTGCTGGCCGACGAGATCAACCGCGCCTCGCCCCGCACGCAGTCCGCGCTGCTGGAGGCGATGGCCGAGAGCCAGGTGTCGGTCGACGGCACCAGCGCGCCGCTGCCCGAGCTGTTCTTCGTGATCGCGACGCAGAACCCGGTGGAGTTCCGCGGGACCTACCCGTTGCCGGAAGCGCAGATGGATCGCTTCGCGATGCAGTTCGGGCTTGGCTACGTCGAGCCGGCTCAGGAAATTGCGATCCTGACCGATCAGGCCGAGCGCCATCCCCTGGAGGCCCTCTCCGCGTGCGTCTCGCTCCACGAGGTCCTGGCGCTGCGCCAGGGCGTCCGCCAGGTGCGCGTCACCGACGAGGTCAAGCGCTACGCCGTGGACCTCGTGCGCGCCACCCGGACCGCCATCGGCGTGCAGCTCGGCGCCAGTCCCCGTGCCTCGCTGGCGCTGGTGGGCGCCGCCCAGGCCGTCGCACTGTTCGACGGCCAGGCGTTCGTGTCGCCCGAGCACGTGCAGGAGCTGGCCGTTCCGGTCATCGCCCATCGCCTGGCGCTCGACCCGCAGGCGCGCTTCTCGGGCACCACGGCGGTGTCGGTGGTCGAGGAGGTCGTCAAGACCATCGCCGTTCCCGCCTGACCGTGCGGCGGTTCCTCTATCGAAATTTCCGCGCGGTGGCCGGCCTGCAGCATCGGCTCGGTCGTCGCCTCACCCCCGCCGGCCAGCTCGTCGCCGCCGGGCTCGCCGCCACCGCCCTCATCGGTCCCAACACGCGGATGACCGTCGCCTACCAGGCGTTCACCTTCCTGGCCGCGCTGCTCCTCGTGGCCGTGGCCGGTTCACTCCGCCGACCGCCGCGCCTGACGCTACGACGCCAGCTGCCACGCTACGCGACGGTCGGCGAGCCTCTGACCTACGCCGTGCGCGCGCGCAATGGGGGCGCGCGGGCGGTGTCAGGCCTGGCCCTGATCGAGGACTTCGCCGACCCGCGGCCGTCGTTCGAGGAGTTCGTCAGCACACCCGAGCCCGACGAGGCGCGGCGCAACCGGTTCGACCGGGCGGTCGGCTATCCGAGGTGGTCGTGGCTGCTGTCGATGAATCGACGCGCGACGATCGACGAGCATCCGCTGCCCCTGGTTCCGCCGGGCGGCGAGGTGGAGGCGAGGCTCACGCTGGTGCCGCAGCGCCGAGGTCGGGTGACGCTCACCGGCACGACGGTGGCCCGCCGCGAGTCGCTGGGGCTGGCTCGCGCCCTTCGCCCGCTGCCGGCGCCGGCGGCGCTGTTGATCCTGCCGCGCCGCTACCCGGTGCCGCCGATCACGCTGCGCGGCGCCCGCCGCTACCAGCGCGGCGGCATCGCGCTGGCGCAGTCGGTCGGCGACTCGGAGGAGTTCGTGTCGCTACGAGACTATCGGCCGGGCGATCCCCTCAAGCGCATCCACTGGCGCTCGTGGGCGCGCATCGGCCGCCCGGTCGTGCGCGAGTACCAGGACGAGTTCTTCGTCCGCCACGCCCTCGTCCTCGACACGTTCGCGGCGGCGCCCACGCCGGCCTTCGAGGAGGCGGTCTCGGTGGCGGCGTCCTTCGCGTGCACCATGGGCACCCAGGACTCGCTGCTCGATCTGCTCTTCGTCGGCCCCGAGGCGCATTCGGTCATGGCCGGGCGCGGCGTCGGCCACGTCGACCGCATGCTGGAGATTCTCGCCGCCGTCCGGCCCTGCCGCGATCGGCCGTTCGACACGCTGGCGCGCCTGGTGCTCGAGCGCCAGGCGTCGCTGAGCGGTGCGATCTGTGTCCTGCTCGGGTGGGATGAGCCGCGCCGCCAGCTCGTCGAGCACCTGCGCGCGCTCGACGTGCCCACGCTCGTGCTGATCGTGACGGAGCCGGCTCGCCCGGGCGCCGCCACACCCGGCGACGCCGCCGAGGAGGCCGGCGTCCACCGGCTCGAGGTGGGACGGGTGGCCGAAGGATTGGCGGCGCTGTGATGCCGCGAGGGTTGCTGGGCGCCGCCCTGCTCTTCTGGGGCTGGCAGATCGGCTTCCTGCCGGTCGCACTCGTCCTGGCGCTGGCGGTGGAGGCGCGCGCGTTCGTGCGCTCGCGCTGGGACCTCACGCGGACGGACTTCAATCGCGTGTCCGATCTCTGCGCCGTGATGCTGGTGCTGGTCGGCGTCTACCAGGCCTTCGCCAACGAGTCAGCCCGCGCGGTGACCGGCATCATCCAGTGGCTGCCTCTGGTGTTGTTCCCGCTCGTCGCCTGCCAGCTCTACAGCGCCGCCGGCCGCGTCGAGGTGGCCGTGTTCTTCTGGTCGCAGCGCTGGACTCCGGGCCTCACGCCCCAGGTGGATCTCGCCCCCGCCTACTTCGGCCTCTGCCTGCTTGCGGCCAGCACCGCCAACGCGCGCTCCACGTTCTACGCCGGCCTGGTGGCGCTGTCGGTGGGCGCGCTGTGGCACGCGCGGGCCCGAGCCGGCGTGGGGCGCTGGGCCCTCGGCGTGGCGCTGGCGGTCATCCTCGGGTGGGCGGGTCACCACGGGCTGGCCGAGGCGCAGCGCGTGGTCGAGCGACGGGCTCAGGCGCTGTTCCTGAGCTGGGTCCGTCGCGATCCCGATCCCTACCGCACGACGACCTCGCTCGGCGACGTCGGAGAGCTGAAGCTCTCCGACCGGATCGTGATGCGTGTGGAGCCGGCGCCGGGCGTGCGCATGCCGACGCTGCTGCGGCAGGCGAGCTACAACGTGTACCACGCGCCGTCGTGGCTGGCCGTCGACGCCGGGTTCGCCGCGGTGCAGTCGGAGCCCGACGGCGCCAACTGGGTGCTGCGGCCCGGGGCGCCGTCGGATCGGCGCCTGACGGTCTCCGCCTACCTCGCGCGCGGGCGGGGGCTGCTGGCGTTGCCGAACGGCGCCACCCGCCTCGACGAGCTGAAGGTCGTGAACCTGGCCCGTAACCGCCTCGGCGCGGTGCGCGTCGAGGAGGGGCTCGGCCTCGTGACCTTCACCTCGCACTTCCCGCGGGGCGGCTCCGATGAGAGCCCGCCGCAGCCGAGCGACGTCCGGGTGCCGCCGCGCGAGACGGAGGCGGTGGCGCTCGTCGCGAGCGAGCTCGGGCTGGCCGGCCGATCGCCCCGCGAGGCGATCGCGCTGCTGCGCGCGCACTTTGCCCGCTTCCAGTACACGCGCTATCTCAGCGGTGCGAGACCGGGGCGCACCGCGCTCGAGGAGTTCCTGCTCACCAGGCACGCCGGCCACTGCGAGTACTTCGCCACCGCCACGGTGTTGTTGCTGCGCGAGGCCGGCGTTCCCGCGCGCTACGCCGTCGGTTACGCCGCGCACGAGTGGAGCCGGGTGGAGCGGCGCTGGGTCGTGCGCGCGCGCGATGCCCACGCGTGGGCCCTGGCGTGGGTCGATGGCGTCTGGATCGAGATCGACACCACGCCGCCGGTCTGGGTCGCCGAGGAGACCGGGCCTGCCTCGGCCTGGCAGGCCGTGAGCGACCTCTGGGAATGGACGACGTTCCTCTTCTCGCGCTGGCGGTGGAGCGAGCGCCAGGACCGCCTGACCGGCCACCTCGGCTGGCTGCTGGTCCCGCTGGTCGCGATCCTGGCGTGGCGGTTGTGGGCGCGGCGCCGCGTCCGCTCGCTGCCGCCGGTCGTGCCCGCGTCCGCGGCGGCCCGCCGTGAAGGTGTCGATTCGGACTTCTACCGGGTCGAGCGGCGGCTCAGCGAGCTGGGCTTCGCCCGCGCGCCCGCCGAGCCATTGACGCGCTGGCTCGACGCCGTGACCGCCGCGGCCCCGCCGACGGTGGCGACGTCCGCGCTGCGTCCGCTGCTCGCGCTGCACTATCGCTACCGCTTCGATCCCGCCGGGCTCGCGGCGGCCGAGCGCCAGCGGCTGCGCGCGGAGGTGGAGGCGTGGCTCGCGGCCCACCCGCCAGGGCCAGCTTCAGCGCGCGCGGCAGCGCCTTGACGGCCGCCTCGCGCCGACTGGCCATCGAGCGGTCGGCGCACGCCTCCGCCCACACCAGCCGCACGGGTCGGCGCGCCCGCGTATACTTCGAGGCCGCGCCGGCGTTGTGCGCGGCCAGCCGACGATCGAGCGCCGTCGTGATGCCTGCGTAGAGCGTGCCGTCGGCGCACGCCAGGAGGTAGCAGAACCATCCCGAGGACTCGCGGGCGCTCATCCGTCGCCGATCCTAGCACCGCCGCGCCGTCGGCCACGGCGCTCGAAGCGCTCCGGGCGGCCGCGTTCCGCCATCATCCCAGCCGGCGCGTGCGCAACGCCGGCGAGGCCCTGGCGTTCGTCGACGCCGTCGGCTTGTGCTCGACGTTCTTTCGCTTCCCGGAGGGTGTGGCCTGTCTGTGGGAGGCGGTCGTCGGGCGGGCCCGGCCCCGATGGCCGCGGCGCTCGCATCACGACGACGGGGTGGGGCTGACCTGGCAGCTCAAGGACGAGCTGCCGACCGCCCGGCGCGTCTACTACGGCAAGCTGCTGCGCGGCCGGCCGGTGCTGGTCGCCCTCGATCTCCTGCCCGCCTTCTACGCCCTCGTACGAGGTCGGCAACGCGCGCGCGACTACCGGCTCGAGTACGAGGCGGGCCGGCTCTCGCAGAACGCCAAGCGCCTGATGGACGCCTTGCTGCGCGAGCATCCGCAGTACACGCGCGAGCTGCGCGCCAACACGTTCCTGCTCGAGCCCTCGCGCACGCGCGAGTTCGAGCGCGCGATGGCCGAGCTGCAGCAGGGGCTGTGGGTGGTGAAGAGTGAGGAGCGCTACGAGCCGACCTTCTCGTACCGGTGGGAGCTGCTCGAGGACTGGCTGCCCGACCTCGTGGCCGAGGGCCGGCGCCTGAGCCGTGCCGCCGCGCTCGACCGCCTCATCGCCCGCTACACCGGTGGCGCCGTCTTCACCAGCGCCACCCGTCTGCGCCGACTGTTCGGCGTGCCGGCCGCCGAGATCGCTGCCTCGGTCGCCCGGCTCGTGCGTGCCCACGCGCTGCACGACGTTGCCGTCGGCGACTGGCCGGGCCGCTGGCTCGTGCGGGCCCCAGCGCCGCCGCGGAGGTGATCCGCGGTCGTGCCCCGCCGGTCGACCTCGTCGGCCTATTCCGGGTCGGGATCCATCTCCGACTCGTGCACCCGTCGCAGCGATACCGTCGACTCGACCGTGACCTCGTGTTCCCGTCCGGTCCGCTTGTGCCAGGCGATCTCGGCCCGGTCGCCGGGGGGCATCACCGTGAGGATCCGGCCGAGCGGCGCGGGATCGACGTCGCGTAGCGTGACCAGCTCGCCGCGCTGAAACGGCTCATCCATACTCACTTCCTCCCGACGCCGACGCGTGCAACGGCGGCGCCACCGCGTGGACGACGTCGACGGCCGCGGAGGTGCACAATGGGCCCAGGCGGTATGCAGCCGGTTGTTCCGCAATGCGCACGGAGGAGGCAGTGATGAGTATCCAGTCGATCAATCCCGCGACCGGCGAGGTCATCGAGACGTTCCAGGAAACGGCCCCGCAGGCGCTCGAGCGGATCCTGGCGACCGCCCATGCCGCCTTTGGGGAGTGGCGCCATACACCGTTCGGCAAGCGGGCCCCGTTGATGCGAAAGGCCGCCGAGATCCTGCGGGCGCGCAAGAGTCAGTACGCCCGGACGATGGCGCTCGAGATGGGCAAGCCCATCGCGCAGGGCGAGGCGGAGGTCGACAAGTGCGCGTGGGTCTGTGACTTCTACGCCGAGCACGCGGAGGCGATGCTGGCCGAGCAGCCGCGCCAGACCGACGCCTCGCGCAGCTACGTGCGCTTCGACCCGCTGGGAACCGTGCTGGCCATCATGCCGTGGAACTTCCCCTTCTGGCAGGTGTTCCGCTTCGCGGCCCCGGCGCTCATGGCCGGCAACGCGGGCATTCTCAAGCACGCATCCAACGTGCCGCGCTGTGCGCTGCAGATCGAGGAGGTGTTCCGCGACGCCGGCTTCCCACAGGGGCTCTTCGCCACCGCGCTGGTCGGATCGGCCGCCGTGGCGAAGATCATCCCCGACCCGCGCATCGTCGCCGCCACCCTGACGGGCAGCGAGCACGCGGGCCGCCAGGTGGCCGAGCGAGCGGGCCACGAGCTGAAGAAGACGGTGCTCGAGCTGGGCGGCAGCGACCCCTACATCGTGCTGGAGGACGCCGACGTCACCGCCGCCGCCACGACGGCCGCGGATGCGCGGCTGGTCAACAGCGGCCAGAGCTGCATCGCCGCCAAGCGCTTCATCGTCGTCGAATCGGTCGCCGACCAGTTCCTGGCCCGATTCGTCGAGGAGCTGCGCGGGCGCCGGATGGGCGATCCGCTGTCGCGCGAGACCCAGGTGGGCCCGCAGGCGCGGGTCGACCTGCGGGACGATCTCCACCGGCAGGTGCAGGAGTCGATCAAGCGCGGCGCCCGGCTCCTACTGGGCGGCGAGGTCCCTCCCGGCAAGGGCGCGTTCTATCCGCCGACGCTGCTGGTCGGCGTGGACAAGGGGATGCCGGCCTTCGACGAGGAGACGTTCGGGCCCGTCGCCGCCGTCATCCGCGCCAAGGACGAGGCCGACGCCGTGCGCCTGGCCAACGACTCGGTGTTCGGGCTGGGCGCCTCGCTGTGGACGCGGGATCGCGCCCGCGCCGAGCGTCTGGCCGCACAGATCGAAGCGGGGGCGATCTTCGTGAACGGCCTCGTGAAGTCGGACCCGCGGCTGCCCTTCGGAGGTATCAAGCGCTCGGGCTACGGCCGCGAGCTGTCGGAGTACGGCATTCGGGAGTTCGTCAACATCAAGAGCGTGTGGATCGCCTGAGCGTATGACTGGCGCCGAGCTGCTCGTGCGGTGCTTGGAGCGCGAAGGCGTGCGCTACGTCTTCGGGGTGCCCGGCGAGGAAACGCTCGACGTCAACGACGCGCTCGCCCGCTCCTCGATCACCTTCGTCCCCGTGCGGCACGAGCAGGCGGCGGCATTCATGGCCGACGTCTGGGGCCGCCTGACCGGCGAGGCCGGCGTCTGTCTGGCCACGCTGGGGCCGGGCGCGACGAATCTCGCCACCGGCCTGGCCGACGCGAACCTCGATCGGGCTCCGGCGGTCGCCATCACCGGCCAGCTCGCGCGCGACCTGCTCCACAAGGAGTCCCACCAGTACGTCGACATCGTGGACGTGTTCCGGCCGTTCACGAAGTGGAACGCGCGCGTCGAGACGGGCGCGGTCGTGGCCGAAGCCGTCCGCAAGGCGTTCAAGCGCGCGCAGGAGGAGAAGCCGGGCGCCTGCCACCTGGAGTTGCCCGAGGACGTGGCGCACGGCGAGGCCGAGGGTGAGCCCCTGGCGGCCGACCGGCCGCGGCGGCCGTCACCCGATCGGCCGTCGCTCGCCCGCGCCGCCGACGTGATCAACCAGGCCACGCGGCCGCTGATCCTCGCCGGCAACGGCGTGATTCGCGGTCACGCCTCGGCCGAGCTCACCGCGCTGGCCGAGCGCGCGCGCATTCCCGTCGTCACCACGTTCATGGCCAAGGGCGCCATCCCGGCCGATCACCCGCTGGCCCGGAGCACCGTGGGCCTCGCCTCCGACGACCCCAACCGTGTCGGATTCACGAGCGCGGACGTCGTCATCGCGGTCGGCTACGACCCGGTCGAGTACGGCCCGGCGCAGTGGAACCCGTCGGGACGGCTGCGCATCGTGCACGTCGACTTCACGGCGGCGGAGGTCGATGCGCGCTACCAGCCCGCCGTCGAGGTCGTGGCCGACGTGCGCGAGGCGCTCGAGCTGCTGGCGCCGCTGGTCGCCGTACGTCCGGAGCGGGTGGTGCCGCCGCGCCAACCCGACGATCCCCGGCGGCTCGACGACAGCTTCCCCCTTCTGCCCCAGCGCATCATCGCCGACCTGGAGGCCGTCCTGCGTCCCGATGACCTCGTGATCTCCGACGTCGGCGCCCACAAGCTCTGGGTCGCCAAGCGCTTCCATGCCCGCGTGCCGAACACGGTGATCATCTCCAACGGGTTCGCCGCGATGGGCATCGGCCTGCCCGGCGCCATCGCGGCCAAGCTGGCCCGTCCGGAGCGGCGCGTCGTCACGGTCACGGGCGACGGCGCGGTGATGATGAACATCCAGGAGCTCGAGACCGCCGTCCGCCTGGGCGTCGCGTTCGTGGTGCTCATCTTCCGGGACGACGGGTACGGCGTGATCCGCTGGAAGCAGCAGCGACAGTTCGGGCGGACGGCCGGCGTCGAGTTCGGCAACCCGGACTTCGTCGCGCTGGCGCGGGCGTTCGGGTGTGAGGGGGTGAAGATCGTGGCGGCCAAGGAATTGCGGCCCGCGCTCGAACGCGCGCTCACCTCGCGTGTGCCGGTGGTGATCGACTGTCCGGTCGACTATCGCGAGAACGACCGGCTTGCTGATTACTAGACCGCGAGCGGGCGCGGCGGCGGGCGTGGTGGGGGCTCGGGAACCACGAGGGTGGTGGCCGCCTCGGATCGGTTGTGGCTGGGCTCCATCCGACTGGGGATACGCACGGGGATGGATGGAGGGAAACGGGTTCCTCGAGCCCCCACCACGCCCGCCGCCGCGCCCGCTCGGGTCGGCGTCCTCCCAGGACTGAATTGTCCCGCGAAGCAGACTTTTCGACGTCGGTCGATGCCCGCACGGCCTTCCAAGACCCTCTCGCAAATGCGACCAGGGGCGCTTTCCAGAATTTACATCTCCGGGGTGACTGGCATGGGGTTCGCTGGTGGTCGGGGTATGGGTACGCGGAAGAAGTCTGGGAAGAAGTCTGGGAAGAAGTCCGGGAAGGCGCGGGTGTCGAAGGAGGAGGAGCTGCAGGGGCCTCCGGCGCGGGAGACGGTGTGGGAGCCGAGCGATCGGGAGCGGGCGGTTGAGGAGGAATTGCGGGAGCA